>Ga0208940_1000396_pt1 | contig 56026 bp, 50 predicted proteins | sample AD_JPNNA6_MetaG_FD_184445 | JGI IMG/M metagenome (GOLD analysis project Ga0208940, IMG submission 184445) | Active sludge microbial communities of municipal wastewater-treating anaerobic digesters from Japan - AD_JPNNA6_MetaG (SPAdes) (version 2) | ecosystem: Engineered > Bioreactor > Anaerobic... | reverse complement strand
ATTCCAGGTTTATCAACCGATGTGGTAAACAGGTTTCCCTGCTGGAATCCCTGAGTCAATATTAAATCAGTTGAAGTAAGGGTAGTATAGGCAACCTCTCCCAGTGTCCAACTAATTGATAGCCCTGCTGATGAGTTTTCAAAGTATCCACCTCCAGCGGCAATTACCTGCATTGGTATGTCCTGCGACCATGCCGTTAGTGTGAATAGCGATAAAATTAATGTGTAGATTTTCTTCATTTTGTATTATTTTAAATTTGCATAATGAGCAAGTTAGTAAATTATAATACCAAAGTCAATTTTTTTACATTAATTTGAAGTTTTGTGTTTCTAATTTATCGTTTGGAGTGTTAAAATTAAAACAATGAGAGAGAGAGCATTAGTCTTAAACGAAGAGTTCAAAGGGAAAGATGCCCTTCAGGTGCTTACGTGGTTCATGAAAGAGTATAAAGGGAGAATTGCTCTGAGTTCTAGTATGGGTGCAGAAGATCAGGTGCTTACCGATATGGTAATGAGGATTGACCCTGAAGTAAAAATTTTCACCCTTGACACGGGACGATTATTCTACGAAACCTACGAGCTTATTGAGCGCACCTCGCTGAGGTACAAAAAGAATATTGAAATATACTTTCCATCGCCAGCCGAAGTTGAGAGAATGGTCACCGAAAAGGGGATTAATCTGTTTTACCAAAGTATTGAGAATAGGAAGGAGTGCTGTAGGGTTCGCAAAATTGAGCCCTTGAAAAGGGCTTTCAAAGGGTTAGAGGTTTGGATATGTGGTTTGCGCCGTAACCAGTCAGCTACCCGAACCGAGAACCAAATGGTTGAGTGGGATGAGGCTAACGGCCTTATTAAGCTTAACCCGCTTATTGATTGGAGCGAACAGGACGTTTGGGAGTATATTAAAGCCAATGGGGTGCCCTACAACCCCTTGCATGACAAAGGTTTTCCAAGCATTGGCTGCCAACCTTGTACCAGAGCCATTGAACCCGGTGAGGATGTTAGAGCTGGCCGTTGGTGGTGGGAGAACCCCGAGACCAAAGAGTGCGGTTTACACAATCGGAAGAAATAAAAAAAGCCCCTTTGTGGGGCTTTTTTGAGGTACCGAGCGGATTCGAACCGCTGTACGTGGTTTTGCAGACCAGTGCCTAACCTCTCGGCCACGGTACCCTTTGACACTGCAAAGATACAAAAAAAATTAATCCTGCAAATTTTTGTGGGCTTTCAAAACTTGCGTTCAAGCGAAACACTCACCTTTTCAACTTTTCCTCCGAGTGGTGGGTTTAACTTTGAAACTTTTACCCATACCCTTTCCACGTTTTTGAAGTTATTGTGTATAGCTGAAACAATACGCTCCGCAACATGCTCAAGCAGCTTAGATTTTAACTGCATTTCCTCTTTAATCAGATTGTAAACAACCTGATAATTCACAGTATCATTTAAATTATCGTTAAGTTGAGCCGCTTGTGTTTCGACCTCAATTAAGATGCTTACCTGGAAATGATTCCCTACAACTTGTTCCTCTTTGTAGCATCCATGGTAAGCGTAAAACTCCATGTTCTCAATCTCGATAATTGCCATCGGTTAAGATATAATGTGTGTGGAGTATAGCTAAAGGGTTAAAAGCCAAGCTTGTGAGGTTAAGTGCAAACCACGCACTCGCTCCAATTCCCTCAAGGCTCTATCGCGATTAGTAAATTGGTATATTACCACTCTGTAAACATTGTTGCCCGGTAAAATGAATGGTTTATAGCCCAAACGCGACACCTCATCAATTAACTTTTGGGCGTTATCGCGGCTAGCAAAACTGCCAATTACAATATAGAAAGTCTTGCTCTCCTCTACTGGTTTATCCTGAAATAAAAGGGCACTTTTTTTATCAATTGGAACTATTACACTTGTGTGTTGTTTTACCTCGCTCCTTGAAACAACATCTATGGAACTATCGGTTGATTGATTTTGAGCTGAAGCCGAATCGGATTTGACCACATTTACGGGCTCCTCATGATTGCCTGATGGATTGCTTTCATCAGTAACAACCACTGCCACTTGCGAAACACTTTCGGACTTGTTGCCTTCCCAGAATCTTAACTCAGGTATAAAGATAAATGCAGCAACAACGCCTATAACCATAACAGCAGCAAATAAGCCTGCGGCAAACGACCGCTGGGACTTTTTGGGAGTTGCAGGAATATAGGATGGTGTTGCTTCAACATTAACTGTAGGAGTGGATTTATCTTCCATGCGATAAGCTGGCATGGATGTCCCTAAATCCTGATTAGCTTCAACCTTTGCAGTTCCTTGATGGCTAACAACAATATCAACTGGTGGTAGGAATGTTGTTGATAAAGCATCATCGGCAATCAGTTCAATTCCTCCTTCAACCCCGGTTTTGAGCGAACCTATTCCGGGAATTGAAATTGTTTTATTCTGTTTTACGCTATTTAAAAGAGTTTGACAAAACTCTTCAACTCTTCTACTTGCCTCACTTTTTGAAAGGCCATAACTTGCTTCAAGGTAATTCTCAAGTGCCTCATCGTTAAATGTTCGGTTAGGGTCAAAAACAAAGTACTCCTTAGGAGGCAGAAGCGTTTTGCCATCGTTGGTTAGCTGAGCGGATTCGTACTTCCGAACAATGCTGCCAAGCCCTGGAAGGCTAACATAATCGTTGGTTTGCAAAATTTTTTGCACTATAGCATTCAATTCCAATGCTGTAGGGTGTTTGGGGTTTAACTAACAAATGTATAAAATTATTTGGGTTAAATCAAAATGGTTGGGTTATGGTTTTCAAAAAAATACATTCAACTTTTTTTTAAATAAAGATCAATGTCGTTTAGTTAACAAAATATACATACCTTTTGTCATCCTGAGTGAAGCGAAGGATCTCTAATCGATCCCATGAGATGTTTCGCTTAGCTCAACATGACAATAGTTTCACGAACAACGTTTCCAGCCCCGTAGGGGCTAAACATTTGTAACACCATGGCTACTCCCACACGTATAGCGATGCACGCAATACATTTTCCAAAGAGCAAGGGGAAAACGTTGCATCGCTGAAGAAAAGCATTACAAAGAGCTATTTAAACGTTCTTTCTTGTCTTGATACAAGAAAGAACCAAAGAAAATCAAGGCTGAAAAGCCTAACCCGATGGGTACCCCGTGGGTGGAACTGCCACGCGATACAATTCGCCACGCCTTCGGCGTGACTCATGTGGTATCGCTTACAAAACCCACCGCCACGTTCCACCCCCGACCCATTGCCGGGTCTGACTTTTATGCCATTGCTAAAATCATTCCTTTGGGGTTGAGGAATTTCACTAACAGAAGGAATGAAAATACAAAGAGATGCTTCGACAAAGTCTATCCCGAAATATCGGGACTCAGCATGACAGCGTAATGTTTCGCTTGCGCGCAACATGACTAATAACCTTAACTAAACAACACTGAAATTAAGATAGAAATAGAGGTTGCCCATTAGGACAACCTCTATTACATAGACTATCTACCCTTCCTAAAACTTGTACCAGAAACCAATTCCCATAGAGTATGATGGTCCGTTTTCATATTTCTGATTAAAAGGAGCAACCCATTCGGTTGATTCAACTTTACGCTCTTGTGTAGCCAAACCTACCTGGAACCCTAAGTCGATACCTAAGTTTTCCTTTAGCTTTAAGCTAGCGCCAGTGTTGAGCCAAATGGTGTTATTCTCAAATTCCATTTCCGATTGATATTGCCTTTTCATCTTATAGGGAGCATAAGTACAGCCAACACCCCAGTTGAACTTTTCGGTAAACTGGTACTCAGCCGCTACCCCAAAATCGATACCATTATGGTAGTATTCGGCAACGTTAACTCCATCAACATCCTCATCGAGTGAGAGCATGGAGTATAGTGAAACATTCATGTTATAGTGCAAGGTTAACTTTTCGTTAGCATTATAGGCCACGCCAAGGTTATACGTTGGGACATAGGTTGATTTCACCTTATCGCCGTCGGTAAATAATCCACCACTTTTGTTATCATTAACCTTGGTTTCAAGTTCCATTTCAGTGAAGTAGCGGAAAGTATTTGCTATTAGTAGATTTGGCATAGGTTTTAGGTCAACACTTCCAATAAAACCAAAACTTTGACCTGTAAAATCTACATCTATTTCAGTCCTTGGAATAGGTACAGCAGATGGTGCAGGGGTATAGGTGATATCCAACCAACCCTCCTGATGGTTCATCTGGCGGGAATACTGAAAAGCGCCACCAACCGATAACCAATCGTTAACACGATAGGCTGCACCTAGCCAACCCCCTACACCATAAGCAGAACCTTTAAAACTAGTTTTAACACCATAATCGGTTACTGCGCCAGGCAGCAATCCACCCATTATACCAGTAATAACATTGAAATAACCCAAACGCTCAAATGTTGGTAATCCATCGTTATAATTGCCGGCGCCACCACCATTGGTGATTCCTGCAAACATAAATAACGCAAACCTATCCTTTTTATAGGTAAGATTTAGTGCTGGATAAAGAAGCGAACTGGTTTTACTCTTGTACTCTAAAATATTGCCGATAAAATTACCATCATCGAAAATGCTCTTGGTGGAGTAGAAAGGAATTGTAGAGAACTCGAGGGCAAACCCGTCGTTTCCCCAAACGGTTCCTGCTGGGTTGTAAAAGGGGGCATCGGTTGTGGTTGATGCATTTCGGTTTCCGGTCTTCATTTTGGAAGCACTACCATTATTGGCAGGATTGTAATCGGCCATTGCCACCATGGTTCCAAGCATAAAAATGCTAAGCAATAAAACGTTTCTTTTCATATCAGTTTGGTTTAAGGTTTGATTTTCAAAAAATTCAGCTCAACATGTCGGGCAGGTAGAAATTTCACCCCTAACCCAATTGTTAATGAGCGTTAACAAAAGTTGTTTTTAAATGGTGGTTATTCGTTCAAATAAAACTTTGAACCTCCGAAATGTTGTTCTTTTAAATTATGAACAATGCATTGAACAGCTCATTTGGGCAGGAAAACTCAATGTAGCCAATGGTATGTTTAGGACTAGCTAATGACCATTGCAAATTACCGTGTTTGCCAGAAACTATGAATATCTTTCTTTGCATGGTTAGTTAAGTATTTCGCTTCGCTCAATTTGACAAGTAACCGTATTTAAGTTTGATTGAAACACATGAAGGCAAAAGGTTCCTTTTCATCAATAGGAGTACGTTACCATTTAACTCGTGAACATAGCTTTACAGCAATCAATAATTGTTTTAGGAAATGGTAAACCAATATTGCTAAGCTGAAATGGTTAATAACAAAAAGGCCGCCAAAAGTGGCGGCCCTGATAACCATGCATGTTCAGATTTACTTTACTGTTGAACCATTTGATACCGAATCGGCCGGTATAACCAGCTGTAACCTTCCATCTACATCCTCGGCCATAAGAATCATTCCATGCGACTCAATTCCTCTGATGGTTCTTGGCTCAAGGTTTGCCAGAACTACTACCTGTTTTCCAACCATTTGCTCGGGCGTAAAGAACTCAGCTATGCCCGAAACAATAGTACGGGTATCGACTCCGGTATCAATTTTAAGCTTTAACAACTTTTGTGTTTTTGGTACCCTCTCAGCCTCAAGAACCTTAGCAATGCGAATGTCCATTTTGGAAAACTCATCGTAGGTAACTGAATCTTTCAAGGGGGTTACCTTGATATTTGCCCTCTCGTTAGCCTCTTTAGCTTTCCGTAACTTTTCGAGCTGCCGCTCAATAACGTCGTCTTCAATCTTATCGAACAGAAGCGATGGCTCGTTCAGCTGGTGACCGGGCAACAAAAGATTATCGCCACCCGCCAGATTCCAATCCTTTCCATTTAGGTTTACCATTGCTCTAATCTTTTCAGCGGTAAATGGAAGGAAAGGCTCTAATAGTACTCCAAGGTTAGCAGTAATCTGCATGGAAATGTTCAGTATGGTTGCAACCCTTTGTGGGTTTGTTTTGTAAACCTTCCAGGGTTCAGTGTCGGCAAGATACTTATTACCAAGACGGGCAAGGTTCATTGCCTCCTTCAATGCTTCGCGGAAGCGGAATTCATCAAGGTTTTGCTCTATGGATTGTTTAAGCTTGGGTATCTCTGCAAGGGTTTCGCGGTCGTAATTGTCAAGTTCGGCAATTGCAGGCACTTTTGAATCAAAATACTTCTGTGTAAGAACCATTGCTCGGTTTACAAAGTTACCCAGAATTGCAACCAATTCACTGTTATTACGGGTTTGAAAATCCTTCCAGGTGAAATCGTTGTCCTTGGTTTCGGGCATGTTGGCCGTAAGAACGTACCTGAGCACATCCTGTTTACCGGGAAACTCATCGAGGTACTCATGGAGCCATACAGCCCAGTTACGCGAGGTAGATATTTTATCGCCCTCAAGGTTAAGGAACTCATTGGCAGGAACATTATCGGGTAGTATATAGCTACCCTCTGCCTTAAGCATAGCAGGGAAAATGATGCAATGGAAAACAATATTATCCTTTCCGATAAAATGGATCAGCCTGGTTTCAGGGTCCTTCCAGTACTTTTCCCAGTTTGGCGTTAACTCCTTGGTTGCAGAAATATATCCAATTGGAGCATCGAACCATACATATAGCACCTTTCCGGTAGCCCCTTCAACGGGAACAGGAACACCCCAATCTAAATCGCGGCTAACGGCACGTGGCTGTAAGCCTTGATCGAGCCAACTCTTGCACTGTCCGTAAACATTTGGTTTCCATTCCTTATGCTCTTCCAGAATCCATTTTTCCAAATCGGGTTGGAAACGGTCTAGTGGTAAGAACCAGTGCTTGGTTTCCTTCATCACAGGCTTTGACCCGCTGAGCATGGATCGGGGATCCTTTAGGTCGGTTGGGCTAAGGCTTGTGCCACACTTTTCGCACTGGTCGCCGTAGGCGCGGTCGTTTCCGCAATGTGGGCAAGTTCCCATGATATACCTATCGGCCAGGAATTGACCTACCTCCTCATCGTAGTACTGTTCAGTTGATTTCTCAATGAATACACCCTTATCGTATAGCTTCCGGAAAAATTCACTGGCAGTGTCATAGTGCACCTTTGAGGTTGTTCGGGAGTAAATGTCGAAGGCAATGCCAAACCTCTCAAAGGAATCCTTGATGATTGCGTTATACTTATCAACAACAGCTTGGGGTGTGGTGTTTTCCTGACGTGCCTTAATAGTAATAGGAACCCCATGTTCATCGGATCCGCACACCGAGATTACCTCAACTCCTTTAGCTCTTAGGTAGCGGGTAAAAATATCGGATGGTATGTAAACGCCGGCAAGGTGACCTATATGAACAGGTCCATTTGCATAGGGCAAAGCCGATGTAATCAGGTAACGCTTAAATGAGTTCATCTGTCGTGTATTAAATAACTTAGTATTTCAATGGTGTTTACTAAAAAAGCTGTAGGTGTGACTTTGTAGGCAACTAATGCATATGTATCCATACCCAGCTATTTTAGTGCCACAAATCTAATTGATTTTCTTTAAAGAACCGAAAAGTATTTCAAGGTGAATAAGTAAAACCTTAATGACAAAAATGAGATTTATTTCAAAAAATAATCTAACTTTAAAGTCCATTTTTTTACAACAGGTGCATGGAAAACATAACACCCCCATACCTACAACCAGGCGATACAATAGGGATTGTTGCTCCAGCTCGATCAATAACCCGCGATGAGCTACAGCCGGCCATTAGGTTTTTAACATCACAGGGTTTTTTAGTTAAAACAGCACCACACCTATACTCTAAACACTACCAGTTTGCCGGCACCGATGGCGAGAGAGCTCAGGATTTAATGGAGATGATTGAAGATCAATCCGTGAAAGCTATTCTTTGTGCTCGCGGAGGATACGGCTCGGTAAGAATATTGGATTTATTAAACTTGCGGAAGCTTCAACATAACCCAAAATGGATTATTGGCTATAGCGACATCACCTTCTTGCACAGCTTAATTACCGGTTGGTTTGGCATTGAAACGCTCCATGCCACCATGCCCATCAATTTCCCCGATTCTGTTCAAGGAAACCAATCGACCATGGCGCTGATTAGCGCTTTAAAAGGTGAGACCTTATACTACGAACTAAAACACCATCCCTTAAACCTTCCTGGACATGCCACTGGGGTTCTCATTGGCGGAAACCTTTCCATCCTTTCATCGCTCAGTGGCACAACAAGCGACATGTCCTATAGCGGTAGAATTCTATTCATTGAAGATGTTGATGAATACCTCTACCATATTGACCGCATGATTATGCAGCTAAAGCGTTCAGGCAAGCTTAAATCAATTGCCGGGCTTATTGTAGGACACTTCAGCGACATGAAGGATAATAGCGAACCTTTTGGTTCCGATGCTTACGAAATTATTTACAGCGCTGTTAAGGAATACCGAATACCTGTTTGTTTTGGATTTCCTGCTGGACACGCAGAGCTTAACCTCCCTCTAATAATTGGTAGAACCGTTGAATTAAAGGTTAGCGATGAGGGGGCAAAAGTAGGATTTTACAGGAGTTTAACTTGATATTAACTCATTAAACCCAACTGGAATAGTAAACAGGGTTTGCGAAATCTGCATGGGCGTAATACTTAAAACCCTTATGTTGCTTCGCAGCTTCCGGAACCGGGTACGATCAACTACCATCAATGGCAATATCCCTTCGGGTTGTGGTAAACTTACCAATTCTTCAATAGCTGATCCAGCATTGGCCAATGCACTGAAAAGTTTAGGAGCAAAGTCGTACTTTGTTTCCGATACCCAATATGTTGTTTCAGTTTGAGTGGCTAAGTTTTTTACCCTCCACTGGTAACACCTGATACCATTAATTTCAATATAGTTCTCTGACTTTAGAATACTAACATTTGAAATTGCGGGAGAATTATCTACCTTAACTTTGGAGTACTTCCTATTGCTGAATGATACCAGATAGGTTGATCCACTTTCCACATTGGCAAAGTAGGATCGTATCAACTTACCACCTTTACTAAACTCGTTAACACGTATTAGGTTGCCCTTAATGTAAACCTCAACCTGTATGGTATCGTATACACCCTCACGAACAATATTGACTTTACCCTCAAAACCGCCTACCTTTGAGTAGGCGTTTGTGGATAGCAGTAAAGTGAAGAATGCTATGTAGCAAATAAACCGCAAGCCCAAAAAAAGAGTTGATCAACAAAAATTTATATCGATTTTTGTTAAAAATTGTTTCATAGAATGGTAGAAAAAATTGGTGGCAACAAGGATTTAGGCAGTAAGGGCGAAGAAATTGCTGCAAGTTACTTGGCTGCAAAGGGATATAAAATTTTACACAGGAACTGGCACTTTGGCCACAAGGAACTCGATTTGGTGACACAACTAAACGACACCCTTGTTATAGTGGAGGTTAAAACCCGAAGTACCCACTACTGGGAAGAGCCCAAGGAATCGGTTAAACGGAAAAAGCAAAGAATGATTGTTGAAGCTGCCGACGAGTATGTTCAAAGACATAACCTTGATTGCGATGTACGATTCGATATTGTTTCAATTGTAATCAACCATGGCTTACCACCTGAGATTGAGCATATTGAAGATGCATTTTTCCCAACACTATAATCTTCAGCAATTACAGACCTATGAATATTGAACTGATTAGAGAGCATTGCATATCAAAACCAGATGTAACTGAAAGTTTTCCGTTCGACGACGACACCCTGGTTTTCAAGGTGAACGGGAAAATTTTTGCCATGGTTAACCTTAGTGGGGACACACAGCTTAACCTTAAATGCGATCCTGAACTCGCCATGGAGCTGCGTGAAAAATACATGGCTGTTCAACCCGGCTATCACATGAATAAACGCCACTGGAACACTATAGCAATAGATGGGTCAATACCCGATGCCTTGATTTTGGATTGGATTGACCATTCCTATAATTGTGTTTGCTTAAACAAGGGGAAACGTAAATTAGGTAGTAGAAAGAAGAAGTGATTCAAGAATAAATTTCCTATATACGTTAGTTAAGGATATATCATGTTGAGCGTTAGGGAAAAAGCCCTTTGTCATGCTGAGCCCAGTCGAAACATCTCATTGAACCTACAACTCTTTATTAATTGAGATTCCTCGACTAGCTCGGAATGACAATATCCCTAACACCCTTTGTCATGCTGAGCTCGCCGAAGCATACCTTTTGTATCTTCTACTCGTTATTAATGAGAATCTTAAAACAACAGGGATAGCCATAAGCAATGGCATAAAAGCCTGGCCCGACAATGGGTCGGGGGTGGAACGTGGCGGTGGGTCTAGTAAGCGATACCACATGAGTCACGCCGCAGGCGTGGCGAATTGTATCGCGTGGCAGTTCCACCCACGGGGCACCCATCGGGTTGGGCTTTTCAGCCTTGATCTTCTTTGGTTCTTTCTTGTATCAAGACAAGAAAGAACATGTGAATCGCTCTTTGCAAAACCTTTCCGTTGCGATGCAACGTTTCAGTGTTGCTCTTTGGAATATGTATTGCGTGCATCGCTATACATTTAGCATTAGCCATAGAGTTACAAATGTTTCGCCCCTACGGGGCTAGAAACGGCGTTCGTTGCTCGTGTTTCGTTGTTCGTAAATATCACGTCACACGATCTGTGTATCACCGTATAACATTGTGTAACTCTATGATACTTGCTGTTGCTCGTTTCAGGATTCGGTTGTCATGCTGAGCCCAGCCGAAGCATCTCATTGAACCTACAACTCTTTATTAATTGAGATTCCTCGACTAGCTCGGAATGACAAACCGCTGGCATCCACACGCGATGAAGCGTTGCAATAAAACCAACTCTAACTTTTTCTATTCCTCATGGAGGATAGACTAAGCCAGGGTTAAAGTAATTTTTAAAATTTTAGTTGGATAGTAGTGATATTTAATGGAAAAACGGTAAGGGTTAATTTGAAAAGTGTAACTTTGGTATATTATTTGATTATGTAATTAAAAAAATTTAGCCATGAAACCAGTAGTTCACCTTTTAACAGTCCTTTTGCTTGCCATATCGGTTAGTGTGCAGGCACAGGAATCGTTTATTGTTACAAGAATAAACGGTGTGGTAACCAACAACAAAACAGGAACTCAGCTTAAAGCTGGCGATGTGCTTCAACCATCCGACAAGGTAACGTTCGACTCGTTTGACTCCTACGTAATTTCCATTGGACAAAACATGGGGCGTTACATGATTAAGCTGCATGAGCCACCAGCTCCTGAAACCATTCAACAGCTATCGGCCATGGTTAAGGATATTGCTGTTCCCACCAAGCGCAGAAGCCTTATGGCTGAGCGTTACCGCCCCGATGAAACCACCGTTTCCGACCTCCGTTCCTACTTTGGCAATGACAAGTTCACCATTATTGGCGATAATATTGCTGTTCCAATTAACCCCCAATCCTACCCCATTGATGAAAATAAGTTCGTGGTATTCTACTACCGGGTGAATAACAATCCGGTTTCAAAAAAGATTGGGTATGAAAACACAACGCTTTTCATTGAACGCGATAAGCTTGTTAACACAAATGCCGGCGTAATAACCCAAAACGAGATACCTTCGGTTGCAGTTTACCTTTACGAAAGGAACACAAAAACCAGCGAGGAGATTACAAAGTTTAATCTGGCCTTTGTTGACAAGGAAACTGTAACCAATGAGTTTATGACCATTATTCCAATCCTTGTTAAACAGAAAATGGGTAAGGATGAAATCAAAAAATACTTAATAGAATACTTCTACGACTTTTATGGTGCTACCGATTCGCGTTCCATTAAAGCCTTTGTTGATGAACTGGTTGATACGGCTATTAAATAAACACTCGCAAAGTAAAGTAAAGGGGTGCTTTCTAAGCACCCCTTTTTTTATTGGTTAAATCAAAAGTAATATATTTAAGAAGATTTACTTTTTAATAATCTCCATGGTGTAGAGCAAAGCCTCAACCTGTCGGAGGTAATTACGTTTCTCCTTTGATGGAGCGTAAACGTATGCCTCAGCAACAATAACCCTTTGGCGTTCCTCATCAACAGTAATATGGCTGATGAATGGTCCACCCATTGGATGTTTATATACATCCCACAAACCACGCATAACTCCGTAATAACGATTTTTGAACATCATATCGGTAAGCTGCGGAACAATAACGCTACTGGTAGTCATATACGAACCCTGAGTTGGACCACTAATGGTTTTAACAAACTCATTGCGCTTAGCCAAAAGGTAGTCAACCGTAAAGGTGTTTTTTGCTGTATAGGGGAAAGTGTAAAGAATAATGCCCTGGCTTGTAAGCGGAGTTTCATAGGATACCCAAGCAATAGTGTCGTGGTCAAAGTTCAGCCTGTAGCCTTTAGGGAAATACATCGAAACACCATACTTCTTTTCAAGTGCTTCCCTAATGGGCTTTTCCTCATAGGTAATGGCATTCTGTATCACCCTATCGCGTTCAGCCTGCTCAAAAATGCTTACAACTTTATCGCGCTCCTTTAGTAGGAGGTCGTAAATTGATTTATAGCTAGGCCCCGAGATGTAAAGAATGGTTTGAGGTGCAGCCCAAACATCTCTTTTAAGAGACATTTTTGCCTCCTTGGCACCCTTAACTATATCGTTAAAAATGATGTTACGATGTGGCTTAAAGATATCGGTAAACGCTTCGGGTGGGATCATCACCATATCGAACCTAGGTTCGCTTTGAGGCAAAAAGGGAACATCCTCAGTTAAAATATCGCTATACAGCTTACCCAGTGAATCGCTATGAAGTGCTTTTGGCAGTATTACCACAAGCTCATTAGCACTTCCGGTTACATTGGGTAAAAGCGACCGCTCACCCTTGCTCCCCTTTTTGCATGATGGGCTAAGTGCAACTGCAGCCGCAAGTATTATTATCCACCTACTTTTCATAATATTAGTTTTGATTTTCAAGATAAACGCCTATAAACAATATTTATTGCTAACGCCTAAAACCTTTCAGAGATTTTTAGGGTTAACCCAAATAACAATGTTTTGGCCTGCAGTTATTGTGCTATCCAATCCGGGATTCCACCTGTAAATATCCTGGAGGGTGCAACCAAACTGCATTGCTAACTTATGCAGGCTATCGCCATTCTTAACGGTGTAAACCTTACGGGTTAAAGTGCTATCGGCAGCTAACGCAGGCAAAATCTTAGGTTTTGATGTGTTCAGGTAAAGCTCCTTTGATTTCCTGATAAATAATCCAGTTTTATCAGCAGGCAACCGTAACACCTGTGGGGAAGAACCCTCAGGGATATAATCGTAACGATAGGTTGGGTTTAGAAAGCGAATAATATTGATATCAATATCAATGGCCTTAGCCATAAGGTTAAGATCGAGGGGTTTATTTACCCAAACTGTATCGGTTTGGTTTTGAGCTAAAGCTACAGGAGCAGGCGTAATGCCATGTTCATGGTAGTTATTCATTACATAAGCAGCGGCAATAAATGCCGGCACATAGTTTTGCGCCGATTCAGGGAGGAGTGGATAAAGCTTCCAAAAATTCCTTTCGCCGTTAGCTCGCTCAATGGCATTCCTAATGGGCCCAGGTCCAACGTTATAGGCTGCCAGTGCTAAACTCCAGTCGTTAAAAGTTCTGTAGAGGTATTGCAGGTACTGAGCGGCTGCCTCAGTAGATTTCAAGGGGTCCATTCGCTCATCAACAAAGTTGTTTACCTGAAGGTTAAACATCTTGGATGTATTAATTTTAAACTGCCATAACCCTACTGCTCCGGTTGGGGATATTGCCAATGGGTTTAATGCCGATTCAACTACTGCAAGGTACTTTAACTCCAACGGCAACTGGTATTTGCTGAACACATCATCGAAAAGGGGGAAGTAGTAATTGGCTAAGCCAATCATTTTAGAAATTTGCTCACGACGCTCAATGGTAAAAATTTCGATATATCGCCTTACATGGGGATTGTAATCAAAATCAATGGGCGAGTTCCGGCCAATCTCCGCAAGCTGGCACTCAAAGTAAAGGTCAGGTTTTTGCCTAGCTGTGTCGGTTTGATTTGTGGGGACGAAAATGGGAAGATTTTCAATAGCATCAATGAAAGACACTATAGGGTTTTGTCCCCTATTTAATTTAACAGGGTTTGAAAACCCGTTTAAAAAGACAAGTGAGAAAAGTGATAAAAGACACCCCCTAAATCCTAAAAACATAAATCATTCCTTTTCTTTATCCTCTTGATTCTCGGCTTCTTTTATACCTTTTTTAAACTCACCTACGCCTCTACCCAGGTTACGCATGAAAATGGGTATTTTGCTTGCGCCAAAAATTACCAGGATAACTATGGCAATAACAAGCAGCTCTCCACCCCCAATAAATAGTGTTAGCATACAGAACTCTTTTACCTAAAAAGTTTAACAATATCGTTGATGTTGGCATACAAAAGCAAGGCTAAAAGGATTGCCATGCCAACAAGTTGAGCGTATTCAAGGAACTTATCGCCGGGTTTCCGCCCAGTAATAATCTCGTAAAGCAAGAACATTACATGGCCACCATCGAGCGCAGGTATTGGAAGAATGTTCATTATGGCGAGGATAATGGATAGGAATGCAGTTAAGCTCCAGAATGCCTGCCAATCCCAAGTTGAGGGGAAAATTTTACCAATTGTAATAAACCCGCCAACCGATTCGTATGCTTTGGTTTTGGGCGAGAAAATTAGCTTAAGCTGTTTTAAGTAGCTCGATATGGTTGCAAAACCCTTTTTAACACCGGCAGGTATTGAGTGAAAGAACGAATATTCCCTGTGGCTGAGTTCAAAGAACTTTCCTAAATCGGCAACAGGGTAAACCCCTATAATGCCAGTTTCGGGTACATCAACATTTAGGTCGATAGGGTTTCCGTTGCGCTCAACGGTTACCCTTACAGTTTTCCCCTTACTACGCTGCATTTCGGATTTGAACTCATCAAAAAACTGTGCAGATTGTCCGTTTAAGGCAAGCAGCCTATCGCCTTTGATAAACCCTGCCTTTTCAGCAGGTTCTCCTGACTTAACATCATCTACTACAAATGGGATGCGCGGGAAAAAAATAATTGGGCTTTTAACAAGTTTAGCCACATAATCCTCAGCTATTTTAATGTTCAATGTATCGGTGCCACGTAGAACGGTAACGTCACGATTCTCATTTAGCAGAATATCATGAGCAATTTGCTGAAAGTTTTCAATCTCCTTACCACCTACATAAAGTATTTTATCGCCATTCCTAAAACCTAACTCTGTGGCTAAGGAATCGCAGGAAACACCGTATTTAAGACTTTTCGTAGGAAGGTAATCTTCGCCCCATGTGTATAGAACTGCGCTATAAATGAACAGGGCCAGAATAACATTGACAAGCACTCCGCCAATCATTATTAGTAAGCGTTGCCATGCAGGTTTAGAGCGGAACTCATAGGGCTGTGGGGGTTGCTTGAGCTGTTCCTTATCCATGGACTCGTCAATCATCCCTGAAATTTTCACATAACCACCCAGTGGTAACCAACCCACTCCGTACTCGGTTTCACCACGCTTGATTTTAAAAAGCGAGAACCAGGGATTGAAGAAAAGGTAAAACTTTTCAACACGGGTTTTAAAAAGCTTTGCAAAAAGAAAGTGCCCTAGCTCATGAAGAATAACCAGGATTGAAAGGCTTAAAAAGAATTGACCAGCTTTTATGAGTATCTCCATTTTATGATGTTTTTATTAATGAGTTCAACTGATTTTATTCGAGTTTCGGAATCGGTTTGAATGTAATCGGCAAAGGTAGGTTGCCCAATAAACGGTATGGCTTGCATAGCACCTTCAACAACCTTTGGGATTGCCATAAAGCTAATCTGCTCCCTCAGAAAAGCATCAACAGCTACCTCGTTGGCAGCGTTAAGCACGCAGGGCATATTACCCCCTGCCCTTAACGATTCGAGAGCCAGGGCAAGGCTTGGAAACCTATTGGTATCGGGTTTTTCAAAGGTAAGGGTGTGACTCATGGAAAAATCCATGCGCGGGAAACCTGAGCTTACTCTCTCAGGGAAAGTGAATGCGTACTGAATGGGTAGTTTCATATCGGGTAAGCCCATTTGGGCTTTTATAGACCCATCAATGAACTGTACCATTGAATGGACAATTGATTGCGGATGAATAACCACCTCAATTTGCTCCGGGTTAAGGCCGAAAAGCCACTTGGCCTCAATAACCTCAAGTCCCTTGTTCATCAGGCTGGCTGAATCGATAGTTATTTTTTGCCCCATACACCAGTTAGGGTGGTTAAGCGCATCGGCCTTGGAAACATGCATGAGTTGATCCAGGGAATGGTTGCGGAATGGACCACCCGATGCAGTAAGTATTATTTTTTCAATGGGGCTGCGCTCCCCTACCAGGCATTGAAATATGGCGGAGTGTTCGGAATCGACCGGGATTATTGGTACCCTTTTTTGCATGGCCGCTTTAGTAACCAGCTCGCCGGCAACTACCAGGGTCTCCTTATTTGCCAATGCAATGGCCTTACCTGCCTCAATGGCGCTAAGCGTGGGTTCAAGCCCGGCAAATCCAACCATGGCTGTAAGAACCATATCGACCTCGGACGATACGACCGATTCCACTATTGACTGTTTCCCCGTATATACCTTAATGGGATGATTTGCTAGGGCTTCTTTTACTCTTTGATAATGACTCTGATTTGCAATAATTACGGTGTTTGGCTGAAATTCAATGGCTTGCTGCACTAAGAGCTCCCAGCTGTTTTGGGCTACGAGTAGCTCAACACTAAATATATCGGGATGCTCCCTAATAACATCGAGCGCTTGCGTACCAATTGAACCGGTAGAACCTAGTATTGCAATTCTTTTCATACCGGCCACTAAAATTTAATGTACTTAGCGGGATCAACGGTGGCTCCGTGGTGCCAAAGTTCAAAATGTAGGTGGGGTCCAGTGGTAAGTTCGCCTGAATTACCAATTATTGCTATCACATCGCCTGAATTAACAAATTCACCCTGCCTTTTTAACAGCTTACTGTTATGCTTATATACCGAAAGGAATCCCTCCTCGTGCTGAATGGCAATTGTGTAACCCGTTTCCAGCGACCAGGTTGAGAGTATTACGGTTCCCTTTGCAATGGCAAGTACCCCCTCGTTTGGCCCGGCAACCAGATCGACTCCGTAATGATTTTTTGAAGGGTTATACTTGTTAGTGATAATACCCTTAACGGGTGGAATAAAAAAGGGTATATTACTTTTCTTGGTTGTACTTGATCCTACCGACAGGTTAAACATCTCATCCGATTCAATTTGCATACGGAGCAATGAATCCTCCTCTGAAGGGGATAGCTCAACCTTTGCGGTAGGCTTTACCGTATCGATTACTGTTTGGCGACCAGTAAGGGGTTCTCCTCCGTTAAGCAGGATATTGATATCCTCATAGTAACGCTGCCATTGGGCTACCACCCTCTCAAGCGAATCGACCTTCAGGGCATTTTTAACATAACCTTTCCGGGTTTGGCTATCGGGGTAACCGGGAATGAACTCCCTTAGGGGTGTAAAGGCAATTAGGACACTCACAAGCGCAATAAGCAGAATAGAAAATCCGCCAAAGAAAACTATTACGTTCATTCTGGAAAGACGAAGTTGCCAAACCTCTTCATAGTTCTCCTCATTGAAGATACTCAACCTGTACTTATTCCACAGGTTCTTAAATATTTTAACCTTTTTCTTAGCTGCCACAGGTACAAGGGTTAGATTCTAAAATCACAAAGATAACAAAATGAGCAATTAGTTGTTTGGTGTTTCTTTTTGATGATAAAGGTCAGAATATTATGAAGCAATCTTCATCGGTAAACAAAGCAATGCGTAATAGGAATATCAACTTACCTATTTAAAGAAAATCAAAAAAACCAATGTAAAACCTGTAAGAAACCCAGTGTAAACTTGAGTTGGGTTATGATCGCCTTTAATAAGACGGGCCGAGGCTAAAAGACCTGAAAGTAAAATACTCACTATAAAAATTGGTACTGCAGCCTGGTTCCCTTGCAGAGCCGAAGCCAAAAGAAACCCAGAGATACCTCCTATTCCAGTTAAATGAAGGCTTATCTTCCAAAAGTAAGAAATGGCTGCCGAGATCATCAGTGTATAAATTCCTGCCTGAAGTATTTTGATTAAAACAAATGGAACCTGAAGCCTGGAAAAAAGAAAGATGGTGAAAAGGTAAGGTAAAACCGATATGGCTAGGGGGAAAACCCTATCCCTACTGGCTTTTAGAGTATAATCGTGAATAATTCTAAGACGATGAAGGAGAACAATTAATAGTAATGGCAGAAAAATAGTATTTATAGCTACAAACACCGTAAGCATCACCTTAAACCTTACAGGTAGAAAGGCAACAAAGGAGTTGGACGAGAAAATCACTATAAAAATATAGGTGGTAGCCAGTATAGGGTGAAGAATAATTGAAAGTATAAGCGAAAGTCGTTGTAGCATTTTAAAAAAATAGATTAGTTAAGTTCTTTTCTTAGGCGAGCAACCGGAATTCCAAGCTGTTCACGGTACTTGGCAACGGTCCGACGGGCAATAGGGTATCCCTTCCCTTTTAGTATTTCCATTAGCTCCTCATCGGTAAGGGGATTGCGCTTATCCTCATTATCGACACACTCGGCAAGTATTTTTTTAATTTCACGGGTTGAGACCTCTTCGCCGGAATCGGTTTGCATGCCCTCGCTAAAGAAGTGCTTGAGAGGGAATATCCCGAAATGGGTTTGAATGTACTTGCTGTTTGCAACGCGCGATATGGTTGAAATGTCGAGCCCTGTTTTTTCAGCAACATCCTTCAGTATCATGGGCTTAAGCTTACTTTCGTCGCCATCGCGAAAATACTCTTTCTGGTAATCGAGTATGGCCTGCATGGTTGTCAGCAGGGTATTCTGGCGCTGTTTCAGTGCATCAATAAACCACTTGGCCGATTCAATCTTTTGCTTTACAAAAGCGATGGCCTCGCGTTCCTGGCTATTGCTAAACTCCTTGTTGTAAGAATACGACTCGAGCATATCGGCATATTCTTTGCTTATTCGTAGCTCCGGCACGTTGCGCGAGTTTAGGTTTAACCTAAACTCACCATCCTCGTAATCGAGAATAAAATCGGGGATGATATGCTGTGCCGATTGGTCGTAAGGGTCAGTAAAACTGCCGCCGGGTTTGGGATTTAGCTTTAAAATTTCATCAATTGCCAGCTTAAGCTTTTCGTCGGATAGATTAAGCTTTGAAGCAATCTTATCGTAATGTTTCTTGATGAACTCGTCAAAGTGGTACTTCAGTATTTTATAGGCAATTTTAGTTATCTCGTTTTGCTGCTCCTTGGCCTTAATCTGAATAAGTAAACATTCCTGGAGGTCGCGTGCACCCACACCGGGTGGGTCAAATTCTTGAATTACGTAAAGTATTCGTTCCAGCTCATCCTCATTGGTTTCAATACCTAACGAGAAGGCAATATCATCGGCAATTGCGGTTAACTTACGACGTATATAACCGTCCTCATCGATATTGCCAATTAGGTAAAACCCAAGCTGCTTTTCGCGTTCGGTGAGGTCGGCCATTCCGAGCTGGTTTTCAAGATGCTCGTGAAACGAGATTCCGGTGGAAAAAGGGATTTCCTCCCGCTTATCGTCGGGCGATGCGTTGCTGGAGTATAGCTTGTACGAAGGAATATCGTCATCGTTCATGTAATCCTCAATGGAGAACTCATCGTCGTTACCCTCCTGGTTATCGTCGGGTAAAACAATTTCAGGTTCCGTTTGAGGTTCCGTTTGTTCAACCTCCTCGAGAATGGGATTTTCCTCCAGTTCCTTTTTAATACGCTGCTCAAGCAACATAGTAGGTATCTCCAGCAGCTTTATCATCTGAATTTGCTGCGGCGATAGCTTCTGAAGAAGTTTTTGTTGTAACCGTTGCTTGAGCATAGACTTTTAGAATTCGCAGTTCTTGGGAGTTCTGGGGAAGGGTATTACATCGCGAATATTGGTCATTCCTGTTACAAAGAGCAGCAAGCGCTCAAAGCCAAGCCCAAAACCACTATGGGGAGCTGAGCCAAACTTGCGGGTTTCAAGGTACCACCAAACATCCTTTTCAGGAATATGAAGCTCATGGATACGGCTTAGTAACTTATCGTAAACCTCCTCACGCTGGGAACCGCCAATTATCTCGCCAATTTTTGGGAACAACACATCCATGGCACGAACGGTTTTGCCATCGTCGTTTTGCTTCATGTAAAAGGCCTTTATCTCCTTGGGGTAATTGGTAAGAATAACGGGTTTTTTGAAGTGCTTCTCAACCAGGTAACGTTCATGCTCCGACTGCAAATCGGCACCCCAGAATACAGGGAATTCCCACTTATGGTTAGCTGCCTCCAGTATTTTAATAGCCTCCGTGTACGTTAACCTTTCAAATGGGTTTTCAATCACAAACTTAAGCCTGTCGATAAGCTCGTTGTCGTACATCTTGTTGAGGAATTCCAGATCGTCGGCACAATGCTCAAGGGCATATCTAATTAGGTATTTTAGGAAATCCTCGGCCAAATCCATGTTATCCTGGATGTCGTAGAAAGCCATTTCAGGCTCAATCATCCAGAACTCAGCCAGGTGTCGGGGAGTATTTGAATTTTCGGCACGGAAGGTTGGTCCAAAAGTGTAAACCTCCGATAGGGCTAAAGCGCCCAGTTCGGCCTCAAGCTGTCCCGAAACGGTTAGCTTTGCCTCCTTGCCAAAAAAATCCTCGTTCCAGTCAATCTTTCCATCCTCGGTGCGGGGTAGATTCTCCAAATCGAGGGTGGTTACGCGGAACATAGCCCCTGCCCCTTCGGCATCGGAACCGGTAATGATGGGTGCGTGAATGTAAAAGAAACCCTTGTCGTTAAAGTACTTGTGAATGGCATACGCCATGGCATGCCGGATTCGGAGAACTGCTCCAAAAGTATTTGTGCGAGGGCGGAGGTGCGCAATCTCGCGCAGAAACTCCATACTATGGCCTTTTTTCTGGAGCGGATAGGTAGTGGCATCGGCTTCACCTAATACCTCAAGGTAGTTAGCCTGAATCTCCACGCGCTGACCGGAACCGGGCGACTCAACCAGCAATCCCCTCACCGCAATACAAGCCCCAGTGGTAACTCCCTTAAGCTGTTCTTCGGTAAAACGGGTCATATCAAATACAACCTGGATGTTATGGATGGTTGAGCCATCGTTTAACGCAACAAAGGCTACATTCTTATTCCCACGCTTGGTACGTACCCATCCCATTGCCGCTACCTCAGCGCCAACAACTCCACTCTCGAGTAGTAGTTTTACTTTTGTTCTTTCACTGTTCCTCATGCCTGTATGATATCTTACTCAAAAACAATACTTTTATACACTGTTTTAACCACACAAAAATAGTAACTTTTATCAGATTTCATGAATCTTAGTAGTTTTCGTTTGTATGAATGAAAAGTTTTTTGAGCGCTGGGGGGCGACATTTGTTGCTACACTCCTATTACTAATATACATACTTGGAATATCAAACCTGAGTACAATTGATGGTTGGGGATATGCTGCTGACATTGTAAATAGCAGTAACCTGCTTCGTCCACATCACCTGCTATACACCATTACAGGATTTTACTGGGTTAAAATATGGCACTTTTTTCTGCCAAATGCCGAAACCATTTACCTGCTCAAGCTGATGAATGCCCTTTGCGCATCGGTTACCGCTTTCATTCTATTCAAGCTACTCCGACTTGTTAAGGTTGATACCATTCAAACCACAATCTATACCATTATTGCGGGACTAAGCTGGGGATTCCTTCGGTTTTCAATTGACAATGAAACATACACTATTCCAGTGATGCTGGCAATTTGGGCTAGTTACCTTTTCCTTAAAGCTGAGAGTAGCCCCAAAATCTCAAACATGGTTTATTCAGGACTACTATCGGCATCGGCGTGTCTTTACCACCAAATAATGTTTTTTTGGTGGATTGCCCTTGCAATTGGAACCATAAGGAAATTAAATCGCAGGGATTACAAACCCCTGCTTTTCCTTGCACCAGCAGTAATAGTGCCTGCCGCTTACATCCTTGCCATGCTATCAATGGGTATCGATATCAATTTTACTAGCTTTTTCCGGTTCATATTTAGCGACTATTACACTGGAAACGCATCAATTGAATTGAACTCCACAATTCTTATGGTTGGCATAATCAACCTATTCAGAACATTTTTCCAAATGCATGGGTATATCAACTATCTTCTTGCACAATCGTGGCTGTGGTGGATTCCTTTAGTAGTAGCGGGTATTGCATTTGCATTTTTTTCTTTTTGGTTTGTTAGGTATACAAAACCTACCAGACTTGAAAAATTTCATAAAATTCACTTGCTGGCTTTAGTATTACAGGTAGGTTTTGCCTTTATGGCGGGTGGAAACGCTGAGTTTTTGGCCATGGTTCCTTTCCTAACAATTATCACTGCAACCAGTTTGTCAATAAAACGGCTTGCTACTGTTTGTTTTGCCATCTCTGTTTCAGTTTGGAACATCTCCTTTGGTGTTCTTCCACAAAAGATTTACCAGGCCGATGGTTCCGATTTGGTTATAAAGTCGATTACCCAAAATACCAATGAAAGGAGAGCCTATATCCTTACCGATGCTCCAAAAGTTATCAATAGGCTTGAATATCTGCAAATTCAAAAACCTTTAATCGTTAAGGAGGTTAACATTGAGCCGCAAAAAATTTATGCCACACTCGATAGCCTACTATTGCAGGGGTACACCATTTACACTGACTGTATAAACCAGCCACGTGTTACCTCAAGGGCAACGTTAATTACAGATGTTAGCCTAGAATGGGATAAACTAGAGGGTTACAAAACAACCTCTATAGATTCGTTGGAAATGCTTGGCGGTAAAGTTTATGTCACTAAAATATCAAGGTAAGCCTAGTAGCCGCTACCGTAAGTTTTAAAGCTGCCCATGATAAATATCTCTTTTGGGGTAACGCTAAGAACAGGGATTGGGCTTCTACTCAGCATCTGTTGGGCTTGGCTGCCAAGAACGAAATCGCTAAGGGCAATGTTTTGCTCGGTCATAATACTAATAAGGTCGGCATTCACATCAAGGGCATACTCAATGGTAATATCGGTGATATTATCACCACGTAGGCTTGCCTTTTGGAAACGCACCTCGTGCTCTTTTAGGTAGCTGCAAACCTGCTTGGTATAGGCATTGAGTTTGAGGTCAATTTCATCGGTTTGCATGGTAGCCACTGCAATTACATGCACCTCGGCATCAAAAACCTTAGCAATTTCAGTGGTAATGGGAACTTTCTGACGAGTATCGGCAGTAACGTCGATAGGCAAGATAATTTTTTGGATATCGCGCGGCATGGCACCATGCCTTATGGTTATTACCGGACACTGCGTAGCCGAAATAATCCTAAAAGCGTTGCTACCAATAAAAAACTCCTCAAAACCTGAGGCTCCATGAGTAGAGCAAATAATGGCTGAATCCTCAAAAGCATGCGCCTGGTTAACAACCTCGCGGTAAATTTTGCCCTTTTTAATGATATAGGATAGATTGGCGCTGTTTGACATCTTGGTAGAATATTCCTCCACCAAAGTTTCCAGCTTTTTTTCAATCTTTTTATTCTCCTCCTCAAACTGCCCTGGTGTTAAATCGGTAGGGTATTTCTGAACATGCACCATTTGCACCATGCTGTCGAACCTATTGGCAAAAATTATTGCCAGTCTTAACCCGTTTAACGATTCCTTTGAAAAATCGATGGGTACTATTATATGTTTCATGGCTTTGGTGGTTGGTTATAAGCAAATCTAACTAAAAATTGAATACCATTTCAAGTTCAGTATGTTAAAATGATTAATTATTGAACTCTTTTTTTATTCAATTTAACCTTAATAAACAGATGTTTACACTTAACTCGCTTAACTTAGCAACATCAGGTAGCTAACTAAACCTCATTGGAATGATGACACGCAAACGGATTGGCATATGGATTTTGCTGTTTTCAGTTGCATTAGCAACTTTAGCATTGGCCAGTAGGCCAAACCCTACTAAGGAATCCGATAAAGAAAAACCCGCAAAGGGTACGGCCATCATCATTACAGGTGCTGCTGCTAAAATAGCACAGGAGGCCGCTTTACTCGAAAGCCTTTACGAGCGTGGCGAACTTAACGATGTTGTTTTCATTTCAGGGGCGAGTTCAGGTGCGCTTAATGCAGTTATGCTAAACGCAGTGCTCGAGAAAAAACTTACATGGAAAGAGTATCGCGAGCTTTTTGGCGATATTAAAAACGATAATGTTTTCAGAACCGATAAAAAGGGCTTGCCGGTTAGCAACGAGCCTTTACGAAAACTGCTGGAAGAAATTGTGGTTAACCGGCTAGGATATAAGACCTTGGCCGATTTGCCTTTTCCTACTGCCATATCAGTGGTTAGCTTACGGCCTTCGCCATTGAGTGAAGGGACATACCGTTTCTGCAACCGTAAAATCAATCGTGAAAGCGATTCAACCCTAAACCTAGTGGACGTATTAATGGCATCAACGGCCTACCCGCTTGTTTTTCCCCCATCCCGAATTAACGGCATAAAAGCCATTCCCGATATCCCTTACTATGATGGTGGCATTGGCGACGACCGTGTTCCCTTTCAGGCACTCATTGAGTTTGAGAATTACAGGAAACAACCCGTTGAACGTGTAATCATTATTTCGCGCAAGCGCGATACGGACATGACCCTTGCCGATGAGCTAAAACCTTTTGGGTATGAGCTAAAAACTAAATTAAATAATGGTTTATCGCCCGATGTGCTAACATCGCTAGGTTTCTGGCGAAGGCTTGAGCACATAAAGAAACGCTACCCCGAACTTGCTGCCAAAACCCTTGTTTTTGTTCCCAGCTATAGGTATAGCTTCCCGATGTTCGATTTTAACAACCTCAAAGAACAGTATGAGCTAACCTACCAATGGGCAAAACAAAACAAACCCATCCCCCTGAACGAGTTCCTGAAACAAAAACCAACGCTTAATAAACCCTAAAAAATGTTATTTTTGCCAAAAATTTAGGAAAATGGATATTGTACTTAGCGGAATACGCTCAACCGGAAAACTTCACCTTGGCAATTACTTTGGAGCGCTGCGCAACTTTGTTCGCATGCAGCATGAGAATAAATGCTTCTTTTTTATTGCCGATTACCATTCGCTTACCACACATCCTACCCCCGAGGATTTACATGGTTCTGTAAAACAGGTGCTTGCCGAATACTTAGCCTGCGGCCTTGACCCTGAAGTGGCTACACTTTACATACAAAGCGATGTACCCCAGATTCCTGAGCTTTACCTCTTGCTTAACATGAACGCATACAAGGGCGAGCTTGAGCGATGCACATCGTTTAAGGAAAAGGTTCGCAAGCAACCCGACAACATTAATGCAGGACTACTCACCTATCCCACCCTAATGGCTGCCGATATTCTTATTCACAAGGCAACCAAGGTGCCTGTGGGCAAGGACCAAGAACAGCATCTGGAAATGACTCGCACCTTTGCCAACCGATTCAATAGAATGTATAAGGTAGATTACTTCCCTGAACCGGTTGCCTTTAACTTTGGTGAGGATTTAGTTAAAATTCCCGGCCTCGATGGCTCAGGTAAAATGGGTAAGTCCGAAGGGAATGCCATTTACCTTTCCGATGATCCCGAGACAATCCGAAAGAAAGTGATGAAAGCGGTTACCGATGCAGGCCCAACCCAACCAAATCAACCTAAACCGGAGGCCATCCAGAACCTTTTCACTATCATGAAAGCTGTTTCATCGCCCGATACGCTCCAGTACTTTGAGGATAAGTATAATGCCTGTGAGATTCGCTACGGCGATATGAAAAAGCAGCTGGCCGAGGATATAATTACTTTTACAACACCAATCCGCGAGCGGATTGAGGCTATACTTGCCGATAACGATTACCTAAGAAAAGTAGCCCTAATGGGGGCTGAAAAAGCTCGCGAAAGCGCATCGAAAACCATACGCGATGTAAGGCACATTATTGGTTTCCGAGAGTTTTAATAAAAAAGGGTGTTGCTTGGTCAACACCCCTTTTTGTAAAATTCCTTGCCTACCCTATCGATATGCTCCTTAAGTTCAGGAGTAGAGATTGAATGGTAGTTAACCACATCAACATGGTAGGGAATAGGAATTCCCTCATTCAGAATACCAGCAATGTCTAAAATTATTTTGCTGTTTAAACTCTCACCAATCAAGGCAAGGTCAATATCGCTCCCGTTTTTATAATTTCCTTTTGCTCTACTCCCAAAAATAATTGCAGTTTCTACCTCAGGATAACTTTTTAAAACATCAATGATCAGTAAATAACTCTTCTCGGATATACCAAATGTTTCCATTACCTAAGATCCTTTAATTTAGTGTAGAGCTGCTCAATACCATGAATAAATTCATCGCGCACCATTTGGAACGATTGATTTGCAGTAAATTCATCGTAGGTATGCGACATTTGGTTCCGTTTTTCAAGCATGTCGAGCCATAGGTCTCCATCTTGAATAAGTCCGTTAGTGAATGCTTCCTTTATGGTATCGCGTGGAAATCTTGCTTCAACACCCATCTCCTGAAGGTAATCCTTCAGTGTCTTCCATCCAAGTTCAAAAGTAAACTCAAAGTATTGTATCACTCCGGCTTTCTCCAGTTCGGATGGAGAGTCATTTCTTAAAGCGTCCTTTAAACGTAAAAACGCTTTTTCAAAATTGTCGAATCGTTGCTTCCACCTAATATCCATTTTAAGTAATTTATTTTTAAACTCTTTACAGATTCTTTTTCAATACTCTACTCCAGCTCCCAGTCGAACCCATCCTTACGGTCGCGAACAATTACCCCTAACTTTGCAAGCTCATCGCGAATCCGGTCGGATGTGGCAAAGTCCTTTCGCTGTTTTGCCTCCATGCGCATACTCAGCAGCATCTCAACCAGCTTTGCTGTTAGCTCAGCATGCTTTGAGCCCGACGTATGCTCATCAACAAGTCCAAGGATATCAAAGATAACTGTTCTAAAGAACGATTTTAGCTCATGTAAATCGGATTCGCTAATGGTTTCCTTGCCCTCGGCAAGCAGGTTAATTTGCCTAACCCAATCGAAAAGAACCGCAATGGCAACTGGGCTGTTGAGGTCGTCGTTTAAGGCTTCGTAAACCTTTTCCTTTAGCAAATCGACCCTAACACTTGAGGTTGCCGATGGTTTAATGCGATCGAGCTGGCGGTTTGCCGCCATCAGGCGGGCAAGGCCCTTGTCGGCAGCCTGTAGCGCTTCGTTCGAGAAATCGAGGGTGGAACGGTACTGAGCCTGAAGCATAAAAAACCTTATGGTCATTGGGCTATAGGCCTGCTCAAGCAACCTGTGTGTACCCGTAAAAAGCTCCTCAAGGGTGATAAAATTCCCAAGGGACTTACCCATTTTCTGACCGTTAATGGTAATCATGTTGTTGTGCATCCAATACCTCACAGCTTGCTTGCCGTTGGCCGCTACGCTCTGGGCAATCTCGCACTCATGGTGCGGGAAAAGCAAATCCATGCCACCCCCATGAATATCGAAAGGTTCACCAAGGTACTTGGTACTCATTGCCGAGCACTCCAAATGCCAACCGGGAAAGCCTTCGCTCCACGGCGATGGCCACCGCATAATATGTTGTGGTGATGCTTTTTTCCAAAGCGCAAAATCGAACGGATTCTGCTTCTCATCCTGCCCGTCGAGCTGACGGGTATTGGCCATTAAATCGTCAATATTACGGCCGGAGAGAATGCCATAGTTATGCTTTTTGTTGTATTTAACCACATCAAAGTAAATAGAACCTTTCCGCTCGTATGCAAAACCGTTATCAATGATTTTTTTAACCAATTCAATCTGCTCGATTATATGCCCCGATGCCCTGGGTTCAATACTTGGTGGCAATACGTTCAGCAACTTCATGGCGCTGTGGTACCTATCGGTATAGTACTGAACCACCTCCATGGGCTCAAGCTGCTCAAGCCTAGCTTTTTTGGCTATCTTGTCTTCACCCTCATCGGCATCGTTCTCCAAATGCCCAACATCGGTAATATTCCTTACATAACGAACCTTATACCCCAAATGCTTGAGGTAACGGAAAAGCAAATCGAAGGTGATTGCCGGACGGGCATGGCCCAGATGCGGATCGCCATAAACGGTAGGTCCGCAAACATACAAACCTACATGAGGTGGGTTAAGCGGCTCAAAAACTTCTTTTTTGCGGGTAAGTGTATTGTAAATAGCTATTTGGCTCATATCAAACTGGTAAGATTTAATAAGACAAAAATTGCATAGAATTATTTAATTGCCCTAAACTAAAGGCAACATCGGAAAAAGTGATGTATGTAATTTGATCGTTTCATGATTTGCAAAAGTAATGATTTTTAGATTTTTCATGAAGAAGTCAGGAATCAGAAATCGGGAGACCGTGGCCAAAGGCCAGTATAGCCCTGTTTAACGGGTTCTAACTTCCATTAACTTCCCCATATTCGTTTAACGATTCACGGCTTACGAACCCCCATTAACAATTTACCTTTAACCATCACCCTCTCCCATTTTGATTTTTCAGCATTTTGTATTAGGTTTGATAAATTTTAGGAGTATGAACCAGCTTGTGCGGTATATCATTATTGGATTTGTAGTAGCTCTGGTTGCTTTTTTGATTTGGTACTTTTCATCAATAGTAGCCTACATACTCATATCGGCAGTGCTTAGCCTAATGGGTAAGCCTATTGTCGATTTTATTTCTTCAATCAGAATCAGAAACTGGTCACCACCCCGTTTTTTGGGAGCCACCATTGCCCTCATTACAATCTGGATACTTTTCATAGCATTCTTCAGGGTAATGATTCCACTTGTAATTGCGCAGTTCAACGAGTTGGGGTCAATTGATGTACAAAGCCTAGTGGCATCATTTGCCGAACCAATTAATTCCATTCAACAATTCATTCAAAACTATTTGCCGGCAAGCGCCCAAGGATTTGTGCTGCAGGATTTTCTGATAACAAAAATATCGGGGATTTTTACGGTTTCAATGATAACTAATGCCTTCTCATCCACGGCTAACCTGCTAATCAGCCTGGTTATTGCCTTGTTTTCCATAAGCTTCATAACTTTCTTTTTCCTTAAGGACGACACGCTTTTTTTTAAAAGCGTAATTCTGCTATTCCCTGAAAAATACGAAATGCAAATAACTCGAGCGCTGGTTAGTATAAACAAACTCCTGCGCCGCTACTTTGTGGGTATAGTAATTGAGAGTACTGCCATAATGGTGCTCGATACCATTGGGCTTTCCATTATTGGCGTTCGTTTTCAAACAGCAGTGGTTGTTGGCTTAATTGCAGGTATAATGAATGTAGTACCTTATGTAGGGCCACTTACAGGAACAGTGCTTGGTACGCTCATAGTATTGGCTACACAGCTTCACCTAGGGTTTACAGCCAACATGCTTACATTCACAATCCTGGTAGTTTCGGTATTCCTAATTACCCAACTTATCGACAATGTTGTTTTTCAACCATTAATTTACGGAAACAGTGTAAAAGCTCATCCCCTTGAAATTTTTATTGTTCTTCTGGTTGCTGGTAGTGTTGCCGGAATACTTGGAATGTTGCTTGCCATACCAAGCTATACAGTAATTCGTGTTTTTGCTAAGGAATTTTTTAATAACTTTAGGGTTGTTCAAAAATTAACCGAAAAGATATAGACAGAATATCGATTTTGCTTAATTTTACCTGATAAACCATGCCGGCAATGATTAAAGATATAACCTCAACTGCAGCAACTATTGCAATAGCAATGCTTTTACCATGCCTAAGTTTTTCACAAAATTTTGAAGCCGATTCGGTTTTCACATGGCAACTAGTTGAAACAAACAACATCGGAAGCCAATCAACCCTAAAGTTTATACCCAGAACAGGCGTAACACCAACAGGTTGGGATTTTGGGGACTCCAACACATCGACCGAGGTTGCACCCACACACACATACTCCTATACAAGCTGGGACGATAGTGTAACCGTTACCCTGAACTATACCCTGAATGGCGAAAGCCTATCGCACTCACGCGAGATTCCTGTTAGCCCTGCTTTCTTTTTTGTTTTCCCCGACAGAAATTTAGGCCGACTTGCCTCGTACAAACGCATTTTCCTTAATGCTTACCGAATACCCAACCACCCCGATAGCTTGGGAAACCTCCGCTTCACCTGGACGGTTGATGGTAGCCCTCTGGCCGGAAACGCTTTCGACGATGTAGCGCTCGACCAGTGGCCAAACATTTACTATACCTTTACCACTGCAGGGTTACATCAGGTAAAACTTGATGTGCGTAATTCAAACAGCGGACAAACAGCCGAGTTTACTCAAACAATAAGAGTCCTGCCCGACTTTACTAGCGGAAAGGTTCCGCTTGAAAATATCCCTAACGTATTTACCCCTAACTCCGACGGGGTAAACGATAACTTCATTGTACCCACCAGCGGCACAGCATGGTTCGATTTTCGTATATTTTCCCGTTCTGGCGGTTTAATTTACAAAGCGGAATCGAGTGTTTTAGTATGGGATGGCAAGAACAACCAAGGTACCGATATGCCCGAAGGGGTTTACTACTACGTTATAGAAGACCTTTCCGGGCAATATGATAGCGCTAAAGGTTTTGTATACCTATTTAGAGGGAAAAAGTAAAGTTTAATGAATAGAATTCCTCAATTCATACTGTTATTTGCACTTTTGCTTACCTCATGCAATAACATTGTATTTAACAAGCCTCAGCCTGTTGACGGGAAAATCATCACTAACCTAAACAATGCATTTCCGGGAATTTTTATCAGTTCCGATAACGACACGCTAACTATCACCAGGAATACCATATCGCTTGGCAGTGGAAACAAATTTACTGTAACCGGAACCCTAGGAAAAAACCTTGATGTTAGGGAATATTCCAATGGGTTTGTTGTTAACTTTTCCGATAGTGTTAAGGGTCGATTGGTATGGATTGCTTACATTTTTAAGCTAAGCAACGATTCACTTTTTATTAGCTTTTCCGATTTCGACCCAAACAAGCTAACTGAGGTTGAAAAGGAAATAGGCAACAAAGTGCCTTACGAGAAAATTAAAGACGAAAACAAAGAGAACTCGAAGATTATCCTAAAACCGAGGAATTCGAGAGAGTTTGACAAACTTGTTAGCGCAGGAATTTTCAATAAAACCATCTCGATGAAGATGGAAAAACCCAAGCCCTAAAGGGCTTACTGTTCCACCCACTTAAACCACACCCTTTGGTCGAAATAGGGGATTCCATTTTTTTCACACACACGCATGGTGTGCCCAGTGCCACCCGTTTTGGGTTTCGATAAATCATCGTAAAAAATGGCTAAAGTTGCAGGCTGCAACTTAGAGGTACCCACCACCTTTATGGTATCGCGGAGTAAATATCGGGCCTTAACGGTTAGAGCATTATCGCCAAGTGAAAGAAAACTATCGATAAGCTGCGATACATTGCTGCTGTTCTTGGTGTGAAATATTACGTTAGGTTCACTTGCCAGGTCAACATCGTCGAGCGAAACCGTTTGCCTGCCTAAAGTCTCTTTAGTTCTATGGCCGCGGTACGGGGTTACTTGCTGTAAGCGCGATGGGTTAACCATCGAAACTCCCTGGGAAAAGAAGTAATCGGCGCCTTTGGCATTTCCGCTCCTGAAAACAATATGTTTACTGCTGCCTGCGAGCAGCTTACCAACCTCAATTAGCTTGTGCTGGTCGGTAGGTAAAACGGCACGTTTACCCTCAAGGAGGATAACCGTGCCTGGTTTATCGTAACTTTCAAGTAGCTGTTCAATGGTAAGCATTGTAAACTCTATCCTCTGTAGCTAATCCACTTAATCATCTCTTTCCAGGTGTACTTTTTACCGTACATCAGTATGCCCACCCTGTATATTTTGGCGGCTAGCCAGGTAATAAGGATAAATGTACCCACAAGCAGAGTAGCCGATAGTGCCAACTGCCAAGTTGGAACGCCAAAAGGCAAACGGGTTAGCATAATAACCGGCGAGGTAAAAGGAATTAGTGAGAACCAGAAAGCTAAAGGCCCATCGGGCGACTTAATTCCGCTAATCATCACAATTATTGCCAGTATCAGCGGTAGGGTAATTGGCAGTGTGAGCTGTTGAGTATCGGTTATACTTTCCACTGCTGAGCCTACGGCTGCAAACATAGCCGCATAAAGTAAGTACCCAAAAAGGAAGTAGAATATAAATCCTCCAATGAGTAATGGGAAGTTCTGGTTCTTGAGGGCCGTAAGGAAACTCATTCCCTCACTGTTTGCAACTGCAGTATCCTGTTCCTGAACCTGTGCCATTTGGGGGTCAGCCTGGGCCATGGCCTGCATTTGCTCGGTAGCTGGTTTTGTGGTCATTTTACTGCTTATGATGTTGATACCAACCCCGGCAAGAGCAGCGGTCATTACCACCCATATCAGTATTTGCAGCAGGCTCACTGAGGCCATCCCAAAAATTTTACCAGCCATCATCTGAAACGGCTTAACCGATGAAATGATAACCTCAACCACACGGTTTGTTTTCTCCTCAATAACCCCCTGCATAACCTGGTTACCGGTAATAAGCACCATCATATACATCAAAAAGCTCATGATGTAAGCTATTGCCATAGCAATTAGGGTGTTACTCTCCTTTTCCTCACCTGTTTGGCTTACCTTTATCGATTTTATTGAGATACGGGTTTTAACATCGGCAAGTATCTTATCTAGATTATCGATATTATAGGTTTTAAGCTTGCGCGCCTCAATTTCCTTTTCTAAAGTATTCTCCAGGTGCTGCATAACATCAATGGCAGGCTGTTTCTGGGAGTAAATGGTGAAAGCTGCCTGATTAGGTGTGGAGGTAGAGTCAATCACCAATAGGGCATAATAGCCTGTTTCATTTAAGTTTTCCTTAACCTTCTCGGCAGGAGTATCGGTTACGTAAGTTACCTTGATATACTCAGTTGAGGGAATTACATCAATATACTGTTTGGTATTATCAACCACGGCAACGGTTCGTACCTCTGTAACCTCAAGCGAAGCTAGGTAGCTTGGAAGTATAGCTATGGCTGCAAAAAATATTGGCGAGAGCAGGGTGGTTATGATAAACGATTTTTTCCTGACCCTGGTCATGAACTCGCGCTGCATTATGAGAAATATCTTGTTCATACTATTTTCTAGTTTAAGTTTTAACCTAACTGATTACTAAACCGTGCTTTTGGTTATACTCCTTCACTACCTGTATAAAAATATCGTGCATGCTAGGCACAATGGGGTTGAAGGAAACTATTTCAACAGCTGGAATCAATTCCTGCAAAAGGCTATTGGCATCGGATTGCGATTTTAATCTAACCTGCGCCTTAGGTAGCGAGTTGTCGGTATCAATCTTCAACAGTTCGAACCTATCTTCAACCTTTTGCCTTAGTGAATCGGGATTGCCACGGAAAGCTATTTCGAAAACATTGCTACCGTAACTCTGGCGCACCTCATCAATTTGCCCACTTAGGATGTTACGCGACTTGTTGATTAGGGTGATATGGTCGCAAAGCTCCTCAACCGATGCCATATTGTGGGTTGAGAAGATAATGGTTGTTCCTTTACGTTTCAGTTCCAGTATTTCGTCCTTTACGAGTTGAACGTTTATGGGGTCGAACCCGCTAAACGGCTCATCAAAAATGAGCAGCTCAGGCTCATGGATAACGGTAACCATAAACTGAACCTTTTGAGCCATACCCTTTGAGAGCTCCTCAATTTTTTTATCCCACCAGGCCTGAATTTCGAATTTCTCAAACCAGTACTTTAACCGCTTCATGGCCTCAGCACGGCTAAGCCCCTTAAGCTGTGCAAGGAATAGGGCCTGTTCACCCACCTTCATCTTCTTGTAAAGTCCCCTTTCCTCGGGTAGGTAACCAATACGGTAAATATCGTTAGGTTGCATGTGCCGACCATCAAATAGCACCTCGCCCTTATCGGGGCCAGTAATTTGGTTTATGATACGGATAAGGGTAGTTTTACCCGCTCCATTTGGCCCCAAAAGGCCGTAGATGCTACCCCTTGGCACCGATATGCTAACATCGTCGAGCGCCAAATGATTGGAGTAGCGTTTCTCTATTCCTTTAGCTTCAAGTAAATGCATCGCTTTTCAATGATTTTTGTAAGTACTGTTTATTTTGACACGTAAAGATATAAAGTAGAAGGATTCCTGCAAAAAATGTAGGGAAAAATAACTTTTTTATTAATGAAGCATTATTATACAATACTTTCCAATCAAAGTTCTTTATCCAAATGTCGTTTAGAATACAAAACAGCCCCTCCTTTTGTCATGTTGTGCAAAGTGAAGGATATAATTCTTAGTGTACAGTATGCAGTGTACAGTTGGGTGGTGTTTTGTGTTTCGTATTTTGTTTTTCGTGTTTAGATAATCATATACTGTTAAACCTGCCAAATCTGCGTAATCTGAGTTCCATTCCATCTCACGAACAACTAATCCTATCATTCCGAGCTAACCGAGGAATTTCAATTAATAAAGAGTTGTAGGTTCAATGAGATGCTTCGACTGCGCTCAGCATGACAAATACCAAAAAACTTTAGCAGAACAGTAGTGATTCATAAAAATTTTATGCTATACAGTTTATTCCCAAAATTCCTGCTCCCTAAAACTCAACTAAACAAAGTTTTACCTAAATTGCACACTTCAAACCAATTATTTTACACATATGAAAGCACAGGGTATAGCAAGAGTAGCTATTGTAATTACGTTTGCCTATTTGCTGGTATCGTGCGATGGTTCAAGCAAGAAAAAGATTGAACTACTCACCAAGGAAAACGAAGCCTTACGCAACGAGGCAAGAATTAAAGATTCTACCATTAATCAGTTTTTCGCCTTTATGGGTGAGATTGAGCAAAACCTGAGCGTTATTAAGCAGAAGGAGCAAACCATTAGCAAGAATGCTATTGCTGGTAGTGAGCTAAAGCCCGATGTGCGCCAACAAATTGATGAGGATATCCAAACCATCAACATGCTGATGGATAAGAACCGCCAAACCATTGCGGCACTACGAAAAAAGCTGAAAGAAGCTAACCTTAAGGTGGCTGAGTTTGAGCGAATGATTGCCAATGTTACCCAACAGCTTGAGGAAAAGGAACATGAAATTGAACAGCTTAAGGAAAATCTTACCCAACTTAACTTTACGGTAACCCAGCTAAATGCGCGCATCGATACGCTAATGGAGGAAAAGGTTGAGATGAGTGTAAAAATTCAAAGCCAAACCGAACAGCTCAACACAGCCTGGTACGCCATTGGAACAAGGCGGGAACTGATTGATAATAAAGTTATCGACAAAACCGGAGGTTTCCTAGGGATCGGTAAATCGAGCAAAATGAAAGCTGAATTTAACCAGAACTATTTTGTACGTATCGATATTACTAAAACCGTGAGCATCCCCCTCTCGGCTAAAAAAGCGATTGTTGTTACAACCCATCCCAAGGAGTCGTATACCCTTACAACCAACGAGAAGGGAATAATTGAAGAGCTTAAAATTACCGATACCCAAAAATTCTGGTCTGTTTCAAAGTATTTGGTAATTGAGGTAGAGTAGCGTTTTTCCGTTGAAGAAGGTAAAGGAATTAAACCCAAAGTCCACAATTATTTGTAATATTGTGCCCCTGTATACTTTTTGGGGCTATTATCCGTTTTTGTAATGCAAAATTGTTTTGAGTTGATAAAATCTAGTTACACCCGATTGCTGCTACTTCTGGGTATTGTTTTACTATTAGGGGTATGGTCGTGCTCAACACAAAAAAATACGTTTGTGAGCCGAAACTACCATAATCTAACCTCATTTTACAATTACTACTACAACGCCTACGATAGCTACAAAAGCGGTACCTATAAAGCCGAAAAAGGGATAAACTACAATTACACCCTGCCATTACCTGTTTTGCTGATAGGCGAAAGCCAAGTGCCCGGAATTGTATCAAGCGATATGGAGCGCACTCTCAACAAGTGTACCATGCTACTGGCGCGGCACTCAATAACCGTAAAACCGGCACGAACCAAGAACACCCTAAGCCCTAAAGAAAAGGAATTCATGAGCCTTAACGAGTATGTTAAATGGGCAAGGGAATCGTGGCTGCTGGTTGGTAAAGCTCATATATGGAAACAGGACTTGACTAAAGCCCGCTCAACATTTGAGTTTGTAATCAGGCAGTTTCCGGGATTACCCATATGGTTTGAGGCACAGGTTTTGTTGGCACGAGTTGCAATTCTGGAGGGCGATTTTGTTGATGCGCAGGATAGGCTAAAATCGGTTGAAAGCAACCGTAAGCGCCCTCGTAACAAGGAGTTTAACCATCTTCTTTCATCAACATGGGCTTACTACTACCAAAAGCAGCAGCAACCCGATGCAATGCTCCCACACCTTAGGAAAGCTATTGAGCTCGCCCCCAAAAGGAACGATAAAATTAGGTACACCTACATTCTTGCCCAAACCCTACAGCAGGTTGGGAAAAACGGCGAAGCCCTGGTTGCATACCAAAAAGTTCTGAGGTTGAACCCCGCCTACGATATGGCCTTTAGCGCACGCATCCAAATGATTGCACTTAGCCAAAAACAGGGCGACGAGCTCAAGCGTGAGCTTATCAAGCTTTCCAAGGACGCTAAAAACGCCGATTACCTTGACCAGCTCTATTTCACTCTTGGGAATCTGGAGAAAAAAGATGGCAATATCGATAAAGCAATTGAGTACTATACCCTATCAGCAAAGTATAGCAAAAGCAATAGCAACCAAAAGGGGATGTCGTACCTGGTGCTGGCCGACTACTACTTTTCAAAGAACGATTACACCCGCGCCCAGGCCTACTACGATAGCTCATACAACTCGTTGGATAATACCTACCCCGAGTTTGAACGAATTGAGCAGAAAGCAAAATACCTCAACTCACTAGTTGAAAACATTACCACCATTAAAACCGAGGATAGCCTATTAAGGGTTGCAGCTATGCCCAAGGAGGAGCGCGATGCCCTTATCAAAGCCATTATAGCCAACATTGAAGTTGAGGAACAGCGAGCTCGCGCAATGGAGCAGGAAGAAAGGAACCAATCCCTGCTTTACCAGCAAACCCAGCGATACCGAACCGAGAACACCCAGGAGGGTGGCAAATGGTATTTCTACAACCAGGCATCGCTAAGCTATGGACAATCGGAGTTTCAGATGAAGTGGGGCAAGCGTAAGCTTGAGGACAACTGGCGCCGAAAAAACAAACGGGTGCTCAGCAGCGACGAGGTTACAGTGGCTGGAACCGGCAACGCCTCAGGACAAGAGCCCCAAAAGCAGCTATCGCCTAAAACACCCGAGTACTACCTGGTTAACCTACCTTTCAGCGACTCGCTGAAACAGCTCTCCGTTGAGAAAATTAAAAACGCCATGCTCAGGGTTGCTGAAATTTACGAGGTTAACCTTTCCGATTACAACGAGGCTAAAGCAGCATACCTAAAACTTGCGCAACGATTTGCTGAACAGGATATTGCTGCAAATGCATACTACAGGCTATACCGTATGGCATCGCAGTATAACCGGCAGGACGATGCAGCCCTTTTCCGGAGTACGCTTATTACAAATTACCCCAAAAGCCCTTATGCAATACTCCTCTCAAACCCGGCCTATTTTGAGCAGCTGAGCAAGCAGCAGAATGAGGGCGAAGCCCTTTACCAAAAAGCGTATGAGTTTTACACCAAGGGCCAACTCTCCGAGGCCCTAAGCATCGTACAAGGGGGCTTAGCAAAAACTAAGAACACTCCCCTTGAGCCAAAGTTTATGCTGCTTGAAGCTCTTTGCCAGGCAAAAACTGCGGAACTTAAGGTGTTCAAAACCTCTCTTTCCAATCTGGCTGCAAACTTCCCCAAAACAGAGGAGGGTCAGTTAGCTGAAGTGATGCTGAAACAGGTTGAGCAGCGCGAGCTGCAGCTCATTTCCGGGCAAACCGATTTGGATATTGCTCCGGTAACCCCGCAAACCGAAATACAAGCATCAATTTATTCAGCTACCGATGGCGAGCACATGTTTGTGATGCTGGTTCCCAAACGCTCCAACATCAACCAAACCAAGTTCAACATCATCTCATTCAATGTTGATGAATTCCTTGATGCCGACCTCAATGTAGCCAATCAACCCTTTACCGATTACATTGAGATGATTACGTGTACGGGTCTGAAGGATAAACAAACGGCCATAAAGTACTTTAAGATGATAAGCAAGGAGCCAAAAGTGTTTGCAGGCCTTAAACCCACCGATTACCAAATGTTTGTGATAAGTATCGATAATTTTGCACGCTTTTTGAGCGATAAATCGATACCCGACTACCTGAACTTCTTTAAGGCTAACTATAAAACAGAGTAGAACAATGCAGCCCACCATTCTATGGGTAGATGATGAGATTGATTTGCTCCGTCCGCATATCATTTTTCTGGAGCAAAAGGGCTACCATGTTCTTACCGCCAGCAACGGACACGATGCACTTGAACTGGTAAGCCAGAACCCTATCGATTTGGTGTTCCTGGACGAGAATATGCCCGGTATTGGAGGGCTTGAAACCATCCCAAAAATTAAGGCGATAAAATCGGCGCTGCCTGTGGTTATGGTTACCAAAAGCGAGGAGGAGAATATCATGGACATGGCGGTGGGTGCTCAAATATCCGACTACCTTATTAAACCCGTTAACCCCAAGCAGGTACTGCTGGTTGTAAAAAAGTTTATTCATGGCAAGGAGCTGGTAACCGAAAAGCAGCTTGCCGACTACCGAAATGAGTTTAGGTTGATATCGGACTTAATTTCGGCCGCTAAAACCCACCTGGACTGGACAGAAATATACCGAAAGCTTGCCATGTGGCAGGTAAAGCTATCGGGCAATCCGGACTCAAACCTCAAGCAGATGCTCGAGATGCAGTTCGAGGAAGCCAATCAGGTTTTTGGTAAATTTGTTAAGGCCAACTACCTGCAATGGTTCCAAACCCAAGGAGACAAACCCTTGCTCTCACCATCGGTTCTGAAAAGCAAAGTTTTTCCCATTATCAGCTCTGGTAGCAAGGTTCTGCTACTGGTAATTGATAACCTCCGCTACGACCAGTGGAAAACCATTGAACCCATAATTGCCGAAAGCTGGCAGGTTAGCAGTGAGGATACCTATTTCAGCATACTCCCTACTGCCACGCAGTACGCCCGCAATGCGCTTTTTTCAGGCTTGATGCCACTCGAAATCCATAAAACCTACCCCGATTTATGGGTTTTCGACGAGGAGGATGAAGGTAAAAACCTTTTTGAGAAACAGCTACTTACTGCACAGCTTCAGAGGCTTGGCCTAAACACAAACTTCACGTACATTAAAACCGATACCCTGAAGGGTATTGCCGGAGGCCTAAACATCAAGGAGTTTTTAGGCAGCAACCTTGCGGTGCTGGTTTACAACTTTGTGGACGTAATGTCGCACTCCCGAACCGATTCCGAGATGATGCGCGGGTTGGCCGCCGATGAATCGGCTTACCTATCGCTAACCCGCTCGTGGTTCCTGCACTCCGACCTAAAGGGGTTTTTGGACCAGGCCGCAAGTCAAGGCGTACAGGTAGTACTCACAACTGACCATGGAGCAATTCGCGTAAAAAATCCGGTGAAGGTAGTTGGCGATAGAGCCACATCAACCAACCTCCGCTATAAGCTGGGACGAAGCTTAAACTACAACCCCAAAGAAGTTTTTGAGATTCGCAAGCCCGAGGAGGCGCATCTGCCCAAACCCAACATTAGCTCCTCGTTTATCTTTGCTCTGGGAAACGATTTTTTGGCCTACCCCAATAACTTTAACTACTACGCATCGTACTACCGCGACACATTCCAGCATGGAGGCATATCGCTTGAGGAGATGATAGTTCCGCTTGTAACCCTTAACCCCATAAAGAGGTAACATGACCACCATTGAAATTAAAAGCATACAGCAGATTGACGAGGCAGCCCAAAGGGTATTAAACGCTATTCATGGTAAAAACATAGTTTGCTTTTACGGCACAATGGGAGCCGGCAAAACTACCCTTATAAGGGCAATCTGTAAGGCGCTTGGCGTTGCCGATGTGGTTACAAGCCCATCGTTTGCGCTGGTTAATGAGTATACCGACCGAAACGGCAAGCCCGTTTACCATTTCGACTTTTACCGCATTAAACGTATTGATGAGGTTTACGATTTTGGTTACGAGGAGTACTTCTACAACCCCGAAGCCCTATGTCTGATTGAATGGCCGGAACTCATTGAGCAGATTCTCCCAACCCAAGGGGTTGTAAACATCCAAATTGCTGTGAATGCCGACGGAAGCCGCACATTACAAATATCGGATTAGCTATAACCTTAAACCTTTGTAAATCGTAAAAATCTTACATATTGCTTTTATACCCTAACAGGTTTGTGCATAAGCTAATATGTGCTAACTTGCATTTTTAAAAAACTAACGGGCATGAACAGTCCAAAATTTTCCGAGTTTCCCCATGCAAAGGGATTGCTAGTTCAGGAGGAACGCATTGAATATAAGAAGAAGTACAAGCAACTTATCATTGGAATACCCAAAGAGGTTGACCCCACCGAGAGTCGAATTCCGTTAACGCCCGAAGCCGTTGAGATACTTGTACAGAACGGGCATCAAATCATCATTGAAAAGGATGCGGGTAGGCAGGCTAACTACTCCGACATGGAGTACAGCGAGAAAGGTGCACGCATAGTAGCCACGGCATCGGAGGTTTACCAAAGCGATATTGTACTCAAGGTTGCACCCCTTACCCCTAAGGAGTATGAATACCTGCGCGAAAACCAATCGGTACTCTCATCGCTACACCTGAACAACCACACCGGCGACTACCTCAAAAGCCTTATCCAGAAGCGTGTTACGGCCATTGCCTTTGAGAGCATATCCGATGCTGACGGCGAATTCCCCTTTGTTCGGGCCATGAGCTCCATTGCCGGGAGTACATCGGTGCTGGTTGCTGCCGAGTACCTTAGCAACGTGAATAAAGGGAAAGGTGTTATGCTAGGTGGGCTAACCGGAATATCGCCCACTGAGGTGGTTATTCTGGGAGCAGGCACTGCCGGGGAGTATGCTGCACGTGCAGCGCTTGGACTAGGAGCCACTGTAAAAATATTCGACAACTCCATCAAAAAACTGATGGATATTCAAAATATACTAGGACAACGCCTTTTCACCTCAATATATCACAAGCAGGTGCTTGACAAGGTTCTGAAAACCGCCGATGTTGTAATTGGAACCTTAGCCCCCGATGAAACCAACCTAAGCTACCTGGTATCGGAGGACCAGGTTAGGTTAATGAAACGTGGTGCTGTAATTATTGACCTAGGAATTGACCGTGGGGGATGCTTTGAAACCTCGGAGATACGCGACCATAGCAACCCCTCGTATGTTAAGCATGGCGTAATCCACTACTGTGTGCCAAACATCACTGCCCGTGTGGCCCGAACCGCCTCAATTGCCATGAGTAACGTTTTTGTTCCCCTAATGCTTCAAATTGCACAGAGTGGCGGTTTGCTTTCGCAGCTCAAGGAGGATAGCGGCCTACGCCATGGAGTTTACCTGTTTAACGGTATTCTTACAAACGAGTATCTGGGCAAGCTTTACGATATCCCCTCGCGCGATATCAACCTGCTTATGGCTGCCTTTTAGGAACATTACTGGGGAACAAAAAGGTAGGTAATACTACCCCGCTGGCGCGCAGTTCCCGAAACGGAAGTAAAAATACTTGCCATGGCTGCCTGAATAGCCGCCTGGTTAATGCAGTCGTCGTTTACCGAGTTGGCCCTGTCGATAACCGCATCGGCTACCCGTCCGTCGGGCTTTACCTCAATGTTAACCACAACCTGCCCGCCAAGCTCGCATTTATACGAAGGGACAGGCAGGTGCAAGGCCTTACGGCCTAAGAGGTAGTACGAAACCACGGTTGGCCCCTTATACTGGCCCTCCTTCGATTTTGGGACTGTCTTTTCGGGTGTATTGGGTATGTTTGCCTCAATATCCTTTTGCGACTGCTCGTAAAGCTCACGGTTCTGCTGCATGCGCTCGTACACCTGATTGGCCTCGCGGTAAAGCTCATCGGCATCGGTATTCTTTTCGTCGCTCAGGCCAGCGTTCAAATCGGTTTTTGAGGCATCAACAGCAAAGTTTCGTATAGCCTCAGTCTCATACTCCGGTTTTAGCACATCGGGCGGAAGCGTAGGCTCAAGCTTTTGCTGAACAATAGCCTCCTCCTTAGGCTCCTCAAACTCCATCTCGATGGTTGAGCCGTAGTACTCCTTGCGGGTTTCAATTTTTAGAAACAAAAAAACAACAATCAAAAGCAGGTGCACAACAATAGTGCTCAGTATCCCAACCTTATGGTGGTTAACCCCCACCGTTATGGCCGAGTAGAACCGTTCAATGGCATCCTCTATTTTCTGGGCAAAGGGCATTATGGAGGCAGCTATACTATTTACCTCACAAATATAGTGTCTTAGCGGGAAAATTGGTTAGCGATAATGAAATTTAGATAGTATGTTTGCGTTTAGCGATAGTTTAAGGTTCTAGTAAGGGAATATGCTATTTATTAAATTGTTTGTGATTTGCCATGTTGAGCAGCCTAACCCGATAAAGTTTCACTGAATGCACAGTATGGCAAACCACTATTGCTTGAGCAATGGTAGTAAATCAACTGAAATACATACATATACCTGGTAATAGTATGGGAAAATTAATGTCCTTTTGATAATTTGAAATGATTCTTTAATTTAGCAATTAGTATGATTCTTATCATACATATAAACGAGTTAGCAACAAGCCGAAAAAAAACGACACAGCAGTAATTTTGCTGCAAAAAGACAAGACAATGGAAACAGCCGACGCACAAAACAGCACATTTGCAAATCGCACAAGCAGACTCACGACCAAAATTTGCAAAAGAGTTGTTTTTTCCACCGCACGAAGAAAATTGCAACAGTACGACATGGATTGGCTGACTTGAAATTTAATTTTGACCCTAAATAAGGAATGCCGAAAACTTTTAGAGTAGGCGTAAATTAAAACTAAAAAACTTATGGCTAATTTTTATTGCGAGTATTGCGTAACTAAATCATCAAGCGTTTCAAGCTTAACAGCAAGTTCATGTCCACGACACCCATGGACCAGGTAAAGGAAAACACAAACTTTATGAAGGTGGAGAAAAATCACAATATGTTTGTAAGTATTGTGGCACAAAATCATCAAGTATTTCCAGCTTAACAGCTAGTAGTTGTTCTCGTCATCCAAATGGAGCAGGAAAAGGAAAACATGCACCAGCATTATAAATAATATGGATTGTTTTACTGCTATTGATTTTGAAACTGCACAAGGTTACCGTTGGAGTATTTGTCAAGTTGGACTTGTTAGAGTTGAGCATGGGAAAATAACAAATGAAGTAAACATATTGGTACAACCACCCAACAATTACTATTGGGATAGGTTTATTGATATTCATGGAATTACACCTGATGATACCGCCAAAGCACCGACTTTTGATAAAGTTTGGCATAAAATAGAACCATTTATTAAAGAGCAAACCGTTGTTGCCCATAACGGTTTGTCTTTTGATTTTCCAGTATTAAATAAAACTCTTGAATATTACGGAATGCAAGCGCCTGATTATGAAATATATTGCACATACCGTATTTTTAAAGATAATCTTGCATCTTTATGCAATTTTTATAAATTTCATTTAGACCATCATGATGCTTTGAGTGATGCAAGAGCTTGTGCGGAATTGTTTTTAATCCATTTACAAAATAAATAGATATATGAGTTGTTTAACAGAAAAGACAATCGGAGAAATTTTAGAAAATAAATTCTTTATTCCTTCATATCAAAGAGGTTATCGATGGACTGAAAGACAGGTTGAAGATTTATTAAATGATGTATGGGATTTTATTACAAAAACAGGAAAAAAGGATAACGAATGGTATTGCTTGCAACCTGTGGTTGTGAAAAAAACAAATAATCATTACGAAGTTTTAGACGGTCAACAAAGATTGACAACAATATTTTTGATTTTAAAGCACTTGGAACGTTTCATAGAAAGTGAAAAGAAAAGTTTTGAAATAGAATATGAAACAAGGAATACAGAAAGCTCTAACAGCAAACTATTTCTACAAAGCATTGATTTAAAGAGCGAAAAGGAATCTAAAGAAAATATTGATTACTTTCATATCTTTCAAGCATATCAAAAAATTAAAGAATGGTTTCAAACAAAGGCAAATCAAGGTTATAATTCAATAAGTTCTAAGTTTGTTACTCCATTTCTAGAAAGCACGAAAGTTATTTGGTATGAAGTTTCGTCCGAAAAAGATGCAATTGAAATCTTTACCCGTATTAATATGGGGAAAATCCCATTAACAAACGCAGAATTAATAAAAGCCCTTTTTCTTAATAGTTCAAACTTTCCCGATTCCGATACTGAAGAAATAAGATTAAGACAATTAGAAATTGCATCTGAGTGGGACAGAATGGAATACTCATTGCAAAATGATGAGTTTTGGTATTTTATAAATAATTCAGATAATGAGCTACCAACTCGTATTGAGTTCCTTTTCAACATTATGAAAAATATTGATGGTGTAAAAAACGGCAACGACCAATATTCAACATTTCGTTTCTTTTCAGAAAAATTCAAATCAAAAAGCAAAGATGAGATTGATGCAAACTGGAAAGAAATTAAAAGGATATTTCAAACTATTGAAGAATGGTTTACAGACCGAGAACTATATCATAAAATAGGGTTTTTAATTTCAGCAAATTCAGATATAACAGAATTGCTAAAAGAGGTGAAAAACAAACAAAAACAAGAATTTAGAAAACTGCTTGATATCAAAATTGCAGAAAAAGTTAAATGTGAGAATTTGGAAGAACTGGAATATGGAAAGCATTCGGATTTGATTCGAAAAATTTTATTACTGCATAATATACAAACAATGTTGAATAATAAAAATGAAACTATTCGGTTTCCTTTTGAACGATATAAAAAAGAAAAATGGGATATTGAACATATCCATGCAATTGCAACTAAGGTTAAAGTAAAATTTGAAGACCAAAATACGTGGTTATTTTACAACTTTGTTAAAACAGAACAACATACTAATTTAGAGCTTAATTCACAGATAGAGAACGCAATTAAAGGAAATCAAATTGCAGAAGATGATTTTCAGTCAATTGTCGAATATGTTTTAGGTGATGATGATAATACCATTCGCAACCTATGTTTGCTTGATAGAGGTACAAACCGTTCTTATAAAAATGATTCTTTCAAAAATAAAAGGAATAAAATAATTGAGAATGAAAAAAACGGAACGTTTATTCCTGTTTGTACAAGAAATGTGTTTATGAAATATTATTCAAAAGAACTGAAGGATTTGGAAATATGGAATGAAAACGACCGAGCTGATTATCTTGATGATTTAAAAAGAGTTGTTTACAATTTTAAAAGCCAAGTTCTATGAAAATTGAAAGAATCGAAAAAATTGCAAATAATATGAAAGATATTGACGGTAAGGTTTTAGCCAATGAATTGGTAGAACGTTTAAATTCCTCATCGTTTTGGGAATTACTTACCGAAATGACCAAGATTCAGATTCCGATAATTCAACGTGATTTTGCACAAGGTAGGGAAAATGAGAAAACCAATAAAATAAGGTCTTTATTCTTAGAAAGCATAATTGAAGCAGTTGAATCTGAAAAAGGTTCGCTTGAATTGGATTTTGTTTATGGGAATGTTGAAAAAGATGTTTTTCAGCCATTAGACGGGCAACAACGTTTAACAACTTTATTCCTGCTTCACTGGTATATTGCTCTAAAAACTGGTGAATTGCCGAACACGAAAAAGCATTTTATAAAGTTTACTTACGAGACAAGAATATCATCTAGAGAGTTTTGTAATGAGCTTGTTGATAATGGAGAGTTTTTGGGCATCGGGGAAAAAATAAGTGAAAAAATTTACGATTCAAAATGGTTCTTTTTGTCGTGGAAAAAAGACCCTACAATAAAGGCAATGTTAGTAATGCTTGATGCAATTGAAGAACGATTACTAAGCAAAAATGATGAGGAGTTAAAGATTTTTTGGCAAAAACTGACATCAGAAAACCCACCAATTTTATTTCATTTCAAGCAACTTAATGATATAGGCTTAACTGATGACCTTTATATAAAAATGAATGCGAGAGGCAAAGGATTAACTGATTTTGAGAACTTTAAAGCCAAATTTGAAAAACATATAAAGAAGAATGTCTTTGAAAAGGAGCTTGAATTAAGTGAGAATAATAAAGAAAAATGGAAGGAACTTACAGAAAAAACCTTTTCACATAGAATTGATACAGTTTGGACAGACTTATTTTGGAAGCATAGAGGTGAAGATAATATTATTGATAACGAGATGATAAAATTTATTGCTGGTATAGCAATAAATAACTATGCTCAAAATCTTGAAATCTTGGAAAATTCAGAAGATGAATTAAGGACAAGAAAAATTCTCGAAGAAAAGAAAGAAAAAAATATTACTGACGAAGCTGTTAAAAGAGAAAGAATAGAACGCAGAATTACAGCCCTTTTTAATAATCCTGCCGATGTTAGTCCTTATGATTTTCCTACGAAAGAATCTTTTGAATATTTAAAAAAATGCTTTGATGTTTACTCAAAAAATCAGAATGATGAATTACTTCCAGCCAATGTAACTTTATGGGATTTTTGTAAAACCAAAAAAGTAAAAATCAACAGTGATACAGAAATTGATAATAACTTGTTCATTGAATTTATTAAAAAAAATGAAACTACTTATTCCCAAAGAGTATTGTTCTATGCACAAACACAATACTTGGTAAATTTAGAAAACTTTGATTCCGAATCATTTTCAAATTGGCTAAGAGTAGTGAGGAACATCGTCCAAAATGCTACAATTGATAGTGCCTATGCTTTTATTGGTGCAATTGGTTTAATCAATGAACTTTCAAGTGGATGCGAAAATATTTATGAATTTCTTTCCAGTACAACGCTTAAATCCGGATTTGCGACAAAACAAATCGAGGAGGAAAAATTAAAAGCGGCATTGATAAAATCTGATAATAATTGGAAATCACAAATATTCAAAGCAGAAGACGACATTTTCCTTAAAGGTGAAATTAAATTTCTATTAGATTTTTCTAAAGTTGGCGAGGAATATAAGATTCAAGAATTTACCAGTATTTCTGACAAATTTTTATTGTTATTTGAAAGTAAGGATGATTTATTACGAAAAGCCTTACTAACACAAGACGACTATCCAGTTTGGGACGGTAGGACATCTTCTCTTGGTTGGGCTCATAGATACTCATTATTGAATACTGAAAATGAATGGAAAGATGCTTTCAGAAAAAAATCGGATAAGTTTATAAATGCAGTTTATAAGTTAATTTCCAATTCGTTTAATTTGAGTGATGACAGAATCACAATTTTAAAAAATGTGATTCAGAACGCTACACCTTTAAATGATTATCGAAGCCATTTAATTAAAAATGACTCTCTTTTGAGAGACTGCTATCATAAAAGAATATGTTTAAACGAAAAAAAAACCATACTATATGTACTTGAGAAAACGAGGGTTGTAGGTGAAAATTACAAAGAAATTAAAGTATAAAACAACTGCGACATATATTGTCACACTCTGCCTGTATCTTTGTTCAAAATATTACAGATATGGAGCAGAATATAAAATTTAGATTATTGGAAAGTATAGGCAAAGTATATGAGCAATCAAAAGATTGCAAGCTTGATTCAGCATTTTTTGAGAAAGTTGATGTTGAATTAAAACATCTTTCCGATTATTTTAAGGTTTCTAGAAATCAGTCATTAATTGTCGCAATGGTTTTCGCCCTCAATTACAAAGGTGATACTGTTGATTTGAAAGACCTGATTGAGTATTTTGACTGTAATCCAATGAAATTATTGGAATTCAGTGATGATTTCGATGTGTTATATTCAAAGGGTATTTTTAAAAAGCAAAAATCTTCACACAGAGTTAGATTAGCTCTTTCAAACGACCAGTTTACAATAAATGAGAAAATTACAGAAGCAATCTTGAACAATAAACCGATGCCTGTAATTGAGCGTGAAGGATTTAAAGATGTGATAGAACTTCTTGAAAAATTTCATAAGTTAGGCGAACAACGAGATAGCGAAGAACTATCTACTTTTGAGCTATTCGCCCAAGCTAAAGAGCTTATTTCTTCAAATTTACATTTCCCTCTTATCAAGAAAATAAATGATTACCAGTTTAGTATCGAAGATACATATCTATTACTTTACTTGATTTGGGAAACGATAACAGGGAATGAAACTACTGATATTGGACGTGCGACAGAGAGTATATTTGATAATCCTTCAGAAAGAGTTAAATATGTTCAAAAGATTATGTCGAATGAAAATAAGTTAATCAGTCAAAATCATTTAGAAATAGTCGAAGCTAATTTCTTTAGTTATACCGAAATGAAGCTATCTGAATCTTCGGTTAAGATGCTACAAGAATTAGGGTTAAAACTTTTCGCTAATATAAAGAAACGTGATAATATTATTGAACCAGCAAAAATAAACTCTAAAACTCTTTATTTTAATGAATTTGAGCGTAAACAGCTCGATTTATTAAAGACATTGTTACAGGAAGATAATTTCAAGAAAACGCAAAATAGATTACAAAGTAAAGGTTTGCCGAAAGGTATTACTGCTTTATTGCATGGTTCGCCTGGCACAGGAAAAACAGAAACTGTTTTTCAAGTTGCTAAGGACACTAATAGGGAAATTGTGAAAGTTGATATTAGTCAATCAAAATCAATGTGGTTTGGTGAAAGTGAGAAAATTATAAAACGTATTTTCACTGATTACAAGGCTTATGCAAAAGACTGTGAGCGAATGCCCATTTTATTGTTCAACGAAGCCGATGCAATTATTACGAAACGGAAAGAGAATAGCACCTCGAATGTTTCACAAACCGAAAATGCAATTCAAAACATTATACTTGAAGAACTTGAAAATTTTGAAGGTATATTTTTTGCCACAACCAACCTTGCAAAAAATCTTGATTCGGCATTTGAAAGGCGTTTTTTATTCAAAATTGAATTTCAAAAACCTGATATTTCGGTAAAAGCCAAAATATGGAATTCAAAATTACCAAGTCTTTCTGAATCAGAATGTGAAATACTTGCAAACCGCTTTGATTTCTCTGGAGGCCAAATTGATAATATTGTTAGAAAGGTTGAGATACATGAAATAATTCACGGTATTACAGTAGATTTTAATAGTATTCTTGATTTCTGCAAAACGGAATTATTATCAAAAAACAGAGGAGTTCGAATAGGTTTCACAAAAGCATAAAAATCATGTCGAAGAGAGAATCAATTGCACGATATAACCTGATAATTAAAAAGCTCAGAAAACAGCCGTCTTCATTTTCGGAAATTTCTGACTACCTCGCTTTTGAATCAGATTTGCAGGAATACAATTTCAATGTATCAAAACGCACATTTCAAAGGGATATCGAAGATATTCGTTCGATTTATAATATTGATATTCAATATGATTTTTCGAAAAAGGTTTATTATATTGACTTTGACGAGCAACCAGAAGTAAACGAGAGAATTTTAGAGGCTTTTGATACTTTTAACGCTTTAAATATTAGCGACAGGCTTTCAAATTATATTCACTTTGAAAAACGGCGGCCTCAAGGCACCGGAAATCTATATAGTTTGCTACATGCTATAAAAAATAAGGTTCAAATATCATTTTCTTATCAAAAATTCTGGGAGAATACGTCAACCCAACGAGTTGTAGAACCCTATGCTCTTAAGGAATTTAAAAGTCGATGGTATTTACTTGCTAGGGATTTAAAGGATAAAAAAGTTAAAAGCTTTGCTCTAGACCGTTTAACACAATTAGTAATCACAAAAAAACAATTCGTATATCCTATTGATTTTGATGTGAATGAATATTATAGGCATTGCTTTGGAATAATTGGGCCGAATGCGAAAGAGCCTCAAGAAGTTATTTTGACCTTTAGTCGCTTTCAGGGGAATTATATTAAATCTTTACCACTTCATGAAACTCAACAAATAGAGTTTGAAAATGAAAATGAACTGAGAATAAAGTTAAAAATATTCATCACCCATGATTTTATTATGGAATTACTGTCATTTGGGGAGAATGTTAAGGTTATCAAACCAGAAAGTTTAGTTAATAGCATTAAAGAAGTGTATAATAAAGCGTTAAACTTGTATAAATCAAATCAAAATGAAAAAGGGAAGAGTGATTAATGTTACTTCAACATTGGAAGCAGCAGATTTCCATCTGCTTTCTGTTGATTTCCAACAAGAACCAAATCAATCACATTTCTGTAAGGAAGGAATACATTAGATCTTGCATTTAGTGGGACTTGGAGGAGGAGGTTCCCTGACATTAGAGCATTACTACAATCAGGGGTTGCAAGCTAAATTGACATGTATAGCATCAAAAGAACTTCCAAAGTTTCCTTCAAAAATAAAGTCTATTCACTGCAACGTTCCCAAAAAATATGACAGCATAGATGATTGGTCGAATTACTACATAGCTTTGCCCGATGAAGTGAAATCTGTGTTTGACTCAAATGAGCATTTTATAATTTTAGTCGGGCTTGGAGGTTTAACAGGAACACTTCTAGGAAAATCTATTTTCAAACTTCTTAATAACAGAAATGCAAATTCAATGTCGTTTAGTTAAGCAAAAGGACAGGAATAGCTCATACAGAATAGGATATAGGGGAAAATAGTTCTTTGAAAAGTTTGTAATTTAGGATGAGTACGCTTACTTTGTAGGGGTATAAAGGGGGTATCCCTAGTATTAAAAGCAATTTCGATTACCGTGAGTATTTATCAAAACACATAGTGTATGAACTTGAAAATGAAAGTTTTAGAGGCCGTTCTAAAAATGGCCTCAAAGGGGCATTCACACGCGATAGGAAACTCACAATCAATAACTTAATCATATTGGTAATCAATTTTAAAAGTTCCATACAAAGGGAGCTTGACTCATTTTTCAAAGCCATAGCGAAAAGCGACTTTAAAATACGGGAAGTAACCAAAGGTGCATTTTCGCAGGCAAGGGCTAAACTAAACCCATGGGCATTTCAGCGATTAAATGAGGTTGCTGTCAATGCGTTTTATGAAAAGGCAAACTATGATGTATGGGGTGGTTTACGGGTAGTGGCTGTTGATGGCACAAGGTTGGTACTTCCAAACCATCCGAGCGTGATTGAAGAGTTCGGGCAACACCAGTTTGGCCCCAAAGCAGATAGTCCAAGGTCACTGGCCATGGGGTCGATGCTATATGATGTGTTGAACCAAATAACCATTGATGCCCAATTGGCACCTTACGCATCGAGCGAAAGGGATTTGTTGATGAAACACCTTGGCCATGTAGAAGAAGGGGACTTACTCTTATTGGACCGTGGCTATCCTTGTTTTTGGTTGCTTTTCCTGCTAAAGGCAAGGAAAATTGAGTTTTGTGTTAGGTTAAAAGATGATTGGTGGTTACAGGTAAAAGACTTTACCCGGAGTGACGAAAAAGAACGTTTGGTGACCTTTTCACTACCCAAAAAAGATGTTAAAAAGCTATCGGAGTACCCTGAAATGCTTGGGCAAACTATAACTTGCCGATTAGTGAAAGTTGAGCTTGAGAATGGCGATATAGAAATATTGTGCACCTCGTTACTGGACGACCAGTATTACACCCATAAAGACATTGAGGAGCTTTACCATTATCGCTGGTCGGAAGAAGAGGCCTACAAGTTGCTAAAAAGCCGCGTGGAAGTTGAAGCCTTCTCCGGCAAAACAGCTACAGCAGTTAAACAGGACTTTTATGCCAAAGTATTCCTTATGACTTTATGTGCGGCATATGCTCATCCCATAGAAGAACGGGTTACTGCCGAATATAAAGCAGATAAAGAAAGAAAGCACGATCAAAAAATCAACCGCACTAATGCGATTTCAATGACCCAGGATATTTTAATCGGAGTTTTTATCCGAAAGCAGTTTAAAGCTGCGTTAGAAGCTTTTGATGATATTGTACAAAACACGCGTGAAATAATCCGACCAAATAGAAAAGTACCTCGAAATAAAAAACCGAAGCGACTTTACTATATGAATTACAAACGATTATGAATATTCCTTAACTAAACGACATTGAAATATAATTAAAAACAAAGAAAGATGCTCCACTTTAAAGCATCTTTCTTTATTAAGTTTCTTTCAAATTAACTCATTATAAATCAACGTCGTTCAGTTAGGGTTATTTGTCATGTTGAATCCCGACATATCGGGATAGGCCCTGCCGAATCATCTCAAAACTATATATAAATAGAGATCCTTCGCTGCGCTCAGGATGACAAATAAAGTTGTTTGTGTATTGTTACTCGTTGTTAGTGAAACTAATGCCATGTTGAGCGCAAGCGAATCATCACTCTGTCATGCTAAGCTCGCCGAAGCATCTCTTATTTCTTTTTCACTTTTAGCATTGACTGGAGATCCTTCGCTACACTCAGGATGACAAAAGAAGTTACTGTTTTGTTATCTAAACGACATTGATATACCTATAGTAACTAATGTTGGAGTTTTTAAGGTTTGGCGGGGTTTTTACTTTGTTCTGGTTAATTGGAAAATTTGATAATTTTTCCCTTAGAACACCCTAACATCCATCGATCTCGCGGAAATTTAAACCGTGCGGTTAGAAAATATTTTTCCTTAATATAAATCCCCAAAAGAAGGTTCGCGGACTTTTTTCCATGCCTTTATCTGAAACTTACGCTCACATACCACTGTGGAACCTAGCCAAACATCTCCTTTACCTTATGGAGGGCTTCCACCAGTCGGTCAACTTCCTCAAAGGTGTTATAGAACGCCAGCGAGGCTCGCACAGTGCCATCGATGCCGAAGTGGTCAATAACGGGTTGGGTGCAGTGGTTGCCTGTACGAACGGCTATGCCCATCTTATCGAGTATCATGCCGGTATCGTACGGATGAATTCCGTTGAGCAAGAACGAGATGATGGCTGCCTTTTCCGGTGCATTTCCGTAAATGGTTAGCCCATCTATCTCTTTTAGCTTTGTAGTAGCGTATTTTAGCAGCTCATCCTCGTATGCGGTGGCAATATCGGGGCCAATGCTTGAATAGTAGTTAAGCGCGGTAGCCAATCCGGCTGCACCGATATAGTTGGCTGTTCCCGCCTCAAACTTGAACGGCAGCTCGTTGAAGGTGGTTTTGGCAAATGATACGGTTGCAATCATATCGCCACCACCCTGCCAGGGCACCATACGCTCAAGCCATTCCTCCTTACCGTAAAGCACACCTATTCCGGTTGGGCCATAAATCTTATGCCCCGAGAAGGCATAAAAGTCGGCATCGAGCTGCTGAACATCAATTTTACCATGCTTTACCCCCTGAGCGCCATCAACCAGCACGGGGATGTTTTGGCTGTGCGCTATGCGCACAATCTCGGCTATAGGATTAACCGTTCCCAGGGTGTTCGACACCTGCGTTACAGCAACTATGCGGGTTTTTGGGGTAAGTAATTCGGGTAGCTTATTGAGCATTAGCTCGCCATTGCTATCAAAGGGAAGCACCTTTAGGGTTGCGCCCTTACGCTCACAGAGCAGCTGCCAGGGCACAATGTTGGAGTGGTGCTCCATTTCGGTTACCAACACCTCATCGCCCTGGCGGACAAACACCTCGCCAAACGAGTATGCCACAAGGTTGATTGATGCGGTAGTCCCAGAGGTAAATATTATCTCGGATGTTTTTCGGGCATTAAGGAATTTGCGAACAACCTCGCGAGCATTCTCATACTCACGTGTCGATTCCTCGCTAAGCTTATGAACCCCACGGTGAATATTGGCGTTTATCTCCCTGTAGAATCGCTCAATGGTTTGCAGCACGCAAAGGGGTTTCTGGGTTGTTGCCCCATTGTCAAAGTAAACCAAAGGCCGCCCGTAAACCTCGCGGGATAGGATTGGGAAGTCAGCACGAAAGCTTAGTAGGTTGTTCGTTGTTCGTTGTTCGTTGTTCGTGTTAAACATCACTTTACTTTTTTTGATAGTAATTAATGAAGCCGTTTATTAACATTTTGCAGTTTTGTAGCTTTTGGAAGAGAGCGTCATAATCATGAGTATCAACTTTAAAAATCTCCTTGCACAAAATAAGTTGAGTTTCAAGTTCAAAAATTGAACCTCTTGCAATAAAAAGGAACTGGATTGTTTCTTTTGAAGTGTTTCGCCCAATACCCTCGGCAATATTTGAAGGAATTGAAACAGCTGCGCGTCTCATTTGATGGGATAGACCATATTCTTCATTTGATGGTAATTGCCTAGTGAAATGGTAAACTAATTTTGCCAATTCAATTGAAGACTTCCACACATCAAGTTCCTTATAGTCCATAATATTAAGGTGTTATTTCGAACAACCATCAACTATCAACGAACAACGAACAACTATCAACGAACCTTCCCCTCTTCAACCCCTTTCAGTCCCTCCCTAACAGCAATGCATTGGACAGTTGTGGCAGCGCGATAGTTCACCGCGAAGGCGTTTGTTGACCATATCGTCGATGCGTTCCCTGAGGGTGTCAATGGAAATTCGCTTAACTACCTCATGGGCAAAACCGAACATCAGCAGCAGTTTTGCCTCGCGCTCGCCTATTCCGCGTGCCCGCATGTAGAAAAGGGCTTCGTTGTCGAGCTGACCAACCGTGGCTCCATGGGAGCATTTAACATCATCGGCGTATATCTCAAGCTGTGGCTTGGTATTCATGCGGGCATCGGCTGTGAGCAGCAGGTTGTTGTTCGACTGGTAGGCCTGAGTTTTTTGGGCATCGCGCCTAACCATGATCTTGCCGTTAAAGGCACCGGTAGCCTGATCGTCAAGTATTCCCTTGTAGAGCTCATTGCTGGTGCAATTGGGAACAGCATGGTCAATGAAAGTAAAGTTATCGGTATGCTGGGTGCGGTCAGTAAGGTAAAGGCCGTAGAGCTGTGCATCGGCACCCTCACCTGCAAGTGTAACAGCAAGATTATTGCGAATAAAACCACCGTGAAGCGAAAGAACGTTGGTAACCAGTCTGGAATCGGCCTGCTGGTGTGCATAGGTGTGGGTAAGCTGAGCTGCATCGTTATGCTCATTCTGCATCTTCACAAACTCGAGCTGGGCATTGTTGCCCACAAAAATCTCTGTAACCACGTTTGATAGGAACCGCTTGGGTGAGAGGGTGTGGTCGCAAATTAGGACATTTGCCTGAGCGCCTTCCTCAACCACAATAAGGTTGCGATACTGCACCAGCTGATTCACATCGGACATGAGCAGGTTGATAATCTGAATGGGCTTGCTCTCCACCACATTCCGGGGGATGTAAATAAAAACACCATCCTGGGCAAATGCTGTATTCAGAGCTACCAAACCATCGGTTTTATTCTCAGCCAGTGAGTTATACCTTCCGTTTACCAAATTGGGAAACTTAATAGCAGCTTCGGCCAGACTCCCGAAAATAACACCATTGGGCAGAGTGGTTAGCTTTTCGCCCTTTGGCAGGTAAAATCCGTTAAGCACCAATGCCAAGTGGGTATCGAGTTCAGGAATATCGCAGCGGAATATATCATCAACGTTAAAAGCTATGCGTTTAGGGGCAAAGTGCTTTTGATACTCATGTGCGAATAGCGGTTCAATGCGGGAATACTTATACTTCTCATTTTTCTGCGATGGAATTCCTAGTTCCCTAAAGTGCTGCATGGCCTGTTCCCTATGCCTATTCAGGATATCGGCGCTACCCTCGGTA
>Ga0208940_1000395_pt1 | contig 56141 bp, 38 predicted proteins | sample AD_JPNNA6_MetaG_FD_184445 | JGI IMG/M metagenome (GOLD analysis project Ga0208940, IMG submission 184445) | Active sludge microbial communities of municipal wastewater-treating anaerobic digesters from Japan - AD_JPNNA6_MetaG (SPAdes) (version 2) | ecosystem: Engineered > Bioreactor > Anaerobic... | reverse complement strand
TTACATCATCTGTTACTGCCTATAGCATGAAGCATTTCCTGTCAACTATTTTTTTACTTCTGTGAAAAATTTTACCGTAACTATCGCCCATAAAAATTACAATGGGGTCAGAGCATGTATAACTTTTTTGGGGCGACAAAAGTTTTATCCTTTCGTAAGGGGATATTTATGCGCTAAATGCCCCCTTACCAACCCCCAAAGCGCACCTCAAACGGCGGTGTGCCTTGTTTACTGTATGGATTATATATTTGCCTTCGTGCTGCGGAAGACATCCTGTCTTTGTCCTCGCACGAGCCGTATGACGCTACGGCATCCGTGCCTTCGCTGAATTCCTTTAATCCCGCAGGACCCCATTTTAAAATAAAATCATTGTCATTGAGCTTTTCATACTGTTTTTTACGTAGCAATACATTTTTACTGTCACCAAAGGTAAGTTTGCCATTAAAAAAACCATTTTTATTTAAAAATATAACCTCTATTTTATTATGGCTTATCATCTTTAAGGCTTCAGCAGTAATTTGAATATTGCCAATAACATACATACGCTGTGTATTATGCGGAAAAAATTTTGCTACAGTACCGTCGGGATATAAAAAGTGAAACACCTTGTTTTGTTTATACAATTTCCCGTAATCAGATATCAAATAAATATCTGCCATAGTATTACTCCAATGTAATAAACTCCAATTCATGATATAATTTTTCAAACTGCTGTAGTGTAAAATAAATGCTGGCTATTTCTTTAATAATTTCTATACATTTCTGTGTTATATCTCTGCATACTGGCACAAAACCATGTGCCAAGATTGAGCCGTTTCGTATGCCCAGTATTTGTTTTACATCCTTTTTTTGCATTATATCATAAATCTTTTTACCTGTTTCATCATTTAAATCACTTAACAGCTCATAGGATTTACTTAATCCAATTGCTGGTGTATATTTTTCTTTTAAATGTTGCGGCAGTTTTTCAACATCAAGTTTGCTGGTATCGCTTTTACCATGAGCATCTTTTTGATATATATTTTGTTTATCCAGCAACACCTGTGCAATAAATTCAAGCAAGCGGTACAGCCGTGCCATAGCATCGTCGTATTTTCCTTCGGCAAAGCGCCTCTCAGCATTTTTCAATAAATCTATAATCAATAAATCAGAAAATTGACTACTTGCTATAGCGTGCAGGTGTCGTTTCATTATTTCTATTGTTTTTTCAATTTCCTTACTTTCAAGTAATACCACTGCCTGTTTATTTTTTGTTATTGCGGTAAAAATATTTTTTGCCTGTTCATGATCAAATTTATCCCATGCATTCAAAGCCTGTGCAAGGGATATATAAAGTTCTACTTCATTGTTAAGGGTTTCATCATGACATATATTTTTTGCTTTTTCAAATAAATCAATAGCTGCTCCAAACAGATAGTTATTAAAAAATTGTTTTCCAAGCTCAACATACTTTGTTGCATAAATTTGATTGAGTCTAAATGTATTTATTTGTTCAGTACCTGTCACTACTCGTCCCTGATTATCCCTGGTGCCAGTTATATAGGATATATAATCACAGCTATTTTCTATTGCAGCTACAATAATACCCGCCGACATTGCCTTGGTTCCCGACGTGTAATCAACGGTATTTAATGCATAATTCTTTTTATACTGTGCCATGCTATGGCTAATCTCTTTTTTTATTTTTTCAAGATTATTTTCATCACTTATAATTTCAACTGTGCTTTTTACCTGCAAGGCATTGTTTAATGCATATATTTCTGGCATGGTTTCATTGCTACTTTTGTGAGTACAATAAAACACAACAAAGTCAGGGCTTTGGATTCGTATACTTTCCACTATTGCCTGTGCTATATCTGTACGTTCTCTGCCTGTCCCCACAGTTATAAACATAACTTTCTTCATACAACACCTCGCATTTTTTATATTGATATACTGCATTATCATCTTTACTATCGCCATTAAAAATTGCATCGTTTATCTTTATCACAACTGCATGGGGATTAAACAATTTTATAATATTAACCCATTTATTTTCAATGTCATGGACTACTACAATGGCAAAATGGTTAATCATTGGCAGTATGTTTTGGGGGTATATGTTATTATTGTTGTTGACGTAGTACTGTATGGCATTGGCAAGATAGTTACCCAAAAACCTTTCTATTTCAAATGAAGCAAGGTGCTTTTCTACAGCATTTTGATTCTGGAACCTATTATACACATCAAAAACCCTGAAGATACACTGCTGCTTAAAAATATAATTATCGATAGTTTTTGACAATGCTTCATTGCTGTAGTATGAATAATTTGTTGAGGGCGATGTTGGTACTTTCTTATAGTTGTTGAATAACACATACCGTGTAGTAAAAAATTGTTCAGCATAATGAGCTATCTCTTGATAGGTGATATTCTTATAGCCTGTATTCTTTAATTCTTTTTTTACATATCCGGCAGCTTCTTCAACAACTTCTTTGCAAAATTTATCACTATCCATAGTAACACCGCCATCTAAATGCCGTGTGCCATTATTTTTTTGCATGTATTCTATATAATCTTTATTGTCAAAGGTTTCAAACCCTGTAAAATAAGAGCTAATAACCAGCATATAGAGTATAAAACTTGCAACTGTATAGGCTTTATGCTGTTGCCTGTCAAACGCTTCATAATTATTAATTGCATCGCGATGCTCGCTTGTTTTTGTTATGGTAACACAGTCTGATAGTTTATGTACCGGTATCCTGATGGATTCTAACAGCAAAAGCATAAACTCAGTATACATGACACTTTTAAGAGTAATAATCGGTACATCATCTGGCTTTTTAATGCTGACAACATACTGTTGTATTAGTTGTTTTTGCAATTTTTTTACTTCTGATGCAATATAGGCAATGACATCTTCAATAGTGTATTTACCATCTTGTTTTTTAAAGGTGTTGGCAGTAGTACCAGCAATTGATAAAAAACAGTTATTGTATTCACACGCTTGCTCACCAAAATCCTTGTTTTGTATTAGCAACATTTTATCATAACTATCTTTCAGGAAAAATTCTTCAAAAAAATTACGCCGTTTATCAAAAACATCTTTATCATCTTTACCATCTTTACCATCTTTACCATCTTTAGTAGATAGCCCATCCAATATATATTGTTGCACCAGCAGTTTCATTGATGCCTTTTTGGTGTTGTAGATAGTTTCAATCTCTTCCCACGCTGTATTGATATGCTCTAAAGGCGATTTATTGATGTCATATACTTTTACCGTATAGCTTGGTTCAAAATCGTTATTATTTGATGAGTCCAGAATCCCAAGTATTTGAAGCAAACCAATATTATAACGAAATGTATATGTGTTGACACTTTTTTTGCCATGGTTAACACAATCTTCTTCGTATCTGGTCCATAACTCGTATATTGAACAACGCTTTGATGTCGCGCATACTGGGCTGGCTAAAAATTCTATTATCCCTATTATTTCATCCCTGTATTTTTTAAAGGTGTATTTCAACCCATCTATAGCCTCAATGAGTTTATCTTCACCTGCATCTCTGTGAAGGATAAAATTTAATGCAGGGTACTTCATTGTTATGGTTACAAATTCATTGTTTTTATTTTTCTTATTTCTCGTATTTTTATTATATTTACCGTCAATATACTGTTTTACTATTAATGATACTATAAGCTCAAGCGTATTCATATTTATAGTTTTGTTATGATCACCAGTTAACATCTTTCTGAAATCTATTCTACAGGTTGTGCCATAACCATCCTGTTTAGTTGAAACGCTGTAGTTTTCGCATACCTTTATCATTTTATCAAATAATGCTGTTAATCCGCCCACAGCTTTTTTATCGTTCAAATAGTAGCTTTTAACATCATCTATGCGTATAACCTCATGTGTTATCAAAGTGCTTAATGCCCGGTATAAATCATTTTGACTGAAATGATAGTTGCCATCCTTTTTTAGCATGTTATTTAAATGTTGATGTGTAATTTCAACATAGCTTTTGCTTTCCGGGCTTTGTTGTTCTTTGTACCTGCAAAGGCATTTATGCACACTCCAGATTACCTTATTTAATGTACTGTCACTGGTAAAGGAATAATGAATCTTTGGCTTAAGTATTTTATAGGTTAATGATGCCTTTTCCTTTGAATAGCACCAATATCCTTTCATATCACCATGGTAATAGTCGCTCATATAAAAAAGAAGTGAATCCACCTTATTGGAAGCATCGTTATTTTGATCAATAAAAAGTGCATGGAGCATGGTTCCATTAACATAGCAGTCTTTACTTTTATCAGGCTGCTGTTGCAAAAATACTGCAATGCCATTATAAATAGTTGAGAAATCATACAACCGTATCCTATCCCTTCCCATTAAATATTGAACTCTTTGATAGTCATTTTCCAATTTATTGGATGTATTTTTGGTAATCAATTTTTTTTGATACAGTAAAAGGCAGTATGAGTTTTTACCATCTCTGCCTGCCCTTCCCGATTCCTGATAGTAGGCTTCAATACCCTGGGGTAAATCATAATGGATTACTATGCGTATATCTGGCACATCAACACCCATACCAAAGGCAGTTGTTGCACATATACCGTCAATGCCATCACCCGCTTTAAATCTATTCTGTATGTCTTCTTTCTGGTATTGTTCAAGTTTTGCATTAAATGGCTTAAACGTGTAATTGGTATTGCTGGTTAAATATTCAGATAATGTATTGGTTAAGTTAACCGATGAACAGTAGATGATAGTTTTATATTTTTTATCAGTAGATGTATCTTTAAGTATTGATTGCTTATGTTCATTTGCTATATACCGTGCAGGATTTTTAAAAAAATTTACCAAAAATGTAACCTTTTGTTCATCAAGATTATAATTTTCTAATTTAGTTCCAGATTCAAATGTCTTTACATGATAATAAAGGTTATCACGTATTGTTGTACACAGCAGCGCTCTGTCGCGGGATATATCCATCTCCATGATTTTTATAATATCATGTACAACCGATAGGTTTTCAAACTTGCTTATCTTTGCAGTTGCAGTAAACGCTGCAACAGGAAAATCACGGTATTTAAAAATTTGCTTTATTGTGCTTGCTACTATGTGATAATCAATACGGAAATCATGTCCCCACTGCGATAAGCTATGAGCTTCGTCCACCACCAAAAATGAGGGCGGGCGCCGTCCTATCATATCCTGAAAATTTTTTGACTGAACAATCATCTCGGGCGATACATATATAATATTTATAAAACCTTCTAAAATAAGGTTTTTTATTACACTGCGCGATTCACTTTCCAGAGTGGAATTAAACTGAGCAACGGAGTAAACACCATGCTTGTGCAGTCCATCAACCTGGTCCTTCATCAATGCAATAAGCGGGGATATTACTATTGTTAGCTCTGGTTCTAACTCCTGTGAAAGGATAATTGCAGGTATTTGATATATGAGCGACTTTCCAATGCCAGTAGCTGCAATAACAAGCGAATCTTTATCCTTACAATTGGGATCATGGAATGAACGCATAACATAATGGATAATATCATCCTGCCTTATAACACCACTATTGCTGATGATATATTCTTTATCCGGGAATGCTTTTATGTCTTTATTAAATATCTTAAAGGTTTTGTCTTTACCCCAGTGTTTGTGCAATAACATGGTGTAAAGGTCTTTATTTAATTGTAAATACTCTTTACCCATAATTTCATCAACAAGCTCATTTTTTACCAGGTTTTCAACATGCACCATGCTTTCCTCAACCAGGTCATTGCTTTTAAAAATTTCTTCAAACTTTTTATGCATTCGCTGGTTTCCTGGTAATAATAAGCTGCTGGTATCCATAAGTGTAACGGCAACAGTATCAATGGTATTATTTAAAAGCATGGTATATAGTACATTCATAGCATTTAAAAAAGGGTAGGTATATATAAAGGCTCCCAGCACCTTATCCGCTTCTGCACTACCAAAGTGCTTAACAAATAGTTGCAACATTTCAATATTTTCATTTAACAACAACTCCTCTATATGTTGTTTTCGCCACTGGTTAATAGACGGAGCATCATACCCCAGCGACAAACGGGGTACTATAACATAATCAATATTGCCACCCTTTATACTGTTAACATCATATATGGTAGTAATAACAATGTAATTACTATGGTAAGTTATATTCTTTTCAAAAAAACGCGGGGGGATGGTATCGGTTCTAAAGATAGTGGTATTAAAATATCGCGTACAATAGTTGTAGTAAAAATCACGCTCTTCATCGTTAGTGCATATAATAACAATTTTCCCTTTTATAGCATCTGTCCCGGCAAGGTTATGGATGATGTCAAGTGCATTTTTACGATACACCGCAGTATTAAACTTTGTTTGTTTTAAATTTGATCGGTACGCCTTTAGCTTTACCGGAACAAGTTTATCTTTTTTTTCAAAAATGGCATCATCGTCTATGCCAAACATTATTTTATAGCATAATGCGCCCTCATTAGATTTATCTACAAAGTGTGCTAAAAAGTGCATGGATGAAGCCTCTGAAAAGAGGGTATCAATATCTGCCTTCCAGTACAGCGGTTCAAAAATCAATTTCCATGTATTGCCCGCTTTACCTATACAGGGAACATACTCAAACTTGTTTAACGTATTTATCCTGGTAAAAAGTGTTGTTGCCCATTTACCATCGCTGGTATGTATAAGGGGTAAAAGTTCATGTAAAAATTGTTCATAATTATTATAGGCAGTATTGTGTATAATATAATCGCGTGTAATATACACTTTATTGCTATCCTCAAGCCCAAGCTTATTAATAATGTCACTGGTAAGTTCTATATCAGCCTGTTTTGAAAGGAGCCTGGTAAAAAGGTTATCGTATTGATGTATGCTGTTAAACACTACATGCCGTGAAGCAAATATAGTTTTACTAAGTTTCATGGTGTTAAAACCACCGATATTTAAAAAAACATATTTTGCATTGCTTTTAATATCAGGGCTACCATGGCATATACAGCTTTCCATAATAGTTTGCAGCTGATGCATCAATGAACCCTGCTTATGCTCAGCAATAAACAGAGGAAGCGAAATAAGTGAGGTAGTACTTACATTGTACAGTAGTAGTGATTGAATATACAGCTGTAGTACATCATGGGATGGTTTTACCTGTTTAAGCTTATCGCTATCAATATGGAATTCTTCTGAATCTAAAAATACTGAATTGCTTATATCATCAATGGTAATAATTTTATCCAATAACAATTGCGCAACGGTATTTCGCATATCCTTTGCTGTTTTAAAAATAAAAGCAAATTGGTCGTCGGGAGTTGCAGCTATAAGCTGTTGTATAATATCAGTGGTATCATTACATTCTATAATCCCTTTTGTATGGGATGCAATAAATTTACGCAAACTATCGCCACAATGACGTTTTGCTTTTTTGTCATGTGCTATAGCTGTTACATTGGTAAGATGTTTTAAAAAATGCCCTTTATGAAATGATGTAAGCTCTTTTATTTTGCACCACACATCCCATGCAGCATACGAATCGGCTATTGCAGTATGACGCTTTTCAATGGACATCCCAACCAAACGCCTGAACGCATCATCCAGCGATGAGCCATCATTGATTGGATAAAGGATGTTGTACACCCATAATAGATCAACTATCTCATAGGGATTTGAAAAAGAAAAATTATTGTGCGATAGTATGTCTAAATCAAAATCCAGAATGTTATAACCAATGACCCTGAGCATGCATATAGCATCCAGCTTTTTTAACTGGCTCAGCGAATCAATAGTACTGATTACCAGACCCCTGCAGCACAGCAAAGCACCAACCTGCTGGATATCAGTGCTTTTAACTGCAACCTCACAATCAAACACAAGCTCATATAATTCATCGCTATCAGGAAATTTCCAGAAATTATTTTTTGACAAAAGTGGTATAACATCTGCAGCAGTAGTTCTGTTATAGGTAGCAAAGGTGTTTACCAATGTATCATAGCTTGTAATTATGCCCTGCGCATTTTGGTAAATGGTGTTATTGTAAAAAAGTTTAGCAAGCCACCGGGTAAATGCTGTATAATTGCTTAACGGCTCCAGTAGTCTAAAATACCACTCAAGGCATATATTGTTTTTTGGCCAACTTTTTGCTGTTTCATTGCTATGACATAGTATTGTAATGCTGGCTGTTTTGTTAAAATGTACAATGTCATCCAGTGTAAAATTATCATCACAAAAAGTGGATGTACATATTGCATACTGTCCCTGTGATAGTTCAACAGCTATGGAATGTAAAAAAACCTTTTCAAGAACATCACGCGAATATGTATCAATAAAAATTTGTATAAAAGCAAAATCAAGTGGAGTAAATTGCGAATGGGTAAAGTTTTCCTTTTTACATTTATTGTATATAGCAATAAGTATGGATTTTGATTTGAATATGGTTTTAACAGGGTTATTGCCCGCCAATAATCTTCGGTTTTTATAAACACTCTTTGCACAGTAATACCACGATTTTTTAGTTAAATCATGCAGTTTTTTAGTATAGTATGCCAGATTTAGTGTTACTGTGCTGTTATCCATGGCTCTGACCCCATTATATTTTTTATCTGCTACTTTGTCAAGGCATATGCTTTGACTTTACCTGTATACCTCTACCCTCGCTTTTTTACTGCACAATTATGTTAGACTATTGTAAATAAAAATTATAGATCTTTTTTGTATATAACATATTTTTTGGGGTCAGAGCCTTGATAGAGTGATAGCAACTGAAGAATTTATTGTTTTTAGCAGGGAGAGATTATTCGGATTTGCCTCAGAATGAGGGTGCTAACCTTTTTCAAAGAGGAATAAAATTCTTCACTATGTTCAAGTTGCCATAATTAACAATTTTATTCAAAAAAAAATCTCCATATTTTTTCTCATGCTTTATTTTATATTGATGGGAAACAAAAGTTTTATCACTTCGTAATGGGATATTTATGCGCTCAATACCCCCGTGCCAACACTGTGGAGCCACCTCAAACGGCTCGACTTATCGTTAAATTTTGTGGATGAAAAAATTAACAAACCCTCAAAAAATTTCATGCGATATTATCCAGTTTGCCATTTACAAACTCCTCACCATTCGCAACTTGACAAATCTTATAGCCTCGAAGTTTCCTCCATCCTTTCTGTGCTTCCAGAGCGAGTTTGAATTCCATGGTCAAAGTCAAAATCCGCAAACCGCAGCCTCGCGTCTGGGAAGCGTTGCTCTGGCACCTTCGTCTATTGAAGGCGGTCTTAATAATTCAACGAATGAAGTTACATACTTTGCTGATAAAAGGATAAAGAGAACTCAAAGTTCACTATATGGATTTATTAAAAATTGCATTTTGTTCTTGACTAACGTTCCATAATAAACATAACATGATACACAAATTTCATTATTATGGAGTTTTCAGAAAAACTACACTATTACCAAAGACAATCCTTATCTTGCATATTCTTCAGCAGGCTTACGGGTAGGCGAAGTGGTAAAACTAAAACCAGAAGACATTGATAGCAAAACTACAGAGATTTAAACGCATGTCAGCACAAAAAGTTTAGGGAAAATAGCAAGCCCAATTGACACAATTCATCTGGATGAAGGAGATGAAGCATGAAATTATCTAACAGATTATGGAATTCTGGCTTTTTTTGATAGAGTTAGTATATCTGCACCAGGTGCAGATATAATTCTAAATTTAAGGTATATCAGTACAAGAGGTGCGGATATAATCAAGATGTGCGAAACGGCCAAAAAACTTTTCGGTGCATCCGTGCGCCGGTTGTGGAAAGATAATAAACGTCTACCTGAAATGTATATTTTCATAGAGTAGTTTATTGTATTTTTAGCTCAAAGTAAGAGAGGCAATATGGAAAATGGACAAAAAACATTAAATGAATTATTTGATGGAAAAAAAATATTTTGCATACCATCATATCAACGAGCATTTGCCTGGGAAGAAAAGCAATTAACAGATTTTATAGAAGATATTAAAAACCAAGCTCCTGGAAAAGACTATTTCATGGGAACAATTTTGTTTCAAAAAAACGGTTCTGAAGGCTTTTTTGATAAAATTGACATTGTTGATGGCCAACAACGAATTACAACATTGATTATTTTTATGAATTGTATAATTGAATCCTTTAAAAAGAATAATTATGATATTGATTACATTGAGATGCTTGAAGAGACTTATATTAAATATAGGTCGGAATATAAACTAAGAGTTCTTGATGATGATAATGAGTTTTTTAGGTCTTATATTCTTAGCAACAATAAAGTTACTGATGATTTAATCAAAACACCATCTCAGCAAAAACTTTTAAATGCAAAGAAATTTTTTACAAAAAGGCTTCAATTACTAAAACCAGATAAAATAAAAGAATATATAGACAAGGTAAATAAAACAAAAATATTAACCTACTCTGTTCTTGATAAAGCTGAAGCTACATTGATTTTTGAAACCACTAATGACCGAGGAAAGAGCTTAACAAATTTAGAGAAAACAAAAAGCTTTTTAATGTATAAATTATATTTTGCTTCTGAAGCCCCTGAATCTCATTTAAGTGACATACAAAGTCGTTTTAGCGAAATGTATCGTGACTATGAAGAAATTGAAAATGAAATTGATGAAGATACAATCCTTCAACATCACTTTATTGCATTTGAAGATTGGAAAGTAAAAAAGTCTGAAAAAGACTATCAAAAGTACGTTCAAATAGTAAAAAATAAAGTTAATGATTTAATTAATGATGAAAAAGACCCCCATAAGACTTTACTATATATTGATAAATACAGTCGTGAGTTACGAGAATCATTTTCATTATTTAATCAGTTGTTTAAATTTCAAAATGAATACCTTCATGGTATTTGGATACTTGGAAGAACTCGATTATTTTATCCTCTATTAATTAAATCATTAAAACTTGATCACACTAAGAATAAAAAGAACTTTATATCGATTTGTCGCTTAATTGAAATTTTTAGTTTCCGTGTTTATGGCATCTTAAATCGACCAGCAAATACTGGTGAAAGTCAATTATACTCGTTTGCCCGTGATTTTGAAGGAAATTATGATGAATTATTTGTTCAATTAAAATCTACTCTAGATAATTATGCCCCCGATAAAGAATTTAAAAATAGATTAGAATCTAGAAGTTTTTATCATGACGTAAGCAGCACGGATAGAAACTACTTCTTCTGGAAATATGAAAATTATTTAAGATCAAAAAATAATTATAATCGTATGTCAGAAGAAGTTTTCTATGAAGAAGACCCCAAAAAACGGTTAACAATTGAGCATATTTTACCTCAGAATCCGGATGAAAAACTAATAATTGTAAAAGATAAAAAAATTATCCCCAAATATACTGAGAAGTTTATTGAGGAATACCTTCATTCATTAGGAAATTTGACTATTGACCCACTTTCTCCAAATGTTAAAAAAAGTAATAATGATTTTGAAATTAAAAATTCAAAATATTTTCAAAAGGCCCCACTGATGTGTCAAAATGAACTGGAAGATTTTTTAAATAAAAAAACTAATAAATATGATGAAGAATCAATTGATAATCGAATTAAAACTTTAACTGATTTTGCATTGAAAGAATGGAACTATCAGAAAATATAACAACTTATTCTCCAGCCTACACCGTCATAGCTTGGTCGGTCTTTTCGTGGTAGGGTTGGCTACGGTATATAACATGGGCTATATGCTTCACTCACTGCCGCTCGTTCGGGCTACTCTAAATTGCGGCGGTAAGGCTGCCGCGACGTCGCATAAGCAAAACGTTGTGCGTTAATTGTAAAAAGGTACGACAATGACATTGAAAGATTTTATTACACAGTTTGACAAAGAAAATTCTATCGTTCTTCTTGAAGGGAAAAGAAATGTTTTAGACGCAGATAAGGAGAAGCTGGTATTGCTTGGTAAACTGTTAGCTTCAAATACCTCTAAAATGATATTCAGAAGTGGTAACGCAGACGGTGCCGATTACTATTTTTCAACTGGTGTATCTGCAGTTGACAATTCACGATTGCAAGTTATAACGCCTTATACAGGGCATAGACAAAAATCAAATCAGGCATACGAAACAATTTCCTTAGACGAAATTAACATTGTTGCTGACACAGAAGTTGTTTATCAATCTAAAAGCAATAAGAAGACAGAAAAACTAATCGACCGATATATCTCAGGTTCAAGAGACCGATATTCAATGAAAGCTGCTTACATTATAAGAGACACAATAAAAGCAATTGGAACTAAAGAAATAAAACCAGCGACGTTTGGAATATTCTATGACGACTTAGACAAACCAAAAGAAGGTGGAACGGGACACACAATGAAGGTTTGTGAACAAAACAACATTCCAATTATTGACCAAAAAATATGGTTCAAATGGTTGACAGAATAGAGCATTGTACCGCTCACACGGTTTTTGCCTCCGGCAGGATGATCACGATTACCCTTTTGGTCGAACAAGACATGTTGAAAGCGGTCTCAATAATTCAGCGAATGAAGTTACCTACTTGGCTGACAAAAGCATAGGGAACTCAATGTTCAATATAGGTATTTATTAAATATTTCATTTTGATCTTGACTAATGTTTCGTAAAGTACCTATCATAGTACACAAATTTCACTATTATGGATTTTTCAGGAAAACTCAACTATTACCAATAAATATAATGGATGCAGAAATTAAAATCCAAGATGGCAAATCAGACATGATTAAAGTCTTCAAAATAAAGGATCGATTAATGAAGATTATCAACAAGGGATACTTCTGCCAATTCAGGCAGAATCTGGATAGAGGAAGTGCTTCGTTTATACTCCCAAAATATGATGAAAAACGAAGTACTTCGTTTATGAATAAGTTGTACGCAATGGCAACAAAACTTTGGCCTGGCGTCCGTGCCCGGCTTGTTGTTTATAAAATTAACGTGCCAAAGGAGGCCCAAATGTCACAAAAAAAATCTCTTTTTAACAAATTTTCAACCATTTTCATTATCTTTTTCACCCTGCCTATTATTATATCTTGTGGTGAAAGCAAAGAAATGATCCGTCAAAGGCAAGAAAATGAATTGAGAGAAAAACAGCGACAAGAAGCTCTACAGAAAAGAAGAGCAGAAATTGATGCAGTAATAAATGATTTAAAAACACAATATCAAGATCCATTTGACCTTTCAGATGAAAAAAATTGTGAATTATTTGCTAGAGCCTATAACAATCCAGAAGAAAATCCCAAGATTAGAAATTCGACTGATACTTCGGAAAATGAATTTCAGTATCAGAAAGATAAAATTCAATATAGTCAATTACGAAATAAAAAATATGCTATAATGAGTTTTAATATTTTTGGTAATGAATTACAAAAATATGACTTTCAAAAAAAGTCTTTTTCATTACAATTTAAATCATATACGATTATGGCTCCTGAAGGTAATGTGATTTATACCAAAAAAAGACCACCTGTTGTTAAATTACTTGTCAAAGGTGTTCCTGATATTGATATTAAAATTGAGCCTGACCTCGCTGAAAATTTTAAAAGCGGAATCACTAATACAGCAACTGGTTTTGGTGCAATGTATGGCTTAGAGTCACAATATAAAGACCGAGCCATTTTATATGTTATTTTCAAAATCAATGGAAAAATTTTAGATGATGATATTCAGCATATAAGTGTAGATATTGCAGATTATGTTTGCTTTTGGTATATTGATGCAGGTTCAAGTATATCGCAAGGCGGCAGATACGGAAATTCACAATGTTCTGATATAATTGAATGTTCTTCAGATATTAAAATATTTCGTAAATGAAATTATTTGGAGTTAAATTATGACCAAAATTGAAAAATTATTGAAAATTGGACCTTATCAACTTGAGGTTACGGGAATTGATGACGGCAGGAGCTATATAGTAAATGTTTTTTACAAAAAATATTATATTCCCCCGACATATTCTTATAACCATACTGATTTTAATAATATCGTTAATAGCCAAGAATCAGGTCTTTTTTATGGTAAATTAGATGATGTAATGTCTGATTTTATAAGAATAATTGAAACTGACACTATGATTGAAAATAAAATTAAACAAATTGATAAGTATATAGAAAGTAAATAAATATATCTCCAGCCTTCGCCATCCTTGGCTACGGCTGGAATAAACTTTTTGTTGTTGTTGGCCGCATCACTTAACAAAGCTTATGCGCTTCACTCGCTGATGGTCATTCGGACTGCGCCACAATTCGCATGGCGGCTGAACGTTGCATGTGAAAAACAATATGCTATATTATAAACCATACCATGCCCAACTTAACGGGATAACTATGATACTGGATTAGACGGCTTCGTACTATCAATGTTGTAGACGTCATATAACACGTAGCCATTCAATGTGCTCATTTTGTCAGTTCCGGATTCTGCAACATTTTTAGCTACACTGTATTACGGTGAAAAATCGAATGTACCCTAAAAGTTATGAAAAACTGCCGGTAAAACTATTAGTTTGCCGTCAATGATGGGTAAGTGGGCAAATGAATTTATACGATCATAAAGTATCATTATTAGCGAGTATAAATAGAGAACAAGAAATACTTGATAACAAAATTAATTTTTTAAACTTACCTATATCAAAGATAAACCAAAAATCATAAATTGTATAATATGTATATATAATTTTATATATAATTATTTACTTGCAATTATTTATAGTATATTATCATATTGTCATATCAGAATTATTTTAATACTTTAGTATTTTCACAATGATAACAAGATGGTTTTGCATTTATGCTTTTTATTATAAATAGTATCACAATGTATTCATAACTATATTTTATATGCAGGAGGTACTATATGAAAGATCCTAAAAAGGACCAGGCGTGTATCGAAAGGTATAAGGAGTTGCTTCCTAACCTTGCTGATTATGTAGCGCATTATGCAAAGAAAAAGCCACAAGAGCTGGCAATAATTGAACACAATACTGGAGCAAAGGTAACCTGGAAACAATTTAATACATCAGTTTCAGCGTTTGCAGCAAAGCTTTTGTCCATAGGATTGAACAAAGGAGATATTATTGCAACAAGTTTGCCATTGCTCAAGGAGCATGTTTATTTGATGTATGCCTGTTATCGTTCTGGCATTATTATTGCACCACTGGATTTGCGCTTAAAGACAAAAGAAATTCAGTATTGCCTTGATAGAATGAAACCTAAAGCGTATTTTTTCCTGGGCAAAACTCCTGTAGCTGATTTCCGTCCAATCATTGCAGAGGTTATGAAAACATCTCCCTATATAAAGCACTGGGTACAGTTCCAAACTGAGCCAGAATTCATCATGGAAGGTGCAATAGGTATTACCGACTTTGTTAAAGATATTAAAACGGTATTTATCAAAAGCCTTTTTACAGGCAGTGTAAGAAGGGCTCGGAAAAAAGTGCAGAAAAGGGATGCCAGCTTGATCATATTTACTACCGGTTCTACTGGTTCACCTAAACCTGCATTGTTATGTCATGAAGGTATTTTAACACAGAATATAGGATTGGCTATTGGTTTTGAATTAAGAGAAAGCGATAGATTTTTGGTAAACCTTCCTCCATCACATGTGGGGTGTACAACCGAGCAGCTGGCAACAACTATCTATGGTGGCGGCACATCGGTTCTTCTTCATATATTTGATCCAAAATTAAGTCTGGAAGCAATTCAAACGCATAAGATAACCTGTATAGGGCAGATACCTGCATTGTATAATATGGAGTGGTTGCTTCCAAACTATAAAGATTATGATCTATCAAGTTTGCGATTTGCAATCTATGGTGGGCAGGCAGTTTCACGGGAGTTTCTGGTTAAGATGAAAAGCATGTCCCCGCAAATTGGAACAGGGCTTGGATTGACCGAAACTTCAGGATTTTGCACTTATACTGATGTGAATGCAGATGTTGATGAAATAGTAAAGAGTATTGGATATGATATGCCGTTGTGTCCACTCAGTATTCGAGAACCTATGAATTCTGATGGCTCAGCAGGTAAAGAGAAATCCAAAGGAGAGATAGGCGAAATTTGCTTTAGTGGACCACAGATTTTTCTTGGATATCTTGGGGATCCTGAAAATACCCGTAAGACCATATCTACCGATGGTATATGTTATACAGGTGATCTGGGCTATTATGATGAAGAGGGGTTACATTTTTCAGGAAGGTCAAAACTGGTAATAAAACCTAAAGGATATCAGGTGTATCCAGATGATGTTGAACATCATATAAGTGAGAAGTTGAAAGGTAAAGTAAATATGGTAGCGATAGTTGGTGCTGAACATAATGTATATTCCGAAGCAATCATTGCATTTGTAGAACCATTGCCGGGAGTTGAGGTAACACCAGAAGATGTTATGAAAGCATGCGAAGATATATCAGCGTATTCACGACCTTCTCATGTTGAGATTATTAAGCCAGGGCAGTTCCCATTAAATAGGGTAGCAAAAACAGATTATGTTGTGTTAAAAGATGAAGCAAAAAAAATTGTTGAAAAACTACGAAGCGAAGGCAAATGGGATAAAGCAAAATAATAAAATTATTATTTAGATTAGATGTTATCAAAGAGGTTATCTGGCAAAATTCATTATTACTATTAAATGAATTGTAACGATAGCCTCTTTTTTTTATTTTAATACTACAATAAAAAACAGTTGCAAAAATTAATTATTCTTCTAATATATTGGTTGAGATATAAAATCATACTATAAATGGTGTTATGTATGGAACGGACTGATATATGGTATTGTACAGATAATGATAAAGGAAAAGAAATATATGAAACATTAAAATTGCTTGGGTTGAATATTGTATTGGTTGAAGATAAAAATTTTTCTTCATGCAATGTACTCCCTTCACAGATAAATATATTTATTATTGATCTTGTTACTGTAGAATTTTCAGAAATACTGTCTATGTTAAGAAAAGATGAACGGTTACATAAATTTATTAAATATCTTATTTTATTTAAAAAACAAATAAGAAAAGCATCCCAACTTTCAATTGATGTAATGCATCTTGAAATATTATCGCGCCCCATAAAAAAACGTGAATTTTCATTATTATTAGAAAAGTCTATAATCGTTGAACGTTATAAAGAAATGCTCAATCTATATTCGCTTGAAGCAACGGAACGCATAGAAGCATATACCAACCTCCTTGATATTAACAGAAAAGAATCTTTTTTTGATGAAAAGGAAAAAAATATTTTTTCAAAAATAATAAATTTTGAAAAGCATATCCTTAAAGAACAGAAAGAGCTTAATGTAGCAATTGCCAATTATACCAGGCTACGACAAAAGGAGCTATTTGATTTAAAGAAAAGAATTGATGCGGAAGAAATGCTTTCAGAGCTAAGGCGTAAGGAACTGATGGATGCTAAAAGTGTTATTGAAGCTCAAAGTGCAGTTATAGAATATTCAAGTAAAGAATTACAGAGTGCTGAAGAAATAATTCATGCTACCGAAGCAGTGCAAGAACTAAGCAGACTTGAAGCCATAAAACTTCATGAAGAGTTAGAAAAAGAAAAAAAAAAGAATGAGGTACTGCAAAAAAAAATTGATATGCTTGAGAAAAAAATAAATAATTCCAAATCCTAATAATGAACTGTCAATTAATACTAAAAATTATAATTATTATTGTCTTCGTTCCATCATGTTCATTCGCATGGTTTAACCGGGGACTTGATGCTACTTTGATTACAATGCAAAATCTTTTTAGTAAAAGAGATTTAATAACGCTATACAATGAATATGTCCATCCGGATATCAAGAGTGATGTATTAACATTAATTGATGCAATGAAAAATGAAAAAACTGATGATAGAAAGATTGCTTTACGTCTTGGCTTTGCTAATCTTAACCAATATTATAGCGCCTCGCATCAGGATATTATTAATCACTTTTTTTTAATGATGGTTAGTTCACGATATACTAAACCTTCGGATATCAAAAATAGTGCTTATCTCAGGCTTGCAATTTCTTTATCGTTGCTATTTGCTTTTCTTGATAATGGTATGGCACTCGTTGAAAAAGATATTGGCTTCAGATGTGCAAAACTAACTTATAATGGTAATAGCTTCACCATGAAGATATATTTTTATTATAGTAATAAAAAATGGTTGTTGACAGATGGAAGGCATTGTTTATAAGAATTGTTATAGCAATAAAATAAAATAATGATTGATTAGATAATAAGTATGGAATGGCAAAAAATATTAGTTGATGCAGTACAGGACGGAAAAATAAAAGAATTGCATCTTAAAAAAATTCCTGTTTTAAAGACCTGTGATAATTGGCGTGAGGTAGAACCCATCGGGTGGATTGATCATCAAATGAAGCTTACTCATTATAAAGGAGCACTTGTGAGGTTAAGGGGTAATATTTATTTTGTGACAGAAAAAACCATCAATGCTTTGAGCGAATATATAAATTGGAAAATATCTCAGCGTATTGATGTAATATAATTATTATTGTAAATATATATTTATAACAGCTTCCTTCTTTTGAGCATATTTAATAACTGCATCAAGTTGCGATTCATGGATCATGACGTGGTTTTCACCTAACCGTTCAACAATTACATTTTTGATCTGGCTATGGGATAATTCATCTATAAATCCCTTTGTAGTGGAAGTAAGTATAATTCCTCTCTGGATTGTAATGGTTGGAGTATGGTCTATCCATTCATTAAGCTGAAATTTTATATTTTGAGGGAATTGATTTCTGGTGTATTGTTCTAATGTATTAATAAAAATATCAGGGTTCATACCTCTTTTGATTGCATGTAACATTGCTGTTTTGGAAAATTTTGAATAAACTGTTACATCTGTTGAGATGATTTCAGTAAAAGATAGCAGTATATAGGAAACCTCAGAAGGGACTTCATGATATGGTATAACCAGTGAAAAGTCGGGATTAATATATATTGAACGAGTTGTTATATCAGATTTTTTTTCATGAAGCAATATTGATCTACCAATATCATTTAATGCAACCTTATTATTTTTAATTTCTACTATACCAAGGGCGGTAAGGAAATCTATTGTATTATTTGTCAATATTTCAATTGTGTCATAATAATCATCAATATTAAGCTGTGAATGAAACAAAAGTTCTGGCAATGATGTAATAAAGTAAATATAAGTGCAAAGCTGAATGGTACTGTTAGAATACTTTTTTATGATATGCAGAATTTCGTGTAAATTATCGCTTTTAATGTTGAAAGGATTTACAAAAAGTTGATGTTCAGGAGCGCTTAACGAATTGAGAATTTGAGTAATGATCTGATGCGGATTAAGCAGCATTTTTTTTATAGGAGTAAGGATAGCATTTACATTGGTTTGCGAGATAGTCAAACATTTAAGTATATAGAGTAGATATAATGATAATTGCGCAGTTTGCTGGTTGGTAAGTCGGCTTTTAGTTGTATGGATAGATATAGGCTGAATGGATTTCATTATTTTATCAAAATCTGATTTTCGCAGGTTCCCTTCCTGAGTTAAGAATAATCCTTTAGATATTATACAATCATAGCTATCAAGCATTGCAATAAGCGCCATGAAATGGTTGTTTATAAAATTTGATTTTTCCATAATTTTGTATGACATATAATCTGGATTTGCCATTATAATGCTATAAAATCTGCCTGTTACTATATGACCAATGCTGATGACATTATTTTTTGTTAGTTCATCTAATATGCCAAATACTTTGTTAATGCCAAGCGTTTGTATAGCATAAGCAGCGGATACTATGCCACCACGATGAATACATAATGTAAAAAAACGCTTTGCACTTTCGCTTATGTTAAGAAGAGTTTCGTCATTTTTTTTATTGATAACCAGTTGTTTAATTATCTGCTTGCAATAGTTCTGGAAATTATTGATATCAAGAAGGTTGATATGCTGGCGGATTTCATTGAATAAACAAATTCTATCTAATTTGTTTGATAGTAACTGTCTATTTTTCAATATGTAGGTAATGGATTTTTTTGTTAATGATTGCGCAATTTTTTCTATCTGCTGTATAGGAATATGAAGTGTATGTTCAATGTCGCGGTAGTGAAGATCTGAAACGGATAGTAATTTTAAAATTGCTATCTCTTCAGCAGAACATTGAGAAAAAATAAGTTCTATCCCCATATAGCTTGCCATGCGGGAATAGATATCTTTAACTGAAGCCTTCATGGGATTATGAAAGCCAAGGTTGGAAGCAATTATGGTGCGCTCTTTGCTATTTAATGAATTAATATGTTGTAATAGTGTTCGCATTATTTAAAAAGTAGTAGACACATTGATTGCAATAATATACATGATATCATCTTGGCTTTACAATAAAAAATGTAACTTTTATCATAACTATGCATATATATACTATATACTATAAAAATTTGAGGTACATAGATGTTACAGTATTTAGCACTCAACAAACAAAATACCGATACTATCCAGATCAATCTGCCTGATAATATATTTATTATCAGACTTATGTTGAAACGGATAGGATATCTTATATTATTAATTTATTCAACTATTTTTTTAGCTGTAGCAATACCTTTTGAAGCTACATATGCTATCGGTGGATTTCTATGTTGTATATTTTTGCTAAGAATAATCAATGATTTTATTAAATGGAAAAAATTTGGAAACGTTTCTATTAGCATTTCGCCATCAGGGATAACTGTTACTACAAAAAATGAAACGTATCATTTTAATGCAAAGGATATAACGTATTTAGAAGTTAATCCATTTAGTAATTTTGTAATAAGAGAGCGTCACAGAAGTTTAAGTTTACCCTTAATGCTGTTACATAAAGAAGATCGAGAAAAGCTTTTAAACTATTTTCTGGATATGTCACCTAAAAGAACTGTTATGTTTAAAAAAATATGGGAGATGTTTGATGCAATCCTTGTGGCATTTATTCTTGCAATGCATATCCGACAATTTATTATACAGGCGTATTATATTCCAACTGGATCTATGGAAGATACCCTGCTTGTTGGGGATCACCTCATGGCAGAAAAGATTACTTATGGCCCAACTATCCCCAGAATGATTGGAATGGAAGCGCCAGTACATCTTTCATTTTTGAGTATACGGGGAGTGCAAAGAGGTGATATAATAATCTTCAGACCACCCAATGAAGAAGATAAAGACTTCATTAAACGATGTATTGCTGTGGAAGGTGATGATGTACATATTGAAGATGGTGCGGTGTGGATTAATGGTGTTAAATTGGATGAACCGTATGTAAAAGGAACTACATCATATAGAGGATTTAGTGAAAAACGCATAGAGGGAATAGTTCCTAAAGGAATGATAGTAGCAATGGGTGACAACAGGGAAAATTCATATGATAGCCGTGGCTTTGGATATGTTTCCCTTGACAGGATCAAAGGTAAAGCATTTATTTTATACTGGAATACAGACAACATAAAACGTCTTGATTTTTCAAGATTCGGACTAATAAAATAGAGCTTTTAAGATGATATGGAGAACATATCGCATAAACGAAGAATCCTGCTTACATTAGTCTTTGTAAGTTTTATTGCTATAGTTTTAATTTTCAATGTTACACGGTTGCATTTCAGTACAAAAGTAATTGTACAAAATAAAAATGATACTATAAAGCGAGGGGATATAGTTGATGTAAATGGCTACCCCCTTGCACTATCAATCTATAAATATTCAATTTACGCCGATCCTCGCAAAGTAGATAATCCTGAAGAAGTTGCACAAAAACTTTCATCGGTTGTTGCTCTATCCTATAACGAATTAAAAGATTTATTAACGCGTGATAAGCATTTTGTATGGATTAAACGTAAGATAGATGATGCAGTTTTTCAACAGGTTCAACAATTATCGTTGCATGGCATATACTATAAGAAGGAATATGCACGAGTCTATCCAGAAGGTTCAATGGCTGCGCAGGTACTTGGATTTGTTAATATTGATAACATAGGGCTTGAGGGTATTGAATACAAATATAATGATATACTATTATCGGGCGATAACTCACAAAATGAAGAAAACAAAGGGTTAACAGTTCAACTGACATTAGATAGAGAGATACAGTATATAGCGCAAAAAACTCTTAATGCTTATTCAGAGCAGGTGATGCCCCAAAGAGCTATTGCTCTGGTACAGGAGATTAAAACAGGTAAGATACTGGGATTAGCCACCTACCCGCAATTTAATCCGGAAACATTTTATAATTATGATAGATCAATTTTAACATGCTTTTCAGTAGTGGATTCATTTGAACCAGGTTCAACAATGAAGCTATTTGCTGCTGTAACATTACTTGAACATCTTCCTGATGCCTTGAAAAAAACATTTATTTGTAAAGGGAGCATTGATGTGTTTGATGCAACCATTAAATGCACTAAAGAACATGGCAGGGTTAATTTAAATGATATTATTACCTACTCATGTAATGCAGGTATCATTCAGGCGATGCAGTATGTTAAAAAGGATGATTTCTATCAAACACTTGTTCGCTTTGGATTTGGAGAAAAAACCGGAATTCAACTTTCAGGCGAATCGTCAGGAATACTCAGGCCTCCTAAAACATGGTCAGGTTTGTCAAAATTTTCAATGGCAATAGGACAGGAACTGTCGGTAACTTCTGTACAGCTTACATCTGCTATAGCAGCTATCGCCAATAAAGGAATATATATGTATCCTCAGATAGTAAATCAAATTGAAAATACAAATGGTAATGTTGTATCAGCGTTTTTCCCCAGGAGCAAAGGAAAAATATTGAATGAACATATTGCGCAGTCTATTTTGCTTATGATGCGTAATGTTGTTATTGAAGGTACCGGGAAAAAAGCATCTGTAGCTGGCTATGAAACAGGTGGTAAAACGGGTACAGCGCAAAAGTCGGAACACCAGGGAGGCTATATACCCAATGTTTATGTTGTATCATTTATAGGTATTGCTCCGCTTGAAAATCCCGATATATGTGTACTGATATTATTTGATGAACCACACCGTGGAGGATCAGGCGGGGAATTAGCGGCTCCTGTTTTCAGCGATATTGTAAAGCGAATATTGCCATTGCGAGGTTTTGGCAGGGGAACCGTTAAGCAACAATCGCCATCACCGGTGTCATATACAAAGAAAAAAATTATGCATGTTCCCAATTTTATTGGCTATAAAGATGCTGAAGCACTGCGCGAGCTTATAAATATTCAACAAAATTATCCGATACAATATATAATGAAAGGTTCAGGTACTGTAGTTTCTCAGGACCCGCAACCGGGATTACCATTAACTAAAGTTACCACCATATCGTTAACCATGGAGTAGATGTGGAAAATTATTTCCAAAAAAATATTTCGGCGATAGTTACTATTAATCCACTGGTTGCTAATACAATAAACAAAGCCCGTGACAATCTTTCTATAGAAGTGGTGCAGTCTAAAACAGGAAAACCAATCCCTATAATAAAAAAAGAACACACCATAACAGTCCACAGCAGGTTTGACCCTGAAAAAGAAGCTGACCGCTTAATAGAAGAATTTGATTGTGTTCACTATGATTGTATTATTGTTTCAGGGTTTGGATTTGGATACCACATTGAAAAAATTTTACAAAAGTTAAAACCTGATGCAACGCTGCTGATATTGGAACGTTTTGCATGGATGGTTAAAACAGCGATGTGCAATCGTGATTTGCAGAGTATATTCCATGATAAAAGACTTATACTATTGATTAATCCATCTGACGATGATATTGCAGTAACTATGAAAGGCAGATCATCCTATAAAACCTTATTTATTACACATCGCGGTTCGTTCCAGATTGATCCTGAAGGCTATACCAATTTACAACGAATTGCAAAAGCTTATCTGGCAACCAAAGAAGTAAATATTGCCACATTAGCAAAATTTGAAAAACTGTGGACCTCAAATATTGCTAAAAATATTAAGACCATAATTGCGCATCCGCCGGCATCAGCATTTTTTAATAAATTTACTACCATCCCTGCAATTATTGTGAATGCTGGTCCAACTTTGACTGAAAGCATACCGTTTATAAAAGAAAATTGTAATAATGCGTTGATCATAGCAGTTGATACAACGTATAAGGTTCTAGAGTACTATAATATCCAGCCACATTTTTGCATCACCGTTGATCCTCAGCTTGTCAATGCGCGATACTTTGAAGGAGCGCATGAAAACAAAACCATACTCATTGCAGACCCAATGGTACATCCTTCAACCTTTTTATTTTACAAGGGAAGGAAAGCAATTACCGGTGTTGCATTTGAGATGATGCAATGGATTGAAACCATCATTGGAGATTATGGCAAGCTTAGATATGGCGGATCGGTTTCAACCAATGCCTATGACTTTGCAAAAAGGTTAGGAGCTAATCCAATTGTGATGGTTGGACAGGATTTAGCGTTTACCAGAGGGCTTGCCCATGTTAAGGGAGCATATTTAGATGAGCATGTATATTTACGAACAAATCGTTTTTATACTGTCGAGATGTTTAACCGATTTCAACTAACCGCATTACCAAAGATCTTTGTTAAAGGGATTAAAAGCAAACAGGTGCATACCAATCAAAAGATGATGATTTTTATATCATGGTTCAGCAGGTTACATGATTCAGCATTAATCAATGCTACGTATGACGGAGCTTATATTGATACTATTGTTCATAAAAATTCTGCTGATATAAGTTTGTCTTGTAATAATGTCAATATTCGGGATATCATTGACACTGTTTATACTGAAACGATGCCATCATCAGAGATTATATCCCATCGTTCATTAAAAATGATTGAACAATTAAATCAGATGCTTTCACAAACAACGGTGATGAATACAATGTTGCAACAGGCATTACGGTATTCTGATGACTTAATAAACAATATTAAAATGAAAAATTCAAAGGCTATCACATCACTTATAAACAAATTAAATGACATTGATAGATCAATTTCAAACCTAACTATCACCAAAAATATTGTTGGACTTACTATTCAACATGTTATTCATACAGTTATGGAAGGTTATGAGATTGATGAAACAATAAAGGATGAGCAGGAAGCAACAGCTCTTCGCTCAAAGTATTTGTATACTGGCTTGCGTGATGGATTACAATTTAGCAAACGTATAATTGAAAATATGATTATGCTATTATCACAATAACTAAGCTTTCTTTAATTTTTGTTTATTAATGAAAACTATACCAGCAATACCAGCAATCACAAAACAAAATGCAATTATTTGAGCCTGGGTTAAACCAGCAAAAACAACCGGATTGCGGCGGATGAACTCAACACAAAAGCGTGACACGCCATTGAAAATTAAATAGATAAAAAAAAGCATTCCCTGAGGGAGCTCTTTTTTCCTTAGTTGAAGCAACACTATTGCGACAATGAATGAAAAAAAGGATTCAAATAATGGAGTAGGGTACACGGTGTATGATATTGGTACAATTCCATCAGGGTATGCTACTCCTAAAATACTTGAAGTTTCTATTCCATAACAACCGTCGCCAGCAATATGACATCCTATTCTGCCAAAACCATAGCCGATTGCTATGCAGGGCGAAGCAATATCAAGTATTTTTAATACAGGTTGATTACTGCGTTTAATGATAAAATAAGCAAAAAATAGGGCAAATAGTAATCCACCATATATTGAAAGTCCGGCACCTGAGAAAACAGTACCGGTTGGGTCAGCCAAAAATTCATCCATGTGGTCAAGAATATGAAATACCTTTGAACCTATGATACCTGCAGGGATAGCTACAAGAAGAATCTTGTATGCTATGTCTGGATTTATATTTCGTAGTATAAGCTCTCGTTCTAATAAAAGATAGGCTAAATAAATACCGATTGCAAGCATAACACCATATCCACCAATTGTTATGAATTTGTATTGGAATAGTATTGGATACATCGTATTACCCCTTATTTTTCAGTTTTGTAATAATATCTGATCGCTATCTCTAAAGTCTATATAGTTCTTTGAAAATATATGAGTAATTCAGTTTAATGATAATGAGAAGTTTTTATAGGTGACACTAAATAGATAATAAAAAAAAATTGCAACAGAATTATTGTACCTGCTGCAATTTTTAAGAATATGAAGTGTAATATTAATTTACATTAACAGATAATGTATGTTTCAATTCACGTTTTAATATTTTTCCTGAAGGATTTTTGGGTAATGCATCCATAATAAAGATTTTCTTTGGGGTTTTGAATCCAGCTAAACGTTGTTTTGCAAATTCAATTATTTCTTCATTAGTTGCCTGCATATCTTTTTTCAATATCACGGCGGCACAGACTAATTCAATCCATTTAGGATCAGGAAGTCCAAATACAGCTACCTCAGCAATTGCAGGATGCTGATATAAAACTTCTTCAACTTCACGAGATGCAACATTTTCGCCACCTGTTTTTATCATATCTTTCTTTCTATCTACAACATAAAGGAATCCATCTTCATCAAATTTACCTAAATCTCCACTATGAAACCAATTAAATGCAAATGCCTCTGAAGTTTTTTCAGAGTCATCTAAATAACCAGTCATAACATGTCCTGAACGGTGAACTATCTCTCCAATTTCACCAGTAGAAACATAGTGACCATCATCATCCAGTAAGGCAGTTTCAACGTTCAACACAGGTTTACCTGCTGAACCAGGTTTTTTTAATTGGTCATCCGGTTTTAAGATTGTTGCTACCGGTCCCATCTCGGTTTGTCCATAATAGTTCCACAACCTAAGACCAGAAAAAACTTCTGTTAAACGTTTTAATACTTCAACAGGCATAATACTGGCACCATATGCAGCTTTTTTAAGACTGTTTAAGTTATAATTTTTAAATTCAGGATGGTTAATAATACCAATCCATACCGTTGGTGGAGAAAACATATGATTAATATGGTACTGTTCAATTAATTTCATCATACCAACTGCATCAGCTTTGTGCAATATCACGTTAGTAGCGCCAATATATAAAAACGGCATAAGGAAACAATGAAGTTGAGCGCAATGGAAAAGTGGTAATGCATGGAGACTTATATCATCGGGTTTGTATTCTCCTTCTATAATACAGCTAAAGTATTGTGACATTAATGCTCGGTGTGATAGCATCGCTCCTTTTGGTTTTGATTCTGTACCGCTGGTATAAGGAATCTGAGCGATGTCTTCTGCATAAACGTCAGTATAAATATCTGCTGATGACATATCATTCAGCATTGTAATAAGATTGTCAAATCCTTCGGGAATATCACCACCTTCCAATGGAATATAACTCCAATTTTTCACAGCTGGACATTTATCGACTAATGAAGCAATAACATTGTATAAATTATCTTCTATGATAACAAGCCTGGATCTGGAATGATTAATAATATATGCCATTTCATCTGCATTGAGCATGTAATTAATTGGTACCTGAATAGCTCCAATTTTTGAAAGTCCTACAAAACTTATTGGATAATAATGTGAATTGTAAGAAATCATAGCTACCCTGTCACCTTTTTCAATACCATACTGTTGCATAAGATGAGCAAATTTACAACATTCCTCTTCGAGCTGCTTAAATGAAAGATTGGTATTCCGAAATGAAATTGCTATTTTTTCCCCAAAACGTAAAGAAGAGCGTCGTACAATATCACCAATTGTATCTCTGCAAAAAACATTAGCCATAAAGATCCTCCGTTTATATTATGATATGATATATAACAAATATGAAATAATACCTTTTGCATTCAAGCAATATTTGTAAATAAAATATAAAATAGTCAAAGATTGGATAGAATGGACTATTGCATATGAGAATTAAATGGAATTGTTATATATTATTGCTATTTTTTATTAATAATAGGATATAATATAAACATTGGTAGAATTATAATTAGATTTTTACTATATTTTTGATCTTTATTAATTGTTTTTTTTATTGACTTGTTTCATAATGATTTATGAAGGTAATAATCACGCCCTGATCTTTTTCTAATCATACATAGTAGCAATTGTTTATATTTAATAGGTGTTAATGCAGGCTGAATTGATTTTTTATGTTTATAATTATTATATAATAAAACAGAAAGGAGAAAGCTTTCATGGCAAAACGAATTATGAAATCAATGGATGGTAATGAGGCTGCCGCGTATATTTCATATGCTTTCACCGAGGTGGCTGCCATCTATCCAATTACACCATCTTCACCTATGGCTGAATTTATAGACGAATGGGCTGCTCATAACAAAAAGAACATATTTGGACAGGTAGTTCGTGTTGTTGAGATGCAATCAGAAGCTGGTGCTGCGGCCGCAGTTCATGGTTCATTGCAGGCAGGTACATTAACTACAACCTATACTGCTTCACAGGGTTTACTTTTAATGATACCTAATATGTATAAAATTGCCGCTGAGTTATTACCAGCAGTTTTTCATGTAAGTGCGCGTTCAATTTCTGCTCAGGCACTATCAATATTTGGTGATCATCAGGATATTAATGCTGCACGTCAAACTGGTTTTGCTATGCTTGCAAGTGGCGGAGTGCAGGAGGTTATGGATTTAGCCGGTGTTGCTCATCTAAGTGCTATCAAATCACGCATACCGTTTTTACATTTTTTTGATGGATTTAGAACATCTCATGAAATACAAAAAATTGAAATACTTTCTTATGAAGATTTAGCCAGGCTGATAGATTATAATAAATTAAATGAATTTAAGAATAATGCATTGAATCCAGAGCATCCGGTAACACGTGGCACAGCTCAAAACCCTGACATCTATTTTCAAACTCGTGAGGTAAGCAATATATTCTATCAGACTGTACCTGATATTGTAGAAGAATATATGCAGGAGATAAGCAAATTAACTGGTAGAGAGTATCATCCATTTATTTATTATGGTGCTCATGATGCTGAACATATTATAGTGGCTATGGGATCAATTACTGAAACCATCAGAGAAACAATTGACTATTTGTTACAGCAAGGAGAAAAGGTTGGGCTTATAATATGTCACCTGTACCGCCCATTTTCAACACAATATTTCTTTAAAGTTTTACCTGAAAGCGTAAAACGAATAGCTGTCCTTGATAGAACCAAGGAGCCAGGTTCAATTGGTGAGCCGTTATATTTAGATGTCAGAGCTGCTTTTTATGGTATGGATAATTGCCCAACTATTGTTGGCGGACGATATGGATTAAGCTCAAAGGATACAACGCCAGCTCATATTATAGCAGTATACAATAATTTAAAGCTCAATGATCCCAAAAATAACTTTACAGTAGGTATTGTAGATGATGTAACATTTACTTCATTACCAGTTCCAGAGGATACCAGTGTTGTTCCCGAAGGTACGTTTGAGGGTAAGTTTTTTGGCTTGGGTTCTGATGGAACGGTTGGTGCCAACAAAAATTCTATAAAGATAATAGGTGACAATACAGAACTGTATGCTCAGGCTTATTTTGCGTATGATTCAAAAAAATCGGGTGGTGTCACAGTATCTCATCTTCGATTTGGTAAAAAGCCTATCCGTTCTACCTATCTGGTAAATAATCCTGATTTTGTAGCCTGTCATGTACCAGCATATCTTGAAAAATATGATATCCTCAAAGGGTTGAAAAAAGGCGGGGCATTCCTGCTTAATTCATTATGGGATGAAGAAGAAACTAAAAAGCAATTACCTGATCATATAAAACGATTTCTGGCTGAGAATAATATTAAATTGTACATCATCAATGCAACACAGATTTCAGAAAATATTGGGCTCCCCGGCAGAACCAATACTATTATGCAAGCAGCATTTTTTAAGGTTAGCAATGTTATACCGTTTGAGATTGCTGAAAAAGAGATGAAAAAAGCTATTGAAAAAAGTTATGGCAGGAAAGGTGCAGATGTTGTTAGCAAAAACATGGCTGCCGTTGATGAAGGTGCAAAACAGGTTAAGGAAGTAGCGGTGCCTGATGCATGGAAAACTATTGCAGTGCCAGGAAAACCGGTATTTGAGGAGTTGCCACCATTTATACAAGAAATAGTTATACCCATGAATAGTCTTGAAGGTGACAGCCTCCCTGTAAGTGCATTTTTGCCAAGGCCTGATGGCACATTTCCTCCGGGGACAACGCAGTATGAAAAACGCGGAATAGCAATCAATGTTCCAGAATGGCAGCCTGATAATTGTATACAATGTAATCAGTGTGCGTATGTTTGCCCTCATGCTGTTATACGTCCATTTCTTCTCAATGATGATGAAATGCGTAAAGCTCCTGAAGGGATGCTAACACTGGATGCTAAAGGTAAAGGACTTGAAGGACTACGATTTAGAATTCAAATCAGTCCACTGGATTGTACCGGATGTGGCAATTGTGCTGAAGAATGCCCTGCAAAGGAAAAAGCTCTTATCATGAAGCCTCTTCAAAGGGAAATTGAGCAGCAGAAATACTGGGATTTTATTGTCAAAAATGTAACCTATAAAGATAATCTTATCAATAAATTTACTGTCAAAGGTAGTCAGTTCTGTCAGCCTTTATTTGAGTTTTCTGGTGCATGTGCCGGTTGCGGCGAAACCCCTTATATTAAACTCATAACACAATTATTTGGTGACCGGATGATGATAGCTAATGCTACCGGTTGTTCATCAATCTATGGAGGCTCTGCTCCTGCAACTCCCTATTGCATCAATGCAGAAGGACGTGGTCCTGCATGGGCAAGTTCATTATTTGAAGATGCAAGTGAATATGGGTATGGCATGTACCTTGGTGTAACGCAGCAGCAAAATACCATAGCTCAGTTGCTGGAACAGGTAGCAAAAACTACAAGTAATACACAGCTTAAAGCAGCATCGTTAGAATGGCTTGCAGGCAGGAATAATGCAAAGGCTTCACGTGAAGCAACGCAAAAGCTTTTACCCTTATTAAAGGGCGATAGTTCCCTGGAAGCAAGCGAGGTGTTAAAATTAGCTCAATACCTTGAGAAAAAATCAATCTGGATATTTGGTGGCGATGGATTTGCATATGACATTGGGTTTGGTGGATTAGATCATGTCATTGCATCTGGCGAGGATGTTAATATTCTGGTATTGGATACTGAGGTATATTCCAACACGGGAGGACAGTCATCCAAAGCTACACCCATTGCAGCGCAGGCAAAGTTTGCAACAAGCGGTAAGCGTGTACGAAAGAAAGATCTTGGTATGATGGCTATTACCTATGGTTACGTGTATGTGGCTCAGGTAGCAATGGGTGCCAGCCAGATGCAGTATATGCGAGCTATAACCGAAGCGGAAAATTATCCAGGACCTTCCGTAATCATTGCATACGCACCATGTATCAATCATGGATTACGCGAAGGAATGGGTAAATCACAGCTTGAAGAGAAAAAAGCTGTTGAATGTGGCTACTGGTCAATGTGGCGTTACAATCCATTGCTGGAAAAAGAAGGGAAAAATCCATTTATACTGGACTCCAAAGAACCTAATTGGGATAAATTTAAAGATTTTTTGATGGGTGAAGTGCGCTATTCTGCTTTGAAGAAGGAATTCCCTGAAGTTGCCGAAGACCTTTTTAATGCAGCACTGGATAGCGCCAAATGGCGTTACAATAATTATAAACGATTAGCGTCAAATTAAGAATAATAAAGGCTCCCTGTAATAACCTATAATAATAGGGAGCCTTTTTAATACTTTATCCTTTGGATATCACCTCGTAAAATATTTCTATGCCTGAGTATTTATATTCTTTCCTTTATTTTCTTCTTCCAGAGTTTTAGAAACCTCGCCCAATCTGTTTCGGGACTCTTCAACTATGCTTTTCCCTATATCCTTTGATTTTTGTAACGCACTTGTTTGATTGATGTTTGTTTCATTAGTGATTGTATTAATCATAAACCCTCCCTTGTTTTTTGCTGATTTGTTGAAATGGCATAATTGAAATCTAACATTTATTAATATATTACTTTAAAAAACTATCGCCACTTATTATTTTACTTTAATATATATAAGATAGGTAATAAAGTCAAATAAATTATGTATAAATGTAATAGATTGCTTTTATTATTTAAAAACCATTATATGACTATTTGCAACGCAACCAATCAAAATCATCAATGATTATGGATGTCAATTATTGAGTATATGGCAAAAGTGAATTACATTAAATGTAAATAAATAGAAAATGGAAGAAATTTCATACCAAATAAAATTTTATTACCAGTAACTATCGCCATAAAAATAAATGGAAAAAATATACAAATATATATAATATATAATGTATATGCATATAAATTAATATTGATAATATTAAATTTTCTATTGATAAATATAATAATATCTATATGTATTGTTAAGTTGATAAATGAGCAGTACAGTAACTACAATGGATAGTAGTTAAAATTTTTAAATTATTGCGGTATAGTATGATAAACGTTGATTCAGTTGTTTTGCGTCGCAAGCCATCGTATCCACTGTCACAATGGCATAATGATTATAATAACAAAAAGGTTACAGCAGAAGAAGCTGCAAAGATTATTCAATCTGGTGACAGGCTGTTCATGGGTGGTGGTACTGGTATCCCTGCTTCGTTTGCTACCGCTCTTGGTAAAAGGGCAGGGACGGTTAACAATGTAACCATCTATCAGGGATATGCAATGGGTTTGTATGATTACATGAAACCCGAAAATAAAGAAAGTTTTCATATTGAAACAATGTTTGTTGGTCCTATGGAACGTGTTTGCATGGAATGGAAGATGGCACATTACAAACCCATGCATTTAAGCGATATACCCGAGGCAGGATTGGATGCAAGGTGTAACAAAGTAGCGTTTACGGCAACACCACCTGATGAAGATGGATTTATGAATTTATCATGCTTTGGAGCTTTTTTACCAAAAAAAGAGGTGCTATGCAAAGCTGATACTATTATAGCTGAAATAAATACAAATACTCCATGGCTCAATAGCGTTGATTTTCTTGTACACGTTTCTGAGGTGGACTATATCATTGAACATGATACTCAATTATTTGAACTGCCCGAAATTCCCATAACTGATGTTGAAAAGAAGATGGCTGAAATGATTGCGGATTTGATCCCTGATGGAGCAACCATACAGCTTGGTTTGGGTGGGCTTGCAAATGGAATTGGCAATTTACTGTATACAAAAAAAGATTTAGGGATGCATGCTGAGGTTATTACCCCATCAGTTATGCGACTTATTGAGGCAGGTGTTCTTAATGGTATTAACAAAACACTTTATCCCGAAAAGGTTGTTGGCGCATTTGCAGTGGGCACAAAAGAATTTTATCAATATCTTGATCATAACAACAATTTTTTGTTTTGTGATATTGGATGGGTTAATACACCGGATGTTATAGCTTTAAATGATAATTTTGTTTCGATCAATAATGCGCTCATACTTGATTTAACCGGGCAGGTTGCTGCTGAATCCATTGGAACAAAACAGTATAGCGGAACTGGTGGGCAGGTAGATTTTATACGTGGTGCTAAGAAGTCAAAGGGTGGTAAAAGTATTATAGCGCTTAGTTCAACATATACCGATAAACAAGGAAAAATACATAGCAATATTGTTCCCCTTTTGCCATTGGGCACTGTGGTAACAACATCACGAACTGATGTAGAATATGTAGTCACAGAATATGGTGTTGCCAATCTTCGTATGCGAAGTATCTATGACAGAGTACATGCATTGATATCAATAGCGCATCCTGATTTTAGAGATGAGCTGAAATATGAAGCTGCCAAAATAGGTTGGATATAATATATCATAAAGTAATTGAATTAATTTCTTGAAAAATTCTTAATGACCTGTAATTCTATTTTATAGAATATTACAATATCCTATTTATTCTATTATAATGATATTGTAATGTTTATTGATGTTTAAAGTATTACTATTTATTTATTTAGTTAGTTAGTTAGTTAGTTAGGGAAGATCATTAAGAGTTTATATATGGAATATACAATAGTTCAATATAACAAACACCATCAAATAATTATCAACGAGTATAATCGGAAAGATTTTATTGCTGTTTGCTCTGAGTTGCTATACCGACCTAAAAAGCTGTTTATAGGACTTGGTGATTTTCTTGAAATTGGTGATTATAACCAGTTGCTGGATTCAATTTTTTATGATGAGGAAAGTGCAATCATTGAAAATTTTTTAGATGCAATAAACAGGAAGCTCTCAGAAGAAGGGCAAATTCCATTTTCTTTTTTGAAATTAGCAGTTTATTATCCTGATTATTTATTAAAAGATGTTCCCACGCAATGTGCTATTACTGTCGGTTCCAAAACACGTCTTTTTCCTGGTGCAGTGCATTTTATAAATTTTATCAATAATTATAACCCAATGATTCTAACGGCAATTCCTTATGAGATAGCTAATGAAATTGTAAAACGTGTTGGTTCTGATGATAACCATTTAGTGTCTACTGAATATAAAAAAATTATAAGCCAAAAGAATATTACATTATTTGCTGGTGATATTGAAAAATTTATTTCTGGTGAACGTAAGATAATTGAAATTGAAAAATATATGGCACTATCCAATACAAAAGATGAGGATGTGCTGTATGTTGGAAGGGGAGAATCAAGTGTTATTACATTTTCAAAAATTAATTCTATTGCTTTTAATCCTTCAGATTCTATAATTCCTCATTCACATATAACGGTATATGGTTCTTCTCTGGAATCGCTGCTGGTATTGTTTAACGATTCACCGGAAATTAATAAATTTTTGTTATCGGAAATTGGTGAACATATATTACCATCACTTATTGTATTATCAGACGTCAAAGAAAAACCTGCCGATATTATCGAGTTAGAGAAGCAACATAGAAGATTGCAGGCAAATATTATTGGTCAAAGAATTGAGCATGACATAGAAAGTTATACAACATTGAAACGTGATATTGAATTGTCATTGAGTGCATATCCCTTTAACTTTCAGGCTGTGAAAGAGATGGTTAAGGAACGTCTGGAAAAGTTTAAGATAAATCCCAAAGAATTTATAGACGAAATCTGTTCTATTGCACAAAAAAGGTATCAAAACTGGGGCATGTAATATTTTTCTTAAGGGAGGGATTTAATGGTATGGATAATGATAAAGCAGCAGGAATTTTAATATGTACCATTATAGTATTGTTTGGTATTCATTCTGTAACATTTGCTCTTAATATTGGCTATAATCAACTAATGTTAGGTAAGCAATACAATGATGTTAAGGATATCTTACACTACGAAGAGTATGAATATAATGAGTTTGTAATAGGTTCAATCAGAGTTATTCAATATCATAATCATGAGATAGATGGATTATTAATCTTTGATCTTTTTAATAGGTTATATACTATCATCGTAACACTACCTGTTGATGAGAAGCAATATTCCCAGTTGCATGAACACCTTACAAAAAAATATGGCACGTTTACTCTTGATAATGCAATGTACTGCTGTACTATAGGTATATACAGGATTGGATTATACTACAATAAAGCAACTAACATGGTTACTATCGAATATAACCATACCCTGCCATTATTTACTCCAGCAGAAAAGCAGGTATACAATCCATTCTCAAAGTTTTGATAAAGACGGTATTCAGTAGTGCTCAACAAAAGAATGTATAGTTTTTCCCTTCTTCTCCTTCTCTATCTTTCACAGGGTATCCCTTTTGGTTTTCAGGTTACTGCGTTACCGGTATTGTTGCGCCAATCAGGTATATCATTAACTATCATAGGATTTAGCAGTATATTAGCGTTGCCGTGGATGCTCAAAATAGTGTGGGCACCAATGGTTGATAGATTCTGGTTTAAAAAAGTTGGCAGACGAAAATCATGGCTTATACCCCTGCAGTTGCTCATGTTTATGTGTGCGTTTAGTGCATCATATATTCCTATTACATACAATCCAGCTTTATTTGCCGGGATTATTTTTGTTATGAATTTGTGCGCCTCAATGCAGGATATAGCTGTTGATGGTTTAGCCATTGATGTATTAAAAGAACAGGATTTAGGATATGGCAATGCTATTCAGGTAGTGGGATATAAAATAGGCATGCTTATTAGTGGCGGCTTTTTAGTATGGTTAAGTTCATATACTGGATGGCAATGTACATTTATTATCATATACAGTATTATTGCTGTACCGCTCATTTTACTTATTTTTTATAAAGAAAGGTTGTTAAGCCATACTCAGGTTAAACGTATAACATTTACGGATGTGATGGTGCATCTTAAAAATGCCATGGCAGGTAAAGGAATACTTTTCATTATTTTTTTGATAGCAACCTATAAATCAGGCGAAACATTAATTGATGGGATGTTTAAACCTTTTCTGGTGGATTGTGGTTTTACTGCTTCTCAGATTGGATTGTGGCAGGGCGTATATGGGATGGGAGCATCAATCTCTGGATCAATCATCGGTGGCATTGTATCTTCTCGCTTTGGTGTTATAAAAGGATTATGGATAACGCTTATCTTCCGTTTGGTGCCGTTGTTTGGGGAATGGTATTGTACTACGATAGTACCGTCACCATCAGTTGTTATACTGATAACCATTGCTGAGCACCTATTTGGTGGCATGCTAACCACTGCAATGTTTGCCTTTATGATGTATTGCGTTGACTCTGTGATAGGTGCTACCCATTATACTCTTCTTGCAACCATAGAGGTTATAGGGAAATCACCCGGTATGTGGTTTTCAGGACTTTTAGCAGATACTATAGGGTATTCATATCTTTTTGCTTTGGGAATTGTTGTTTCGTTTATACCACTTGTTTTAATGGTACCAATAAAAAAAATTAATAATACAAGTTATGTTCGATAGTTATTGGTAATATGGCATCAACCAGCAATATTATAAGCATTCTTCATAGTTTCAAACGTTAACTTCCTTAGAACGATATCTATTCGTCTTAATAAAAAAAAATAAAAAAGGTTGATAGAGACATATGCAAGAATTTTAAAAAAGGTTACTTGATAGTATGATTTTACTATTATGATTAGTTTATGATAATATACAAAAATAAAAGTATAATCAGCAACTAAGCGTTCTGCTGGAGTACTTCTGGTGGTGGTCCCCAGTGGTATTGGCAGCAATGTATGCCATTTTCCTTATAAAAAGAGAAGGTGTACGCCCTGCTTTCATAATAGTTAGGATAGTTATCGGTATTCATCTCTTTTAAGCGATGATTGAAATACTGTAAAAATTCTACCAGCACCTTTTCTATACAGAATTCAATAATTTTTGCCAGCGACATCTTCCACAGCTTCTTCACATCCAGAAACAGCTCGTATTCTGAATGGTAAACATACAGATGTACCCGCTTCCAGCTCTTTTCGCTATTCCGCTTTCGGTAGGCAATGCGGTTAAATGCCTGCATACGGCATCGTTCCTTCTTTGCAGCATAGTTAATGAGGAGAAAGATAAAGGTGTGCAGCGGAAGCTTATAATAGTCAGAATAGCGGTTGAGCAATGTCAGATGTTTGATAGTGATACAGGTGGTTGTTTCAATGGTCATGGGTTCCTCCTTCCAGAGTAGTGTATATAGTATCGATAACTATCGCATAGCATAATTATTATGATGTCAAGAAGATAAAATGTATGGATATTTTTAATACAAAAATCAGATTAATACAATAATTAATGAGTATGCGAAAAAAAATCATATGGGAAATTTTATCATCAGATGAAAAGGTGTTAAAAAATAAAAGATAAAAATAGCTCACAATTTTAAAGTAATTGTTGTTAACTTTGAATAAAAGTGAAGATCTTGATTTTGCTTTATTATAAAAAGTATAGTAAAAAATTCTTTACAATTTTTGAAAACACATTTATATACAATAATCAGTAATGATGCAATGATTATGTATCGATATGTTTTATTAAAATGTTATTGCGGACAATTATACAGTATATAATTATGCATTTAAAATTCCTGGTAAATGAATGAAACCATTTTAGTGATAATTATTATCTTATAAAATATTATGAAAAAGAAATATAATAAGATCTATTTATTCTCGACGTTTTGCATTATATTTATGCTGATTTTTATTAATAGTGGGTGTAAACAAAGAAGCTCAGTATATAACCCTAAGGCTATACAGGGAGTATTAGACCTTCGTGATTTCGATGAATCATCAAATGTGATAATCAGCTTAGATGGTCAGTGGGAATTTTATTGGAATCAACTCATTGATCCATCTAATTTTAAAAAAAACATCAAACCAATTACTTATATTCAAGTACCAAAAGCATGGAATAAACAAGAAGATGTTTCGTATTCATTTCCTGCTTTTGGATATGCTACTTGCCGTTTATTGATACTTCATAATGTAAAATTTGCTGGACAGATTAAAACAATAAAAATGCCCTTTCTACATACAGCTTATAGTTTATGGGCAAATGGAAAACTAATCAGTGAAAATGGTAAAGTTGGTACTTCAAAAGAATCAATGATCCCATTTCAACTACCAACTATAACACAATTTGCTATTGATTCTTCTACAACTGAACTTGTTTTACAAATATCAAATTTTCAGCAACGCAATGGTGGAATATTACGGCATATTTACTATGGTAACTTTAATCCTATTAATAAACATCATGAAATAGATCTTTTTATAACTTTATTTGTAGTAGCAGCTTTATTTATTGTTCTGATTTATCATCTGGGACTATTTGTAATCAACAGAACATATCATCCAAATCTTTATTTTGCTTTATTTTGTGCAATCATTGCTATACGAGTATTATTAACAGATGAAAAGTTGTTGGTTAAATTAATACCCTTTTTACCATGGGAAATATATTTGCGATTAGAATATTTAACAATAATGTTTGGAATGGTAACGTTTGCACATTTTGTTAATGAGTTGTTTCAAAATAAATTAAATACTATTATTTTAAAGTCTATTGATATTTATTTCGGCTTTTTTGCAATATTTGTTCTGGTAGTACCTGTAATGTATGTTTCATATTCATTGATTTATATTAATATAGCCCTGGTACTTTCAGGGTTGTACATGTTAATTGTCATGATTAGAGAAACAAACTATAATTCTCCTAATTCATTATTGTATATATTTGGTGTTACATTTTTATTTTTCACTTTAATACATGATATATTATTTGCACAACAGTTAATAAACAGTGTATATCTCCTGGAGATAGGATTACTTATATTTGTTTTTACTCAATCACTTGTTGCACTGGAAGAGTCAATAAAAATCCAGAACAGACTGGTAACAATTAATAGTGAATTGGAAATTGCCCGGAAGATTCAAAAGACTATTTTGCCTGAAGTTATACCATCCACACAACAAATTAGAATTGAAGCGTGTTATATACCAATGGATGAAATAGGAGGAGACTTTTATCATTTCTACGAACTTGATGCCAACAAAATAGGTGTTCTGATTGCTGATGTCACCGGGCATGGTATTCCTGCCTCGTTGATTGCATCAACAGTCAATATAGCCTTTTCTTTACAAAGAAACTATGCCAGCAATCCTGCAGAAGTGATGGCTAATATGAATAGTATATTGTATGGCAAGACAGGCGGACAGCCAATAACTGCCCTTTATGCGTATATTGATTCATCGGACATGGTAGTTAAATTTTCCAGAGCTGGGCACCCATTGCCTCTCATATGGCAAAGCGATACTAAAAAAGTAAGGGAAATAAATGTACCCGGTAAAATATTAGGAGTATTTAATGCAATTAAAACAGATGTTGTTGAATGTAAAATTAACATTCATGATAGGATTATTCTTTATACTGATGGAATTGTTGAAATAAGAAATATGAAAAATGAGATATTTGGATTAGATAGGTTTATTTCATATATTGAAAAATTCTATTATTTAAATCCAGAAGAATTCATTGATGTCATTATTGATGCCTTAATCCAATGGGCAGGGAGTAAAAACAGGATAACTGATGATATAACATTAGTTATTATTGATATCAAGTAATGTTGCAACTTACCCATATACGTTATCTATTATAAATAAATAAATAAATATGTATGTATTGAAAATCTTTAGAAAGATTACCGTTATTAATAAAATATGATATATTAATGCAGATTATTTTTATATTAAATTTTTTTCTTCTAATTTCTTTTGAATTGATTTAAGCTGTTTATAATTGTTGATTATTTTTATCATGTATCGGTTATCTGGATCATGAGATAGATCTATCTCTAAAGGATTATCGTAAAATCGTGCCATGATCTGTTCACCTGTTCGGTGAAATTTACAAAAAATGATCACTTTTGGTTTTAACATATCATCGATACCAAAATCTTTAATGATAGCTAATTCCTGGGTATTTAATTCACATATATCATTATGAGTATAAAAGGATTGAGTATTGTTTAATACAGGACCTAATTTATTAATAAAAATATTGACCAGTTGATAATCAAAATGAATATTTATTGCATTCAGAATAGCTTTCAATGCATTGCTAGGTTCGATAGCATTTCTGAAAGGCCTTTTTGAAGTAAGAGCGTCATAGATATCACATATGCCAACTATTTTTGGATAAACTGGAAGATTTTCATAAGGTAATGCATAGTATCCATGATTATTGTACCGTTCATGGTGAAATAGTATAGATTGCAAAACAATTGGATGAACATCTTTTATTTTTTTTAATGTTTCATAACCCAACTGTGGATGTCGTTTCATTTTTTGAATATCCGTAATATTATATTTTCCTTCTTTTTCCAGAAGATTTTTATCTAGCTGCATCTGCCCTATATCATGAAGATAAGCACCTACAGCTATATTTTTAATTTCATCTTTGTTAAAAATACCAATCATTCTAGCAAGAACAGCACTTAATATACCCACATTTACTGAATGATTATAGATATATTCTTCATGAGTTTTTAAATCTTTTAGTAAATTAAGAGCTACTATGTCTGTTGAAGTTAAATCATTAACAATATCAGTCACAACCATTTCGGCTTCATGAAATGCAATCTTATTTATTTTATGACTATTAGCAATTTCGTTCATTATCTCTTTTGATTTATTTCGAGCTATTTGCATACGAAATGTAGGAATAACTGCCATATGACCATGGTCATTGTAATAAAGTATATTACCATAACGGGCTTTAATTATATTAATTTTATCAGATGTTAATGTAACGCGGGCTGGCAATACTATATCGCCCTCTTCTGATATAAGAGGATAAATAAAACTGCTATTAGGTTTTAAGTAATCAAGATCTATTTTTATTCTTTTAACTAACACTAGTACTTATTGCACACAAATATTTTTTTCAATATAAAATAAATATCAATATTAATCAATTATTATTTTTTATTATGTAATTAAAATTTTGCAAATTTAATTGTGAATTTTATCGTTAAAAATAAAGTAAAAAACTAAATTATTATAGTATAACTTGTTTTAATTATTATTATGCAAAGTCATGAGAATACTTTAAAGCTTTTAATTGTTTGGAGCAATATTTGTGCAGCATTTAATGAATCTTCTTTTGTTAAACCACAATCATTATATAGAGAATCTGCTATAAATTTACGTATTGCGGTATATACATCTTCTGTAGGATGAAAAATGAAAGAAAAATTATCACCTTGAGCTTTTAAAATGGTAAATGATGTGTAAAGCATTAATGGTTCCTTTGGTATCATAATCTTTTCTTGTTTTTGACCTGTCAGTATAGTCAGGTCATCAAAACGATAGGGTATGGATTTACCGGTTTCCCTATGAACAGGTTCTTCATATCTTCGGGCATATGTTGGTGGCTCTGTCAATAAATGTGTTCTACTACCATCAGTCTTAAAAGTAAGTCCTTCAGCAGTTTCATATATATCTTTAACATTCTTATATGCAGTAACCTCATATATTGAGTATATTGAATCTGAATTAAAAAAAGCACTGATAATAAAACCTCCATCTGAAGGTATTGAGTTATTCATATACGCTTTAAAAAGTGTAGTACCCTTTGCCATACATGCCCTCCTGATTAATTTCACAAAGCATAATATGAGAAATGAATATCATATGTTTATTTATAATATATGAAGTAAAAGTAAAATGCAAACAAATTTTATATTTTAAAATTTTTCAGATAAAAAATTTTTTTGTTCTTGATAATAAATAATACTGACAAAAATGCAACAAATATAATAAATATTCCTATTTTAAATTTATTCAGAAAAGGAAATATTATTTCATAATTGGCTCCCAATAGATAACCTGAAGTAAATAGTATTGTAGAAGTTATTGATAAAGCCATAAAATCGACAATACAAAATTTAAAAAATTTCATTGCAGATAGACCAGCAGTTAAAAATATTACATTTCGCACACCAAAAGGAATGAAACGCCCAAAAAAAAGAGTTTTAGCTCCATGAGATGTGTAATATGATTCAATTTTATTAATCTTTTCCATTGGATAAAATCTTGCAAGTTTTTTATGCTGTAAAATAAATTTCATTGCATACCTACCTAAACAATATGCAATAATATCACTGGAATAAGCTCCTAAAACACAAGCTGCTGCAATTTTAAAGGTATTTTCGGGTACAATAGTAGCAGCAATAGATGCAGATATGATAAAGACAATATCCTCTGATATAGGTAAATTAAAACCTGCTAAAATAAGAAGAAAAAATGCAACAAAGTGTACATATGGTGCAAAATCAAAAAGTAGTTGGGTTAAAGAAGCCATTGTTTATTCTTAAATTTTGGATGTTAATCAACAATAAATGGTTCATATTTGAAGTAAATAGTTCCTTTTTTTATCCATAGGCGTATCTGCAATGCATTTTTACCATCATCTGATGAAATAGTGCCTAATTCTTCAACCAATCCAATAGCTTCTACAGGAAATTCGTAAAAAAACTTTTTTTCAGAAAATGGATCAGATAACAAAATAATTTTTGATTTATCATATTGATGTTTTTTTGGTGTTCCAATAAATGCTACATGCATCTCAAAAAAATTTATTTTTCGATCTTTATCAATAATGGTTGTTTGGCTTTTTTGTAATAACTCAAGTAATTTTTTTTGTTCTTCCATGATATAAAACCGTACTTTTTAGTAACTCTTTTAATACTATATATAATCATATCAAAAGATTTCTAAGTAACTATCCCCTATAAGTATTATTCTTGTCAATAATTATATCATTGTTATCATCATTCTACAACAAATCTTTGTTAATATAATAATTGTTAGTATAAATCATCAAAATAAAGTCTTGACAATTTATTTTACTATGATGTAATATTTATAAATAGCTATCTCAAGTAAAATAAAAATAAACAAAAAAAAATGAATTTAGTATATAATCATATTATCTCAAAACGGTGGTCAATATTGTATATTACCGTTGGAGTTTGTTTTGCATTACTGTTAATCCAGAAAATGTTATTTACCCTGTTATTCAATGAAAAAGAAATGCATTCGATAATACAAAATATATTTGAAAAAAATTTTAACAAGGCAATTCAATTTGATGATATTACTGTCACGTTAGGTGGCAATCTTAAATTAAAAAATATTAAAATAGCCCCTACCACGGATTTTAATGATAACTATAATTTAATCTCAAGTAAAAAAACAATTATTGACTTGAATTATTTTAAAGCAATTACAGGCAGAATTCACATAAACGGTATAAAATTTTATGATTCATCGATCACAATAGTTAAAAATTATGGTAAAAGTTATAAAGAAATATTTGATCACATTTCCACGAACGTAGCAACAAATGCTAAATACATAAGTTATGAAGATTTTTATATTAAAGCCATGGGAAATTGTATATATAATGAAAATTTTAGTAACGATAAATTAAAAATAAATATTGGTGATGTATGTATATCAATAAGTATGGATGATACAACATTCAGATATCATATTAAAGGTAAAGTAAAACCACTTGATGATAGACTTGATGAAGGGAAAATTAAATTTTCAGGGTATGTATATTTTTCAGATAAAATGAAATATCAATCTTCATCTCATGAAATATACATTAAAAAGTTAGATATGAGTATTGCAAACTATTTTATAAAAGATTATTCTGATTTATCACTTTCTATTAGAGGTTATTTTTATACGAATGCCATGATTAAACATGATAATACATATAGTATAAAAGGCTCAGTTGATTTTGACAATATTACCATTGAAAATACTGGTGTTTTGCCTCATTACATGATTGTTTCCAATGATAATGTGAGTATTAAAAGCAGTATGAAAATTAATAATGATTTATCGCATGTTATTATTGATTATGTAAGCTTTAATGACAACGAAATAGACATTAATGCTTCATTACAATTTTTAAAAGATAAATATTTTAACATCGCTGTTACTACCAATACTATTGATCTGGATGATATTGATTATCTTCAGATAATACCTGATGTTTATGGTGATGGGACATTTGCATTGGATATTCAATGTGATTATGATTTATCGCATAATGAAATGAGATCTTTTAAAATATATTGTGATGCTGAAGATATCGCAATCTTCAGTAAAACCAAAAACAATGCTATGACATATATTAAGGATTCATGGTTAAAAATTAATGGCGATATAAAGAAAATAAATATTAATGCCTGCGCTAAACATCAGAAATCAGATGTGATGTTACGATCAACTATTAATATTGAGAAGTGGGTTCCTTTTACCTCAACTGATGAAATTATGGTACAATCAAAAAGATTGAGTGCTGAATTGTTATCCAAACTTTTATTGAAAGGCATAAAAGAATTATACTCCAAAGCTGCAGAAGATTTGAGTATTGGCTATAACGAAATTTATTTCAGGCAAAAACCTTTGGGGAAATATCTATCAAACAATATAATCAATACAAAAATCAATGTAGATACATTGACATTTGAAAAGAATGCTCATCTGAAAAACATTAATATAGAGTTACTATCTAACAAAGGTTTGGTAACCACTCAATCATTCAATTGTGAGGGTTATTCCGCCAACTATAATTTTAGTGTTAATGCGTTCTGCAATAGTGATTATCCTACAATGACAATTTCATGTGCGGTAAATAATTTTGACTATGGTACATTTTTACGTGATACTGGTTTGAAAGATGCAACAGGTTTAATGAACATGAATTTGAATTATGGTGTATCGGGCTACCGTTTAAGTCATCTGTTGCAAAATGGGAACGGCAATTTTACATTGAATATAGCAAATAGCGTTTTAAATTCATCCATGATTCAAAGAAAAATTATAGAGTTAGCTAAAAGCTGTAATATAGTTGTTGAGGGAGGAGGGTGGCATTGTAATCGAATTGATGTTGCAATCAATCATACTGCAGACAGATTAATTTTGCAAAGTTTGTATATCGATACAGATAATGCTTCCGTGAGTGGGTATGGAAACTACTCAATTGAAAATGGCCTATCATTGCCATGTAATGCTACTTTTTATAAAAGAGACGGAAGAACAATTACCACTACTCATAGAGCATCATTTTCAATAAAAGGTGAGCTGTTACGTCCTTTTATTGTATCATCTTTTCCCTGTGGTAAAGAACAAATATTATTGTTTGATGTCAATTAATTCATATATCTTTACGGGGAGTTGCTTACCTTTAACACGTACTAAATCTAGTTCTCGTGCTATTATATAATCTTTCACTTGTTCATAGGTAAATTCGCTGATGATGATGTTGGTTTGATATTGTTTGTTTGTTCCTTCAAGGCGTGCCCCTAAATTGACGTTATCACCCATAAGGGTGTAATCCATTCGAGATGCCGATCCCATATTTCCTACAACCATTTCACCTGTGTTTATACCAATACCAATATGAAGGGCTGGTTTGTTCATCTGAATCCAGCGTTTATTCAATTGTTCAAGTACCTGTATCATTTCAACGGCACATTTACAAGCCATAAGTGCATGGTTGTCCTGTGGTATAGGCGCTCCCCAGAAAGCCATAATTTCATCACCAACATATTTATCAAGTGTGCCATCATATTTAAAAACCAGTTCTGTCATTGCCTGTAAATATTCATTAAGGTGTTCAACAAGCTCTTCTGGTGTCATTTTTTCTGAAATTGTAGTAAAACTTCGTATGTCAGAAAAAAGAACAGTGAGGAATTTTTTTTCACCACCTAATTTAAGATTTTCAGGATTTTTAAGAAGTTCATCAACAACTGATTTTGATACAAATTTTGAGAAGGTCTGTCGTATATATTTCTTTTCCTGCTGTTCGGTTAAAACTCTGTAAGCGATAATGATTGAAAATGTTGTACCAACCTGTATAATAGGAGATGCAAATATTGTTATGATATTAAACGCATCAAATAGTAAATATGAACCAATAATATATAACAGTGATAAACCTACAGTAAATAAGACAGAAATTATGATAGATACCCTGGTCAAAATAAATCCTAATAGTATGGCAATTGCAAACAATATAAGTATATTTTGGAAAGGTGTTAGCTTTACTATAAAGTCCTGATTAAGGATGGTATTTAATGCATTAGCATGATGCTCAATGCCAAAAAGATCGCCATAAGGAGATTTATGGATATCAGTTGAAATACCTGTTGACGAATATGCAGCTACCAAAATTATTTTATCCTGTAAAGAGGTATTGGTAATTATTCCATCTCGGCAGAAATAATAATAAGGATAATGGGTAAAACTTCCAGGACCTCCAATAAAGTTGATGTCCATGAAACCTTCCGCATCAATAGGGATTTTTATGCTGTTATCATGAGTTGTTTTCACCATTTTTTCTTTTGGTATGTTCGATAGTTTTATATATTGTCCTACTTTTATTTCTACATCTTTTTTTGATATGCCATAATAGTGCATTACCAGCAAGAGGTCAATAGATGGATAATACAGACCTTTATATTTAACAACCAGCGGAACCTTTCTATTAATATTATCAGAATCAGGTTTTATATTAGCAAAACCCAGACCAATTGCAGCTTGAGACAATAGAGGAGTTGGGGGAACAGCTTCTTCTACCCATGGCATGGAGTTGTCATTGGGATCAATTGTCATCGCGTAAATGTTCAACAGGTTCATTCTTTCTTCTATATCAGAGTATTTTACATCTACTTCTTCTGTTTCAAAGGGATAATCTAAAAAAACACAGTTTGCCTGTTTGATAGCTTTGGCAAATTCATCTTCATATGGTTTGTGATCTAAAAACATTATATCAAAAAATATAGCGACCGGATTGCCTGATGCAACGTATTGAGTAAATTTTGCATGATATAACCATGGGAATGGCCATTTAATTCCTTCATTGTCAAATTCACGTATTGTATTTTCATCAATTCCAAGGATGATTATATCATCACGTGAACGGGGATTTTTGCGGGTCATTTTGACTCCTTCCTGTAGCTTTATTGCTTTTTCAGAAGGATCACGCAAAAAGAAGCGAAAGTTTATTGATCCGTATTCAAGACCATCAAGAAGTTTGGTTTGTGCATAAAAAAATGAGATAATTAAAAATACTGCAATTGATAAGCCTAAACCAAGGAGGTAACTTTTATTAATTTGCATGTTATACTACCTTTGCTATGAAGTAACATTAAAGAAAGTGTCTCTATATAAGATAGTATATACGGGATTGCTGTAAATAATGCAAGTTTTTTATTATATTCTTGACAAAATATTTGGTAGATAAAGAAAACTAATTAAAAATGGATGAGAAATAAGATTATTCTTATCTATGCTATGAATATATGAGTGAAGTTATATCGATTTTTTAGCGGAGGCATCACATTGATAATCAAAGAGTATATTGCACAGATTGTTGATAAAGCTTTGCAAAAGGTATTACAGGCACATGACATATTACAACAACCATCGCTTTCAATCAAAATAGAATATCCAAAAGAAGAAAAATTTGGTGATTATGCTACGCCAATTGCATTAGAATGTGCCAGAATTTTAAAGACTTCACCGCTGCAAATAGGAGAACAGATAAAAGGATTTATTGATGAACAGCATATTTTTGAACGCATCGATGTGGTAAAACCTGGCTTTTTAAATATGTTTTTATCATTGCCATTTCTGGTTCAGCGTTTGCAGGCGATAGTTACTGCTAATGATGATTATGGTAGAAATAAAAAAGAATATCCGCGTAAGGTAAACATTGAATTTGTATCAGCTAATCCAACAGGTCCTTTAAATGTAGTTTCGGCACGTGCAGCAGCCGTTGGCGATACTCTGGCAAATTTGCTTGCAGCAAGTGGTGATACAGTGAACCGGGAATTTTATGTTAATGATTATGGCAATCAGGTATGGTGGCTGGGAAAATCAGTGTGGGTTCGTTACCAGCAAATGCTGGGAAAGGATGTGATATTCCCTGACGAAGGCTACCATGGTGAATATATTAAGGATATTGCAAAATATATACATGAAAATTTTTCGCATGAACTATCAAACATAAACGATGAAGAAAAGGCTGTGCAATTTTGTGCCCGCAAAGCTGTAGATTATAATATTGCATGGCAAAAGCAGGACCTTGAACGGTTTAATGTACATTTTGATACATGGTTTTACGAATCAACCTTGCATGAAAGTGGCAAGGTGCTGGATGTTTTTAACTATCTTGAGTCGCTTGGTGTTATTACCGATGACAATGGTAAAAAGGTTTTTGTTTCCACAAAGTTTGGTGATGATAAAGACAGGGTGGTTATTCGCGATGATGGCAGACCAACCTATTTAATGGCAGATATTGCCTACCACCGAACGAAGATTGAACGGGGATTTGATCTGATTATTGATATATGGGGTCCCGATCACCATGGCTATATTGCTCGTCTTGTTGGAGCGATGAAGGCAATGGGGTATGATGAAAATCAATTTAGAATATTAATATCACAGCAGGTTAATTTGCTAACCAACGGTGAAGCAGTAAAGATGTCAAAACGGTTGGGAACATTTTCAACAATGCACGATCTTATTGATGATATTGGTACAGATGTTGCACGATATTTTTTTGTAATGCGTTCAATGGACAGTCATCTGGACTTTGATATTGATTTAGCTAAACGTCAGAGCAGTGAAAATCCGGTCTTTTACCTGCAATACGCTCATGCCCGTATATGCTCAATATTCAGAGAAGCACAAAACAGAAATATCAACTATGATAAAATAATTGTTGATACTGCGCATTATAGTAATCCTGAAACCATAACATTATTAAAGCTGATGGCTCGTTTTCCAGAAGAAATATATGATGCCGCCAATAGTTATGAACCTCATCGAATCACCGTGTATTGTATGAGGCTTGCTCAAGCATACCATAAGTTTTATACTGAACACAGGGTTCTGTCAGATGACCATGATAGGACACAAAGCTATCTGATATTATGTGATGGAGTGCGTATCATTTTAAAAAATGCTCTTTCATTATTAGGGGTCTGTGCCCCTGAACGTATGTAATAAAAATAAAATAATTTATTGATTTTTTGTTATAACATTGGTTGAATTACACCAAACTAATCTATAGTAATAGAATAATTATAATGACAAAAGTTGCTTTGATTGCTACAGGCAGTGAATTGGTCAATGGCCGTATTCATGAAAGTAATAGTTACTATATTAGCAGGCAATTGTTTTCTATAGGGTTACCTGTTGTTGCTCATTATGTTGTGGGCGATGATAGTGCATCCTTGCGGTCAATTATTGAACATGCTATGTATAGTGCTGATATCGTCTTCATAACAGGTGGATTGGGTCCTACGGTTGATGATATAACCTGTGAAACTTTGCAGAGCATGTTTCATCTGAATTTGACTGTACACAAACCCTCAAAAGCAAGGATGGATTATTTCTTTAAAGCCACTGGCAAGTCTGCTCTTGATACCGATGTAAAGATGGTAACAGTACCGGAAAATGCTTATGTTTTTCCAAATGAGAATGGGCTTGCGCCTGGTTTTGCTATTGGGTATGACAATAAAGATATTATTGTACTGCCTGGAGTACCTCACGAGTTGCAGTCAATGATGATGAGTGTTATAGAATATTGTAAGAAAAAATATCAATTACAAAAAAAGGAAGAGCTTACCTTTAAAGTTATTATGATGCGTGAAGCGGAGGTTGATTCGGCTGTTAAAGAAATTGTAAATAAACAGGAAAATATTGATATTGCAATAACCTATGAATCAGGTACAACGACAGTTATACTGAGTCCTAAAAGTGGCAATGTATTACCTGCCGTTGATATTGTTGATGAAATAAAAAAAAGGTTTGGTTCAAAACTGATTTTTGGATATAATTCACTGGAAGAAAAAGTTGTACATTTATTGGCAAAAAATAAATTAAGAGTAGCTGTCGCCGAATCATGTACTGGAGGGCTTATATCCAAACGGATTACCGATATTCCAGGTGCATCCAGCATATTTGCAGGTGGTGTAATTGCCTATAGCAATGAAGCAAAGAAAACTCTATTGGGTGTTAAAGTAGATACATTGAATAGGTTTGGTGCTGTAAGCAGAGAAACAGCACTGGAAATGGCATGGGGAGTTAAACAAAGGTTTGCATCTGATTTTGGTATTGCAACAACGGGAATAGCCGGACCGGATGGTGGGACAAAGGAAAAACCGGTAGGTCTGGTATGTTTTGGTATAGCAGGTAGCGATACTTTTTCAACACAAATCCAGTTTAGTGGTAATAGGGAGCATGTCAGAACGTTAGCAGCCAATTATATTTTAAATAAACTGTTAACATTTGCGGGGATTGAATAAGAATGAAAAGACGGGTAATTGTACTTGTTATTTTACTGCACAGTATAGTGTGTTCACTGGCTTTTGCCCTTGAAAGCTCCCAACTGTTTGAACAGGGTATGGAAGCTTTCAGGATGGGGAATTATGGGTCTTCGGAGTTAATCTTCAGAAAAATTATTGATGCCAATGATTCATATAAGGATAGAGCATGGTATTATTTAGCATTATCGATTTTCTATCAGAAACAATATCGTTCTGCTATATTTGAGTTGAACCGATTTCTTCTTTTGTGTACAACCCCTGATTTATGTAATGAAGCCCGTTACTGGATTGCTGAATCATATTACTATTTAAATGATTATATAAAAGCCATTGAAGAGTATAACAGATTTATTACTCAAAATAAAAATAAGCAGCTTATTATAAATTCATATGATCGTATAGGTGAGATATATTTTAATCAAAAAAGGTATGATGAAGCCATAATTGAATGGAGAAAAGCATTAACATTAACCAGTAAAAAGTTTGAAGATAGTAACAGGGTGATAAAAATTGGTGAAGCTCTTTTTCTTAGTGAACGTTATTCAGAAGCACTGGATATTCTTGAACCATTAATTCATGCGGTGAATGATGCAACTATTTCATCAAAAGCACAGCTTATCGTTGGAAGGATTTATCAGATACAGGGTAAGCATTGGCAGGCAATTAAATATTTAAATGAAATTCCCGAATCAATGATTAAAATACCTGCTTTTTTAAGTGTACAGTATTTTAAAGCTTTATCATATATTGCACTGAATGATATCTATAATGCACGGTTAAATCTTAAATCGTATATTTTAATTTCTAATGAAGATTCACCCTATTATTATAATGCACGGTATGAATTAGGAAAAATATTGCTAAATACAAAGGATTTAGATGAAGGCATATCACTTTTAGCTGATGTGCAGGTAAACAGCAATGATATCGATTTGAGGAGCAGGGCTTCATTTGAATTAGGACAATTGTATTTAAAAAATAATACAATCGAAAAAGCAATTCCTTATCTTGAAAATGCTATTTCAATTAATGATCAGGAAAGTCAAAAGTACGTTATGATGACACTGAGCGAATTATATATCGCTACAGATCGCTATGATGATGCCAAACGTTTACTTGATTTTATGCTGGAAAAATATCCTTATGAAGAAAATAGGGATGAAATGCTCTATCTTGAAGCAAAAATATATATTTTGCAGGGAGATGTTGAAAAGTCACTTGAATATTTTGAGCTAATTAAAGAAGTTAATCCATTTTCAAAATATCTTGTTGAGCTTGATTATGCCCAGGCTGTTGATTTTTTTAAACGCGGTGATTATACCAGTGCAATTGCAAGCTGTAACAGATATTTAAATAATTATAAAGTTGATAACAGATATGAAGTTTTAATAATATTATCGAGATCATATATAAAAATTAATAATTTTAAAAAAGCAGTTGAGACAATAAACCAGTTAATAGCAAAGTTCCCCAAAAAAAACGGGTTGGACGAGATTTTATATGAGTTGTCGCTATCATTAAATGAGAAGGGGGTAAATGTTGAGAAATACTGGAACTTCATTATTAAAAATTACTATTCGTCTATTACTGCCGGTAAGATATATATAGAAAAAGGAGACGAAGCATATAAAAAGAAAAATTATCAGAGTGCTTCATATTTTTACTCACAATATCTATCAATAAAAGGAAGACCAAGAGAGCGTTCGGTTTTACTGTTTTATATCATTTCTTTATATGAGTTGAAACAGTACAACACAATAATTAAGACGCTGAAGGATAGTGAATATATAGCTGTTGATGATTATACAACAAAATTATTGATTAAATGGTTAGCAAAGAGTTATTATATGCTGAAGGATTACACCATTGCATTAAACACGTTTATGAAACTACCACTCATGGATTATAGTATGGATGATTTAGTTTTGATTTCTGATACAGCATTAAAGAATAATCAACCTGATATTGCTATTGAAACATTACAGTATATGGAGCAGGACAATCGGTATAATGAAGTTGCTTACAATATTGCTTTATACTATAAGAACAATGGCAATATTGATTTAGCAACCGAATATTTCAAAAAGGTCTTAATAAAGAAACACCATGGCATGGTGTTGAGCAATGCACAAATACAATTAGCTCAGATTTATTTAGAGCAGGAACAGTTTGATAATGCGCTAGAATTAGTAAAAAATATACAGGATAAAGAAAATATGATTATGCGTGATAGTATAGCATTCATAGCACATTATAAACTTGGGAATATAAATGAAGCTTTAAGCATTATTAACAATAAATTAAATGATATAAATATGACCGCTTTTGCAGATGAAATATTTACTTTGTTACTGCAACATTATTATAAACAGAATGATATAAAAAATTTAAAGATTATTTATTCATATAGCAGTAAACGAAAAAAACTTATTTCAGTTTCTAATTATTATTATGGTTTGATACATTATATTAATAATAATTATAATCAGGCTATTAATTATTTTACTATTGCTTCACGCTTTCAGGATGAATATGGTATATCTTCACGATATTATCTAGGGATCATTTATTTTGCGATACAAAAGAATTTTGTTACCGCAAAAAGAAATTTTGATCGCTATTTTGAAAAAGCTGAACAGGATGATATAAACTATTATAATGCTAAGATTTATGTATCAATGCTTCTTTTTGAAACAGGGAAAAAAGATGAGTCAAAGACTATTCTTTATGAGATAGTTAATAATGAGGGAAATATTCTTGCAAAAATAAAGGCAACTCATCTTATTAAACATTATGGTTTTTGATGTGTGTTCGATAATGATAGTATATGTATAATTTGCATGATTTGCGTTTCTACGAGGAATATATGAAACAATACACTTTCCATGTAGTTCATGGTCCAAACTTAAATATGCTTGGGACAAGAGAGCCTGGTATATATGGTGTTTTTACACTTGATGAAATCAATAATAAAATTATTGAATATGCAAAGTCGCATAATATAACCATACATTGTTTTCAGACAAACAGTGAAGGTGAAATTATAGATTATATTCAAAGAAATAAAAATTGTGATGGCATTATGATAAATCCAGGTGGGTATACGCATACATCCGTTGCAATTCGTGATTGTATAGCCGGATGTAATACACCGGTCATAGAGGTTCATCTATCAAATATACATGCACGGGAACATTTCCGAAAACATTCGTACATAGCACCTGTTTGCATTGGGCAGATATGCGGATTTGGTTATTACTCATATATATTGGGAATAGAAGCACTGGTATATTATCTAAACAATATTCAAAAATAATGTTAATAGTATGAACTATCTGTCCAGAATAAAAAAGATAAGAAACAAATTAAAAAACAATGACTGTTTTCCTTATCTGGTAAGTAGTCTTATCAATATCAAATACTGCACTGGATTTGATGGGAGTTACGGATATTTAATTTTTTTTCCTGATGAAACTGTTTTTATATCTGATTCGAGATATGAAGAATATGCTATTTCGATTTTGCCTCAAAACGTGCGCTTTGTGTTACAGGAAAAAGATATAAATCAAACACTATCGGCATTGTTAAAAAAGAAAAGCGTTAAAAAGCTCTTTTTGGAAGAACATGCTATTTCTTTATCGCAATATAAGGCAATGAAAGAACATTGCAGAGGGATTGCACTAGAATATGGTGGAGATAGTATCAATGAATTGCGTGTTATAAAAGAAGAGGAAGAGATTGAAATTATAAAGCAAGCTGCAAAACTTACTGATTTATGTTTTAATCATATTTTAAATATACTTAAACCTGGAATTACTGAATGGGATGTTGCAACAGAAATAGAATATTTTTATAAAAAAAATGGTTGTTTAGGAACATCATTTGCAACTATTGTAGCATCTGGTAATGGTTCTTCAATGCCTCATTATAAGACTGATGTAAAAATAATTAAAGAAGGTGATCCCGTCCTTATTGATATGGGATGTATTTACAATGGATATTGTTCTGATATTACACGGACGGTTTTTGTTCATAGTGCTTCAGAAGATATAAAAAATATTTACGTAATAGTAAAAAAAGCTCAAGAGAATGCCATTGCAGCAGTAAAACCAGGAATGACTACAAATAAACTTGACAGTATTGCACGGGATTTTATAGCTGCTCATGGATATGCAGATAAGTTTGGGCATTCACTTGGTCATGGAGTAGGAATGGATGTTCATGAGATTCCGGCCATTAAGCAAAATGGCATGATCAAATTAAAAAAGGGGATGGTGATAACCATCGAGCCTGGTATCTATTTACCAAAACGTGGTGGAGTACGTATTGAAGACATGGTTTTAATAACAAACAATGGATATGAGGTATTAACAAAGAGCCCAAAAGATATAATAGTTCTTTAATATGGTGCATAGCAGTGTTTTGTATAATTATTTTTTGTGGTAAAAAGCATACGCAAATGTAAACATAGTGAATGAGTTGTTGATGGGCGGGAATAAGGGATGAAAATATTTGTTGGCAGTCATACTGAATCATATCATGGACTGATTTCAGGATATAACGATACCTATTGGGATTCCTGAACAGGTCCGGAATGACATTGAGGTGTAATTCTATTTTCGGAGGAGTTGTAATGATAACAAGTAATGATTTACGAAACGGAACAGTAATCAAAGTTGATGGTGATTTATATTCTGTTGTTGATTATCAGCATGTAAAATTGGGTCGTGGCGGTGCGTTTGTACAAACAAAGTTGAAATCCATTACAAAAGGTACTATTGTTGATAAGAAGTTTAAAGGTGGCGAAAAGGTTGAAGATGTAAGAATAGAGAAAAAGACTTTACAGTTTTTATATGATGAAGGTGATGCGCTGATTTTTATGGACACGGAAACATATGATCAGTTAAGTATTGATAAAAAGAAGGCAGGGAACCTGCTTAATTATATTAAAGAAGGAGATAATGTTGAAGCAACGATGCATAATGATGCCATATTGTCAATTGAACCGCCAATATTTGTAGTTTTAAAAGTGACTTATGCTGAACCCGGGGTAAAAGGTGATACTGCAACCAATGTGTTGAAACCGATAACTGTTGAGACAGGGGCAACTATACAGGTTCCAATATTTGTAAATGAAGGCGATACTATTAAAGTTGATACACGAAAAGGTGAGTATGTGGAAAGGGTTAAAAGATAACTATTGTAGCATAAATAGTTATACTCTATAAAAATTTATTATTAAGAACTACAATGTGAAATCAAATATAATAACGAAAGAAGCATATAAAGCATTTAAAAAAGG
>Ga0208940_1000380_pt1 | contig 57021 bp, 60 predicted proteins | sample AD_JPNNA6_MetaG_FD_184445 | JGI IMG/M metagenome (GOLD analysis project Ga0208940, IMG submission 184445) | Active sludge microbial communities of municipal wastewater-treating anaerobic digesters from Japan - AD_JPNNA6_MetaG (SPAdes) (version 2) | ecosystem: Engineered > Bioreactor > Anaerobic... | reverse complement strand
GCCACATCTGGCTCTACGCGGAGTTCCAGGCCCTGTTCGTCTCCGCCGTCGAGCAGCAGCAGGCCGTCGAGAGCCTCAACCGCACGATCCTGCTGTTCGACTACGCCACCTACGTGATCACGGACCGGTACCAGGAACTGATGAAGGGCGAGATCGACAGGCAGGTCTCCGCGCTGCGGGCCCTCGGCATGGAGGAGAGCTTCACGGGCAGCAAGGTCGGGATCATGGCGTGCCTGATGGTGGCCTGCGGCTTCCTGACCTACTACTATCACGCCGTGATGGCCAGCGGGGTGATCTTCACGCACCTGTTCTACATCCCCATCGTGCTGGCCGGCATCTGGTGGAGGAAGAGGGGGATCTACGTGTCCCTCCTGCTGGGATTCATCCTGATCGTGAGCCACCTGCTCTTCATGAAGGAGGTCCCGCTCACGGACGACCTGATCCGCGCCATCATGTTCGTGGTCGTCTCCTCCGTGGTGGCGCTGCTGGCCGAGGGGTTTTCGAAAATCGAGGTGCTCTACCGGCCCGCCGCCCAGGCGGGGTCGGCCGCGAAAACGTGATGCCGGGAGAAACCGGGACAGGCACCGGGGGCGGCGGGGCAGGGTTCTGAAGCGGCGAGGGCGATCATGAGGGGATACGCGAACAGGCTCATCGATCTCACCGAGAAGCACGCGGACCGGATTGCCCTGCAGTGGCTGGGCGACGTGCGGATGAACCCGAAGACGCCTTCCTATCACACGTTCTCCGACGAGAAGGCCCTGTCGCACGCCGCCGCCTTCTACCGGAACTTCCGGACTCTCTTCTGCACGGAGAAGCCCTTCGACGCGGCCCGGAAGTTCTTCACCAAGTATGCCGACGAGCGCTACGCCGAGGGCATCCCGCTGCACGAGGCGATCTACGCGCTGATCCTGATGCGGCGTCACATCTGGCTCTTCGCGGAATTCCAGACGCTGTTCGTCTCGGCCGTGGAGCACCGGCAGGCCGCCGAGAGCCTGACGCGGACCATCCTGCTGTTCGATTACGCCACCTACGTGATCACCGAGCGATACGAGGAACTCATGAAGCGGGAAATGGAGGAGCGCATCCGCCGGGACGGCGGGCCGGGAGGCCAGCGACAGGCCGCCGGCGCGCGGCCGAAATAGGCGGGCGTCACGGGGAAACCGTCCGATCGAGACCAACACCGAGGGGGAAGAGAAACGTGGAACACCGAGGCACCGTTGTATCCGTACGAGGAAGTGTCGTCGATGTGCGTTTTCAGGACAGGCTGCCGGCGATCCGCCACGTCCTCCGCGCCGGGGACGACGGCCGGATCCGCATCGAGGTGGCCGCGCACCTCGACGCGAACGTCGTCCGCGGCATCGCCCTGACCCCCACACAGGGGCTCTCCCGGGGCTCGTCGGTCCTGAACACGGAGCAGCCCTTCTGCGTGCCCGTCGGGAAGAGCCTGCTCGGCCGGGTCTTCAACGTCTTCGGCGAGGTGATCGACAACGAACCCGCCCTCGAGGCGGCCGAGACCCGCCCGATCCACAGCGAGCCGGTCCCCATCACGCAGCAGTCGACGATCTCGGAGATCTTCGAGACGGGCATCAAGGCCATCGACGTGCTCTCGCCCCTCGAGCGGGGCGGCAAGGCGGGGCTCTTCGGGGGGGCCGGCGTCGGCAAGACCGTTCTGCTCACCGAGCTCATCCACAATGTGGTGAGCGGACACGAGGGGATCAGCATCTTCTGCGGGATCGGCGAGCGGTGCCGCGAGGGCGAGGAACTCTACCGCGAGATGAAGGACGCGGGGGTTCTCAAGAACACCGTCATGGTCTTCGGCCAGATGAACGAGCCGCCCGGGGCCCGCTTCCGCGTCGGGCACTCGGCCCTCACCATGGCCGAGTACTTCCGGGACGACGAGCGGCAGGACGTGCTGCTGCTGATGGACAACATCTTCCGCTTCATCCAGGCGGGCCAGGAGGTCTCGGGTCTCATGGGGCTTCTGCCCTCGCGCCTCGGCTACCAGCCGACGCTGGCCTCGGAACTCGCGGAGCTCCAGGAACGCATCTGCAACACCACCACGGGCGCCATCACCTCCATCCAGGCCGTGTACGTCCCGGCCGACGATTTCACCGACCCGTCCGCCTCGCACACCTTCAGCCACCTGACGGCCTCCATCGTGCTCTCCAGGAAGCGGGCGAGCGAGGGGTTCTACCCGGCCGTGGACCTCCTGCAGTCGGGCTCCAAGATGCTGATGCCGACCATCGCCGGCGAGCGGCACTACCGCATCGCCCAGGAGGTGAGACGAACGCTGACCGTCTACGAGGAGCTCAAGGACATCATCGCCATGCTGGGCATCAACGAGCTGTCCCGGGAGGACCAGCGCACCGTCTTCCGGGCGCGGCGGCTGGAGCGTTTTTTCACGCAGCCCTTCTTCACGACGGAGCAGTTCATCGGCAAGCCCGGCCGCATGGTCAGCCGGGAGCAGACGCTCGAGGGCTGCGAGCGGATCCTCAACGACGAGTTTGCCGAGTACCCCGAGAGCGCGCTCTACATGATCGGCAGCGTGGACGAGGCGAAAAGAGATGAAGCTTAAGATCCTGCTTCCCGCCGAGGTGTTTCTGGTCGAAGAGGTCTCGAAGGTGGTCGCCGAGGCCGAGAACGGCTTTTTCTGCCTGCTGCCCCATCACGTGGACTTCACGGCGGCCCTCGTGCCGGGTGTCTTCTCCTACCAGGCCGGCGACGGGGAGCACTATCTCGCCGTCGACGTGGGCACCCTCGTGAAGAAGGGCCCCGACATCCTCGTATCGATCCGCAATGCCGTCAAGAGCGATGCACTCGGCCAGCTCAAGGACATCGTGGTCAAAAAGTTCGAAGAGATTGACGAACGGGAAAAGAAGGCCCGCTCGGCAGCGGCGAAGCTGGAAATCGACCTTCTCCGGCGCTTCATGGAGATGAGGGAACATGAGTGACGAACAGCTGACCCCCCGCGAGAGGCGGCTCAAGATCGCCGAGGCCTTCACCCGAAAGGTGGGCTCGAAGGAGGCCCGGCGCGTCAAGGGGAAGACCCAGCAGGACCATACCATCTGGTTCGGCCTGGGGATGTTCGGCGTTGTGGGCTGGTCCGTCGCCATCCCGACGCTGATCTTCACGGCCGTCGGGCTCTGGATCGACCGGACCTGGCCGAGCCGGTTCTCCTGGACGCTCATGATGCTCATCCTGGGCGTGGCCCTGGGATGCATGAATGCCTGGTACTGGGTGAAGCGGGCCCAGCAGGACATCATGAGGGATTGAAAACCAAACGCCCCCCATGTCCGTGCGGGTCCGGGTGCCGGAGGACGGCAAGCCGGCCCCGGGCCCCACGGGCTGGAGATAATAGGAAAGCCATGGAAGAGCTGCTGTTTCCCTTTCTGATCGGAATCGCCATGGGCGGGGCCTACTTCGCCGGGCTGTGGGAGACCGTCCGGAGGCTTTCCGAAGCGCAGAAGCCCTTCCGGAGGGTCGCCCTGAGCTTCGCCCTGCGCATGGCCCTGCTGATTTCGGGGCTCCATCTCGTCATGCAGGGCCAGTGGGAACGCCTGGCGGCCGCGATGATCGGCCTGATCCTCGCGAGGGAAGTCATGGTCCGAAGGCTCGGGCATGCATCGAACAGGCTCATGGGAGGGATATCCTGATGGAAATCGTGGCCATCGACCAGATCAGCCCCGACCAGGTCATCCTCTTTGCCTGGGGATTCGTGACGATCAACGCCACGCTGGTGTACACGTGGCTGATCATGGGGCTGCTCGTTGTCGGCTCCATCCTGATCACGAGGGACCTCTCCTCGGAGCGGACCCTGTCGCGCTGGCAGAACCTGCTCGAGGTGATCGTGGGCACCATCCGCTCGGAGATCCGCGACATCGCCCATGAGGGAACCGATACCTACTTCCCCTTCATCGCGACGCTGTTTCTCTTCATCCTGTTCTCGAACCTCTTCACCTTCATCCCGGGGTACGTGGCGCCCACCTCCTCGCTGACGACGACGGCGGCCCTGGCCATCATGGTCTTCTTCGCCGTTCCCATGTACGGGATCTCGAAAAACGGGGTCCTGGAATACCTGAAGGAGTACTTCCGGCCCACGTTCATCTTCTTCCCCTTCCACGTGATGGGGGAATTTTCGCGGACCCTGGCCCTGGCCGTCCGACTCTTCGGCAACCTCATGAGCCACGAGAAGGTCATCGCCATCCTGCTTGCGGTCACCCCGCTGTTCTTCCCGGTCGTGATGCAGGTGCTGGGGCTCCTGATCGGCCTGATCCAGGCCTACATCTTCGCCATTCTCGCCATGGTGTACATCGCCTCGGCGACGCAGACCCACGAGGAAACGGAGCACAAGAAGATCAAGGAAACGGAACCCGTCAACAGCTAGAAGAAAGTGAGGAGGAGCGGTATGGACAGCGTGAGCATCGTTGCAATGGCGTCGATCATTACGGCAGGCATTTGCATGGGGATCGGGGCGATCGGACCCGGTCTCGGACAGGGACGGGCCGTGCAGGGCGCGCTGAACTCGATCGCGCAGCAGCCCGACGAGCGGAACTCGCTGACCCGAACCCTGTTCGTGGGCCTGGCGATGATCGAGTCCATCGCCATCTACTGCTTCGTGATCTCGATGATCCTGGTCTTCGCCAACCCGTTCTGGGCCTACGTGATCAAAAAAGCCGGAGGGTGATCCATGCACATCGACTGGTTTGTCTTTTTCTGCCAGATCGTCAACCTCCTGCTGCTGCTGTTCCTGCTGAAGAAGTTTCTCTACGGCAGGATCGTCAAGGCCATGGACGAGCGGGAGGCGAAGATCGCCCGGACCTTCGAGGAGGCCGAGAAGGCCCGGCAGGCGGCGCGGGAATCGGCGGAACAGTTCGAGAAACGGCTCCGCGACCTGGACGCCCAGTACGAGGCGGCCATGAACCGGGCGCGGGAGGATGCCGAGAAGCACCGCAAGGAGCTGATGGAAAAGGCCCGGGAAGAGGTCGACCTGCTCCAGGCCCGGTGGGTCGAGACGCTCAAGTCGGAGCGTGACGCCTTCCTGTCGGAACTCCGGCGGCTGGCCGGGACCCAGGTCTATGCCATCACGCGCCGGGTGCTCAAGGATCTGGCCGACGTGGAGCTCGAGCAGCGGATCGTGGAGATCCTCATGGAGCGGATCCAGACGATGGACGAGGAGGAACGGGGAAAATTCCGGGACGCCCTGGCGGACGGCGGGACGATCACCGTCCAGAGCGCCTTCGACATCCCCGCCGAGGAGCAGAGGAAGCTCGACGACGTCATCCATCGCTACATCCGGGGCGGCGTCCAGGTCGTCTTCGAGAGGACGGACAACGTCATGACGGGCTACGAGCTCAAGACGGACGGCCACAAGATCGCCTGGAGCATCAAGGATTACCTCGATTCCCTGGAGGAGAAGTTCTACCACGCCCTCTACGAGGAGGCGCAGGAAAAACGATAGGCACCCATCACGAGGGGGACGCACATGACCATGCCAGGTGAGAAGGAAGAACTGAGGGAGTTTCTCGACGACACGTTCAAGACGATGGACGCGGTGCTGGCCGACCAGCACCCGGAGCTCACGCAGCGGGAAGTGGGCCTCGTCCACTATGTCGGGTACGGCATCGTGCGGGTCAGCGGCCTGCCCAACATCAAGGCCGAGGAGGTCGTCCTGTTCCCGAAGAACGTGCAGGGACTCGTGTTCAACATCGACCCCGAAGAGATCGGCGTGATCCTCCTGGGGGCGAGCGAGCACCTCAACTCGGGCTCGGAGGTGAGGCGCACCGGGCGGGTCCTGGACGTGCCCGTCGGGGAGTCCCTCATCGGGCGCGTGGTCGATGCCATCGGCAGGCCGCTGGACAACCAGGGAGAGATCCGGGCCGCAAAGAGGCTTCCCGTCGAGCGCGAGGCGCCGCCCGTCATGGCCCGGGACCCCGTGACCGTCCCCCTGCAGACGGGCATCAAGGTCGTCGACGCCCTCATCCCCATCGGGCGGGGGCAGCGCGAGCTCATCGTCGGGGACCGCCAGACGGGCAAGACCGCGATCGCCGTCGACACGATCATCAACCAGTGGGACAAGAACGTCATCTGCATCTACTGCGCCATCGGCAAGAAGTCCTCCGACGTGGCCAAGGTCATCGCCGATCTCCGGCAGCACAACGCCATGAAGTACACCATCGTCGTGGCCGCCGTGGGCGAGGACCCCCCGGGGCTGCAGTTCATCGCGCCCTACGCGGCGACGTCCATGGGCGAGTACTTCATGTCCAAGGGGCAGGACGTCCTGGTCGTCTACGACGATCTGACCTACCACGCGCGGGCCTACCGGGAGATGTCCCTGCTGCTCAGGCGCCCGCCGGGCCGCGAGGCCTTCCCCGGGGATATCTTCTACATCCACTCCCGGCTCCTCGAGCGGTCGACCCACCTGCGCAAGGAACACGGGGGCGGTTCGCTCACGGCGCTGCCCATCGTCGAGACGGAGGCCCAGGACATCTCGGCCTACATCCCGACGAACCTCATCTCGATCACCGACGGGCAGATCTACCTCTCGCCGCGGCTGTTCCAGAAAGGCATCCTCCCCCCCGTGGACGTCGGCAAATCGGTGTCGCGAGTCGGCGGGAAGGCCCAGCTGCCGGCCTACCGGGCCGTGGCCGGAGACCTGCGCATCTCCTACTCCCAGTTCGAGGAGCTGGAGACCTTCTCCCGCTTCGGCACGCGCCTCGACGAGGCGACGCGGCGGGTCCTGGAGCGCGGCTGGCGCGTCCGCGAGATCCTCAAGCAGCCCCAGTACAAGCCCATCCGGGTGGCCGAGCAGATCGCGGCGCTTCTGGCCATCACGGGGGGAAGCCTGGACCCGGTCCCCATCGACCGGATCGGCGCGGCCGAGGCGGCGCTGCGGGAGGCGACCGTTGCGCAGGCCGCCGATCTGTGCGCACGGATCGAGTCGGGGGACAAGCTGACCCTCGATGACCGGAAGACGCTCCTCGACACGGCCGTCAGGGCCACGGAATCCATGAGGGAAGAGGCGGGCCATGCAGACGATTGAGTCGCTGAAGCGCAAGATCCAGAGCGCACAGGACCTCCTCGGCGTCGTGAAGACCATGAAGGCCCTGGCGGCCGTGAGCATCCGGCAGTACCAGAAGGCCGTGGAGTCCCTTGCGGAGTACAACCGGACCGTCGAGATGGGGCTCCAGGTCGTTCTCAAGCGCAGCCGGGGCAGTTTTGCACCGATGCGCTCGTCGTCGGCGAGGCGGATGGGGGCCATCGTCTTCGGCACCGACCAGGGGCTCTGCGGGCAGTTCAACAACCTCATCACCGCCCATGCCCTCGCGGAAATGGACGCCCTGGGGATCGCGAAAGAGAACCGCATCGTCATCTCCGTGGGGCTGCGGGCCGCGGACATCCTCGAGGACTCGGGGCAGAAGGTCCTGGAAATCCTCAGCACCCCCGGCTCGACGGCCGGCATCACCCCCATGGTGCAGGACATCACCATGGTGCTCGAGGACTGGCGATTCAAGCAGCAGGTCGAGACCATGTATCTGTACTACAACGAGTATGTTTCAGGGGCGACCTACCGCCCGAAGAGCCTCAAGCTCCTTCCCGTCGACCGGGAGTGGCTCAAGGGCCTCGAAAAGAGGAAATGGGAATCGAGGACGATTCCCATGTTCACCCTGGACTGGGAGACGATGTTCCGCTCCCTCATCCGGGAATACCTTTTCGTTTCGCTCTATCGGGCCTTCGCCGACTCGCTGGCCAGCGAGAACGCCAGCCGGCTGGCCGCCATGCAGAGCGCCGAAAAGAACATCGAGGAACGCCTGGAGGAGCTCTTCGGGCAGTTCCACCGGCAGAGGCAGAGCACGATCACGGAGGAGCTCATCGACATCGTGAGCGGGTTCGAGGCCATGGGCGGGGCGAAACAGGCGGGCGCCAGGGGCTGAAGGTGACAGGCATTAGGCGAAAGGCGAAAGGCGACAGGCTGAAACCCGGACGCCTCTATCGACACGAAGGGGGTGAGAAACCATGAGCATGGACAGGAAAGTATGTTCCATCTGTGCCTGGCGCGAGCACTGCCAGAAGCGCTTCCAGGTCGCCACGGACCCGATGTTCAACGTGAACTGCCCCGATTACACGCGGGACGTGCAGATCAAGGACAGCGAGATCGAGGCGAAGATCGTCCAGGAACAGCTGGAGAAGTGGCAGCGCGAGAAGGCCCAGGAGAACGCCTTCACCATCACGATCTCCCGGCAGGCCGGAGCCGGGGGAAGCGAGATCGCCCGCGTCCTGGCCAAGAAAACGAAGATGGATCTCATGGCCGGGCAGATCATCCAGCACGTGGCGGAGAGCTCCAAGATGAGCACGAAGGTCGTCGAGACGCTCGACGAGAAGGCCATAACGACCATGGAGAGCTGGATCAACTCCATGTTCGTCTCCCGGCACCTGTGGCCGAGCGATTACCTGAAGCACCTCACGAGGGTCATCGCCACGATCGGCAAGCACGGCAACGCCATCATCGTGGGCCGGGGCGCCGGCTACATCCTGCCCCCGGAGACGACCTTCCGCGTGAAGATCATCGCGCCCCTGGAGTACCGCATCCAGAGCATGATGCGCATCCGCAACCTCTCGCGAGCCGAGGCGCAGAGCTACATCGAGAAGCGCGACGGGGACCGGATCGCCTTCGTGAAGAAGTATTTCCAGGCCGACGCGATGGACCCGCTGAACTACGACCTTGTGATCAACACGGAGAAGGTGGGCATCGAAGGGGCCGTGGACACGATCCTGATCGCCTTCCGTGACTGGACGAAGAGCGTCGAGGAAAAGAGCCCCAAGTCGGCCAAGCGGGCCAAGGCGCACTGAGCCCGAACGCCGCGTCCCCCGAAGCCGGGAGAGGGGCGCCGCGGCGGTGCGGGCCATGCCGTGCCGGGCGGGAAGGCATGCGGAATGGGAGCCGGCGGAACAGTCTGCGCGTCATGCGGCGACGGGAACGTGTTTGTGTTGTGCCTGGGATGCGGGGCGGGGGTGTGTGAACCCTGCGCGCAGTTCGAACTCATCGGCTCGGGCTGCGGGTGCGTGTGGCCCGCATACTACTGCCCGAAGTGCGCGTGGGACCCTTACGTGAACCCCAACGCGGCCTTTCGAGACCCGCCGAAGGGCAGGGCGGGCGTCACCTCTCGATGACGACCCCCTTCTGCACGATCGGGACGTGGCCGAGCAGGGAATCGTTCACGGGGCAGCGGCTTTTCACGAAGTCCAGGAATTCCTGGACTTTTTTTTCATCCGCGTCCGTCCTGATGTGGACGGTGTAGCGGATCTCGTGCAAGCCGGCACGCACGCCGTCCTTGCCCCTGAGAAACCCGTCGGGGTCGAGGTCGCCCTCCAGTTCGACACGGAAATCCTGCACCCGGATCTTCCGGGCCCTTGCGAAGAGCCGGGCCACGATGCACTGGCAGGCCCCCAGGCAGCACAGCAGCATCTCGACGGGGTTCATCCCCGTGTCGGTGCCCCGCAGCGTCTCGGGCTCGTCCATGAGCACCGTGAACTTCCCCGCCCGGTTCTCCACGGAGAGCCCCTCCCTGAGAATCGACTCCGATCGGAACGTGACAATCGCCATCCCTTTCCTCCCGCGCTGATTGCTTGGAGCCATCTTCTACAGCAAAATCCCCGGGCAGGCAATCCCGACCCGATCTTTCCTCTTTACGGATCAGCCGGATCGGGCTATGATCGGACATCGATGCGGCCGACGGAGGGGAAGGCCGGCATCGGGGGTTTTGCAACATCGCCAATCCTGCAGGACGGCTGACCGGGGACAGGTCGAATCCCCCGCGGTCTGTGCCGTCGCGGTTTCCGCCCGTGCCGCTGCCGCGAGCGCGGGAGGCGCCGCATGCCGCTTTCATTTCCCTTCCGGTGACTCCGTTCGATTTGATGGGAGAACGTCCGCCGTTCCCTCTTTTGCGAAGGGGAAGGTTCCGGCGACCCATCCTTTTGAAAAAGACTGTGTCGCAATATTGAAAAAACTGAAATCATGTCATTCCCGCGGAAGCGGGAATCCAGAACTGATTGAAAAGACTGGATTCCGCATCGCGCTTCGCTTGTGCGGAACGACATCGGAATTGCGACACGGACTCAAAAGGAGGATGGGGGGAGGATTTTACAGAATCTGATTTTTCTTGCTCATCCCGAATTCTGACGGGCTCTGACCGGTGCCGTACCCATGAAAGACCGACTCGCAGACATCCTGGGAATCACCGCGAACCCGGACACGCAGAGAAGCAACCCGGGCAACGGCTGGTCGACGCGCGACCCTTCGCCTGAGAGCCTTGCCGAGATCCAGATCAGCCCCCCCGCCTTCGGGCCCGAGCCGGACACCCGGATCGAACAGTCCGGCGGCGTGATCCATGAAGAGGCCGTCGCCGCCTTCCGGAGGGCCAACGCCTACCTCGCCCTCAGGAACTACGGGCGCGCCGTCAGCGACTACACCCGGGCCCTGGAGCAGGCCCCGCGGTCGCCCGAGATCTACTTCAACCGGGCCGTCGCCCACGAGAGGGCGGGCCGGTACTCCAAGGCGATCGAGGACTACACCAGCGCAGTCGCCGTCGACCCGCAGTACGTCAAGGCCTACTGCAACCGGGCGTCCCTGTGCTGGTCGCAGGGGGAGAGGCACCAGGCCCTGGAGGACATGAAGAAGGCGGCAAGGCTGGGGCTGCGGGAGATGCAGTCGTACCTGAAGTCCAAGGGCATCGACTGGTAAGCCGGCCGGACGGGGTCTCTTTGGGGTCAGGCCTGATTATTGACATTTTGGCCACGGAAGGCCTCCGCTTCCTTACCCCTCCCGCCGAGGGCCGGCAGCGTTTCACCGCCCCTGTGCCCTTCCGATTCCCTGGATACACGCCTTCCCCCATTCCCGCCGGCATTGCCGGGATAACGCCCGAAGCCTGCCCGCCCCGCGAAGCGATCGGAGCGCCTGCCGCCGTCCCTGCGTGTTTACCTCAAAGGCGCCGGTGTGCTAGAATCCCCCCGCTTTGAAGAACCGTTCAACGGGGCAGGGTGGCAGATGGCCGAATCCTGGGAGACTCGCCTGAAGCGCTGGGGGTTCAACTGGTTCCCGGTCTATCGCGCGACCGGGGCGCGCGTGGAGTACATCGCGGCAGACTGGCGGGAGGTCCGCATCCGGCTGCCTCTCACCTGGCGCACGCGCAATTACGTCGGGACGATCTTCGGCGGGAGCATGTACGGGGCCGTGGACCCGGTCTTCATGATCATGCTGATCAAGCTGCTCGGTCCCGGGTACGAAATCTGGGACAAGGCGGCGGCCATCCGGTTCCGGCAGCCCGGCCGCTCCACCCTCCGCGCAACCTTCCGGATCGGCGCGGAGGAACTGGAGGCGATCCGGGCCGCCGTGGAGCAAGAGGGCAGGACGGAGAGGCGGTTCACCGTTGATCTGACGGACGGGCAAGGGCAGGTGTGCTTCAGCTGCGAGAAAGTCCTCAGCATCCGGAGGCGCGACGGGAAGCGCCAGGCAAGCCGCTGAGGCGGCCGCAGCGCGCCGTCAATCATTCTTCACCCGCTCGGCGATCTCGCGCACCTCGTCCATGATCTTCGGCACGTCGAGCGTGAGCACCTCGCGGTTTCTCATCACGATCTTCCCGTCGATGATGGAATCCCTCACGTCGCTTCCCCGGCAGGCGTAGACGACCTGTGAGCATGGATGGTACAGGGGCGTGAGGTGCGGCCGGCGCAGGTCGATCACGATGAGATCGGCGCGCTTGCCCGACTCGATCGTCCCGACGAGGTCCTCGAGCCCCAGCACGCGCGCGCCCCCCACCGTGGCGATGCGCAGCGCCGTCTCGGCGTCCATGGCCGTGGGGTTCATCGTCGCCGCCTTGTGCAGCTTCGCCATCGTGTCGAGCTCCTGCAGCATGTCGAGGTCGTTGTTGCTGGCCGCGCCGTCGGTGCCGAGCCCCACGGCCACGCCGCGCGCGAGCAGCCCCGGGACGGGGGCGATCCCCGATGCGAGCTTCATGTTGCTCTCGGGGCAGTGGCACAGCCCCGTGCCGCTTGCCGCCAGGATGTCCATCTCGTCGTCGTCCAGCCAGACCCCGTGCACGACCGCGCACTTCCCCCCCAGGACGCCGAGCGAGCGCAGATGATGCACGGGCCTCGACCCGTAGCGCGACCGGATGATGTCCACTTCCTCCCGAGTCTCCGAGAGGTGCATCATGAAGGGGACGCCGGCCTCCTCGGCGACGCGCTTGACCGTCCGCAGCGTCTGCGGGTCGCAGGTGTAGGCCGAGTGGCAGAAGAGGGATGGGGTCACCATGGGCGCGCGGGGGCCCCACTTCACGATGAAGCGCTCCGCCGCCTCCGCCTTCTTCCGCAGCTCCTGGGCATCGGGGGGCTTGAAGTCGATGAACCCCTGGCCCGCCACGATCCGCACGCCCGCCTCCACGGCGGCCTGGACGACGCTGCTCTCGTAGAAGTAGCTGTCGCAGCAGGTCGTCGTCCCGGAGAGGATCATCTCGGCCATCCCCAGCAGGGCCCCCCGGTAGATCATCTCGCGGTTGACGTGCTTGGCCTCGGCGGGGAACATGTGCTCGTGGAGCCACTCCATGAGCGGCAGGTCGTCGGCCAGCCCCCGGAAGCAGCTCATGGGCAGGTGGGTGTGGGTGTTGACGAGGCCCGGCATGACGAGGCAGCCCGAAGCGTCGAGGGTCTCGGAGGCGACGACATCGGGTGCGTCCCGGCGGGCGCAGGCAAAGAGGATCTTCCCGCCCTTGACGCCCACCGCCGCGTCGTCGATGGTGACGGCGGGGCCGGCCGGGTTGAGCAGGGTGCCGCCCGAGACGAGAAGGTCGATCGGCTGGGACGTCGGCATCGGTTTCCCCCCTCACATCCCGAGGCTGGCCCGGATGCGCCGGGCGATGGCGTTGACGCGGTCCATGGCCTCGCCCTCGTCGAAGGTGAGGATCCGCCGGTTCTCCATGACGAGGCGCCCGTTGATCACGACGTTGTCCACGTCGGAGCCCGAGGCGCAGTAGACCAGGTGCGAGTACTCGCTGTAGACGGGCGTCAGGTGGGGCCTGTTGAAATCGAGGGTGATCACGTCGGCCTTGAGCCCCGGCGCGATCCTTCCCGCATCGGCCCCCATGCCGAGGGCCCGCGCCCCGTCGGCCGTGGCCATCCGCAGCACGGTCCTGGCGCCCATCACGGTGGGGTCGAGCCGCCGGACCTTGTGGAGCTTGGCCGCCGTGTCCATCTCCTGGAGCATGTCGAGGTTGTTGTTGCTGGCGCAGCCGTCGGTCCCGAGGGCCACCGTGATGCCCGCCGCCTGCATGTCCGGCACGGGGGCCACCCCCGAGGCGAGCTTCATGTTGCTCTCCGGGTTGTGGACGGCCTTCGCCCCGGCGCGGGCCATCATCTCGATGTCCGCCTCGTCGAGCCAGACGCAGTGGAAGGCCAGCAGGTTCTCGTCGAGCAGGCCCGCATCCCGCAAAAACCGCACGGGGCTTGCACCCAGCTTCTCCACCAGGCCCTCGCGCTCCGATTTGGTCTCCAGCAGGTGCAGCGACAGGGGCACCCCGCGGCGGTCGGCCAGCGCCTTGGACTTCTCGAGCAGATCGGGCGAGCAGGTGTAGAGGGCGTGGGGCTCCACGGTGATCCGGACGAGGTCATGGCCCGCCCACTTCTCGATGAGCCTTTCCGTGTAGGCCAGCCCCTCGTCGGGCGTCTTGAAATTGGGGGAGGGGAAGTCGAAGAGCACCTCGCCCAGCAGGCAGCGCATCCCGGCGGTGCTTGCCGCCCTGGCCGTCTCGTCCTCGAAGATGTACATGTCGCAGAAGCACGTCGTGCCCGAGCGGATCATCTCGGCGCAGGCCAGGAGGCTTCCCCAGTAGGCGAGCTCGGCATCCACGTTCTTCGCCTCGGCGGGGAAGATGTACTTGTTGAGCCACTCCATCAGCTCGAGGTCGTCGGCGATGCCCCGGAAGCAGGTCATGGCGGCGTGGGTGTGGGCGTTGACGAGGCCCGGCATGACGACGCGGCCCGCCGCATCGATGACCTTGCAGCCCCTGTATCGGCTCGCGATGTCGGCGCGGGGGCCGACGGCCGCGATCCGGTCGCCCCGGATCGCCACGGAGCCCGCGTGGTGAATCGTGTCGGCGTCGTCGAGGGTCAGGACGGTGCCGCCTTCGATGAGGATGTCGGCTTCCTGCATGGGCTGCTCCGGGAGCTGAGAGATTGTGCGGGCGGCCGCGTGCTTTCCTCCGCCTCGCTTCTTGACAGCGTGAAGCGAAAATACTATAAATGCCGAAACTTATCGCACGGCCTGGGTGGCGGAACTGGTAGACGCAAGGGACTTAAAATCCCTCGGTACCTCGTACTGTGCGGGTTCGATTCCCGCCCCAGGCACCAATGATTTTAAATACTTAGCGTCCACCAGTTTCTCCCTGTTTTTGCCTGAAATCCGTGATTGTGCCCGAAATTGTGCCTATTTGGGTTTCGAGATAGGCTTCCTGCTTGGCTGCCGCGATCCTCAGATCCGCGTCGCTCACGATGTTGTACCGATCGAAGACGCTCCGGGTCTTGTGGCCCGAGATCATCATGGCGACCCGCTCCGGGATCCCGGCCCGTACCATGTTCCGGACGGCCGTCCGTCGGAAGTCGTGAAATAGGCGGGTAGGGACCTTCACCGTCTTTTCCCCGGCCTGCTCGAGCCTGAAGAGGCCCGCCGCAATGCAGGCGGCCCCCCAGGCGCCCCGGATGTCCTTGATCCGGTCGGTGCCGTCCTGGTTCGGGAAGACGTAGGGGCTGAGCTTGCCCGCCTTCACCCTTCTGGCGGCCTGCTCAATAAAGACTTTTTTCAGTTCTTCGTCAAGGTAAACCTCGCGGCCCTCGGCGTTCTTCGTCTCGCCGGCCTCGAGCCGCACGATGCCCTGATTCAGGTCGACCTGCGCCCAGGTGAGGGTGCTGATCTCCGTGAACCTCCATCCGACCTTGTACGCGAAAGTGACGAATCCCCGCAGGTACTCCGGAAGAGCCTTCCGGACGGCCAGGAAATCCCCGTGTTCGAAGAAACCCTTCCGGACGTTGTTTTCCTGTAGCATGGGGATATAGGGGACCCGGTCCACCTTCGGCGGTGTCTGCCGGGCTCCAAGATTCAACAGACGCTTGAGGGCTGCTAATTCCCGATTGACCGTGGCATTTTCCGCGCCCTCGGCCAGGCGCTTCTCGATGTAGGCCTGGATCCTGGGCGTCGTGATGTCCGTGGCCCTCGCCCCCTCGAATTCTCTTTTCAGGTGCTTGATGCACCTTTCTGCCCGGGCGGTTGATTTCTTTTGATTGATTCTGTAATCGGCCAGGAAATCCTCGGCGAGCTCGTCGAAGCGTATTCGGTCAAAGTAGACGCCCGGGAGCTTGCCGTCTGCGATCTCGCCCTCGCGCTTTTTCAGGAGCCGCTTCGCGTCGGCTTCCTTCTCGCTCTTCGTGGATTCCCGGTAGGGCTTCCCCTGCCGATAATACTTGATCCAATACGTTTTTCCTCGTTTGTAGATCGAACCCATGTCAGGCCCTTCCTTTCGGCCTCTTTGCCATTGCATCCTCCATCAGGCCTTGGATCGTCTCGAGATGCAAAGGCTTCTCCTTGCCGGCCAGGTACTTAATAAAGGCATCCAGGATCCACAGGCGGGACATCGGAATGTCCTCGCCTGCCAGGAGAGCTCTCGGATCGATTCCGAGGACCTCTGCCACTTTGAAGATCAGGCTCAAAGGCGGATCGACCTCGCCTCGCTCCAGGGCCGAAATGTAGGGATCGTAACCGCGTTCTCGCCTCTTACAGGCAACTTGCGCTCTCTCCATGTGAACCTCCTTTCAGAAAATTATAGCCTGAGACCTTCCCCGGGACCGTAGGCACCCGCCCAGGCGTCGCCGCCGTGGGGGTCTCAGGCTTTCTTTCTTCTTTCAGTCTCATAGCCTACGGTTCGGCATCATACTGCATGCATTATATAAATCAATACTATTATTAATGCAAGACATTTTCCTTGAAATATGGCAGGCTTTACACTATAAAGACGTCATGAATAAAAAAACGGTGACATTCCGAATTGATCCCGCCATCATTAAAAAGTTGAAGTATCTCGCCCTTGAGAAGGATCTCACTGTTACGGAGCTCTTGCTCGAGGCGATCCAGGACCTTTTCAAGAAGTACGAGAATAAGACGAAATCACGCACATCCTTACCCTTATCTTCCCCGCAAAGATAAAATGCGCTTGACATTAATTTAGTTAACTTATAAGTTAAGTATGAATTTAAAAGAGCTCCTGCCTGGTAAATGTTGGACTATATGTGGCGTCCAGTCCGGTCGGGATTGCCAAGTTTTGACGTTTATCTATTCACTACCCGAAAAAGATCAAAAACAGACTCTTGCTCTTTTAAAGTTCAGGGCAGACACAGCAATTATTCATAATAAAGAGAAGTTTAAGAAAGTTGCAGAAGGAATATTCGAATTAAAAACTCGTAATAATGTCAGAATATTATGTTTCTGGGGCAAGCACCGAGAGCTTATTTTGACTCGCGGATTTATGAAGCCTCCAAATAGAGTTTTTCAGCAGGAAGTGAAAAGAGCACAGATTTTGCTTCAAGAATATAAAGCAAAAGCCGATAAGTTAACCTAAAGGTTAAAGGCCATGCCGGAAAGATTGTTTAAAAATCTTCTTCAAAAATACGAGAATACGGTCGATTTCAAGTTAGAGGTCTTAATTAACGAGCTCACCGAGAAGTTATGCATCCGGATGAAAGAAAACGGAATCACGCGCTCTGAGCTTGCGGAGAAAATTAACGTGACACCCGCGGCCGTGACGAAAATCCTCCGGGGCAATAATAATTTCACGCTTCGAACACTTCTCATTCTGTCGGATGCAGTCGACGCAAGAATGATGATTGATATACTTCCAAAGAAGGAAAGCTCCGTGAAAGTGCAGACCTTCAGATATCCTCAGCCGACTGCGTTTCATGGTTCAAGCGCACTCCCAGCAGATGAAAGCATATTCACACCAACCGAAACCGAGAAATACAGACCGACATCCGTGAACTCCTAAGAGAAGGTAGACAATATGAAGATAAGCAAGGCATTGAAGGATTCCTTTATCGAAGAAATGGATTTTGTTATTTCCAAAATGAAAGAATGCCAGTCTGTAGAAAACACACTTTTTTACTTCAGCGCAATTCCTGGAGCAATTCAAAGAATTATAAATATTGAATACAATCCCGATCTACTCTATGCCCACAGCATCCTTCAGAATACATATCAATCTTTCATCCAAAGGCTTAGTGCCGCAAAGTCTGGAGATTCTGTTAGACTTACTGATGCACAGTTAGATGCTCTAAACGCTTACACAGAGGAGTTCATAGAGTCTGTGGAAAAGGGACTTAAGCTAGATGACCTGTTAAAGAAGTTTGTAATTCTTTCGTTCTCCACGACGGGTAACGGTTATTATTTGATGCAAAAGGGTGTCTTGAAAATCTAACACCCGGATTAGAATAAATCTGCATTGCGGCACGGCTTTTATTATATGCCCACTTCCGGTTAGGCTCCCTACCTGCCTTAACAGGACCCGGTGTTTCATCTCGTTTTCTTCCGGGACTTACGGTCGCTTCGGGCCAGCCGTTAGTGCACCCAAAATTGATTTTCAAAGAATCAAAATAGTGCTATAAACAAATCAGAAATTCCTTCCCTAAAGCTTCCGAAAGGTCCCGCTTGCATTCGAATAAAGGTGAGGAGATGCTTCTATGCCTGGCAAGCTTCCCGACAAATTCTCATATCGGACAAACTCCTCGGGACGGGTTTTCGCCTGGGACAAAGCCTCCATGACGGCGTTTCGCGTCGATTCGGAAACGAATTTCGTGCCGATTGACGACACGCACACCTCGCTCAAGGTCTGGCTCAACATGCCTCGTGTTTCGAGGGAAGAAGCCGAGTCCTTGCTAAAAGCCGAATCGTAATAGCCCTAATCATTCCCCCAACAGCTTTTTGCGTGTGACTTGCGCATTCTCCTTGAGTCCTAGAGCTCCCGTCAGGAGCGTCTGCGTTTTCTTCCTCCTCGCGGCCTCCATGACCCGGCGGCGCTCCTCCTGGGCCTCGCTCGATTCGCTCGCGGAGGCCCCGGGGCTGGCCGGCTCCGCCGGCGGCGGATTCAATGGGCCGAAGGGACCTTGGGCGCCAAAGCCTTAAATACGCTACCGATCGTATTGCTAAAGAAGCCTCCGACTGTTCTTGCTACGCCTCCCATTTTCAAAACCTCCCGTCGTTGAATTGTGATGATGCTGAGGGCTCTGCGCCCTCGCTTGAAAACAAGGTCCTCAGATCCTCGGCCTGAAGGATCTTATCGATGTCAAGCCGGATTGCTCCCGTTGTCGCCCACGGCTTAGGTATGCCTTCTTTCCTGGTCGGTGTTATCTTTAGAGGGAACAGGGATCTCACCGCCTCGTACAATCTGGCTTCGTACTCGTTCATCATGGCTTCACCTCATGGGCCTCGCTGCCCCTGCCTGTTGCGGTTTCTTTTCCCGCGGCTCATCTATCGGGCCGACCAGAGAAAATCGCTCCTGGGCCGTTTAAACGCGTCGCTTTCCACGGAAATCTGCGAAAATCATCTCTTTCAGGGGATCAGGGCCTATTTGAAGATGTCATACTCCATCGGCTGACGATCCCAGGACGAAGCGTCGAAAGGGTCGTAGTCCGCTGCGGCCTTCATCGCCGTCTCGGGCCTCCATGCCTGCCAGGTGGTGAGGGCCGTCAGGACATAGCCGAGCGCCGCGATAGCCGGGTAGTCATCGGGCTTGCCGCTCCGGATCTGCTCCTGTCCGAATTCCAGAAGATAGGCGGGAAGCTTGCTCGCAGGTCCGAAGTGAAGGGTCTTTTTTCCCGCCCTGACGTGTTTGAAGATCACCTGGCAGAGATGCTCGAATTGCCCCTTCTCGCCCAACAGCGGAGGCCTCGATAGGTAAAAACCCCGCTGTCGCCTCTCCTGCAACTCCCGGTTGAACGCGTAGAGGAACTCCTGGGCCGTCCGGTCGTTCGGATCCCCGTAGACGTCGACGATGGAAAAGATCTGCGTGAGCTCGTAGACCCGTTCGATGAATGTCTGGAGACCCGCTTCCTCGATCTCCGCAAGGAGATAGTAATTCCGGCTCAGGCCGGCAGCGTCGCGGATCTCCGTCTCTCCCAGGACACAGGCGAAGCCCGGCTTCTTGCCCGGAAACTGAGCGCCTGCCGCAACCCTGGCGTATTCCGCTCCCGTCTCGGGGTTCACCCAGTAAACATCTCCACAGAAAGCAATCTTCTTTTCGAGCGTGTTCATAAAACCCCCATCATCGCAAATCACACTCCGCGAAGAAGCCGCCGGCAAGGAACGTCAGGCAGAGAGCGTCTGCCCGGTCAGGCGATCGCCTCAAGAGCTCGCGCATCGTGTCCTTCGACATCACGCGGATCTTCCCGTACTTGATCTCGTAAGTGGGCACTAACAATTCCTCGATCAGGTATTCATCGGGCGGGAGCATCGCGCCCGGATCCGCCCGGAGCCATTCCCGGCAGGCCCACCATAGCTGATCCCGCAAGATCTGAAATTCGCCCATGTCGGTTTTCTGCGTCGGCGAACTCGCGACCTTCACGGGCACGGCCGAGCATCCCTGGCGCGCCATGTACGGCGCCACCCCCGCCCCTATGCCTGTCGCATCGACGTTGCAGCGCAGGGCGTTTCGCTCTCGATAAAGACCGATGGCCCGGTCGGCAGTCTGGATTGTGTCGATCCCGCCCCAGGTCGTGAGCCGCTCCACGAAGCCGCCGCACCGGAAGCACGCGGCGTTCGAATCCGAGCCGTACTCCCCGACGTCCAGGCCCATGACCGCCATGGAATACTGCGGCGGACGCTCCCCGTGCTCCGCGACGTGGGCGTCCCACCTCTGCCGGGCCTGGATGACCCACGCGCGGGAGATCAACTGCGCGCTTCCCTTCGAGGGGTACTGCCCCAGGACCATGTACGCAAAGGCCGGCTCCATGACCTTGTACCATCCGGGCCGCAGAGGATCGTACGATTGCCCGTCCTGTCTCGAGGCGACGGCGCCCTCGAGGAACTTCGGAAGCTCGAAGCACTCGCCATCGACGGGCTCGCCTTCGGCCAGGGGCCGGCACCATTGGTTGATCCTGCGGACCGTCGTTTCGCGTGTCACGGCGCCGGGGATCACGTCACGGCCCTCCACGACGTTCGGGTGATTGAATGCCGAAAGCGAAACGACCTTCGCCTTTCGGTCCCGGCTCATCCGGTAGGCCTCGCCGGCCTCGGCCCTGGGGTTGAGCATAATCAGAAGCCGCGCATGACCGCCGGACATACAGGACTCGATTCCACGAAAGACTTCATCCGGAACGGCGTCGCCTTCGTCGACGACGAAAAGCAGGTTGGGGCTGTGCTTCCCCGAGAACTTCGCTTCCCGCTGCGCTTCGGAGCCCGACGTGGGGATCGTCACGCCCGTCAGAAACGATTGAGCCGAGCGGGAGACATGGAGATTCTTCACCTCGTCACGCTTGAAAAGATCCGGATGCTTCTCGATGATGTTCCCGATCTCTCCCCACAACAGGTTCCGAAGGTTCGACTCCGGCGGGGCCGCGGCCGTGTAGACCTGGCAATTGCCGAAGCACTTGTAAAACCAGATCGCCACCCGGGCCGCCCCGTGGGTCTTGCCGACGGCATTCGCCGACCGCGCAAGCGTGATGATGTTGTCCCTGACGCTCTCCATCATGGCCTTCACGTCGTCCGTGAACCGCTCACCCAGGATCTCCTCGCCGAAGCCCACGGGGTCCGTCTGGTACTTCGAAAACCGCTCGACCTGGGAATCGCGGCAGAAACGATCACCGACTAATTTCAATAGCTCGTCGTAAAGCGTTTCTTGCGTGCAGCTTGTCAATGACGGCATTCCTCACCTCAAGACTTGCCTCGCCGATCGCCTCGAGCACCGACGCCTGGAACTCCTGGACCGCTTTGATGTCGTTCAACATTGAAAGAATCTCGAGCTGAAGTCCCAATTGCTGACGGATCTCGGACATGCACTTGATCGCCGTTGCATGATCCCGGGCCGCAATAGCCCGGTCAAGGAGCGCGTTCGCCGTCTCGTTGATTCGCCGAAGCTGTTCAACCGCATTCAGGTTCGACTCGACAACCTTGTGACCCGTTTCCAGGGCGACGCTCCGGACGACAGCAATGTTGAGCTCCTTTCTGACCTGGGAAATCCTCCCCTCGCTCACATTAAAGAAACGGGCGCATTCTTTAGCCGATTTACCTTGCCGAAGCATTTGCGATAATTTGACTTTATCAATCATCACTAAAGACCCCAGTAAAAAGGCCTAAAGAACTTTAGGCCTCAAGCTTGGCCCGTACTTCCTTTCGCCCGATGTAGCTGGCCTGGGCGCCAAGAGGCTCAACGAAAGGCTCGATCAAATCCGGAAGGCCCGAGCACCGCAGGAACCGGCCGATGTTCTGCTCATGCTCCGCGGAAATAAACCCCCGAAGCCCGAGCCTGTCATATTCGCAGAACGCCTGCGCCTCGTACGCCATCATGAGCGCCAGGGCCTCGTCCAAGAGTGCCTTGACCTTTTCCTCGAGGATGTTTCGGTATTCGAGAAGAGATGCCCACAGCACGCTTTCCAGGGCCTTCAGGGCGGCTTTCTCTTTTTCCCCGTGCTCCGCGTCGTCCCGCTTCAGTTTTTCGGTCTGGCGCCCAAATGCGTCGATCTCGGCCCTCCTCAATTCGACCTGGCGAAGGTGAGCACTAGGGTTGCCATTGGCCAGAATCGCCTCCGAGACCTTCGCCTCGGCCTGGACGAGGGCGGCCTGGGATCCGGCCGCTCTGTCCTCGAGCTCCTTCAGTTGCTTCTCGATTCCCGCGCGCTCCCGGCGGATCTTGTCCAGGGCCTTGACGTGGTCCGAAAGCTTCGGCGTGACATAGACGGCCATCTCGTCGGCGATCTGCTTTTTCGTTTTTTCCATCTGGTTACCTCCTGCGGGTTACTTTGTGAGCATTTGAAAAATCGAAGACGCCGGCCGGCGCGTTGACTTTTACTGCTTTGTTCGGAGCTCCCCGCTCGCCGATGACGATCTCGGTGAGCCTCTGGACCTCCCGGACGGCCCGCTCGTGAAGGGGGTGCGTGTTCTTCTGATAGGCGTCGTGAAGTGGATGCGCCTTGTCGTGGAGAATCGCGTCCTTCACGGCCGCGGCGTCATAGCCTGTGTCGGTCCGTTCGAGTGGCCAGGGGTTCGCAGAACTCGCCCCGACCGAAGCCGGTTCCCTGTCTTTGCCGAAACTTTTCATGGTTCACCTCACAATGGTTTTATTGCTCTGGATGAAATGTTCCAGATCAAGCCGATCAATGAATTGCTTCCTGCCACCCGGGAAGCGCACAACCGGAATGTCGCCGCGCCAGACCGCTTCGCGCATTCCCCAAACCGTCAAACCAAGGACCTCGGCGGCCGCCTTCAGGGTCAGCAATCGAGGCCCCTGGGGATTGGCAATCCCTTGCGCTGCTTTTTTCTCAATGATCCCGGATCGTCTCATCTATCTGTGCCCGAAACGTGCCCGCTTTCTATTGCCTCCGAAAGAACGGCGCCAAAACTGTCACCAAAATTGTCACCAGTAAAAAAGAAGGTCTAACTATATGATATTGTAAGCGAATTTCCTCCCGTATATAGAGAGGGTAGGAATATATACCCCCCACCCCCCTCTCTCTAATGAAATATAATCAAAAATTCCATTCAGATATTCCATACTTACGATGCCTTTCATGGGTCGATTTTTACTGGTGACAGAAATGGTGACAGTTAAAATAGCTGCCATTGCTTTTCGGTCTTCATCCACCTGATTTCCCGTGCGGCCTGGAGGTTCCTGATGGCCGTTTGATAGATCCACAACCCTGTCCGGTCGGCGTGGACGTGTCGCTTTAGGTCCCTGTCCGTCAGGGGCCCCTTTGCCCGGAGAATCCTTCTGATTTTTTCCTCTGTCTTCGCGGTCTGGCCGTCGGCGTCGATCGGGTCGTGGAGCCGCCTGACCTCAAGTTGCCAATCCATGAGCCGGGCAACCTTGTCGACGATGTCCCGGTCGATCCGGCCGCGCCGTTCGTTGACCGCCAGGAGGATCATGAAGCGCAGGGCGTAGGTGTCGAGACGCTTAGCGTGGATGGTGCGCTCAAGGTTCATGTACCAGTTGTGGTAGATGGCCTCGGCCTCGGGAGTGATGTCGAACTCGGTTTCTTCCGCGACGGCCTTCAGGATCGCGCCGAGGCGGTCTCGGAGCTTCGCCTTGTCCTCGAAGCTGATCTTTTTTGGGAAGGAGAACTTCTTTTCACCGCTGCCGGGAACGAGGAAAAGCCTATTGTTAAACCCGATGTCCGTGAAGCTGGCATCCCAGGTACGTTCATAGGTTGCGACGGTGGAGGCGGCGAGCATGGAGAGATAGGCCCGCTCCAGGTTCACCTCCGATTTGCTCGTGATGTTCTGATAGCGGTTGCTTTCGAAGAGGGTATTGACGCAAGGCAACAGCACGGAGCCGTCGATCCTGCACTTACTGATGAACTGCTTGAATTCGTCAAAGCACAGGAGAAGATTTTGCGACTGCTCCATGAGCTTCTGCAAGCCCTCGGCGCTGCCGATGCCCCAACAGGCTTGGAAATCCGTTAAAGTCTCCCGGAAAAACCCCGTCGTCTTGTTCAAGGCTGTCGATTTCCGGTCGTCGGCGCTCTCCCCCAGGAGCACGACGAAGAGACGCGGCTGCGGGGCAATCTCGCTGTTCAGGGTAACTTTATGGGCGATGATCGAGCCTAGGCAGGTGAGGTATGAGATGTACAGGAAGTGCATGGGTACCTCGAGGGCCGCGGAGTAAACCTCCGCGAACTCGCCCGCCGCTCCCGTCATGATCTCGGGAAAGGCCAGAGGATCTGTATCCTCGTGCTTCGTGAATGGGATCACTTTTTTCGAATCTGCCAGGAGAGCATCGCCCAGGTCAAAAGGTTGATCCATTCGTCGCTGCCTTTTTGCAATGGTATTTTGCTTCGTCGTTGCCGTACTGTAAAACGTCGAGCTTGTACTCGATCACGGGTATTTCGTCATAGGTCCAGGCGCGAAGCTCAAGATCTTCCGGGGTCCGGATCCCCGATACAATGCCGCGAAGGGCTCGCAGATCCCGCGCAAGGGCGTTGGAAAGGTCCCGGCACTCGAGGTTGAAGCGCCTGACGGCTTCCCGCTTCAGGGCCTCTCGTGGATCCGGCCGGAAGGGGCGGCCGCCATCCATGCCGAGAAGCTGAAGGGCCTGCCGGAAGGAGCACCGCCGGCGTGCCTGGACGAAGGAGATCACGTCGCCGCCGGCGCCGCACCCGAAGCAATGGAACGTCTGCCTCTCCGGGTCGACCTTGAATGAAGGAGTCTTGTCCTCATGTAGTGGACACCGCCCCCACAGGACGCGGCCTTTGGGCTGGAGCACGACGCCGTCGCGCCGCAAGACTTCGATGAGATGGGGTTTATTCATCATTGTCTTGGCCATTCGCACTCCTCATGACCTCGATGCAGTGCTTTATGATGCGCCTGGCGATCTCGACGCGATCCTCTGGTCGGAGATCCGGGTCTGCGAGCGCTTGTGCGTGTAATAGAATTTTCCTGGCTTTCATTGCGTCCCCCCGTTAGCTTTCACTGGCGACTTTTTTTCGAATTCCAATTCGGCGGCCGAAACTCCCAGGGCGGACGCCAGGGCTTCACGATCCTTCTCCCCGGGAACCAAGTAGCCGTTCTCGATAAGCGAGATCTTCGACGTGCTGATCCCAGTTAGGAGAAACAGGTCAGCCTGCGTCATCCTTTTTCTGAATCGCGCCTCGTCTAGCTTCATTTTGACCTCCAAATAAAAAAGCCCTTCCTTCGGGGAAGAGCTTACAGTGAGAAAAATAATATTGTATAAGGTCGCTATTTAATCAGTTGTGAGTCTAACATCTCACGATTAACGACCTTAACTGTCAACGGTCACGAGCCTCCTTTAGGAGCGTATAGACACGTTCTCTGCTAATTTTTGCGTCGATCAACTTAAAGCATGCGTGAAGAAAATCAATAGCCCTTCCGGATGGTCCCTCTGTGTATGGAGACCATGTTGCAAAAGCAGGTACGCCCGAGGCGTCTTCAAAGATGTCTATCAAATTCTTACAATATGACCTGTAAGCGAACTTATATTTCGGTCCCACTTTGCCAGAAGGGATCTCTTTTTGGCCAATGGTGGCCTTCAAGTAGAGCTCAAAAATCATCCTTTCGAGGTCCTCGAAGGCATTCGAATCATTGTTCAGAAGCTCGATCATTACCTCCTCGTGCCTCAAGGCCTCGAGCATCCCTTCGAGTCCTAGGATAACGTCATCGAATTTGCTTTTTTTGATGGGATGCTTTTTCGCTTCTCTTTCTGCGTTGCGCCGGGCAGTATCTATTTCTGCTTTCACTGCCTCTTTCGTCTTGGCCATGGCCTTAGCCTTAGCTTTATCCTTGGCCGGAACATTGTGTGTGGCCTTGTCTAAGATCTTGTGCTCGGCTAGCTCGGCCGCGGCGATTTGCATCTGACGGTTAAGAGCTATCCTCTTCCGATTGGCGGCCTTCGATACTGTAATCGGGCTTTTCCGATCAAGCTTGCTGATCCCGTGATATGCCCTGATCGCCTCATAAAGTTTTTCCCCTAATCTAAAGCCAGGCGGAGGATCCAAGATGCTTTTGATCTCGAGAAATTGCTCGGAAGAGAAATACTCAGGAAAGACAAATAGGGCTTTTTTGACTTTTGGTTCTATCCTACGGGTAGGCTTTTGCTTTTTCATCACCCGCCTCCTGTGGCGGCCTAGTTAGTGATCCGGGGCAGGGCGGCCAGAAAACCACCTCGACTCTATCACCGGAGAAGTAGGGTGTTGCGTACTTTGCATCAATATTATTTTCTGACCACATATTCGCTCAATGTCCAGACTTGGAATGTAGTGCCTCTAATCCGCACTTTTCTCCATCCCATTTCACTATCGGTAATAGACCCTTCTTTGTCTATGCTCCAGACAAAGCACCTCTTCGAATCAACCAGCGAAAGTACACAATTGTCATCTCTTATCTTGAAGCAATCCAGGAGCATCTCCACATCACTTTTCTTGAAACAAGCAGGATGCCCCGCTTTTATAAAACATTGCTGTCCAAAAGCAGTGGCTGGTGAAATAAACAAAATGCCTATAAAAAAAATTACGAGCTTTTTCATGCCATTCACTCCTTTGTCCAATGGGAGAATGTGCCCGAAATCGTGCCCGCCGTGCCCACTATTTCCGATAATCGCCTAACATTTGCCAACTCAATTGATAAAACAAAAAGCCCGTGAAATCAAGAATACATTGATAACACAGGCCTTTCCAAAATGATCGTTTGAGCACTTAAAATCCCTCGGTACCTCGTACTGTGCGGGTTCGATTCCCGCCCCAGGCACCAAGTCATCACCGGCCCGAAGGTGCGGCCGATTCATTGCATCGCGGAACCAGGCGCCGCCTCCCGACCGCCTGCCGCATGTATAAAAGACCGTTTTCCCTTCCCCGTCAAGACAAACTCAACCTCTCCTTGTGCACAGCATGGAAACGGAATCTTGCTCAAAACCGACTCCGAGCGCAAGGAAAGCACCCGGAGGCGGGATTTTCAGCCGTTGGGTATCTCCGTGAAGTCGACCATGGCCGTCGCTCAACCGGCCAGCATGAAGAACGCGGCGGCCGGAATGCTGAAAGTATTGCCAGGAAAGGCCTCCGGTTTCGTCCCTTTGCCGACAATTCCGTAGAAGGGCACCCCCAGCATCGCGGCGAAGCGCCGCCCAACCGCCATGTCCGCCTCATTGCTCGTCTTTGCTTCGAAGAGGGCGATCGGGACGTTATCCTTGACCAAAAGGAAATCGACCTCTCGTTTCTCCTTGTCGCGGACGTAGGCGATCTCGAATCTGCCCAGTCCCCTCTCCGTGAATCGCGCTGCCATTCTCAGCAGCGTAACGGCTATGATGTTTTCGAACCGCGCCCCCGGATCTTCGAGACTCGACCAGTCCAGGAAATACAACTTCGGCTCCTTCTTGATGGCGCGGGTCACGTTCCGCTGCCAGGGCCGTATCGTGAAAACGAGATAGATTTCTTTGAGCATCTCAATCCAGTTTGCGACGGTCCTGTGGCTGTAGCCCAGGTCCTCGCTCAGAGAATTGACGCTCAAAAGAGACCCGACCTTCGAAGGCAGCAGGGTGACGAGGTGTTCGAGACCTCGGATGTCCGATATGCGAGACAGGTCGCGCACATCTTCCCGGGTCAGCAGGGTTCTGTAGTCCTGCTGCCACCGGTTCAGAAACCTGGGCGAGGAGCGGAGGAGGGGTTCGGGAAAACCCCCGAAGCGCAGAAGCCTTTCGAGGGCATCCGCATATCGGTCGGCCTTGATCTTCCTGCTTCTGTCCAGGAACATCCGGCCGTCGGCGATCGGCCTTTCATCTTCAATGACGAAGGAAAACTCATCCGCGAGCTCCGGCAGGCCGACGGGAAGCATCTGGAATGAAACGTAGCGCCCGACAAGCGAGTCGCCGGACTTGCGATACAAGCCGAGCCGTGCGCTGCCCGTGACGAGCAGGGTCATCCGCTCCTTGCCGGTATCGTAGATTCCCTTGAGAAGATTCTTCCACCCCTTCTGCTTGTGGATCTCGTCGAACACCACGGGTACGGGTGTTCCGTCGTATGCCTCATCGATGACATTGCGGAAGAAAAGCGGGTTTCTCCTGTAATGCCCCATGACGGAGGGGTCATCCCAGTTGAAGTAGGTCGCCCGGGAGCCGGCCGCCTTGTCAAGCCAGTGCAGGGCGAATGTCGTCTTTCCGACCTGTCTCGGACCGGTGAGAAAAATCATCTTTCCCGCAGTCAGCTCCGGGTCGAACAGGTACATTTCGATGATTCGCCGCATATGGCCAGATTGCACCGCTATGAAAAAAAGTCAAGACTATTTTGCACGAACGTGCAAATTGGTCGGGCATTTTTGAATCCGATTTCTCGCCGCTTCGGACCGCGCCGCCCTCGGCCTATATCCGCCGAAAGTCAATAATCAGGCCTGACCCCGTATTCCTACGGCAAACCCCCGGTTAGCCTGAGCGCCGCGGGTCGCAATCCCTTCTGATCAGGTCTTCTGTTTCCAACAAATCCATGAAGCTGGTAGCTACCGAGAAAGGGGTTGGTCTGTCGTAATCCCTTCTGATCAGGTCTTCTGTTTCCAACCGAAGATCTATCCACGCTTGCAGGAGTTGAGGGAAGGTCGCAATCCCTTCTGATCAGGTCTTCTGTTTCCAACGCCGAAGGACGTACCAGAGCACTTCGGGAGCGAGAATCCGTCGCAATCCCTTCTGATCAGGTCTTCTGTTTCCAACCCTGTAGGCCCCAGGAGGTAATGGTATGGATCAGCGTGAAGTCGCAATCCCTTCTGATCAGGTCTTCTGTTTCCAACCATGACGGACCAGGGTTTCTGCAGCGAAGAGTGCTGGGTCGCAATCCCTTCTGATCAGGTCTTCTGTTTCCAACAAGGTCCTCGACGCTCGCCAGCCGAAGCAGGAATAGGTCGCAATCCCTTCTGATCAGGTCTTCTGTTTCCAACCATGCCATCTTCGCGATCTGGTCCAAGGACACTAAACTGTCGCAATCCCTTCTGATCAGGTCTTCTGTTTCCAACTACCCGAACCACTCATTGCAGGCCCGATCCTGTCAGGGGTGGTCGCAATCCCTTCTGATCAGGTCTTCTGTTTCCAACGATGCTCGGACTGGACTTTACCCGAACCACTCATGGTCGCAATCCCTTCTGATCAGGTCTTCTGTTTCCAACCCACCAGGTGACTCAAGAGATGGAGGAGTTCATCAACTTAGTCGCAATCCCTTCTGATCAGGTCTTCTGTTTCCAACAAGGCCGAGGCTTGGTGCTACAAGTGGTGCGAGTAGTCGCAATCCCTTCTGATCAGGTCTTCTGTTTCCAACGATAGCATCATGGATAAGCCCATCAACATGGTCGAATTCGTCGCAATCCCTTCTGATCAGGTCTTCTGTTTCCAACGGAACTGATTAAGCAGGGGCATATCGCCACAGGTGAAGTGGTCGCAATCCCTTCTGATCAGGTCTTCTGTTTCCAACATCAGGAACTGTTCGAGCCGGAACTGACGATTGTCCATGTCGCAATCCCTTCTGATCAGGTCTTCTGTTTCCAACTTAAGATCGGCGGTTCTGGTATGGACATGGGGTTTGGTCGCAATCCCTTCTGATCAGGTCTTCTGTTTCCAACGAAGGGAAAGGGCGGTCGGCATATTTAGATGGCTTTGGTCGCAATCCCTTCTGATCAGGTCTTCTGTTTCCAACGGTTAGTGCAGGGTGGGCAACGGGTGTTGTTACTAGTCGCAATCCCTTCTGATCAGGTCTTCTGTTTCCAACAGGAAGAGGCCAAGACCGAGATCATGCGGCTGATGGAAGTCGCAATCCCTTCTGATCAGGTCTTCTGTTTCCAACGGGAAGGGGAAACCGCGCAACGTGACTGCCCGATACGTCGCAATCCCTTCTGATCAGGTCTTCTGTTTCCAACGATAACGCGTTAATGCCAGCATCGAGAGGCGCACCGTCGCAATCCCTTCTGATCAGGTCTTCTGTTTCCAACGGCCATCTTGACGATGGCCGAAAACGAGTGCCTGTTCGGTCGCAATCCCTTCTGATCAGGTCTTCTGTTTCCAACAGCAAAGTCCGAGGTGCGAGATGAACTCAATATATGTCGCAATCCCTTCTGATCAGGTCTTCTGTTTCCAACCGCCGGGAAGGTTCAGACGCGCACGCCGAAGGTCGTTTAGTCGCAATCCCTTCTGATCAGGTCTTCTGTTTCCAACGAATAAGTATGTCAAGAAGGCCCTGAAGAGGGCCTACAGTCGCAATCCCTTCTGATCAGGTCTTCTGTTTCCAACGGAATGAGCAGGGTTATCGATGTCTATGTCATCCGTGGGTCGCAATCCCTTCTGATCAGGTCTTCTGTTTCCAACCATCCTAAGCGAACGAACGAAACTAACGGAGGGAATGGAAATGGTCGCAATCCCTTCTGATCAGGTCTTCTGTTTCCAACACGATTTCCTGCTTTTTTGGGCTGCATATCCGAGGAGTCGCAATCCCTTCTGATCAGGTCTTCTGTTTCCAACGCAATCGAGAGAGAGTTAACATGGAAACGCATCCTGTAAGTCGCAATCCCTTCTGATCAGGTCTTCTGTTTCCAACCCCGCCAGTGACAATCGTATGTTATCTTTGAATTTTTCCACAATATTCCGAGCATCTCCATCTTCAGGCCCCTCAAGGAAACAACACATTTTACCATTTGCGCCAATAAACAATTAATTCCAATAACTTGCTGCTGCGAGACTCTTTTTGGATAATCCCAATTATTATCCATATTTGCGTTATCGTGCCCATTGATCGAAAGATCCTCGCAGGGTACGCATAACATATTGACTTTATACTATGATCAGTTCTTCTTGCTCCCGCAGCACCCCAAGGCCGCTAACCTCTACATTACGAACACACCGCCCACACAAAAAATAATAGCGTATGCTATCCTCCTCCCTGTCAATCAATGTTTCGAGCGTCTTTTTCATTTTCAGAAAAAGCGGATCATCCAGATCACACTCGAACACGCTCTTCTGAACGCGGTGGCCATAGTCTCCCAGAACCTTCGCAAGCCTGTTACGCCTCCTGTCATCTACGATGTCATATGACACGACAACGAACAAGGGAGCACCTATCTGGTTATGAAAGGCGAATACATTTCTTCGCCCCGCAGGCTTCTTGCCCAGTTGCGGACCTGTTCCAGGCAAATATCCCTATAACTCAATCTCTGGCCCCGCGGCATATAGAGGACTTTCTGATTGAGCCGATTCTCATAATGCGTGATGAACTTACGCATGCCCCCGTGGGTGAGAAGAATCGGATAGTCCTCCCTGGAAGGCTCCTCTTCGGCGAAGTCGAATGCCGCTGGTTCTCGATCCTCCGGCCTGTAAAAGTCGCTTGCCCGTATGATATGCTTGTTGACAAGCGTCAATACAAGCGAATCCACGAGGATTGGACGGAACTCCTCCATCAGGTCCAGAACCAGCGACGGTCTTCCGTATTCCATCGCGTGAAGACACCCCGCGTAAGGGTCGAGTCCCGCTATGTTCACGCGGGTTTGGATCGTGTTTGCGAGAAGCGTATACCCAAGGCTCAGCAAGACGTTTATGGGGTCTTTCGGCGGCCTTCGGTTTCTTCCGTCAAATGGAATGTCCGGCACCCGGATCAAGTGCTTGAGGGTGCCGAAATACGTTGCGGCCCCCGCCCCCTCAATTCCCATGAGGCTCTCTACCGTCTCACAGGAATCCGCCTGCCTGGCGAGACGGCGAAGCTTGTGCACGGCATCGGTGACAGCCTGATGCTGAATCTCCTGGTTGTACCGCCGAAGCAGGACGCGGCAGTTCAGGATTTTCGCCCGTACGCAACTGCGGGCCGTCACGAGGCAAAAGCCGGAATCCGCGAGCTTCTGGAACTGAAGGCGCCTGAGATCAATATTCTTGCCGAATTGCGAGATCAAGCGGCCCCTGTACTTGCCGTAAATCGAAAGGAATACGGTATCGATACCCTGCTCGAGCAGGTATGCCATGGCGCCGGGCGATATGGTCACGCTGCCCATGAGCACCACCTGCTCGATCTTGAACCCGTGAACCCATTGAATCGGACGGCGTGCCTTCTCGACAACGATCCGATTGCCCTGCTTTGTCAGTATCGACCCTTGTTCCGTAACGTAAAGGATAGCCATGGCTTGTCTGCACGGTGCATCGGCCGCGCATCAAAGATCAAGCGAATATGTAACCGTTCCGTCCTCCGACTTTCGCCGACGGAACACGCCGAGAGGCGTCTGGACCGTATCCACTCCCGCTTCCTCAAAGAAACGACCCAGACGCTTTTCGTACTGCGCCGCAAGCGCCTCCATCTCACGCTGCTGCTTTCTCAACTTCAGATATTCCTGCACCAGGTTTTGAAGCTGAAGAGAATCCACGGAAAGACCGAGCGGCCTGCCGAAGTCATCCCCCGTGACTCCCCGGACATGGATAAGCGGCGTGGGGTATGGATCCGCACCCGGCTGGAACATGCAGTTGCAGGATACCGTTGACGTGCTCTCGGGTATCCGGGAGCGGATTCTCGGACAACTCATCGGGTTTCCCCGAAGGCGAGACTTGAGCATGATCGAAGGGTCCGCCGGGTATGCACTCGAGAAGAGGGTGTTGACTGCTTCCGGACCTCTCTCGAGGTGGCCCACCGTGTGGATGAGCACCTGCGCCTCGTCCTTCGACAATGCACCCGATTGACGGGCCCGTTCCACAATCTGCCGCAGGGCGGCGCAGCGCAGGATAAGAGTCTGAAATTGGGGGTCGCGCTCCAGATCATATTCGGCGCGCGAAACGGGAAGCGGCTCGGGGGGCCGCGCAGAAACGCCTGTGTCCTCGAACGCCTCCCCGCCGATTTCCTGGAGCTCGTCCGCTTCAGATGGGGTACCGGGCCTCTTCCGCGGCGGCTCCTGAACTTGTCTTTGAATGTATCCGTACACGGCCCGCTTCGGCACCCTGCGGATTCGTTCCAGAACACCGAGCTGGTCCTGCAGCGGCTCTCCGTCCGGGCCGATGAACAGGGCCCGCTTGCCGGTGCGCCTGTGGATACCGAGGGGGAGCTTGATCAGATTGCCCAAGCCCCCGCGGCCTACGGAACCCTGCCTTGGAAAGACTTCCATCGTCACCTCGGCGGGAAGCGGCAGAAGCCTTTGGGCCAGAAGGTCACCGAACTTCTTGGCCACACCGGCGGGAATGGGCTCCTCCAGGAATATCCAGGCATGGCGGCCCTTGAACCCGGAGTCTTCCAGGTAAACGGTAAAATCATGGGCCGCCCCGAGGTCGACGACCCGACAGGCCGCTTGGTGGACCTTGGACATGGCTGCGTCCCAGAGGCGCCAGCTGGAGATTGTTTTCCTCACGGCAAACTTTGCCATGTCGAAGTCAATGGCAACGAAGTTCACCGTGTTGTCGAGACGCACGGGAAAGACGCCCGCCGTATAGTTTCCCAGGATGTGATTTTCCACGATCCGGGGCGTCAGGGGCTCCTCGACCGGCGTGTAACCGCACTCCCCCGTGGGACTCACCCATTGTCTTGCGTGAACCCCTTCGCGGCCTCCAAACAGTGAGAGAAACGCGACAAGGTGGTGGGGCTTTGGCAGCAGGGCATCGGGTGCCGGGGGCTCCTCTGCAGGCGGTTCCGGCTCTGTCAGAAAATAGAGGTTTTTCATGAGGCCCGCGAAGCTCCGGTCCCCAGTGCGGCGTAAGCCAGTATCGTAAACCTCCTTCGCCTTTTCGTAATCCCCCGTCTCTTCCAAGGCCTTGCCCCACTCACGGTAGTAATCCGGCCGTCCCGGTTCCTTTGCCGCCAGTTCCGCCCAGACCCTCGCGGCTCGGCCCGGCTGCCCCTGATCAAGGTATACCTCGGCCAGCCGCACGTAGACCTCCTGGCGCGAGGGGTCGTCGCGTATCGCGAGGTTGAGCTCGGTGATGAGATCGTCCACGAGCCCCAATTCCTCAAGAAGATCGGCCCAGAGCAGATGCACGGCCGAATCTTTCACTTCTTTGGTGAGCCTTTGACGAGCCATGTCTGCGGCACGCGTGTCGTCGCCCGCATCCAGCAATCGCCGAATCTCCCGGAAAAGGCCATCCATTTGCGGAATCTCGATCATAGAACACCGCTTAGCCAGGGAAACTGAACAATTGAGCAGATCCCTTCGAAATCCTGCACCTCCGACGAGACCAGCCTCGATACGCGTGCACGCAGGCCCTCGTAGACGCTTTTCGGTACCGGATGCAGGCCATGCGCCAGGATGGAGCGATTTCGTTCCCGGAGGAGGCCCTGCAGGGTGCTGTCCTCCATGTATAGGCACCCGGTCCGATGGCCTAGCTTGGCAAGCGTTTCATAGGCGGCGTGGAGACCGATCTTGATCTTGCCCTCCCGGCTGTCCCGGAGCTTTTCAAACCTGTCCCGCAGAGTCGCGGGTACGAGGCTCAACTCCATGTCTCCGGTGTCGAGCCTGAACTCCCGGTGAAGGACCTGCTGGGCGAAAAGCTCGGTCAAGCGATACAGCCGAGCGACCGCATCGTCGTATTTGCCCTCGTGTCCGCGGCGCGACGCGTTATTATACAGGTCGGCGAGAATGTCCGCATCCGGTCTCTTGATGCCCTTGCCGAGCCGCTCGAGCATCTCAACCGCCTCGGGCGAGGGCGCGATAGGAAAATCGCGAGTCTCGGATGCAGTCAACGTTCTCAGCTTGTTGTAGGCCGTGCGGTGGTCGAAGATCTCCCATGCGCTGAAACCCTGCACGGCTGACTGCAGCTCACGGATCCTGCTCGCGTTGTCCGGGCCCAGACCCTCACGATCCAGGCCGGCCAGGATCGACCCGGCCGCGGCGAACCGGAGATTTTTGATCATCTCCTCTACGAGACGGATGTCGTGCAGGGCGAAGACCCGCGAAGGGCTGATCGCGCGGAACTCCTCCGTCCCGTCGATGACAGTGCCTGCACGACGCTCGCCGGTGATGTATTTGGCCGTTCCGCAGCGGTTAAGCACGGAGGCCAGCAGGGCACCCGCCGACATCGCTTTCGTCCCGGAAGTAAAATCGACTTCGATGTCATCCGTGCAATATCCTCTGGCCGCAATCTCCTGGATCGTTTCGTTGACGAAAAGGAAGACCTTCTCGAAATTATCCGGGTCCGGGAGCTTTCGCATCATCCAGCGAACGTCGTCGTCGGGCCATCCCATCTCCCGGCAGATTCTTCTGCCGTGCTTTTCGCTTGCTTCCGTCACGATGAGACAGGTCAGATCGGGCCGGCTGTTCTTGATGCTCTTGACAAGCGGCTTGGCGATGTCGACGTCCGGCCTCGTGCCTGTCCCAACCGTCATGAGCAGTACGCGCTTCATGCCTTGCTCCTTCCCATCGCAAGCGTCAGGTTCTGGAAGAGAAAGGTAATCGAAATCAACCGAAATCCAGAATCGCCCAGCCGAAGGGATATAATCCTTCCGCCAGCGTCCGGGTCGTTCCCCAGGCCATCCGGCGCCCCTTGACGAGCCGCGTTGCGGGCCGCCTGACGCCGTCGAACGTCACGCATTCCACGTGCGAGAAATGGCCGAGCCGGATCAGCGCCTCGCGGTTCTTCATGGTTTCGATCCGTTTTGCCGAGGCCGCCGTCGCCCTGTAAACCGCATCATCGCGTCGATAGAACTTCTCCCTCTCTTCAAAGAACTTCGGCCTGTAGAAGTCGTTCATGGCTTTCGTGAGAAATGCGAGGTCGACCGTCTGCCCGTGCAGTTTGAACGGGGAAAGGGAGATCGTCGTCTCGTACTCAACGGGCTTCCCGGCGTCCATCTCTCCCGACGCCGCTTCGAAGAACCCTTTCGGCGTCGGCCGCTTGTCGGGCTTGAGGGCGAACTCCCGCGCCTCGAAGACAACGGTCCCATTCAGGGGCAGAGCAACGTCCCTGAACTTGAGGTGCCGCATAGGGTCACGCTGGATGCCGCCGAATATTTTTCGATTGTAATCGTCCCTTCCCGGAGCTCCCCGTGCGTCATCGGATGTAACCCCGGCGGCCCCGACGAACGCGTTGCCGATGGCCGTGCGCACGGCGCCCTTGAGACTGCTTCCGGGGATGTAGGCCCTTGCGTCTGCGGCCGCTCTCGGCATCGGGCTGACGAGAACCTGGTTTCTCGGGTCCTGTCTCTCCAGGGCGTTCTTGTAGGTCAGGAGCAGTTGCTTCGACCTGACCTCGATGCGGCCGTATGCATAGCGCCCCACGTCGATTTGCCTGGCGATCAGCGTCCGGACGGCGGCAAAGCCCGTCGACGAGATCGTTTTCTCCAGGAGAGCCGTCTCCGGTGATTCCGCCACCCATCGTCCGGTATCGACCAAGTGGAGGAAATTGTCCCGGATGACGTAGGAGAAGGGGTCCAGTTCCTCGCCTGTCCCTATGTGGACGGGGGACAGGAGCCGCAGCCTCACGGGATGGATTTCGGTTCTTTCGGGCTTCATTTCATGCCTCCCTGTCCCAACGAAACGGAATCGAAAGCGGAACGCCGCAGTGGCAGATGCGCGCGTCGGTGTGCACGCCCCTCAAGAGGTCCGCCGTATCGGGCGGATCGACCGTCACGATTACGGCACCCGGCTCGTACATGAGAATCGGCTTCTTGAACGGGCGCGGTTCCCCGCCCGTCGGACTTGCCGATGCAAAGCCTCCCCCCAGCCTTCCGTACTTCGTCTTGAGCCGGTAGTACGACTCGTACCTCTCCAGCCCGTCGAATGCCGTCATCGACAGCAGGAGCCGCGCATTCGCACTCGGGCAGTCGAAGACCGAGGGATCGAAGGATTCGTCCTTCTCAACGGATAGTCTTCCCATGCCCACCGACTTGTCCGCTCCGAACCCCGTGGCGGGGATGTACTCCAGCAGGACCCGCTCGGTGACGGAGAACAGGGTCGGGTCGTTGATTGCGACATACAGGTGCAGACCCCCGTTCCCGCGATACCAGAACCTCGTCCTCGCGAACAGGCCCCCTTCTTCAGAGACGGTGCCGGTCCGCCGGCTGATGACATTGCTATAGGCAATTTCCTCGTCCTGTTTCGGGTCGCCGTCTGCGTCGTCGCGCCGGCGCCCGGCAAGGATCGACGTCCAGGAAACCCGGCCCTTTAAATCCTGCCAGTCTGCAAGCGAGATATACCTGCGGCTCAGTATCGCTCGGGCTTTCTCGATCTCTTTGAGCAGGGACAGCCTGTCGTCTCCGGCCTTCTGCCTTGCGAACGCCATGACGGCGCTTCGTTCCGGGTGCGGCAGCTCGGGCCTGGGGATCGTCCCTTCGGGGAAGGCCGATGAGAACAATACAGGCGCTCGCCGCCCCCGCCCGAACGCGCCGAGGAAGTCACCGAGGAACCGCTCGCCTTCGAGGTATCGAAGCCCCCAGCAGAAATGACCGAAGATCGAGTCGGACATCAGGTCGGTTCCCAAGGGGGAAAGCAACCTGATCTTGTATCGTTGGAGCATGATTCACCTCCATCGAACACTCATAACGGGACACTTTCGAGAAATCTCTCGGGTTGTATCTCGCCGTCGACCGCGAGATCGACGAACTTGATCTGTCCCGACCCCCTCGAGCCGGAACCGCCGAGCGCATCCTTTTCGAGCATCCGCATGGCCCTGAGGACGGTCTGGAAGTAATTTCCGCCGTCACCCTCGAAGACCTTGAAGGTGATGCTGAAATCGAACTCGACGCCGGCGGGGACCCGCTCGAGAGGCCTCGGATGTTCTGCCGTGCCCGTGATCCGGTTTATCGTGTTCTCGTACTTGATCTCCATGGGCAGGTCTCCCTGGCGGAACCTGTCGCTCCACTCCCTCGTCAGCATCGCGTCGCGTACGACTATCCTCGTCGGTCCGAGATCCTCGGGACGGCTTGCGGCGGAGGTTCCGAAAACCGGGCAGACCGGACAGTCTCTCCTGCCGCAGTCACAGGGGCCGCCCTTGTTCTTTTGGCCCAGGCGCCCCTCCGCGATCTCGATCAGAGAGCGAAGCTTGCCCTTGATGGAGGAGCCCGGGATGTACGGTTCGTTGGGTTTCATCGGGTGCTTGATCACCGGCTGGTCGAGTCCCCCGATCTCGATCGCCTCGTTCGAGGCGCCGATGTGCAGACCGGTCACGAGCTTTATCTTGCCGCTGATTGTCCTCAATTTCTCGAGCTTCATGGAATCCCTCCGTCACATGGCTGGCAGGTCAGTTATTGCTCACACCTTCTTGCCCGTAGAAGAAACCGACGACGGCCTCGAAGTGAAGCATGAAGGCATCGAAATCCTTTTCCTCATGGATTGCGTCGACGTTGTCCGTGATGAACTTCCGGAAGGTCTCCGGTATCTTCGGGTTGCCGGGGTTGGCTGCGTAGGCGGCCTTGGACTTTGCCATTTTGATGAGAGGCCTGACCTTCCCAAAGCCCTGGGCGCTGGCTTTTTTCTGGAGCTGCTTGAAGTCACCATAAAATCTGCGCAGCTGGGCGGCTGTGAGAGATTGGCGCTGGTCAACACGAGTGCCGCCTCTTCTGTTATCCGGTATGCGGCGAATGAAGCTTTCAGCGATTTTCTTTGCCTCGCCATCAAGCAGCTCAGCCCTGATGTTCCCATCCTTGTCAAAGTATTGGATCATGGCAACCTCCTATCGGGTTCTCCGGTTTGAGTTGATCGCGATGAACAGCGGGATGTGAAGCTTCTCGAGTTCAGGCCTGTCCCTGACACCCACAGCAAAAATATCCCTTATCCTGGCGACAACGTCCACGTTGTCCTTGCCGTTTCTTGCCAGGTTCCTGCCGATGTCGTAGTGCGCGTGGGATAGGTAGCGGCCGTCGCGGATGACCCCGCAACCGACGAATCGCCTGTACATGCGGTGGTACTCGAGAAGGCGATAGAGGAATGCCATGGACAGCCCCGTCCTGTCGCCGTCCGTCAATGACTTGTCGAACCACTGGCCGAGCTTCAGATTCTTATCGAGATCGTTCCAGGCCATCGTCTCGTTGAGGAATGTGACCGCGTCTTTCGACGCATTGTCTGCTTCCCGGCTTTTGGACCGCTCGAGATAGCCTTGAACAATCTCGGCCGCCTTGCGCACGGGCAGGCGCGGCCTGCAGACGAAGATGCCCGCTGAAAGCGTGATGTCCTCATTCCCGGCCGTGAAGTCCCTGAACCGGCTGCGTAACGCAAGGGTAAAGCGGACGACGTCGAGCCACGGTCCCACGAGGAAGAGATCGTCACCCCCCGCAAAGATCACGTAGATATCCGGATAGTCCCGTCGGATTCTCTCGACGAGGTAGTCGGAGAAGAAAAAGTTCAGCATTCGCGCCAGGAATGAAAAGCGGGCAATGGACAAACGTTTTTCCAGCCCCAGGCTGAATATCAGTCCCAGGTTGTCCACGTCCGCCTTGACGAACCCGAGCAGCGGCCGGCCGATGAGTTCCCCTTTGTGCAATTTCTTCGACTTCGCCGCAATCGCACCGAATGTCTTCGGCTCCCCTTCTTCCGGGGCATACCCGGCGTCCGTTTCCAGGTCCCTTCGCCACAAGGGGTCATCCAATTCTTCTTTATTGAAAACGGGCAGGTGCCGGGCAACCCTTAAGCGACCGAAGCCCATTTCATCCTCCAGGGCATCAACGGCGAGGACGTGCCCGACATTTCGCGGCGGATTCTGCTCCAGCGAAAGGTAAATCCCGTCGAACAGCTCGATCCGGCCCTCTTTCCCGTAAATCATGAAGCGCGTCCTCGGCAGATCGGTCCCGATGTAACGGATCTGGTCGAAGCAGTCGGCACATATGGGGAGCTCGCTCCTCTCCTCCCTGGCGAATGCGGCACTGCAATTGCGATCCGTCTCGTTCTTTCCGCAGAGAGAGCAGTTTCCGGCCTCCCGGTCGTCGTAACCCTCATGGATCACCATGCCCTGCGTTGTGAATGTCCTTTTCAGCTTCATCCGCTTGGCCCTCTCGAGGGACGCGTTGACCGCTTCGAGCTTGCCTTGGAACCTCTCGAGCCTGAAATCCGCCTGTTTCATCTGAACATCATAGGACAGCACCAGGCTCAACTCCCCCTTGAACCTTCTGCGGCACCAGGACTGTAGATCGGTGTCCATCTCTTCCAGACGGTCCCCGATTTCCTTCAAGGCCGGAACGAGGAGGATGAACTTGCCGCCCGCATCCATGATCTGGCACGACGAATAGAGGCCGAGCCGGCGCCTGGCCGAGAGGACGACGGCACGCGTGAGCGCCTGCAGAAAGAACGAACGGGCCCGGAAAAGCTTGCTCACGCCTCTCCCGCTGCTCCGGCTTATGCCAAAGATGTAGTCCTGGATTCCCGAGAGGTCTCCCGTGCAGAGGATAAACTTGTTCTCCCGGTCATTTTGCTCAGGCACTCCGCCCGTTTGGCGATGGTAGAGATAAAGCGCCTGGGCGATGGCCGCAGTGCTTGACGCATGGTCGAACAGCGAGACGTCGGGCAGCGTCTTCCACGTCGATGAAGGTATGCACCAGGTGTATAACTCGAGAAGGCTAAGCAGGGCGTCCAGATAAAGCGTGAAGGGAAGTGAAGTGTCGATTCGTTGGATGTCCCCGAGAAAGCCCTGGAATAGTTCCTTGTAGTCTCCTTCCTTGCCGCGCAGGGATTGTCTGTCGACGGGAAATGCGCTTTCATCGGCGGCTCGAAGAGGGAAAAGGCCATAGGCGCGCGACTGATCCGGATCGAAGCGATGCTTTCTGAGCTCGACTTCCTCGAAAATGGACATGAGGCGCCGTGTCTTGTAGTCCTGCCCGTCATCCCGGTCTTCGGTTTCGATGCGATCGGTGCCCGCCGACAGGCGGTCGGCGATGCACACGCACTGCTCGAGGAGGTCCCCCGAGTCCGGCCGATGATGCGCCGACGCGACCCGGGCAATACGGCTGCGCAGTTCTTCCATCTCCGCCGGCAGCGGCAAGTCCCTTTCGATGAAGTAATCCGTGTAGAGACTGTGCCGGTGTCCGGATATTCCCTTGTATTCGGTCGTATAAACGCCCTCCATGTCTCGGGAAAAAGGGCGGCCCGCCCGCTGTGCGAACTTCCCGATGTCGTGAAGCGCCGACGCAACAAGAAGTAATCTTAGATCCTTGTCCTCCATGGTTCCTCCGATTCAGCAGGATGAATTGTAATGGAAGGCGACGTTCACTCTATGCTGGACAACCTGAACTTTCCCAGCCCAAACGAGGTCTGCTTTCCGAGATTCACCTCCTCGCAAAATCTCAAAAGGGGCAGGAACTCCCCGATGCGTCCTTCGTAGAGGATGTCCCCGATGAGTCCCCCCATCAGCATCTCGCTCTCCTGGCGATTCGAGTACCGCCGCCAGTCATACCAGCGCAGGTTCGAATGCCGGACGGTCACATCGCAGGCCCTTTTGACGAGGCCCCTGTAGTCGAGTTCCGGTTCCCCGCCCCCGTGATATTGCATCAGGGACGAGACGCGTCGCAGCGCCGCCCTGATCAAAACGTGAAAAGGTAAATCGCCTTCGAGGCTGTTATGATACTTGAGCCTCAAAGGAGTGATCAGACGGATGCCGATCCGGTCGTATCCAGTGTCGCAAGGGCTTGCCGACTGCAGGATCAGTTCGCCTGCGGGCTGGACATCCAGGAGCTTCTTCTCATGGGCGCTGTATATCATCCGTTCACCGCAGACGACGGAATCGAGCATGAACGTGCCCCTCTTCCCTTCCCGCGCCCGGCCGATGCCGAGAGTGCCGATGTGTTCCAAGGCATATATGAAATACGGAAGGAACTCGTTAGCCCTTCCAAACAGCTTGAGAGTGAAGGCGAGTGAATCCCCTTGACGGTATAAGGTCTTTTCACTGTCAGCAACTTCGATGACATACGGATGAGGCGGCGCGGCGATGCGCCGATCGGCCTTTTCGTGAGGAACTGTTTCGAAGACAAAAGGATAGACGCACTTCGAGTGCAGCATGCAATCGTCGCACGTCTGCCGCTTGAGTGCACAGGTCACCCGTTTCAGCGCATGGCCAAAGACGCCCCGGAAGGTGGAACCCTTGTATGGCGGCAGAATGGCATCAGAATCGAAGGTCACTGTGAAGCTGTATTTTCCATAAAGCATTGAGAGCCCCCGTAACCCATCATCTCATTTGCGAGAGACCTTCATTCCGTGACGAGATATTCCCTGCGGATAAATAAAAAAGCCCGACACGGAGCTGCCGCTCCTGCATCGGGCTTATGGTCCCTCGCGGTTTTTCAAGACTCCCCCCGGGAAACAGAGCGCCGTCCCCGTTTACCTCCCCTCAGCCGCTCCGCTTTCCCCCCCGGCGGTCTTTATAAAAAGGTCGAAGCGAAATGTCAAGAAGGTCGTCGGGTTCGGCATCGCCGGCAGGTCCGCCGCCGGGGGAGGGCAGGTCAGGGGCGCGGCTGTCTGCTTAGCCGGTTCTGCCGGGCGGTTTAATGTCCGAGGTCCTTCAGCGTCGCTCTATAGCCCGTGTCACCACGGCCCGCGGGGGGGGTCTTGCCGCCGGCCGGTGTCGGCCCCGGGGCGGTGTTGACCTTGTTGACGAAGGTTGCGTTCTTCTTCGGGTCCTGGGGCGACGGGCCGGGACTTTTGACGTTGGGGCGCGGCGGCTGCGCGGCTGCCGGCGGTTTTGCAGCCGGTGCGGCCGGGCTTGCCGCCTGCGGGGTTGCCGGCTGGGGCTTGGCGGGCTGGTTCGGGTTCTTCTGGCCGTCCATCCAGGCCTTCGCGTTGGGGTTGAGAGGGGACTGCGGCGGGGGCTGCACTCTCTTCTCGTAGTCTTTGGAACCGGGACCCGCCGCGTCGGCGACAAGCGCCGGGATGCAGAGAGCCATGGCGAAGACCAGGGCGAAGAAAACTGCTACAGGATTCTTTTTTCTCATGATGGGACTCCTTTGCGGGGTGATCGATTGTCACCGGATATCATCGTCGGTTCGGGGCCGGACTTGAGAGGCCGCCGCCGCGTCGACATGCATCAACGATGCCGGATGGATTGCGCCCGAGGCCTGAAAAGGCGCATCGGCAGAGGGGGGCGCTGCGGTCAGCCCCCCAGGATCCTGGAGAGGAACATGACGGGCCTGTACTGCCAGCCGCCCTGGACGACGATGTTGACGACGGGGTTTTTCAGCTCGGCGTGCCGGAAGGTGTACTCGTAGGCCGTGCCGACGGTCGGGAGGCCGTCGCGGACGACGATGCCCGCCTGCTTTTCGTATTCCCACCGCCCGAGCACGATGCCCCGGAAGAAGGCGCCCTCGAGGGAGAAGCCCGTCCTCGGCCCGTCGGCCGTGAACCGCAGCGACCGGGCGATGTCCAGGGCGCGGCACACCCTCTCCTTTTCGGAGAGCCTGAGACGGATCGACACGATCGTCCGCACTCCGCTGAGCGTCATCAGGCCCGCCCATCTCGCGTCGGCCAGGCGCCAGGTCACGTCGATCGTGCCGTCCTTCCGCTCCACGGCGCGCAGCGGGGCGTCCAGATCGTTGAGGGCCAGCAGGCGGCGACGCAGCTCGGGGCCGCTCACCGGTTCGACGCCCGGGGCAGGGACAACCGCCGCGGCCCAGCTGCCGATGCGGTTCCAGATTCGAAGCTGCAGGGCCGCGTAGAGTGCGATCACGACAAACAGGGCGGGGAGGTGCTCCCCGCGGCGGAAGATCGCCGTGAGGACGTTTGCCCCGGGGTTGGGGACCAGGACCGCTGATTCCCGGAGGGACCGCTCGATGTGCTCCTCGCGGTCCGCCTCGATGCGGACGACGACCCGGTCGATGCGCCGGATGGCGTTCCGCCTGCCCGCGGGGTCCGTGAAGTCGAGGCGGTCGGGCCCGGAGGATTGGCGCGGGCCTGCAGAGGCCGAGGCCGCCGCCGTCAGATTTCTGAAGGCGGACCGCGCCGCGCCGGCATCGGCAAAGACCATGAGCTCCGCCCGCGCCCCGTCCTTGCGGGCACGAATCCCCGCCAGGGACGACGGGGCCGGGGACGCCGCGGACGGGATCGGCTCCTTGGAGGGCCAGTCCGGGAATACGAGATCGGGCCGCGCCAGCCGCCCCGCCTCGACGGCAAGGGCACGGCCGTCGGGCGTGTACTCCGGGGGCGCCAGGGAGAACCCGAGCCACAGCGCGCCGACTGCGGCGAGGACGGAACCGAAGAAATACGCCAGGGCAAGCGCCGTTTTCAACCCGATCGTCCCCCGTGCCCGGCGATGCGCCGGCTGCTACTTGGTGGTTCTGATGATCGACGTCTGCGATTCGGTGACGGACTTTCGAATATCCGAAGCCGTACTCCAGAAATCTCTTGTCCGCCGGTCTTGGCCGGAGGCTTCGCTGCAGATCCCGGCTTGGATCTGGCACTCCGCCCGGCACTGGGCCAGGCAGCGTTCCTGCTGGGCGCTCAGCGCCGGTCCCGTCGCGCCGGTGAACCTGCACTTCTCGGTGCAGCAGCTCTGACAGGCGGAAAGATCGCAGCCGCCGCAGGACCGGGGATCCGGGAGCTGCTGGGCACTGAGCTGCGAGGCGTATTCGTTGGACTGGGCCTGCAGGGCGGACTCGTAGCTCTTGAGGGTGGCGATATCGGTGTTGAGGCTCTCCGCCGAGGCACGCAGCGACTGACGCTCCTGCGCGCTGAGGGAGGAACAGGATCCCAGCTTGCGGATCTCGCCGTTGAGCCCCGAGAGGACCCCGCGGATCTCGCCCGCCTCGCGCATGCTGTTTCCGTAAACGCGCTGGGCCTCGCCGCGGATGCGCTGCATGTTCTGCAGCTCGGCCTCGCCGGACTGCCGCGGCGTGACGGCCGTCACGCCCGTCGTCTGCCGGGGTGTCACCGGGGTCACGCCGGTGCCGACCTGCCCGGTTGACGTACCCGGGTAGGGCTTCCATGCGGCCTGCCGCGCCTGGAGGCCGGCCTGCTTCATCTGCCGGCCCAGGTTGATGAAGTTGTAGGTCGAGCGCAGGTAGGGCCCGAGCTTGCCCTTGAGCTGGACCACGCCCTGCACGACACCCTGTACGGGCTGGCACTTCGTGGCCTGCGTCATGCCCGTCGTCTTCTGCGTGCCGGGCACGGTCGTCACCCCGGTGGTCCCCCCGGCGGGCTGGCCGGCGGGGGTCTTGACGGAGGGCGTCCCCACGGGGAAGGGAAGGGGGATCTTCTCGAGGGTGCCCTTCGAGGGAAGGGTCACCGGCGGCGAGGACGCGGGCTGCGTCGGTTTGGTCACCGCGCCGGGGATCACCGCCGCGGCCGGCTTCTGCACGGCCGGTGCGGTTTGTGCGGGCTTCTTTTCCGGCAGGGGCTTGAGTTCCGGCTTCTGCTGGGTCTGCAGGGGCTGAAGGGTCTTTTCAGGCTGCTGGGCGGCCGCAGGACCGCAGCACAGGGTGAACAGGATGGCCAGGGCCGCCGCGATCTTCGCTCTGTTCTCCATGGTCTCCTCCTTTGCGAAGAAGCGATGAGGGTCCGTCGCCGGGGTTTCGTGCATGCCGGGGGTGGGTGCGCCTGCCGGGCATTCTACCTCACTTGCATGGCCCCACCCACTTGCCGTTCATCTGCTGCGTCATCTCCATGGCGCCCCGCTTTCCGTCGGGCACGCGGACCTTGACGGCGCCCTCCATCGCGTCCCCCCTGTAGGTCACGGTTCCGCTGCTGGTCACCGCGCCCTCCGGGGCCGTGCACTCGATGACCCAGGAGACCGTGTCCCCCTTCACATCGCGCTTCACTTCCCTGCAGTTGGTCTGTCCCGGCTGCTCCTGCGTCTTGGGGACCATGTCCTTCTTGGTGAGGCAATGCCGGTAGGTCTGGGGGGGCATCGGCATGGGCATGCCCGGCATGTCCATCTTGACCGTGATCTCCCAGAGGCCTTCCTTCATGTTGGGGCCACTCTGCCCGCCGCCGCAGGCGGCAATCGACAGGGTCACCAGGGATGCCAGGGCCAGGCAAAACGCCGTTCTTCTATTCATGATCTCCTCCTTTCAGAAGAAACATTGTCGGTCCGTCTGCGGGTTTTCGTGTCTGCAGGGGATGACGCGCTGCGCTGCGGCGGGCGGCGCTCTGCGGGCGGAGCGCTCACCGCGCAATTATCTTCGGCCGGGGCGGTCCTGTCAAGATTCGAATGACTTGACGCCCGTCCCCGACGCAGTAGATGGAAAACGGCAAGCCGCATCGGTTCACGTCGTCGTTCCCTCGAGTCAACCCAGGCCGCACACACACTCAAGAAAAAGGGGGGGCGAACAGAAAGGCCGTGCAGGGGATCCATCCCCGGGCCCGATGCGATCCGGCCATGGCGCAAGGCCTTCTCGGTGTCGGCCCTGAAGCCGCCCCCGGGGAGCGTCTCCCCGATTTCCCGAAGACCCGCCGCGCCGCCGCTCATGCGCGTCAGCAGAGGGCTTCGCCCTGCTGACGGTTGCCGATGCATGGAATCCAGGCAGGAATCCGGGCCGGGGCTGAGACATCGACACGGGAAGGGGCCGCGCCGGGCGCGGCCCCTTTGCCATCCGCTCCTGCAATCCTGTTTCTAAAGGATCCTTCGCCCAGCGGCGCCGAGCCCCAGAAGACCGAGGCCGAGGAGCACGAGCGTCGTGGGTTCCGGAACGGCCGCCGTCGTGACGGTCAGGTTGTCGATGCCGAAGGGCACCGTGCTTTGGAGATTACGGAAGGTCAGGACCGTGACGGGAGACGAAAATGTCCAGTCGACGTGCTTGAGCGATCCGGCGTCGCCTGAACCCCTGTAGTAATCGCCGCCCGGACTGTACATGAAGACGAATTCGGAGGTATAGAAATCATCCCAGTCGAAGGAAGCCGAAACGATCGGTTCCGGGAAGGTGATGGCAAAGCCGTTTATATTCTGGTCATAGCCGTTGCTGGAGAGATAGTTCGTCGAGAACGCGCCGGCGGGGCCGCTTATCTCGGTGACCGCATAGGTCTGCGGATAGGTCGAAACGTCAACAGGACCGCCGAAGACGCCGGTCATGTAGCTCGAGATGCCGGCAAGACCTGTCCCGGCTGCCAGGCCGTTGAAATCAAAGGAAACGGTCGCCGCCGGTGCCGAGCTGCCCAACCCGATTGCGGCAACGAAGGTGATCAGGCAAACAAGCAGTCTCTTCATCGTCTTTTCCTCCTTCAAGTCCTGCCCAGAGGACTCTTTTTAGCGTTGTCATTCTCATATCATCGCAATCCTTAGCATAAAAAATACCCTGTGACGCAACGCATCAGGGATTTGAGGTCATGTATCTGATTATACGAGAAAAATATGTATAACGGCCTGGGATCGCCTCGAAGATGAAAGGCGGGGGGAAGATCAAGAATTGTAAAAATCCTTTACGGTTCGAGAGAACGAAAAGGACGCGGTTCGCCGTTTCATCATTTGAATTCGCTTGGTTGCGCCTGTTGCGTCACGGTGTAAGGAAGGCCGACACGAAACGAGGCGCCGGTACAGGGACAGGGACGGACGCGGGGGGGCCTGCCGATGTTTCCGCAGGGCGCGGCTGGCGACAGGGGTCTGCGAGCCCCCGTGCCGTTTCCGGCGTTCCGGAGCGCCATCGAAAACGGCAAGGGATGGCGCGAAATTTGCGTGCGGTGAACAAGAATAATCCGGGCGGTTTCCGCAGGGGCCGATCGAGCAGACGCTTCCGGCATCCTGTCCGATCCCGGGGAAAGTCGAATCACGGAGGTCTCTGTCATGCATCGTCTTGTTGTCTTCGGGTTTGCCGTCCTGGTTTCCGCTCTCTTTGCGGCCTATGCCGGTCCTGCCGGCGCCGCGACCTGCCTGCAGACCCAGAAGCAATGCGTCCAGACGCAGAAGAAGTGCGTCCAGACGAAGAAGACCTGCGTCCAGACGTCCCGCCGCTGCGTCGAGCAGAAGCAGCAGTGCCTCGTCCGCAACACGAAAACGGGGCAGTGCGTATCGACGCAGACGGTCTGCACGAAATGGGAGGACACCTGCATCCGCTACCAGGAGACCTGCGCGAAGTACGAGGACGTCTGCACGCAGTGGAAGGACGTCTGCGTCAAGTACAGCAACCCCCAGGCCTGCTACAACGCGTGCCTGCAGACCCAGCAGTCCTGCGGGAACCGCTGCAGCCAGCTGCGCGACCTCATCGAGCAGAACCGCTGCATCAACCGCTGCAACGACGCCTACCTGAAGTGCCAGGACCAGTGCAACCGGTAGGAGGGAAAAGCCCCGGGCGATGAAATCGCGGGGCATCTCGGCAGCCCGGGATCTCCGGGGCGGCGGACCGTTCGGGCGGGGATGCAGGAATCTCGAGAAGCAGCGGTCGGGCAGGGGATGACTTTCACGGAACTTGCATGTCCATTGCGCGATTCAGGCGCCCCCCCAAGACGACGAGGGAAGGGCCCCGGCGCGCCGTCAAGGAACGGCCGCCGGAGCGTCAAGCGTTCGGCCTGCCCGCGGTCGGGTCGGGCGCCCGTGCATTTCGGCGGAAAGCGGGCGGGGCGATGGAATCGCATTGACAGCGGCGGTGCGGTTTTTTATACTCCCCGCAGCGTTCGGGAAGCCGCCGCTGGTGTCATTGACGGGACGGGGATGCCGCAGGACCGGAGAGAGCCGAGCCCGCGGGTCCATCAACAGCTACAAACGGCATCACACAGGGAGGTTGCGGTATGCAAAGGAAACAGTGGGTGTTTCTCGCGGTTGTGACGTTGGTCTGCGCCATGGTCTTCATCCCCATGGCCGCGGACGCACAGAAGTCCCCCAAGGGGGCCAAGGCGATCTTCGACAGCGGCGACGGCGCGGCCGTCCGGATGTCCTCCGGCGGCGCGGCCCCGAGCACCGCTGCGCCCGCCCCGGAGAAGTACGTCGGCATCTCCTACAAGATCGCGCTCCTGAAGCCCAACGGCGATTTCTCCATCGTTCCCAGGACGAGGACGTTCCGTTCGGGCGAGAGGATCAAGATGCTCGTCCGCACCAACCGGCCGGGCTATCTCACCATCATGAACATCGGTCCCACCGGGAACACCACGGTCCTGTTCAATGAATACGTGGAGGCCAAGCAGCTCTACGAGATCCCCAAAACGACGGCGCTGAAGTTCACCGGCGCGCCGGGCACCGAGAAGGTCATGATCATGCTGTCCAACAACCAGAACCCGATCGTGGGCGGGCAGTCGACCACCGTCGCCACCGCCCCCGTCGCCCCGCCCCCCGCGGCCCCCCCGGTGATGCCGCCGCCTCCTGCGGGCGACCCCGCAGGCTCGATGCCCCCGAGCCTGCCACCGCCCCCGCCCGGCCCCGTGGCGGACGCCGGCAGCAGCCTGCCCCCGCCCCCGCCGATGGCCATCGCCAGCAGCATGCAGGGCTCCAAGGACATCGTCGTGGAGGACCACAACCGGACGGGTTACGCCGTGATCTCCCCCAAGGCGGGGTGGAAGCCCTCGGCCAAGGGGACGAAGGACATCATTCTGGAGAGCGACGCCCGCGACGGCAGCAACTACGGGGTCGTGCCGGCCTCGGCGCTCGACGAGGGCGGCATCCTCACCCTGGATCTCAAGCTGACGCACAAGTAAACGAAGGGGAGGGCGTTGCATGAGAGTCTTTCGCAACCCATCGGTCAGCATTCTCCTGGTCTTCGTTTTCCTGCTGTCATCCTGCGCGTCGGTCCTCCCGGACCCGTCGCAGATCCGCACGGAGGAAGAGCGGATCGACGCCCGCAACAAGTGCATCGCCCTGTATACGGCCGGCGGCGCCGCGGCGGGCGCCCTGGCGGGGGCGATCATCGGCGGCGACTGGAAGGCCGCGGGGATCGGGGCCCTCGTGGGCGGCGGCTTCGGGTTCCTCGTCGCCTGGGGGCACTGCCTGAGCCTCTACTCGACGCTCCAGAGCACCCCCGTGGCGGGCTACCAGCAGACGGCCCAGCAGGTGGGCTACACCCCCTCGCAGGGCAACGTCACCAAGATCCAGGGCTTCAGCGTGAACCCGGGGACGATCACCCCCGGCAACACGGTCAACCTGGGCGGTTCCTACTACGTCATGGCTCCCCAGGGTTCCAAGGAGATGAAGGTCACCGAGACGCGGTACGTGAAGTTCTTCGACCCCTCGAAGAACGAGTGGACGAACCTCGGCGCCGTGGACCAGGAGATCACGGCGGCGCCGGGTCTCCGGAAGGCCGACGGCAAGTTCGACATCCCCAAGGACGTCCCGGAGGGGAAATACCGCATCGGCTTCAAGGTGGCCTCGGCGGGCAAGGAAGACGCCGTCGAGCGCGACCTGCTCGTCAAGAAGGGCACGGCTTCCCTGCCGGTCCGCATCGCCTGGAGCGGGAGCCGATGACGCGACAGCCATCACGGAGTGCATCATGACCATACGGGCCTTTGTTTCCCTGATCGTCCTGGCGGCGGCCATGGCGGCGCTCGCACCGGGCGCCGCCATGGCGCAGTCCGCCGTGACGGACGCGCACATCCAGCAGGTCAACCAGCTCTTTGCGACAAACGGCGTGCCCAACGGGCGCGTCGAGCTCGATGCCTACGGGCGGCTGGAGCTCAAGGGGGAATACGACGACGAGCTCCAGGTCGACCGGGCCTTCTCCCTGGCCCAGACCGTCGTGGGCGTGAAGTGGGTCTCCCCGGTCACGCCGGAGAACATCAAGGTCAAGGAGTGGGAGAAGAAGCTCGGATCGCTGTTCAGCCGGGCCGCGGTGCTGCAGCCCGGCGTGCGGGGCGAAGGCCCCGTCGGGCCCATCCGCAACCGCTACGCGCTGGTCGTCGGCGTCGGGAAGTTCAAGAGCGGCATCACCCCCCTGCAGTACGCCGTGCGGGACGCGAGCCTCTTCTACCGATTCCTCATCGAGCAGGCGGGGTTCACGAAGAACAACACCTACTTCCTGGCGGACCAGAACGCCACCTCGGCCAACGTCGTGCGCTACCTCAACGGCATCCGCAACGCCGCGAAGGAGGACGACCTGGTCGTCGTCTACATGAGCAGCCACGGGACCCCGCCCGACAAGTTCGGCGGCGTCTACATCGTCACCTACGACACGGAGGTGAGCCCCCGGGAGCGCGTCTGGCACACGTCGGTCGCGGAGAGCGCGCTGAAGGACTTCGTGGAGAATCTCAAGGCCCGGCGCCTCGTGATGATCCTCGACACGTGCTACTCCAACGGGGCCTACCGCGCCATCCCCGGCTTCCTGCCGCCGGGCGGGAAGTCCCTCGGCGTGGGGGACGAGAACGAGGGCTACGGCGTCTCCGCGGCGCAGGGCAAGCGGCTCTTCGGGGCGAAGGACATCGTCCTCGAGGACCAGCCGAGAAAGGCCGCGGCCGCGGGGAAGAGCCTGGGGCCCCAGGAATCCTACGGGAAGGTCCTCATCAGCGCCAGCAGCGCCGGCGAGAAGTCCTGGGAATCGGACCAGCTGCGAAACAGCGTCTTCACCTACTACTTCGTCGACGGGATGAAGCGCCACGACGGGTCGGTGAAGGACGCCTTCGACTACTCCAAGCCCCGGACCCTGCAGCGGGTGAGGCAGGAGAAGGGGGCCGACATCACCCAGACCCCGCAGGCCATGGCCACCAACGAGAACTGGAACATGCGAGTGAAGAGATAGACGAACAGGATTTCGAAAGGAGGAGAGTCCATGAAGAGAACGATCATCGCGTCCCTGGCCCTTGGCGGCCTCATCGCCGCCGCCCTCATCGGCTGCGGGCAGCAGTCCTCGCCGCCGCCCCCGCCGCCCCCGCCTCCCGCGGCGCAGGCGCCCGCTCCGGCGGCCCCGGCACCGGCGGCCCCGGCAGGGCCGTCCCTGGAAGTCACGCAGCACCTCAAGCAGGGCATGGCCTACGTCAGCACGGCCAAGAACGCGAATTCGCCGGCCATCTTCAACGAGAACATCAACAACGCGATCAACGAGTTCTCCAACGCGATCAAGAAGGATCCGGGATACGCCACGGCCTACTCGAACCGCGCCGTGGCCTACATGATGCAGAAGAAGTACAACCTCGCCCTCGACGACCTCAAGAAGGCGAAGGAACTCAAGCCCAGCGATCCGGCCGTCCGGTACAACACGGCCGCGTGCCACTCCCTGATGGGCAACGTCGACCTGGCCTTCGTCGAGCTCGACGCCGCCCTGGCCAACGGGTTCAACGACTACGACTCCCTCCGGAAGGACCCCGACCTCGCCAACATGAGGAAGCACCCGGACTGGAGGAAGACGCTCGAGAAGTACAAGGTGTTCATCAACTAGGCCGGTTCACGGGCCCGCTCGCGGGCCGGCAAGATCGGGAAACCGGGACGTGACGCTGACGCAGACGCGATCCTGACTGATTCTGCCCTGACCGGCCTCGAGCCGGTCGGGGCATTTTTTTGTCGCAGACCCCTGAGGGAGCGCTCGAGATGACCAGACGGATTCTTCTTTGCCCGGTCCTGTTTGTCGCCCTGGCCGCGGTGGAAGGGCTTCCCGATGCGAGGGCCGCGGATCCGGCGGCGGCCCCCACGGCCATCGGGGAGGAGACGGAGCGGCAGAAGCTCGCCCTGCGGCGCGCCGTCGCGACGGCAATGCGGGACGAGGCCTATGCCCTGCAGAAGAAGGGGCAGATCCGGGATGCCGTCATCCGTTACCGGCAGAGCCTCGTGTACTGGCCCGACACGGGCCTCGAGGCCTACATCGCCCCGCTGGAGCAGAGGGCCGGGTTCCAGGTCATGCACTACAGGCCGGAAGTCCCGAAGGATGCCCCCGGCGGCGCGGCGGCCGGCCCGGCTCTTGTCTACGCCGTGGTGCGGAACCGCTCGTCCCGGGACATCGTCCTCAGGGTCCGCGGGGAGGCGCCCGAGGCGGCGACGGCGGTGCGGGCGGGCGAGATCCGGATCCGGCCCGTCGCCCCGGGACCCGGCGGGGATGTGATCTTCGAGGTCCTGCGCGACGGGCAGGTGCTGGAGACGAGGACCTGGAAAGGCCCTCCCGGCCCGTCGGGCGCCGTGCCGGCCCTGCTCTACGACGACAGCCTGCAGGGCAGGCTGTTCGTCATGACGGGACTGCGGTGAAGAAGAGAGTGAGAGGGTAAGAAGGGGAGAAGGTTGGAAAGGTGAACGATGATGACGTCATGCCGTCGAAAATGCCATGCCCGGACGAATGAGTCCGCCCGGTTGCTCTGTTATCTGCTGCTGATCCTTTTCTGCGGGGTCTTGACTGCCTGCGCCGTCAACCCCGTCACCGGCAAGGACGAGCTCATGCTGGTCTCCGAGGACGAGGAGATCAAGATCGGCAAGTCGGTCTACCGGGACGCCCTGTGGAGCGCCGAGGGCGGCGGCGGCGAGTACCAGGACCCGCAGCTCAAGCGCTATCTCGAAGGCGTCGTCATGCGGCTCCACAAGGTCTCCCACCGGCCGAACCTGCCCCTGTCCTTCACGGTGCAGAACAGCTCCGTGCCCAATGCCTGGGCGATACCGGGGCACGTGGTCATGACCCGTGGGCTGCTCGCGGGGCTGGAGAACGAGGGGGAGTTCGCCTACATCATGGGGCACGAGATCGGGCACGTCTCGGCGAGACACTCCGCCCGGCACATGACGCAGAACATGCTCCTGGGGCTTGCCCTGGGGATCGCCGCCGTATCCATCGGGGACAAGGACTACGGCGAGGCGGTGCTGGGGCTGGGGGCCGTCGGGGGGCAGCTTCTGCTCTTGAAGTACAGCCGCGACGACGAGCTCGAGGCGGACCGGCTGGGCGTGGCGTACATGAGTAAACTGGGCTACGACCCGAACAACGCCGTGAGCGCCCACCGGAACCTGGAGAAGATCTACCGGGAGTATGCCCGCTCCGTCGGGCAGGAACCCGCCGAGAGGGGCTTCTTCGAGGAGCTGCTCTCGACGCACCCGCGGACGTCCGTCCGGATCGACGAGATCCAGCAGATGATCCGGTCCACCCCGCAGGCGGCCAAGGCGGGCGACGGGTCGAACCGGGCGGCCTACCAGTCCATGACGGCAAATCTGCGAAAGACGCACCGGGTCTACACGGAGTACTACGACAAGGCCGTCCGGGCCTTCGAGAAGAACCGCCTGGCCGAGGCGAACAACTACGTGAGCCGGGCGATCAGCGAGGACCGCTACCAGCCCCCCTTCTACGCCCTGGCGGGGTTCATCTACCTCAAGCAGAACAACCCCGCCGATGCGGAGCGCTACTTCCGGGGCGCCCTGTCGCTGAAGGCCGACTATCAGCCCGCCCTGCGGGGCCTCGGCATGATGAGCTATCGCGCGCAGAACTACGCGGCGGCCATCGAGCACATGCGCAAGGCCGTGCAGATCTTCCCCGGCGACGTGACCGCCCAGCGCCTGCTCGGGATGAGCTATTACCGCACCTCGAACTGGCGCGCGGCCATCGACCCGCTGCGCATCGCCGCCGAGGCAAACCCGAAGAACAAGACGATCCACGGCATCCTGGGGCAGTGCTACGAAAACGTCAACGACCGCCGGGCGGCCTACGAGCACTACAAGCGCCAGCTCCAGGCCAACCCGGACAGCGACGTGGGACGACTGGCGGCCAACCGGGTACAGGCCTGGAAGCCGGAGTTCGAGCCGGAGACGCAAAAAAAGAAATAGGGGGCCGGCCATGAGAAGGGACATCAGGATCGGGGCGCTTGTCGCTCTTGCCGTTGTTGCGATTGCCGTCATGACGGCGGCGACGGTACACGGCGCCGACATCGAGGGCCAGCGGCCGATGATGATCGTGGGGGACGCCTTCCGGTTCACCCCCGGGGCCTGGGCCGACTACCTGATCCACGACCGCGGGAGGAAGGAATACTACCGGATGCACGTCGCCACGCTGGAACGGGTGAGCCGGGACGGAAAGCCCTGCTCCTGGATGGAGGTCGGCGTCACCCCGGAAAAAGACCCTCCCGTGGTGACGAGACTCCTCGTGGAGGAGACGAAAACGGGACCCGGTGAGATCCTGGAGGTCATCGTCCAGGTGCGGGGGTACGATCCCTTCACGGTGCCCGAGAGTTTCTACAGGGGGGAGGACAAGGAGGTGGGCGACTTCAAGGGCGCGGCCGTCGCGAGGCGGATCGACCGGCGGGTCGTACCCGTGGGCGGGCGCAGCGTCACGGCCTGGGACGTGGAAGCCGTCGACGCCAAGGGCGCCGTGATGGCGGCCCTGGTCAGCGAGGAGGTGGCCCCCATCGGGGTCGTTCTGGCCGAGAGCCCCGATGTCGACATGGTCCTCTCCGATTGGGGCACGGGGGCGAAATCGAAGATCACGGGGACGCCGGTGAATTTTTACGTGTGGCTGATGATGCAGATGGGCGGCGCATTGACGAAATAGAGAGGGTGAGAAAGTGAGAAGGTAAGAAGGTAAGAAGGTAAGTAAGGTTGGAGAGGCTTTTGCTCCCTGTTCTTACGTTCTTACGTTCTCACGTTCTCACCTTCTCAGCCTCTTCTTGCCGTGCGCCGGCGGTCGAGGACCTCGGCCATGGCGGGAAGCAGCAGCGTGCCGAAGGGCAGCAGGAAGATCACGAGGAATGGAACGTAGCGGGCCAGGCGGCGGATGTGCAGCTTGAGCCTGCGGATCTCCTCCTGCGTCCAGGGGATGCCGGTGTTTCTCGGTTTCATCATCAGGGCCATGAAGCCCCTCATCGTCTCGGCCTCCGCGTAAAAGAGATCCCGGTATCGCTCGAGCATCGTTCTCAGTATCCTCCGCAGCACGGCCCCGCCTTTTCCCGTTGTCCTGTCACCACAGGATCTCATCGGCCCTTTGTCCTCTCCCCTGAAGGGAATTTTCAAAAAGGAGGCGGGCGGTCGATCTGCATGTCTTGCAGGCCCCGTGCCGGATGGCATGGAAATTGATTCAATCCGGGCAGGAGTTGGAGATGAAGATTCCCGACGGAGCCGACAGGCTGCTTCGACAGGTCACAGGCAGTCCCCCGACGGAGGGCGGCCCCTCCGGTCAGGGCGCCCGGAGCGGGACCGGCGCGTTCCGCGAGATCCTGGAGTCGAGGCTCTCGAATCTGGTCGGAAGCGCCGCCGGCAGGGCATCGGACGGGGTCCCGGACGACCTGAGAATCAGGCAGATCATCGATATCATCAAGCTGCAGATGATGCTGGACGAGCACCTGCTGGGCTTCATGCGCGGCGGGGAAGGCGATGCGTCCCTGCATCAGCGCTTTGCCCGGTGGCAGTGGGGCGGGGCCGTTCCTCAGGGCTCCGCACACGGGGAAGAATCTGCGGCCGTCCGGGCAAAACCTGCCGCAGTCGCGCCCGAGGCCGTCCCTTCCGTTGTCAGGCTCCGCAGGACGCCGGACAGGTCGGAACCCTATGAGCCCATCATCCGGCAGGCATCGAAAACCTACGGGGTCGACGAGGGACTGATCAGGGCCGTCATCCGGGCCGAGAGCAATTTCCGAAACGAGAGCACATCCCCAAAAGGGGCCATGGGCCTGATGCAGCTCATGCCCAAGACGGCCAAGGACCTCGGCGTCCGCGACGCCTACGATCCCCGGGAGAACATCATGGGGGGGACCCGGTATCTCAAGAGCCTGCTCGACCGTTACGGAGGAGATGTGCCCACGGCCCTCGCCGCGTACAACTGGGGCATGGGCAACGTCGAAAGGCACCCCGAGAAGCTGCCCAGGGAAACGCGTGTCTACATCGACCGAATCCAGCGCTTCATGGATGAAAGCAAAGCCTGAGAGAAAACAAAAAACCCCGCATCGCGGCGGGGTTTTTTAGTTTCCTTGCGGCAGAGCTCAGCTCGTCTCGAGAACCTCCTTGACGATATCGAGCAGGTGGCTCACCTTGAAGGGCTTCGACAGGGTGGGGTAGCGGTACTGGGCCACCTCGTCGTCCAGCTCCTTTTTCAGGCGCTTCACCCCGAAGAAGCCGCTCATGTAGATGACCTTGATGGCGGGGTCCTCGCTGCGGATGCGGCGGACGAGCTCGATGCCGTTCACGTTGGGCATGAGGACGTCGGTGAGGACCAAATCCGGCTTGAAGCTCCGGTAGACCTCGTAGCCCGTGTCCCCGTCGATGGCGACGCGGACTTCGAACCCCTCCATGGTGAAGATGTTGCGCAGGGTGTCCTGATAGCCGAACTCGTCCTCGACGACGAGGACCTTCCACTTTTCCCGCTGCTTCTTCTGGCTGCCGTTTTTGATGACCTCGATGAGTTCCCGGTCCGGCAGGGCGTTGATGACCTGGGCAACCTCGTTGATCCGCTGCTGCATCTTCTCGGCTTTTTCCTTGTTGTTCGGATTCAGGTCGGGATGGTAGATTTTTGACAAGAGCCTGTAATTCGACCTGACATAGGAAATGGCAGGGGCCTCCCCAAGCTCCGCATAGATCTCCCTCGCCTTGTCCAGCATGCCGAGAACGTTCAATTCGGCGGCCAGATCCATGGATTTCTTCATCTTTCCGTCTCCGGGTT
>Ga0208940_1000374_pt1 | contig 57621 bp, 54 predicted proteins | sample AD_JPNNA6_MetaG_FD_184445 | JGI IMG/M metagenome (GOLD analysis project Ga0208940, IMG submission 184445) | Active sludge microbial communities of municipal wastewater-treating anaerobic digesters from Japan - AD_JPNNA6_MetaG (SPAdes) (version 2) | ecosystem: Engineered > Bioreactor > Anaerobic... | reverse complement strand
ATGTTTGGTTGCCATTGTCTTGACCTTTTATCTTAGCTTCATACTGCATTACACAAAAGGTGCGGGTATTATATAAAGTATTGCCTGGTACTTTAACCCAGTTGGAGGGACAATCATCAGTATTGGTTTCTTCCTCATAGATTAGTTCATAGTGTTGAGGATTAACTACAGTAGAGTAAAGATAATGTTTATTATTTTTAGGATCATCAGGTATTTTAGCAATATAGGTATTAAGGCCACAGGTAGAAGTAATACCTAGATCACTAAGACAAAGACCACCAATTATTCCAGTAGAGGTGGGAGCTGGGGGATAGGCACCAAAATCATTATAATACATCTCTAGAGCTAAAGAGAGATTGTGGATATCACTTAAACGACGAGAGTCACGAGCTTTAGAACGAGCACTATTAAAAGCCACAACAGAAAGAGTAGATAGTATACCAACAATGGCAATAACTACGAGAAGTTCAATTAAAGTAAAGGCCTTATTAGGATGATGAGGTAATTGTTGCTGAGAGATATTAGATTGGGAAGAATAACTAATCATGAATTATTAACTATTTATATAGACTACTAATAGTATAACATAATAATTAACCTTATGGGATATTATAACAAATATAAGGGGGGGGGACAAGTAAAATTGTTAACCAATAATTTCTTCAATACGGCGGAGATGGGAACTATCTGCCTGCCAATAGTCATAGACGCTAGTTAGGCCATGGCTGCCCCCTTCAAAACGATGAAAATCAGAGCCAGCAGTAATAATCATATCATTTCTTTCAGCTAAATCTTGGAGATAAAAAATAGCTCCCAGGCTATGGTGCGGCGATAATACCTCTAGACCTTCTACTCCTAAAGATTTTAATTGAGCTACTAACTTAGCTGTTACTACCCTCCCCTTAGCAGGGTGACAAAATACTAATTGTCCGCCTAATTTTTTCTTTAAATTAACAACTTTCTCTAAATTAATAGTGCTTGGCCTTAACTTGCCTACCTTTTTATTATTAAAAAGCAAGGCGATGGCGTCTTCTTCTCTAAAAAATGGACTGTTTAATTCTTTAGCAATAATTTCTCGATTACCTGGCAAACTTAAAATAGCGTCTAGCAAGCCATTGGTTGGCACATAATTACTAAATTGATCAAGAACAGCTTCACTACCAGCCACTAATATTCTAGCTTTAACCAATTTAAAAAAATGCCATCTTAAACGGGCAAGCCAATGCCTTTGAGTGTTTTCCATCAATTCATTAAACTCTTGACTATCCAAGGGCAAATTATACCACAAGATATTTATTTGTTGATTATTCAATCTGGTATAAATTTCTATCCCCGATACTACTTTTATTCCTAGCCTGTTACAGGCGGTATAGAACTCAGGATAGCCAGCTGTGGTGTTATGGTCCGTCAGCGAGGCTATTTTCACTCCTTCACGGGCTAAAAAATTAGCCACCTCGGTGGGCGACAAATATCCATCGGAACATGTAGAATGAATTTGTAAGTCAATGATCATAAATATAATAAATTAATTTCTATCTCCCCTAGTAGCCCTTCGGCCCGCTCTGGCTCAGGACCAGATTTAGTAACAAAATAAATGGCTGTCCGAAAGGCGGTAAAATAATAATATAATCTAAAACGTTCTAACCAATTTTCTGGCAAATTATTTCCCATAGCTTGATTATAGGATGAAAGGAATTTATCTTGAGCCTGATGCCAATATGATTCATCATTAATTTGGCCCAGACCCATAAAAATTAACTGCTGACTAAATGACCCAATGTCTCTTAAGGGGTCGCCTAAACAAAGATCAGACCAATCAATAATAGCTACCCCCCTGTCAGTAATAATAATATTTTCAGGGTGGACGTCGCCATGAATTATTGCTAGTTTGTCCGGTGTCGGCCAAAGCCTGCTTTCCCAGGCCTCTAAATAGTCATAAATCCTGACAAATCGTTCATAATGTTGAGGTGTGTTCCGTTGAATCCTCTCTAAGGCTCGCTCCCGTCCTGGTGTTATTTGACCAATCTTTTGAATCCGACTTTCTGGCTGCTCATTAAAGCCCAAAGTGAGAGTGTGCAGTCTAGCTAACCACTGGGCTATGGGGGTGAGCTGATTACTAATTTCTTCCCGGGAGTGCGTAGTAAAATATTGACACAAATTATCTCCCGGCAAGCCCAAATAAAACATCGCTCCGTATTGAGAGTCATAAAACAAGGGTCTATTAGTTAAAAATTGTCCTCCGGGAATATTCTGGCGCCAAATAAATTCCAGGTTCTCCATTGCTTGTCGCCGCGAGTCATTACTATGAGCTGAACAATATACTATGGCCTGATGTTCTAACCCACTATTTACATAAGAAACGAAGTAAGCTGCCACAATACTATAATAATCATGAATAATATTCTCTTTAATGATTTGAATATCGTGTACCACAATATTAGACCAGCAGAACTCTGATGTAGATAAACGTTCGTTCAAAAGCTGACTAACATGATGAGGATTGAAAAGATCTTCTATTTCTGCCATATATTTTTATTTAGACTCTGGCCACCTGCGCCAATGCTCTCGCCAAATCTTGGCTTGCAGACCGCAAAACATTTTATCTGCTTCCAGCTTCCATGGCTGACTGCGGGGGTCCATAATAGAACGAACACTTTTAGTTAATTGCTCAGCTCCTCGAATAATTTCTTCTGGATTCCAAGCCCGTCCGCCAAATAAAGCAAAATCACGATTACTGGCCCACCACCAGGCACAACTAGCCAAACCCCAGTGTAAATGCCGCGATACCCATTCTTGGTTGCTATCACCCTTAAAATGAATGGCCGCCCGTTGAGCTAAATTGGCAAGAGACCATAACCTCTGCTGGATTTTATTACTCCGGTCATCCCAAATAGCATAAGGCTCTTTAGCTTTCAGTTCGGATGGCCAACTTTCCCAGGAGGCTGACACAATATTGGCTATGGGGTGAGGGCTGATGGCCATTGCTTCAGAAACCGTGAGTTTCTTAATAGAATGATCTGCTAAACATTTCTCTAAATTCCCGCGAATATCTAAATGCCTAAGCCCATATAACTCTCCATCAGTGGCTGTTAGTAAAGTTTCCGGACAATTAGCTTTAGTGGCTAACGCCTCAGGTGGATATTTTTTAGACCACTCTCTTTGCCGAACCGCCACCATCATTCCTGATCCCCCATCTTGATAAAATAACTGCTTAGGCTGGTTTAATGTCCCACCAATATGAATTTCATCCACTACTGCATAACTGTAACCTCTACTGGCTAGCCAAACTAAAAGTTCAGGAGAATAAGCAAGCTCAGGGGCAAAAAACCCTGAAGGACGGTTAATCTTAAATACTCTAGCTAGTATTTTTTCTTGAGCCGCCACCTGGCAAGCAACTTCCTCTGTTGTTATTTTAGGAAGTAGAGCATGCCAATAGGCTGAACCTAAGAGTTCAACTTGCCCGCGCGCCACTAATTTCTGCCAATCAGCAATTAATTTCTCTTGGTCTAAATTTAATAATTGCTCAAGTAAACAGCCGCCAAAATTAAGGGTTATTTTAGCTTGAGGATGGCTTAATAAAGCCTTAGCCCATCGCTTGTAACTTAATTTAGCTGCTTCTATAACTGAGTCTCTATTACTTAGTGGAGGCTGATAAAAATGTAAAATATTAATCCAGCGCATATTACTATTTTAAAGCTCGCCGATATAAACTAACATATTTTCGAGCCGGTATTTCCCAAGAAGTAGCTCGCTTCATATCACGCCGCACCAACGCGGCCCAGCTAGTCTCATGACGAAAATCCTCCATCGCTCGAATAATTGCGGTATATAAAGCAATATTAGAAAAATTATTAAAAACAAAACCGGTACCATGATTAGTCCGAGGATTATAGTCGGTTACTGTATCATTAAGGCCACCAACATTACGGACAATGGGGACACAGCCATAACGCATAGCAATTAACTGATTAAGACCACATGGTTCGTGATGAGACGGCAGAAGAAGACAATCACTTCCTGCATAAATTAATTGTTCAAATTGCCAATAATCATTATATGGAAGAAAAACTAAACGTTTGGGGTATTGCTTCTGCCACCCTTTTAATTTATCAACATAATAAGCATCGCCATCACCTAAAATGATCAGTTGAAGTTCTTGTTTTAATAGCCAGTCCATAATACCCATAATAAGACTAAAACCTTTCTGAAAGGTTATGCGGGAAGTTGCACAAAATAAGGGCGTCTCTTTACTTACCTGCAATCCTAATTTTTCCTGTAAAACTAACTTGTTAGTGGCCTTACCTTCACTGGCTGTATGCCAATCATATTGCTTAGGCAGACTTTTATCACTAGCTGGATTATAATCAAAATAATCAATACCATTAATAATTCCAAAGAGGCGATCAGTACGATGACGAAGAATGCGATGTAGATTTTGACCAAAATGCCGGGTCATAATCTCTTCACGATATTGTTCACTAACAGTATTGATAATATCCGCATTAAGAATCGCCCGTTTAACAAAATTAATGTATTCTAAGTCCGGATCGTTAAAAGCCGGCAATTTTTTAATGCCAAAATCTTTCTTCTCAAGCGGTGTCTCCCACCAATTATGGCCAAACTGAAAAATTAAATTATGAATGGTAAAAACCGTCCGAGCTCCCCGTAGGGCTGATGAATGTTTAAACTGAGTATTAAGAAGCTGGGGGATAAGTCCAGTCTGCCAATCATGACAATGGATAATGTCTGGTTGAAATTGGAGCAATTCTAACAACCGTAAGCTAGCAACATCAAAAAGATAAAAACGGACGTTATCATTAGGGAGACCGTAAATCTCCGGACCTAAGCCAAAATAGTCCTTTTGCTCTACAAAATAAACTGGCAAACCATCCATTAAATAACCCTGCCAATAATTAACACTCACTGTCTGGCCACCAATATCCAGATCAATATTGTGATAAATTTCTTTGAGTTTAAAGGCTGTCTTATCTATAATCTGGTTATATAATGGAGTAATTACTATTACTTTATGGCCTAAGCGGCTAATCGCCTTAGGCAAACTTCGGGCTACATCAGCTAGCCCACCAGTCTTGCTGAAGGGCGCTACTTCTGAAGCGATACTAGCTATCTTTAATATTTTTCCCATAAAATTAAACTAATAAAGTTGTCCGGCTCTGTGCCGCACATAAAGCTATGGCTAAACCATCAGCCGCATCGTCGGGCTTGGGGATAGTCTTAAGATTAAGCATTAATTTAACCATCCTTTGAACTTGCTGTTTACTGCCTTGCCCATAGCCAACCACTGCCTGCTTAACCTGCAATGGAGTAAACTCTAAATAGGGAATAGAACGTTGGCCGATAGCCAACATCACTACCCCGCGGGCCTGCCCTACACCAAAAGCAGTGGTGACATTACGGCAAAAAAATAATTGTTCAATACCAACTAAGTCTGGCTTATACTCATTTAATATATCTTCTGCCTTGTGGTATAACAAAGAAAGCCTTCTAGTTAAATCAACCTTAGCTGGCGTCCTTAATGAACCATAATCAAGACAAGTTAATTTGTCTCCTTCAACTTTAATCACCCCAAAGCCAGTATCAGCTAGGCCAGGGTCAAAACCTACAATAACATATTGTTGTTTAGCTATTAATCCCATTCAATATTAGTATAATAATCACTAACATCCTCGCATTCTTCTAATAATTCAATAAAATTCTCCAATTTTTCTTTATCGGCAGCATCATTAATAATAATTTTTTCTTTAGCTATCTGCTGTAATTCAGCTACCTCAGTATTAATTGATAACCCTTCTAAAAAAGTCTTAACTTTCTGTAAATCTTCTGGCCTAGTATAAATAGTTATACCTTCATCTTCTTTAAAAATATCTTCCGCCCCTTGATCAATAAGCTGAAGCTCCAAGTCATCCCAATTAGTTATTTTATCTTTTAATGATTCACTGGCTATTTGAATTACCCCTCGAGGGGTAAAATTCCACATTACTGGGGCCAAGCTACCACCCACCCTAGAAAAAAGATGACGGATAGTGGCGGCAGTACGGTTGCGGTTATCGGTGAGACATTTAATAATAAACTGACTGCCAGCTGGCCCTTTGCCTTCATAAATCAACTCTTCAATTTGCTGTCCTTCGCCTCCTCCAACACCTCGCTTAATGGCTCTTTCGATATTTTCTTTAGGCATGTTGGCCTGTTTGGCTTTCTCAATAGCCATGCGCAAAGTAAAATTAGTAGTAGGATCTCCACCTTTATCACGAGCCGCTATGCTAATTAAATTGCCTAATTTAGTAAAAATAGCGCCACGCTTGGCATCAACTACAGCTTTTTGACGTTTAGTAGTCGCCCATTTAGAATGTCCAGACATAAAAAATCTTTGAATAGTAAAAAGTTTAATTCTAAATTACCACACTTTTTGATAAAGAGCAATAATCTTGCTATAATAATGAAACTTAATAATCAATAAATTATGTCTATTTTGGATAATCCCACTAAGCGTCTGGCCCTAGATAGCCATAAAGTTGGTGAGTCTATTGCCCTGCTTCCTAACCAATTAACTCAAGTCCTAGACGATATTAAAAAACAGCCTAAACTTAAATTATCTAGGCCAATTAATAAAATTGTTGTTAATGGCATGGGCGGCTCTAATTTAGGAGCCCGCCTTATTGCTTCAATCTTAGCCGAAAAATTACCTCTGCCCCTGCTAATAGAGCCAGGCTATACTGTCCCTGGGTATGTTGACCGTGAAACTCTTTATATTATCAGCAGTTATTCAGGAACCACCGAAGAACCACTAAGCGTTATCCCAGAACTTAAAAAACGGCACTGTCAAATAGCCACTATTACCGCCGACTCTCCTAATAATCCCTTAGCTCATCTGGCTCGCCACAATAATTGGCCAGCTTATATTTTTGACCCCCGCTATAATCCCTGCGGACAACCTCGTCTAGGTTTAGGGTATGCCACCTTTGGACTCCTGGGGTTACTTCATCAACTACAACTTTATACCTGGGACATCAAAATCGCTCGACAATTAGTAAAAGAGCTAACTAAACTTAATGAAACCTGGCTACCAGAAAAACCCACTAATAAAAATAAGGCTAAAGAATTGGCTACGAAACTATATGGCCGCCAAATCTGGCTAGTCGGCCCAGACTGTCTTAATGGCAATCTTCATATTTTACGCAACCAATTCAATGAAACGGCTAAAAATCTAGCGAATTATTTAACTGTTCCGGAATTAAACCACTATGCTATGGAAGGGCTATCCTTTCCTCCCAACTTACCCGACACCATAATTATCCTCTCTTTTAAAGTTAAAGGATTACCTCAGCGTTTAGAACGACGGCTTTATCTTACTGACAAAATCTTTAAACAAAATAAATTGCCGGTACTAACTTATGAGGCTAAGTCTTCTAGCCATCTGGGTGCAGCTTTAGAGATCCTAGCTTTTGGCAGCTGGCTAAGCTATTATCTTGGCCTACTTAATGGAGTAGATCCAGCTAAAATACCCTGGGTGGATCTATTTAAAAAAGAACTAGCTTAATTTTTAACTTAAATATATGACTATTAAGGAGGGGTTTCGGCTAATTCTTGGCCGAAAAAAAATCTTATTAATCTGGCTCATCACCAGTAATTATTGCCTGCCTTTTTATGTTCAAGCGCAAACTTTAATATTTCATGAGCTCTTACCCCGACCAGCTACGGGTGAAAAAGAATACCTGGAAATTATTAATGTAAGCCAAGAAAATGTAAGCTCGACTGGCTGGTATATTGCCGACGAAGCTAAGCACGACAATCCTAGCCCCCTGCCAGACTATATTCTTGGCCCAGGTCAAACTTGGCATCTGGAAACTAAAACACTGGGTATAAGTCTTAATAACGACGCCGAATCTTTATATCTTTGGCAACCTGATGGCATCCTAGTGGATTCTCTAAACTATACCAAGGCTCCTAGTGGTGCCATTTACCGCCTTGAGGGAGATGGCTGGAAATGGCTAGATACCTCTGTGAGTCTAAACTCCACTACTTCAGCAGCACCCGAAACTACTACCCCTCCAATTAGTAAAGCAACAAGCACTTTAGATAAAGTACAAGGCATAGTTAGTGCCTTACCTTACCAACTTTCTAGCCAATATTTTTATATTACTTCTCCAGACAATACGGATGGACTAAAAATTTACTGCTATTATAAACTATGGCCCCAACTTCAGCTTGGTGATTTAATTGAAGTAAGTGGCACTCTAGTCTCAACCACCCAAGAAACTAAATTAAATATTAAGGGTCCACAAGACATTAAAGTAATATCTAGCAACCATCAACTAAAGATTAAAGAAATTACTACTTCAGATATTAATGGTTTACTGCCTGGACAATTAGTGGCTATTAAGGGAAAAGTAGCGGCTAAAAATCAGTCAACTATTTATTTAACTGATGATTTTGGCGAAGTGTTAATACAATTAAAAACTGGTACGGAACTAAAAAATAGTAATTTTACCGTGGGAGAAAAATATAGAATAATCGGTTTAATTATAGACAATAATGGCCGACGTCTCGTGCCTCGTCAATTAAGTGACGTCCAAAAAATTATTCAGCCAACTACTACTTCAGCTACTACTACCCTAGATTTAAGTACTTCAACTACCACCAAGACTATCTCGCCATTTACTTGGCTAGGGGGTTTATTAATTGCTGGGGTAATTGGTGGACTAGCCTATTGGCTCTCTAAAGCTAAAGGCATGTCTTAATTTAAGAGTTTTGGATATTGTAACTTCCCCGTTGTAGGTAGGGATGGCAATAGTTAGAGATTTTATGTCCGTCATGTCCTTATAGGTCTTGATGGCTTGTTGTAATAAAAGCACTGTCGTGCCCTAAGTAGATTTTCCTTATCAAAGGAAATCTTTTGAACCGCTTCTTCAAATGGAATCCATTCGGCCGTTTCAAATCCCTCGTCGATCTTAGGTTTGATCTCCGCTTTTTCATTAAGTCGGAATACATAGAGGTAGACATTTTTGTAATGGGTAGTATTACTATCGTCGAGAGTAAAGGTATAGCTGTCAATTCTTAGAAAAGAAATGATTTCTGGGATTTCCTTCAAATTAAGCTCCTCTCTAACTTCTCTTATAGCAGCATCCTGTGTTTTTTCACCCTTTCTAATATGGCCTTTTGGAATGAGATAACGACCGTCGGTTTTACGTAATAAGGCAACGAACAATTCGTGAGTTTTGTCATTTTCAAAGAAAACAAAACCCCCAGCAGATTCATGTTTTATGCCGTTTGGCGAACATTCGATTTGGTCATTTTCATCAAATTCCATAATTGATATTATGTCAATTTTTAACTCAGATTAAAAAAGCGGCTCCGTCTTTCACCGAGGGCGAAAAAATTGATTCCAAAAAGCCCCTTAATTTGCTCGCAAAACTGCCTAAGTGAAGTGATTAATTCAATGGTGGACGATACTGGACTTGAACCAGTGACCTCTACGATGTCAACGTAGCGCTCTAACCACCTGAGCTAACCGTCCTTGGTAAGGTTTATTGTAAGAATTTATACTCCCATTGTCAACCATAACAAAGTTTATACCCCACCTAGGTGCGCCCGGATGGATTTGAACCATCGACCCCCGCTTTATAAGAGCGATGCTCTAACCGCTGAGCTACGGGCGCTTAGTAATTTATTATTGTATTTCTGCCAACCGTTGGCTTAAAATGGGCAGAATTAATTCCATGGTGGACGAAAGAGGTAAATTACTAGTGAAAGTAACAAAATGTTCTGACCCCACCGGACTAAAATCTTGTAGCCATGACTGAAGATCAATAGCTCCAGTGGCATAAACCACCACCCCTGTTCCAGTTTCTGAACTAGCACGTTCTAATGACTTATTAACTTCTTTAAGAGAACCCTGATTCTTTAGCAGTGACAGAGAAACAGTTGGCTGAGCTGAGGCCAGGTTATAAAAAACTGCTATTACTTTAGCATCTTGCAGACCGATTAACAATCGCTCAATAGCTTGACGAATTAAGGAAACAGAGGGTACAACCTCATTACTATCTAATTTGGACCAAATTAAACCATTGTCGGCCTGCTCTAAATTTGATAAAATTTTGCCCCACAAATGTAAGGTGGAGAGTTCCACCGAAGCATACCAGCCGTTAACAATATCTTCCCGCCGCGCCCCCTCTTTAATTAAATTCGCAGCTGCTACTAATACTTGGGGTGTTGCCTTAGTATTAGTAAAATTTTTAGTTTCATAAATTAACCCTGCTAATAGATAAGTAGCCTCATCAGCATTTAAGGGCCAACCCATGGCGTGAAATAAATCATAGATAATTTCAGCTGTAGAACTTGCCACTAAATCTACTAAATTGATCTGGCCGTAATTTTCATTATCTACCTGACAATCTATATTAATTATTGGTGTCTGATAAAATAAACCAGAATTTTGATTATAAACCTCCCCTAGCACCTCAGGGGCGGCTACCCCTATAGTAATTATCAAATCATAAGGCGGACGGCCAAAAATTAACTCCACATCCTCTTCGGTAAATTGACCGCCATTGGGTTTAATAAAAAATTTTAATTTATCTCCCTCAATTTTATATTTTACCTGACCAACTTTAGTGCGACCTAAATTTAAACTAATAATAAAATCCTCGCTAGGTAGTTCTAGATTCGGCTGGATAATAGACCCAAATACTAGCCAATTAGAATCAAATGGAGCGTTGGCTATAAAATCGGTTTGGATACCTGCTTGTCTTAAACCACTAACTAAAGCCATCGCCGCTACACCATTGCTGGGGGTAACTTTAATATCAGCCGCTACCAAGACATGATGGGCTTGTCTAATGGTCTGTAAAATTGTTTCTTCAAAATTTAACATAGTCTCAGTGCAGGCGGCGGGACTTGAACCCACATGGATTGCTCCACATGCTCCTAAAGCATGCGTGTCTACCAATTTCACCACGCCTGCCTAAATTTAGCTAATAAGCTATTGTCAGGTAAAAATAGTCTTTTGTCAAGACTGCTATTCCATGCTATAATTTCACAATAGTTATCACTAACAATATTAATTATTATAATTAGCCTCCTCAATTTAGACGAGGCGCCAACAAAAACATGAGCCAATATGTTAAATTCTTTAATGAAATAACCATTAAAGATGTCCCTATTGTGGGTGGCAAAAATGCGTCACTCGGAGAAATGTATCAAAAATTAACTAAATCTGGGGTGCGAATTCCTAATGGTTTTGCCACTACTGCTGACGCTTATTATTATTTTTTAAAAACCTCGGGAGTACAAAAAAAACTAGAAGGAATTTTAGCTGGTCTAGATACTCATAATATTCCTGATTTGGCTCGACGAGGTAAATTAGCCAGAGGGGCTATTTTAAAAGCTGAATTACCAAAAGACTTACAGAAGGAAATTATCCTGGCCTATCGCCGACTTAGCGGTTTTTATAAAACAAAAAATTTAAGCGTGGCTGTCCGTTCTTCAGCTACTGCCGAAGATTTACCCGATGCTTCTTTTGCTGGCCAGCAAGAAACCTATTTAAATGTCAGTGGGGAAGCCAATGTCCTTATGGCTGTTAAAAAATGTATTGCTTCGCTTTTTACTGACCGGGCTATTTCTTACCGCGTTGATAAAAACTTTGACCATTTTTCTATTGCCTTGTCTGTCGGAATTCAAAAAATGATTCGCAGCGACCTGGGATCGTCAGGCATAATGTTTACAATTGACACGGAAACTGGTTTTTCTAATGTAGTAATTATTGATTCTATTTATGGCTTGGGAGAAAATATTGTCCAGGGCCGGGTCAATCCTGATGAATTCTATGTTTTTAAACCAACCCTCGCCATTATTGATAAAACCCTGGGAGAGAAAAAAATAAAAATGGTTTATGACTTAAAAACCAAAGCCACTTCCCGAGTTAAAAATATCCCGGTACCCAAGAAAGACCAATTTAAATTTTCCATTTCCGATGACCAAGTAAAAACTCTGGCTCGTTGGGGTATGATAGTAGAAAAACATTATAAAAAACCAATGGATATGGAGTGGGCGCTAGACGGTCAAGACGGCCAACTATATATGGTACAAGCCCGCCCTGAGACTGTTAATAGCCAGCGTGATTATAATATTCTGGAAGAATATACCATTAAAAAAAGAGGTAAAGTTTTAGTGGAGGGCCGCAGTGTGGGGAGCCGTGTCGGGACAGGAATAGTTAATCGGATTATTAATGTTAAAGATATTAATAAATTTAAGCCCGGGCAAATCCTCGTAACCGCTATGACTGATCCTGACTGGGAGCCAATTATGAAAATGGCTGCCGCCATCATAACCGATAAAGGCGGCCGCACCTGTCATGCCGCCATTGTCTCTAGAGAGTTAGGCATTCCTTGCATAGTAGGTGCAGATAATGCCACTAAAAAATTATCCACCGGCCAAACCGTGACTGTAAGCTGTGCTGAAGGTGATGTCGGTTTTGTTTATGAAGGTAAAATCCCCTTTTCTATCAAAAAGACCAATGTTCAAAAAATACCTCGACCAGATTGCAAAATTATGCTTAATGTCGGTTCGCCAGACATTGCTTTTGCTAATTCCTTTCTGCCCAATGATGGTGTCGGGCTGGCTAGAGAAGAGTTTATTGTCAATGACTATATCCGCATCCACCCCCTAGCTCTAGTTAATTATCATAAAATTAAGGATCCTCAGCTCAAAAAACAAATAGATGAATTAACTATTGGCTATTCAGACAAAAAACAATTCTTTATTGACAAATTAGCTCAAGGAGTTGGCACTATTGCCGCCGCCTTTTATCCTAAAGATGTTATTGTCCGTCTTTCCGATTTTAAAACTAACGAATATGCCAATTTAATTGGGGGCCAAGATTATGAACCAGTAGAATCTAATCCCATGATCGGCTGGCGTGGCGCTAGCCGCTATTATGATCCTAAATTTGAACCAGCCTTCGCTCTAGAGTGTCTAGCTCTAAAGAAAGTCAGGGAAGAATTTGGCCTTAAAAATTTAAAGATTATGGTCCCCTTTTGCCGCACCATTGAAGAAGGTAAATTAGTCATTAAAACCATGGCTAAATATGGCCTCAGACAGGGGCGTGATGGACTGGAAATTTATGTTATGGCCGAAATTCCCACTAATATTTTACTAGCCAATGATTTTGCTAAAGTTTTCGATGGCTTCTCTATTGGTTCCAACGATTTAGCTCAATTAACACTAGGCATTGACCGTGATGCTGGCAATTTACAAATCGCTGGACAGTCTAATGAAAACAATCCTTCAGTTAAATCTCTGATTCAATTTTTAATTGAAGTTGGTCACCGAACTCATACTAAAGTTGGTATCTGCGGTCAAGCACCAAGCGACTTCCCAGAGTTTGCTAAATTTTTATTAGCCTGTGGTATTGATAGTATTTCTCTCAATCCTGATACTGTTCTAAAAACTACCATGGCTCTGGCTAAGTTTAAACCGCGCAAAAGGGAATAACAGCAATTACTTATTAGATTATAAGTGACCATTCTAAAGAAAAAATAAATTATGTTATATATTGCTATTGACAAATAGCATATATTATAGTATAATAACAAACTGTTCTTTAAAATAAAAGGAGGCAAAAAATGCCAAAAAAAGTAAAAAAAATATTAATAGCCCTGGTGACTATACTAATAGTCACCCTAGCAGTGTTAATAGCATCGCCCAAGCAATATTTAATTATTGATGGGCAAAACAACATAGCCTATGGAGGGGCTATAAACACTGTCTTCTGGGAAGGACTTGACAGTGTTGATTATGAGACCGCCCGTCTAGTCAACACCTATTTAAAGGACCGGGCGGCGGATTATGTCGTATTGATAAACCCCCCCAGCGCAAGGACTGTACTGGATTTTTATAATCTAGCCAAAGTGCATGGGGCTAGATTAATTATTGGGGATACCCCCAATGAAAAAGAACTTAAGGCTGAATTGTTTAATTCAACCTTAAGCAATAAAGAAATAAAATTTCAAACCAATCAGGAATGGAAGCCTGATTGGAAAAATTCTTTTTATTGATTTTTCAGAGGTCGATTAAAAACAAATCGACCTTTTTTCTTTATTAAAAAACCTCTATAATAATTAAGATCTATAATAATTAAAAAATCCGACTTTATTTTTATTTAATTATGTATTGGCTCAATACCCCACCATCAGCTATTATCTTTAGTATTGGCCCAGTAAATTTTTATTGGTACGGCCTCATAATGATTCTGGCTATAGCTTCAGGCTATTGTCTTACCTGGTCATTAGCCAAAAAACATAACTGGAAATCTAGTGACTTATTAGATTTAGCTTTTAATATTATTATTGGTGGACTTATTGGAGCCCGACTTTATCATGTCATTATCCACTGGTATGATTATAGCCATAACTTAATAGATATTGTTAAAATCTGGGAGGGCGGCCTAGCAATTCATGGAGCCATTATTGGTGGTGGCTTAGCCCTACTGCTTACTTGTCATAAACGACATTGGCCTACCTGGCAGGTCGCTAGCTGGCTTACGCCTAGTTTGGCGTTGGGACAAGCTATCGGCCGCTGGGGTAATTTTTTTAATCAAGAATTGTTTGGCCCACCCACTAATCGACCCTGGGGCGTACCTATTGATGTTGTCTACCGCCCCATAGAATATTCAGCCGCTACCCACTTCCATCCTCTATTTCTTTACGAGTCCATAGCTTGTAGCCTATTAGCCCTCATCCTATACTATCTAAATCGTCACACTATCAAAGCACAATATATTGTAGCCACTTATTTAATTGGTTATGGCTTAATCCGTTTTGTCATAGAATTTTGGCGACAAGACCCCACTCTATACCTTTTAGGCTGGCGCTGGCCACAATGGATAAGTTGCTTCATGATTCTTGGTGGACTATGGTTAATTATTTATCCTTTAATCTTGCGCCAAAAACATTAAAATGATAATATTAAAAATGTTTTAATCCTTTATTTATCTTATTAACTCTCATTATGCCCAATTTAAAATCAGCCAAGAAAGAGTTGCGGAAAAGCAAAAGGCGCACTGCCAGCAACGCTGCAACTCGACAAGAGATCAAAAAAATGGTTAAAGGCGGCAACCGAGCCATTAGCGCCAAAGATCCTAAGGCCCATGACTTAGTAAGGCAAACTGCCAAAACCCTGGATAAAGCAGCTAAAAAGGGGGTGATTAAAAAAAATACTGCTAGTAGAAAAAAATCTCGTCTCCAAAAAAAACTGAATACCGCTGAAAAAGTAACAAAGAAATAAAGCCTTAAAGAGTAAATTATTCTAAAAACACTCCATAATCAGGAGTGTTTTTAGATATGGCAAGCTATGGTAGAATTTCAATCTTTGCTGTCTTAACGCCAAACTGTTTAGCTTCTTTATAATCCCGCATCCACACATCAATACGATTTTGATGGCGACGGTGCATTCTGTCTCGCACTACAAAAACCTGATCACCAAATAATTCTGGGATTTTAATCTTGGTACCCAATGGCAAAAAATTAACTGCCACCGTATCCTCAGTGTTATGTTGGCAAAGATTAAAACCGCTAGCAGTAATACAAGGAGAATTATCACACTGAGCTCTATTAGAATTATAGGCCGTAATAATATAAGGACCACTCAAGCTGCCAACCGGCTTAATAACTTCTTCTACCTTAATCTCTGATTCTGGCAAGCGAAGTGATAATCTTGCGCTAGTTAAATCACGTGGCTCTATATTATTAGCTGTTAAATTAAATACTAGCGGCCCATTTTGGCTAGCTGGTTCCATCTCTGACTCAGCTAACACCATACCTGGCCACAACAAAAACTCATAGGCTACTACCGCTAATAACAAATAACTAATTTTCCTCTTCTGTTTTTTGCTAAATATCTGACGATGCGAATCATCCATAAAAGGCTCTTTAATTAGAGCTTTAATAAAAAACAAGCATGGGTAGTATTTAAGGTAATGGGGGACATTAACACAATTACAAAAACTTGTCAACCATATATAATCCACCCGCATGGCATTAAATAAGTTCACCCTCATTTTGGATCACAAAGAAAAACAAAATGGGATAAATTGATACAGAGCCTTGCTTTTTCTTAAAAAGTGTTTTAAGATGTTGTTTGCACCTATCTCAAAACTTTTGGTAAGGGTGGCCAAAAGACTTCAACAAAAAATTAATAATTTTGTTTGAGGTTAAATATTTATACTAGGTGTTAACCTAGTTATTTTTTATGAGTCAAACAAAAAACGACAAAGAAGAATTTACTAAATTATTAGACCATGATCCGGTCGCTATTCCTAAAATTGGCGATAATGTTTCGGGGCGTATTATTTCCGCCTCTAAGTCAGAAATAAAAGTAGATATTGGCGGAGTTATGACTGGTGTTATTCGTGGACGTGAGCTTTATTTTAATACTAACGAGTATGCAAAACTACCAGCCGGCACAGAAATCGAAGCCACGGTGGTCGACCTAGACAATGAAAATGGTGAAGTAGAATTATCTTTTCGCCATATTGATGAACAAAAAGCCTGGTCGCTTATCCAAAAAAGTTATAATGACAAGACTAATATTAGGGTCCGTATACTGGATGCTAACCGAGGTGGATTAATAGTAGCATCTTCTCAACTTACTGGATTTTTGCCGGTATCTCAACTGGCTCCCAATAATTACCCTCGAGTAAGTGGCGGGGACAAAACTAAAATTTTAGAAAAACTTAAAACTTTGGTTGGTTCTGAGTTAGAAGTAAAAATTATGGCTATAGATGAAAATGAAAAAAAATTTATTGCTAGTGAGAAAGATGCCTGGCAAGACAAGCAAAAAGATGTTATTTCTCGTTATAAGGTTGGCAGCACGGTAGAAGGGACTATTACCGCCATTACTGGCTTCGGTATATTTATAAATTTTGATAACGACCTGGAAGGTTTAATACATATTAGCGAATTAGCCTGGCAGAGAATTGATGATATTAACGAATTATACAAAATAGGTGATAAAATTAAAGCTGAAATTATCTCTATTGATGGCTCAAAAATATTTCTATCTGCTAAAAAATTAATTAATGACCCGTGGCGGGATGTAGCTAAAAAATATAAAATCGGACAAAAGGTAAGCGGACTGGTCTTAAAGGTGAACCCCTTTGGTTTATTTGTTGAGCTGGATAAAGACATTCACGGATTAGCTCATGTCAGCCAACTGACATTAAAGCCAGGGCAAAAAATTACCGATGTTTATAGCCCTAACTCTAAAGCTGAGTTCACTATTATTTCTCTAGAGCCAGAAGATCATCGTCTAGGATTAGCTAGCGCCGATAAAAAACCCCAAAAAGCATCATCTTCTGTTAATTTAACTGAGGATAAAAAAACTGATAATCAAGAAACTAAAGATTCAAAAGAGACAACAGTCAAAAAAACAACTACCAAAAAACCCGCCCCCAAAAAAACTGTTCCAGCTAAAACAAAATAGCCATTAGCGGGAAATCTTAAAATAATTATGATTATTTTAAATTATGAAAAATCTATTTAAAAATTTCTTTCTCATTTTAATTATTTTCTTAACTATTAGTTATTTGTTTAGTTTATATTCCACTCAAAATACGCCAGTAGAAAAAATTGGGTTAGAAAAATTAGTTCAAGAAATTAACAATGAAGAAGTTGCCAGCATTACTGTTAAGGGCGATAATCTCTCTATTGTTTTAAAAGATAACCGCCAGCAAACTGCCTATAAAGAACCGGGGGAAAGCCTAAGTCAATTACTCCGTAACTATGAGGTAAGTCCAGAAAAAATGACCGCAGTTAATGTTAAAATAAAAAATGATTCCACTGTCACTATTATTCTAACCACCGTCTTACCTCTCCTTATTCCTATTTTAGTATTTGCTGGCTTGTTTTATTTTATCATGCGCTCGGCGCAGGGGATGAATAATCGGGCTTTAAGCTTTGGTCAAACTACTGCTAAAGAAGTAGACCGCCACAAGAACAAAATTACCTTTAAAGACGTGGGGGGAGTAAAAGAAGCCAAAGAGGAATTACGAGAAGTAGTGCAATTTTTGAAACAACCTAAAAAATTTACTGATTTAGGGGCTAAAATCCCCAAGGGCATTCTCTTGCTTGGCTCACCAGGCACTGGTAAAACTCTACTAGCTCGAGCTGTAGCCGGAGAGGCTGATGTTCCCTTCTTTAGCCTGTCTGGATCAGAATTTGTGGAAATGTTTGTGGGGGTAGGCGCATCAAGGGTCAGAGATTTATTTAAAAAAGCCAAAAAAAGCGCTCCTTGTATTATTTTTATTGATGAAATTGACGCCGTTGGCCGCAGGCGCGGCGCCGGACTAGGGGGCTCTCATGATGAACGTGAGCAAACCTTAAATCAAATTTTAGTAGAGATGGACGGCTTTGAACCCAATACTAATGTTATTGTAATGACTGCCACTAACAGGCCTGATGTTTTAGACCCAGCTCTTTTAAGACCGGGCCGCTTTGATCGACAAGTTGTCTTAGATGAGCCAGACATTAAAGACCGCTATGATATCTTAAAAATACATGCCGCTAATAAACCCCTGGCTAAAAACGCTAATTTACAATTAGTAGCTCAACGCACTCCCGGCTTTAGCGGAGCTGATTTAGCTAATGTACTGAACGAGGCAGCCATATTAGCAGCCAAAAAGAATAAAAAAATTATTGATAATGAAGATTTATTAGTAAGCATTGAAAAGGTAATGCTCGGCCCAGAAAGAAAAAGCCGCCTTTTAAGTGATAAAGAAAAAGAAATTACAGCTTATCACGAAGCTGGACATGCCCTAGTAACCCATTATTTACCCCATACCGACCCAGTACAAAAAATATCTATAGTCGCTCGAGGACAGGCTGGCGGATATACTTTAAAAATGCCGGAGCAAGATAAGCATCTCCAAAGTAAACAAGAATTCATTGAAGAAATAGCTGTACTTTTAGGAGGATATTCAACTGAAAACATTATCTATAATGAAGTAACTACTGGCGCGACTTCTGATCTTAGACGAGCTACCAGTTTAGCTAGAAGATTAGTAACTGATTATGGTATGAGTGAAAAATTAGGCCCGCGAACTTTTGGTGAAAAAGAAGAAATGATCTTTCTGGGTCGTGAAATTCATGAACAGCGTGATTATAGCGAAAAGGTAGCCGAAGAAATTGACCAAGAAATTAACAATTTTATTCATCAGGCCCGCATGATGGCTGAAGAAATAATAAATAATCATCGCCAAGAAGTGGAGGCTTTAGCTCATGAGCTTATAGCCAAAGAAACCATTGAAAAAGATGATTTTGAAAAAATGGTAGGACCTAAACCGCTTGCTTAAATAAATTACCCCTTTCTTTATAATTCTTAAACAAACCAAAACTAGCACAAGCTGGCGACAGCAAGACCACATCGCCTGTTTTAGCGTATTCTTTAACTAATCTCATGGCCTCACCCATACTACTGGCTAAAAATATTTGCTCAGGCGGATAACCGACTGACAATAAACTATCCTTAAGGCGAGGCGAAGCCTCCCCTTCAAATAAAATTACTGCTTTAACTGATTGGCTACGAATCGTTTTAGCTAAAAAAGTAAAATCATTTCCTTTGTCTGCGCCACCAGCCAATAAAATAATAGGCTCTCTAAAAGATTTAATGGCTATGATGGTAGAATCTGGGTTAGTAGCAAAACTATCATTATAATAACGAACACCCCCCTTTTCTCCCACCAATTGTAAGCGATGTTCTAATCCCTGGAAATTAGCCACTGCCTTTTTGGCAATAACTGGCAACACACCCACTATCTCTGTCGCCGCCCAAGCAGCGGCAATGTTTTCTTGATTATGTTCCCCTATTAATTTGCTGGGCCAAGAAAGCCGTCCAAACCATTTTATCTGCCCAGGACAATGCTTCTTGTCTAGCCAAGATGATAATTTTTTATTAATAACTAACCAATCTTCTGGATTTTGATGTAAAAAAATTTGTTCTTTTGCCAACCAATAATCAGCTAAACTTTTATGATAATTAGGATTCAGTGGGTCAGCCGGGGCTAAATGTTCTTCATAAAGATTAGTAATAACAGCAATGTGCGGGCTATGCCTCAAATCTTCTAGCTGAAAACTGGATAATTCCAAAACTACCAATGATTTCTCAGTTAATTGATCAAAAAAAGCAAACGGCGGTACGCCAATATTGCCTCCTAAAAAAACTGGGTAGTTAGCTAATTTTAAAATATCATAAATTAAACTGGCGGTTGTCCCTTTGCCTTTACTACCCGTAACCCCAATAATGTTCTTAGTAGGGCAAAACTTAAAAAATAAATTCATCGGGCTATTTAAAACTCCGCCACTTTGTATGGCTTCTTGAATCTGCGGACAAAATATGGGCCAGCCTGGCGAGCGCCAAAGCTCATCATAACCTTTTAAAGATTTATATGATTTACGACCTAACTGCCAATTTATAGATAGACCGCCAGTCAAATGGCTAATTCTTTCCTGCTTATCTTCTAACGCTGAGGCTTCGCGCCGATCATAAATAGACAAATTTACAGACACGCCCTTGTTGGCGAGCCATAAAATGAGGGCCTCATTTTCTGTTCCTAGCCCTAATACGGCAACTTTTTTATTTGAATACTCCTTCAAATTAACCATATTATAATTCAGCCCAACTATTGCCCACCATAGTACTAACTACCAAAGGAGCAGGTAGCGCAATTATTTCTGTCATCAGGGGCGGTACGGCGGCAGTAATTTTATCAACTAATTCATCCAGGGCCTCAATTAAAATCTCGTCATGAATCTGTAAGACTAGTCTAGCTTTAGTCCAGGCAAAATTATCTGCTAACCACTGGTCTACATTAATCATGGCTACTTTCATAATATCGGCAGCCGTACCTTGAACTGGAAAATTAATAGCCATCCTTTCAGCCGCCCGTCTCAATACCGGATTAGGACTTAATAAATTTGGTAAATATCGCCGGCGACCCCAAACGGTGGTAACAAACCCATCTTGACGTGCTTTTGTTAATAATTCATTAATATATTTATGAATCTTGGGATAAATAACAAAATATTGTTCAATAAAATCTTGAGCCGCTCCATAGCTAAGGCCGGTCACATTAGCTAACCCGTGGGGTCCCTGACCATATAAAATACCAAAATTAACTGCTTTGGCAGTACGACGTTGTTGCTCGGTAACCTCTTCTAGTGATATTCCGTTAATTTTAGCCGCTGTCACAGCGTGAATATCGTGACCAGCTAAAAAATCAGCCACCATATTATCTTCATGGGCTAAGCTGGCTATTACTCTTAGCTCTATTTGGGAATAATCAAAACTAATTAATTTATAACCCTGATCAGGCACGAAAGCTTGACGTAATTTTTTTCCCATGTCAGTACGAATAGGAATATTTTGAAGATTGGGCTCACTGGAAGAAAGACGACCAGTGGCAGTTATCGCCTGATGGAAAGTAGCTCTTAGCCGCCCATCCTCCGGACTAATCAACTTTGGTAAAGCTAGGGCGTAAGTATTTAATAATTTATTTATCTCTCGGTACTCTAAAAGCAAGGAAATAATAGGATGCTGGTCTTTAATTTTCTGTAGGTTTGCGGCATCAGTAGAAGGACCGTTTTTTGTTTTGCCTAAACCTTTAGGACTTAAAGAAAGTTTATTGAATAAAACATCCTGCAGCTGTTTGGGTGAATTGATATTAAATTTTTCTCCAGCCTGATCATAAATTCTTTGGGATAAATTATTAAGGCTATCTTGCCATTCTTTAGCTAAATTAGTAAGCACTGCTTGATTTATTTTAATGCCGGCTAGCTCCATCTTAGCTAAAACGGCAATAAGTGGAATTTCAATTTCATTATATACTTTCAATAAAGAAGCCTCGACTAATTGTTTAACTAGGGCCTCATGGATGGCCATAATCTGTAAAACTCCTAAGGAATAATCCTTGGGATTATCATTGTTTTCTCCCCACTTAAAACCAACCTGGCGGCCAATATCTTTAAGGCTAACCTGCCGCTCACCAGGATGTAAAAGATAATTAGCCAACAAAGGATCACCGGCCAGCCCCCTTAAAGTAATATCTTGAGTTAAAAAAAATTTAATAACGTCTTTGGCTTGAAAAATAATTTTCTTTATATCTTTATCTTCTAAAATTGCTCTCCATGGCTCTAAAATTAAACTACTAGCAGATGTAGAAGGAGTAAATAGCTCACCTTGGACCCCCTTGCCCATGGTTAATTCATAAACCTCATTTTGACCGGCCAACATTAAGCCTGCTAACTGACCACCCTCCAAGACCGGACAAAGAACTAAAATTTTTCCTGGCCAAGCATGAGCTAAATCAGCTGACTCACGGACATTACTTATTTTAATTACTTTAGACTGATGAATAGTAAAAGCTGATGGCTGACTTTGAGGATAATGAGATAATTTTTCTAGTCTAGGAATAAGACTATTAAGTTGCCACTTTAAAAAAGCTTGGCGAGCTGAAGTAAAATCAAAACCACTAAATTTTGCTTCCTTTAAAGAAAATTTAATCGGCACACCAGAATCAATGGCTGCCAATTTTTGGCTTAAATCCAGACTTTCTTGGTTAGCTAAAATTAACTGACGCCAGCGTGGTTTTATATTAATACTATCGCCAGAGGCCACGGCTGCCTGAATATTATCTAAACTACCAAATAACTGAAGCAGACTAACTGCCGTCTTATGACCAATACCTGGCACTCCTTTAATATTATCGCTGGCATCACCGCACAAAGACTTATAATCTACCACCTGCTCTGGTTTAAGACCCATAATTCTTTCCACCCCTTCTCTGTCTAAAATAACTGTCTGCTGTAAACCTCGTTGTAGCCAATAAACACTAACATGATCATTAACCAGCTGAAAGGCGTCTTTATCTCCGGTAACTACATAACTATGAATATTCTTGGGCGTATGGCTTACAATTGTTCCAATAATATCGTCAGCCTCATAACCAGTTAATTCAATAATGGGGACATTAATGGCCGTGAGCAATTCCTTAATTATTGGAATCTGACTATATAATTCCTCAGGCTGCTTAATTCTTTTAGACTTATAGTCGACAGATAACTCATGACGGAAGGTTGGCTCTGGCCTGTCAAAAGCCACTACTAAATAATCTGGTGATAATTCATTAATAACTTTAAACAAAACACTAAAAAATCCATAAACAGCGTTGGTCGGCTGTCCATTAAAAGAAAGGTCAGACTGAATAGCATAAAATGATCGATAGGTAACGGCATTTCCATCAACAACTATTAATTTTTTATCTGTGCCTGGCATATCAATATTATAATTTATTTCTATTATTTTTAGCAATAAAATATACCCGCTTTAAGGCGGGTATATTACAATCATCTTAAAGATTCACTTATGGCCGACTTCATATCATCACTCCATTTGTCTTGCCAATCAGCAGGCTGATGATCCCAAAATTGAATTACATAAACCCGACCATCCTTAACCATCTTCTTTTCAAAATTCTGTTTACCTTCATCATCGTCTTTTAGTTGATTCCAGGCATCTTCTGAATAAACCCTAATAACTATCGGCCTGGCATAACTAGGAACGATCTCATAGACATAGGCTGGATCGCTAGTAGGTATGAAAAATCTAATCTCTGTATAATCAGTAGCATTGAATCTTTCTGTCTGATAATAAATAAATTCCGACGGCAGGTCTAAACGAAATCCTAAGTCTTCGTTTCTATAATGATATAAATTATCTTTACCCAATTCGTCCATATTAGGTTCTGCCTTATTGTTTATAACCCACCAGATTAATACTCCGCCAACAATAATTACTAAAATTAATGGCCAAATCCATTTAGAAAATTGCTTGCTTTTAGGCATAACTAAACTGTTTAATTTTATTATTTTTTACCTTTCCCCATGTTCTTAAAATTTTGTTGAATTTGCCATAACCTATAAGCAGTTGACAAAAAAACATAAGCCATTAGCAAAATTACCATTCCCATGACTAATTTAGCCATAAAGGTGGTCCAGACAGTTAAAAAACTAAGAATTAATAATAAAATACCGACTACGGTTAAACTAATTACTATCTGTTTAATTTTTTTATTAATAACTTTAATAGCGTTTTCCATATTTATAAATTAAGTTAGTTAATAGATTAAATTATAACATAATTTGTAAGTACTGACTATAATACCACTATTTGGCCATCCTCTCCCGATAAAGAACCGTTAAGGCAAAAACCAGCGGCCTGACGATGGCCACCGCCACCCAAAAAATTAGCTAGCATTGACATGTCAATATCAGTTAAACGAGACCTTAAACTTCCCTTAATCTGACCGCTTTCCGTTTCTATTAATAGTAAAGTGCCAACAACACCCTGAAGACCGCTAATAAGTCCAATAAGGCCGCTAAGATCATCAACTCCTAGTCCAAATTCAGATAGCTCGTTGTGCTTTACCACGGCTATAGCCACCAGATACTCATAATTAATTTTTAGACGGCTCAAAACACGGCCCCATAAATGCATAACCGCTAAATTTTTATTAGTTAAAGTCTGCCCCACAATTTTAGGCACCCTAGCCCCCATTAACATCATTTTAGCCGCTATTTTAGTAATCCTATCACTAGTATTGGAATATATAAAATTACCAGTATCGGTTAATAAACCAGCTAAAATTGATTTAGCTATCTCTATATTAATCGGCCAGTCAATGGCTAGTAAAAAATTATAAATTATCTCTACTGTAGCGGCGGCTTCGCTTTCTTTAAACTCTATATCAGCATAATCTTCTTGCCGTTCATGATGATCAAATTCAATAACTGTTTGATCGGAACGGCGGGTATATAGCCAATCTTTTAATTTACTGCGGCTAGCAGTCGCACAATCTACAATAATAATAAGATCAAAGTCGTCAAATTGTTCCTTGGTTATTTTGTTTGTTAATTGGCTAATTCTGGATAAAAATCTAAAGTTTTCATCAGGGGCACTAGCACAATAAGCTACTGCCGGTTTATTAATAGCAGCGGCTAATTCTAAAAATATATTAGTTGACCCTAAAGCATCACCATCAGGATTAAAATGAGTAGCTATAAGCCATCTTTTAGCCTGGCTCATTAATGACCATGCCTGAATAGCTGCTGACTTATTCATATAAAATTAAATTGACAATCTATCAATTAAACGATTAAGGTGGTCGGCTTGTTCGGCTGAATTATCAATTAGCCAAATAATTTTGGGCATACGCGGCAATTGACATCGTTTAGTTAAAAGTTTAGCAATTTCAGCTGATTCTTTTCTTAACTTCTTTAGAGCTGTACCTCGTAAATTAATTGGCAGCACCGACACTCCAACTTTCATTTCTTGATAATCACCACCTAAATTAACATAAGTAATAGATAATAAACCATCAGAAAATTCAACCAATTTATTAACCACATCGGCTATCTCTTGATGCAGAACAACATTAGTACGTTTTAAATTACGAACCATAAATTACACTTTCTTAAAAATCTGTTCTTCACGATAAATCTGTAAAATATCTCCAACATTAAGCGCATTCGGACTTTCAATTTGCAAACCACATTCTTGGTTAATGGCAACATCCTTGACTTCCTGTCGACCGGCCTGAAGTTGAGTTAATTTGCCCTGGCCAATGGTCTCTCCATTTCGTATTATCTCTAATAAGTTATCCCGGCTAATATTACCTTCTATAACTTTACCCCCAACTATTTGAACCGCCCCACCTTGTTTAAAAATAGCCAATATTTTAACCTGCCCTAAGTCTATCCGCCTGATTTCTGGTTTCATTAAGGCCTGCATATCTTGTCTAACCTTATTTATAAGATCATAAATAATTTGATATCGCTCAATAACCACTTCTTTTTCTCTAGCTAAATCTTCAACTTGAGCGCTTACCCCTACATTAAAACCAATAATCCTCGCCTGATTAGCAGCTGCCCTAATAACATCTCCCTCGGTAATATTTCCTAAACCACGATAAATAATTCGAACGGCTATTTCTTCATTATTTAACTTTAAAAGAGAATCCTCGATAGCTTCTCCGCTACCATAAACATCGGTCTTAATTAATAAATTAATGACAGTACCCTGAAAAGAATTATTATCTTGTATTTTAGTAATGGCTTGGTTTTGTTTTTTAGCAACTGTTCTGGTTTTATCTCCACGCTCTAGTAGTTCTACTTTGACCACATCGCCAATTTCTGGCGTAGCCTTAAGACCAATAACTTTCACTGGGGTAGATGGCCCAGCATCTTTAATAGATTGGCCGCGATAATTTTTTAAAGCTCTAACCTTACCATAATACTGCTGATTACACATTAAATTATCACCAACCCTTAAAGTGCCATTATGAACTAAGATGGTCGCTACCGGCCCTTCGCTTTTATCTACGTGGGACTCAATAATAGTTCCTACAGCCTCAGCTAAGGGGTCGGCTAATCGATCTTCGGCATTAATATCAGCTAGCAATAAAATAGTATCTAATAGCTCGTCTATGCCCTGGCTATATTTAGCCGAAACTAAGCAAATAGTAGTTTTACCACCCCACTCTTCAGGCACAAGTCCGAGCTCATTGGCTAATTCCTGTTTCACCTTTTCTATATTAGCCTCTGCTTTATCAATTTTATTTATGGCCACGATAAATGGCATTTTATTCTCTTGGATAATACGATAAGCTTCAATTGTTTGAGGCTTAATGCCATCATCAGCCGCTACCACTAAAATAGCCAGATCGGCTACCCTAGCCCCGCGCTTACGCATGGCGGTAAAGGCTTCATGACCCGGCGTATCTACAAAAGTAACAATTCTGTCTTTGCGAGTAATTTGGTAGGCACCAATATGCTGAGTTATACCACCAGCTTCAGTGGCCACTACATCTGTAAGGCGAATAGCATCTAATAATTTAGTTTTGCCGTGATCAACATGACCCATTACTACAATAACCGGCGGTCTAACAATTAAATTATTAGAATTAGAAATTTTTTCTCTCGTCTCTGATAAACTTATTTCATTATTATCTATTACCTGACCAGAAGCAGGTACTACTTCTATTCCTAGTTCACTGCCGATTATAGTTGCCGTATCAATATCTATTTTTTCATTAAGTGAGGCAAAGATACCATTTTTCATCAACTCAGCTAAAATATAATTAACTGGCAAACCAAAACTAACAGCCAAATCCTTAACAGTAATAACTGCCCCTATTTTAGCTACTCGCTTTTCAGCTCGAGCATTGGCCACCACTTCTTCTTGTTGCCGTTCTCGTTCTTCGCGATTTTTTAATTCACGAGTCAACCGCGGCCACTCTCGAATAATACGTTGAGCTAGATATTGATCTATTTTAATTGCCCTTTGGCCAATATCAAAACCAATTTTAGGTAGAGTATCTTTCAGTTCTTGAGGAGAAACTCTAAGACGACGCGCTAATTCAGTAATATTCATAAATAAAAATCATACACTGGCTAAACAAAAACCAGGGTTTAAAATTAAATATTTTGCCCTTATTTTACAATGTTTTTATTAAGAAGTCAACTAATAAAACCATAAAACCCCATATTTATGGGGTTTTATAAAAATAGTTTTGCTATGAGCGGTGAAAAACGTGGCCAATCTTGGCTACAATTTTTTTATTAGATAGTTTGTCTATAAAACTCAGCCACAAACTATATTCCAGAACGGTTATTATACCTATAACAACCATGAAACCGGCTATTAATAAAATCTCGGCTACAATAGTTAATAGTGTCTCGCTAAACGATAAATATCGTATTAAGAGTAAGGATAAAAGTGAATAGGGTATAGCTAACAGACCAATAATAAAAATCCACACTAACGAAACCAAAATATTTATCAAAATAACGATAATAAACATTTCCAGGCTAGGTAATAAATTCTTGTACAGTGTTTGCCAGGCTTTTTTAGCTGAAGCCACCCAACCACTATTTTTGTCTGACAAAAATAAAAAAAGCCAATACCGCCCCCACATACCTACCAACCAAATTAATATTAAAAAGAGCAGAATAAAGAAAATATAAACAAAGATACTAGTTATTGGCTGTCTAATAAGATAAGCACCGGCCATGCTTAAGCTTACTATTACTAAGCCAATAAATAATACTAGTTTTACAAAAATAATAAGACCGGCTGTCGGCCAAAAAGTAGGCCAATTAGTTTTAATTTGTTGCCAAAAACTCATCTTAGGCGCTGGTAAGGATTTTTTACCTTCTGATTTTATACTGGCCTGTATTTTCTGAACTAATAAAATCTGACTATTAATAGCAAAAAACAATAAAGCCACAATAATTACCAAGCCCAACAAACCACTAATAAGCATCAAGGGGTTATGAATGGTAAAACTAACCAACGATAACCCGCCATACCAATACTTAGATAGTGAATTTAAAAGTCTAGCCCATCCGCCACCGTCAAGGGCACTTAATAAACTATTATACTGGCCAACATTACTTAACATCGCCGCAAATAAGCCCATAACCCATAACCAGCGATTATGAATGGTTATCCGCCAAGCTTGTTTAATTATGTCCCAATAATGAATCATAATTTTATTTAACTTAATTTAGAAGATTTTTTAAACCAATAAAGCTGCTGAAAAATACTAAAAATACTAGATAGCAGCCAATACATTGCTAAACCGCTCGGCAACGTCCAACAAATTACTACCGTCATCAGGGGCATCATAAACATCATTTGCTTATTCATCATTACCGCGAAATTCTCAGTTTGACTTTTACTGCCTTTCGTCGGCATAGTATAACGGGCCGAAATCTTAGTCTGTAAAAACTGAGTTAATCCAGTCACGACTGCTAAAATTTTACTTGATTTAGCCAAATCTATTATACCAAAAAAAGTAGTTTTTAACAATTCTGGTCTACTAATAAATGGATAGACTAATGATAGCGACTGATTAGAAAGACCGTCACGAAAAACCATAAACACCGCCCATAATAGCGGCAACTGAATTAAAAGAGGCAAACAAGAAGAAGCTGGATTGATTTTTTCTTGACGATAAAGATTCATTAAGGCTTGACCTTGTTTTTCCTTGTCGTCCTTATATTTATCTTGAATCTCTTTAATTTTTGGCTGCAGACGATTGATGGCTTGCTGTGATTTTAACGACTTCTGAGAAAGAGGCCACAAAATTAACTTAACCAGGATTGTTAGAGCAATAATAACTATCCCCATGTCATGCCCCGGCAAAATATTATAAAACCAGACTAAAAGATTGAGTACTGGCTGATAAAAAAGAATAGTAAATAAATGTTTCATAAAAAAATTAACTGACCGGATCCCAACCGCCAGTTGTCCATGGATGACAACGTAAAAGACGATTAACGGTCATCAAAATTCCTTTAACTAAGCCATGTTTCTTTAAAGCAATTTTAGCATATTCCGAACAAGTTGGTCGAAAACGACAGCAACCATAAGGAAAATAGTTTCTAAACCAACCATGATCTGGTGACAAAGTTTTTTGATAGCCCGAAATAATGGCAATTATTACCCTAATTATGACTTGCTCTAAAGATTTAATAAGTATCATACTATTAATTTTAGTTTTTTCCAAGCCTTAATCAGCTCTTGTTGTAAATCATCAAATTTTAAAAGAGAATATGGAGCAATAACCACAATAACTATGTCATAACCTTTAGCCATCTTATACAAATTCTCTTTCACTATGCTTGCCAAACGACGTTTAATTAAGTTACGTTCCGTAGCCAAACGGCAATAACGACGGCTTACTATAAAACCAAACCGGTTATAGTTCAAACCATTAGTCACCACCCTAACACCTATCAATTTACCATAATATTTAGTCTCGGCTGCCTTAAAAAGACGGTTAAAGTCTTTTTTTTTGGTTAAATGATATTGTTTTTTAAGCATAAAAAACTAACCAAAAATTATTTGGTTAATTTTTGACGCCCCTTATTGCGACGACGGGACAACACATTGCGACCGCTCTTGGCCATCATTCTTTTTAAAAAACCGTGTTTCTTTTTAGCCCGCAAATTATTAGGCTGGTAGGTTCGCTTCGGCATATTATCAAAAATTAAAAAACTACTCTTAGTAATATAGTCTAAAAAAGAGCATATCAGCTTATTAGGCCTTGGTCAATACTTACAGAGATTTTATTATCCACATTTTATCAACAAAGTTATCAACTTTTCAGTGGGTTGCTGAAAAAAATAGGCCTGTTATAATAAAATCAAAACTTCTAATCCCCCACCTATGGACCACCCACCCTTAGAACAAATTTGGCAAGCCATTCTTAGTGAAGCTGAGTTAAACATGTCCAAAGCTAATTTCACTACTTGGTTTAAAAATTCCTTTATCTTTGATTATCAAAATGATATTTTAACTATTGGTGTTCCTAATGCCTTTACTCAGGCTTGGTTTGAAAATAAATTTTCTAAAGATATTACTCAAATTTTCTGTAAAGTCACTGGCAACAAACTAAAAGAGATAAAATATGTTATCAAAACCAAACCTAAAGAAACTCAAAATACCTATAATTTTCTTGCTCCCGACCCTAATGAACAAAAAAAAGATAAGATTAATAAAATTACACCAACAAAAGATGAGTCGTTATGTCTTGCGGCTGGCCTTAATGCCAAATATACCTTTGAAACCTTTATTGTGGGCAAGCACAATGAGTTAGCTCATGCTGCTTGTTGGGCCGCCATTCGCCAGCCAGGAGAAACATATAATCCCCTTTTTATCTATGGAGGGGTTGGGTTAGGTAAAACTCACCTCCTTCAAGCTATCGGGCATGAAATGCTTCGGTCTAACAAAAAAGTTCTTTATGTTACTTCAGAAAAATTCACCAATGATTATGTTGATGCAGTTTATCATGGTCAAGGTAATACTTTTAAGAGTGTCTACAGAAATGTGGACTTATTACTAGTTGATGACATTCAATTTATGGCTGGTAAAGACGGTACTCAGCAAGAATTTTTTTATACTTTTGATCAACTCCACCGAGCCAATAAACAAATAGTCATTACCTCTGATCGCTCGCCAAGAAACATGAAAGCCGTAGAGGCTCGTCTTATTACCCGTTTTGAGTGGGGTATGGTTGCCGATATCGGACAACCAGACCTAGAAACTAGAATAGCAATTTTAAATTCCAAATGCCAACAAAAAAACTTCCCCTTAGACCCATCAGTTATTCAATATATTGCTACAAATATAAATAATAATATCCGCGAATTGGAGGGGGCTTTGAATAGAATTATTGGATTTTGCCAATTTCATAATTGTCAACCGGACTTATCTATTACTAAACAAATATTAAAAGACTTTTTTATTGCAATTCAGGCCAATAACTTATCTACTCCTCAAAAAATATTAGAAGCTGTGGCTAATTTTTATAATCTTAATTTATCTGAGATTACAGGTAGTAGTCGTAAAAAAGAATTAGTAATTCCTAGACAGATAGCTATGTATTTATTAAGAACTAAAATAAATGCCTCTTTCCCGGCTATTGGTCAAGAATTAGGCGGACGAGATCATACCACTGCTATGCATGCTTGTACAAAAATTGAGCAAGAAATACGAAACGGTTCTAAAATTAGACAAGACATAGAGCAAATAGCTCAGTCAATCACCTCTGTGTATTAATTGTAAATAAAATGTTTATAACCCCTATTTATCCACAGACTTTTTAAAATTAATTAATTTTTACACTTTTTATTAACAATAACCCTCAATTTCATCCACAATTACAATAATAATATTTTTAGCTAATATTACTTAGAAAAAATAGTTATCAACCTTTACCCAGTTATTATTATTAATAATAATTTATATATAATTAAAATATTATGCAATTAACAATTCTCCAAAAAAATTTACATCAGGGGTTAAATACTATTAGCCATATTGCTGAGAAAAATCTCAGTATTCCTATTTTAAATAATATTTTAATAAAAGCTAAAAATAATATTATTACTTTAGCAGCTACTAATCTAGAGATAGGTATAACTAAACAAATTAGAGGTAAAATTATAAAAGAAGGAACAACTACCGTAGATGCTAAAATTTTTAGTGATTATATTGCTCTTTTACCTAATGAAAAAATTGATATCCAATTAGTAAATAAACAAGATTTAAAAATTAATTGTGAAAAATATAACACTGTCATTAAGGGACAAAACTCTGAAGATTTTCCAGTAATTCCTCAAATTGATAAAAAAATTAGTCTTACTTTATCAGTCTCCGACTTAAAAATAGCTCTTAACCAACTTCTATTTGCTATTAATCCGACCGATAGCCGCTTAGAATTAACTGGTATTCTATTTGATATTAATGATAAAAATATAAACTTAGTATCTACCGATAGCTTTCGTCTAGCTAAAAAGGAAATTAATTTCTGTTTATGTTCCGGCACTATGGATTCAAATGGTCTAAAAATTATTGTGCCCCTAAAGACCATGCAGGAATTGGCACGAATTATTAATTTTCCTAATGATGAGCTAACCGAAGATAGTGATCAAATTCAAATACACATTGCTGATAATCAAATTTTATTTGTTTATCAAGGTGTAGAAATGGTGTCTCGTTTAATTGAAGGACATTATCCTGATTATATTCAAGTTATTCCTACTAACTTTAAAACCGAAATTATTATTGACCGAGGAGAATTTTTAAGAGCTATAAAAATGGCTTCAATTTTTAGTGCTAATTCTAACGCCGTTGATTTAACTATTAATACCGATCAGCAACAAATAATAGTTGAGGCTGTATCAGGCCAAATTGGCAGTCATCAGGCTAAATTAGCCGCCAAAATAAACGGCCAAGATAACTCCATCCGTTTAAATTATCGTTATTTATTAGATTGTCTTAATGTTTTATCAGCTAATCAAATATCGTTTAAGATAATTGACGATGTCAGTGCTTGTAAAATAACCTTGCCTGGCAGTGAAGAGTATCAATATATTGTGGTTCCGCTCCGTAAATAGTTATTTAGCGTTAGCTATAGTCAGTAAAGAAAAAAGAGCCGTCTCGTTACCATGACTTCTTTTAGTAGACCAATTAAATTTTGTTAAATTATCTAATAGTTGAAGCAGATTATCCATTTTTAGTATTGAAGCCTGATTAATTAGTTTTTGGCTTACACTTTTTGGTAAATTTAGCGATTTTTCAATTTCTATCGGCGATTGCCCGGCCTCTAAGCGAGCCTTGATATCTAAAAATTGGAGTATCTGCCGGTTCAGTAGAACTAGACTACTGGCGATATTGTCTTCATTATTAAAAATTTCTTCAATTAATTTTGTTGCTTGGGATAATTTTTGATTACAAAAGGCCTCTATAAATTCAAATAGATGTTTAGTAGTATTATTTACTAAGAGATTAATATCATCTATATCAATGGCTTTTTTATGATCGCTGCCGGCGAGATAATTAGTTAATTTATTAAGTTCATGGTAAATTTGCCAAAAATCGCCGCCAGTTAGCTCTAATAATAGTTTTTTAGCAGCCGGGGTCAGTTCTACGTTTTTTTCTTGAATAAGTTGATTTAAGAATTTTTCCCTATCTAGCCCTTTTAGTTTAGGATAGTATTTTGTTAATTGGGCTTTTTGAGTAAGGAGTAAAAATAACTCTTGTTGATTTTTATTAAGTAGCTTGATCCGTTTATTATTGTCAAGGACTGCTGGCTGATATTTCCCTCCCCGATATTTCATTTCCAGATTATAGTCATTAATAAATAAATAGATAGATGGCAATTCGAGTGTATCTCCCTTTTTTAATTCACTGATTAATCCATTTTCTACAGCCTGATTTTTACCAGCAAATAAATTATTAAGAGTGATAACCTTAGTGGAGTTAAAAAGAGATTGGTTATTAAGGACATTATTGAGCTCTAACCAATTTGTTTCGGGCACCTCAAAAGATTGCAGGTTACCAACAATATTAGAATCTAATGTTTTTAATTGTTGTTTATAATCCCGCTGAATTTGAAAACTTTCTGCGCCATAGCGGAAAAAAATCATAAACTTTATTTTTTGGTAGTAATTTTTTTAGTTTTTGAGGCAGGAGTGCTAGTCTTTTTTATTGTTTTTTTAGCTGTCGTTTTGGAAGTTTGCTTTTTAACTTTTTTCTCTGGGGCGGTTTTGGTTTTTTTAGTCTTCTCTTTTTTTGAAACTTCTTGGATTGAAGTCTCATTATTTTTATCAGCTGCGCTGATAATATCTAAATGCCAGCCGGTTAATCTAGCGGCAAGGCGGACATTTTGGCCATCTCGGCCAATGGCTAATGATAATTGTTCCGGGTCAACAATAACAACCGCTTGTTTATTTTCATAGTTTAGATTTACTTGTTCAATTTTTGCCGGGGCTAAAGCATTAGCAATAAATTTATTGGGATCATCACTATACTCAATAATGTCAATTTTTTCCCCGCCAACCTCATTAATTATAGTTTGGATTCGCGAACCTCGTTGACCAACACAAGAACCAATAGGGTCAACATTCTCACTGTTAGCGGCTACTGCCACCTTAGACCTACTGCCAGCTTCTCGGGCGACCGCCTTTAAATCTACTAGACCGTTAGATATTTCTGGAATTTCGAGATAAAAAACCTTACTAAGAATTTCGTCAGCTGTTCTAGACAGGATAATCTCCGGTCCCCGATTACTCACTCGGACTTCTTCAACAAAGACCTTGATACGGCTATTAGGACGATAATTTTCGCTAGGTATTTGGTATTGGGGCGGGATAATCCCAACAGTTTTTCCGACATCTACTAAAATATTGTGGCCTTCACGGCGTTGGACAATTCCGCTGATTACTTCCTTTTCTTTGTCTTTAAAGTCTTCATAAATCATATCACGTTCAGCCTCTCTTAATTTCTGGATAATTACTTGCTTAGCAGTTTGAGCGGCCATACGGCCATATTCTGTGTGGGTTGGCAATTCAATAATAATTTCATCGCCCACTTTAATGTCAGGTTTAATTAATTTAGCCTCACTAAGCTGAATTTCAGTTTTAGGATTAAATTTTTTAATAATTTCCCCATTTTCATCGCGTATTTCTGCCGGCAGCTGGTCTTCATGCGCCATAGCTAACCCCTTAGTTTCCGGGTCTATAGTTACAGTTGAATCCTGTAAATTTTCTAAGGTTAGCGGGGCATTAAAGGTTGGGAGAGGGACGTCTTCCACCACTGTCTTAACATCATAGACCTTAATTTTAGAAAGGTCTTCATTAAATCTGACTTTAATATTTTGATTTTTGTCGCCATAGTCTTTACGATAAGCGGCAGCTAGGGCTGATTCAATAGCCTCAATAACTGCCTCATAATTGAGGTTTTTTTCCTCGCAGATAAGTTTAATGGCATTCATTAATTCAGACATAGAAAAAAATTAGCTGATAAAAAAAGCTAGTTTAATCTAAACTAGCATAAACTAATTATCTCAGAAATTATAGCTTTGTCAATTATTGACAAAATTTACTTTATGTGTTACTTTACTATTAAAGTACCTAAAAAATATAAATAAATAAAAGGAGGTGCCCAATGAGACACTCATGCTTTTTCATCGCCCTAGTAGGTATCACTCTGGTCATTGCTGCTTGTAGCAGCAATACAGCCAGAGTGGAGGTTGGGTTGGACGCCAACGGTCAACAGATTTTAGCTGTTGACGCGAAAGGCGTCCTACCTGCTGAGAATTGGATCCAGTTGAGGGGTGACCAAGACTGGATAAGTTTACGGGCCTATTATTTGCAAAAGGCCCGTGAAGCTACCACTCCTGAAGCTAGCCAGGCCTGGTTAGACTTGGCTAATCAGGTGGCCGGACAAGGGACCACTCTGGCAAGACTAGTGAATGCCAGTGATTATCGGATCGTCGTGTTAGATGGTCCCTTCGCTGGTATTACTCTGGAGCCCGGTGAAACCAGCCCCACCGAGGTCCGGGTACCTGTGGGAAGTTTGATATTTTCCGTTGCCAATTGGGGTTGTGGGTGTAATAATTTACGAACAATTATCGTCCGGCAAATTTCGGCCGGACAAAAAACAGTGGTTATTGTTAACAAATAACCACTTCCCGCTAGTAATAGCGGGTTTTTATTTTTTAAGCTGATCCTTGCCCTCCGCTCTCTCCGCCATTTGGTAAATTTTGGAAGATGAAGTAAGTAATAGCGTAAGCTAAAACAACAATAAGAAGTCCAATAGCGGCTCGTTGAATAATGTTTTGCGCTTTTTTAACTTGGGTATCATTACCACCAGCGGTCATCCATAATATGCCGGCATAAATCATTAAGATAACAAAAATGGTGCCCAACAGACCAAGGACTACTTGTATTATAGTGGCTATATTGTCTAATAATGTATTCTCGTTGGTGTTGACGTCATAACTACCCCTAGCTACTGACTCCAGATTGTTCATTACCGAACTTGTTGAGTAAGCTTTAACCGTATGGCCACCAAATAATAGTTGACCGACTATAATTATAGTCCAAACGCTTGTAGCAAATATTTTTTTAGTCATATTTCTTTTTCTTATGTAGTTATATAATAATCTCTATATTTTAATGGCACATACTAGACGCGAAAAACGACATTTAAGATAAAATATGTAATAGCGTAGGCCAATACCACAATAAAAAGTCCAATAGCTGACCGTTGAATAATGTTTTGCGCTTTTTTAACTTGTTCATCCTTACCGCCAGCAGTCATCCACAGAATACCGCCATAGATTATTAAGATAAAAAAGATGACGCCAATTAACTCATAAACGATATTAACAATAAGTTGTATTTGGCTCAATAAATCGTTATCTCTGGGCCCCATCTCCCATTCAGTTATGGTAACCCCATTTAAAAAAAGTTGTTGTGCTTCTTCATTGTCGGCGTGACAAATAAGGGGGATAGGGATAATAGTATAGAGACAAATTATTAAAGAAACAATATTAAGTAAAATTTTCTTACGTTTCATAGTGACGCATAAATCATATCAAGGCTTGCCCTATAAACATTGTTATGGCATAAGCTGAAAGTACTATAATAAGGCCAATAACTGCCGTTGTAATGGTTTTTTGGGCGTTTTTTAGCTGAGTATCATTACCGCCAGCAGTCATCCACAGAATGCCGCCATAGATTATTAAAACAAAAAATAATATCCCTACTAAGGCTAAAACAGAGCCAACTATTTGTCCGGCTCTGGACTGAAGCGTAACCCCAGTTTTTAAACCAGCCTTCGTGGCTGCGGCATCAAGACCAAAAGATTTATCTTCTTCTGCCCTGGCACTAAGTAGAAAGAAATTACTGTGGATTAATGTCATTGACAGGATAGGTATTCCTATTAACCACACTATATTCTTTTTAATGGGAACTAATTTTTTAGCCATGTAAGACTATTTAAAAATTTTGTCTCAGCATAATTACTATATTATACTGAGGCAAAATTTGCCAAAACATTTTGGCAAATTTTATTTAATAACAGCTAACTTTTAGTCGGGTACCGCCGTAGACGGATTAGTCGCGCTAATTATAGCATTAATAACGAAGGTGCTTAAAGCGTAAGCCATTAAAACAATTACTAGGCCAATAACTGCCGCGGTCATTATTTTTTTAGCCTTAGCGATTTTGTCTTCACTGCCAGCTGCCGTCATCCACTGAAAGCCAGCTACAATAATTAGGACGACAGCAATAGTTCCTAAAAAGCCAAGCACTACTTTGATTACATTAGCCACAACATCGCGAGGATCAGTGTCGGATAGTCCTATATTTGCATAGGAGTTTTGAGTATTACCCCAAACGTCTAAGTTTTGCGCATTGACTGTGACTGGGGATAAAGAGATTAAACTTGTTGCCCAGACTAGCGACATAATACCAATTAACCATTTTTTCATAATTTTTTGTTAATTATTAATTATAAAAATTTTTAAATTGCATTGCTTAATGCTTTAGTTATAAACATTGTTAGACCATAAGAAGCCAAAATAATTATTAGACCAATAACTGCCGCGGAGATAATTTTTTGAGCCTTAGCCACATTATCTGGTTTACCGCCGGCAGTCATCCATATGAAGCCAGCATAGAGTATCAATACTACGGCGATAGTTCCTAAAAATCCTAATATAATTTTAATAACATCAACTACTATTTGCCGTGGATCCCTTTCTCTAAAACCAATATTATTAAAAGCGCAAGTAGCTATATTACCTTCTCCCCATAGATTAACCTGAGCCTTAACTGGCTGAATAGTTAATAGATTGATTATTAAACATTGAGCTAGTAGAAGGGTGGGTATAAATTTTTTTATTAGGTTCATAAATTAACTTTATTGAAATATAAAAAATCAATTCGCCATTATTATAACATAGCCTTATATAAGCTAGCAAGGGCTGTGGCCTTCTAGCTACTTTTAATTATATATAATTATTTGCTATAATTCAATAGACAAAGATTATTTTTTATTATGCCCATACCTAAATTAGTTGTCCGCAAACCCTCTCATACCTATACAGCATATGTTAATCGGACCGGCCATCGTTCATCTTCAATTGTTAAATCAAGGCAACCCAATACTCGACGGCCGACTCGCCGCCACCTTAATTGGCCCAAGATTATCAAGTTTTTTGGGGCGTTGCTTATTTTATTTTTAATGATCAGTGTTTTCGCCTTCTGGTGGTTGTCACGTGATTTGCCATCACCTAATAAATTGCTAGAGAGAGAGATAGCTCAAAGTACTAAGATCTATGACCGTAAGGGTGAAACTATCCTTTATGAGATTCATGGTGATCAAAAAAGAACACTAGTTAATCTTGATCAAATTCCTGACCATGTTAAGCAAGCAACGATTGCCATTGAGGACAAGGATTTTTATAACCATGGCGCTTTTAGTTTGTGGGCTATGTTCCGCACTGCTGTCACTAATGTTTTGTTCCATCGGCGGGCTGGTGGTTCTACTTTAACTCAGCAATTTGTGAAAAATGCCCTATTAACTTCAGAAAAAACATATACCCGCAAGATTAAGGAGCTTATTTTGGCCTACCGGATTGAAAAGAAATTTTCTAAAGATGAAATTTTACAGATGTATTTAAATGAAATTCCTTATGGCTCCAATGCTTATGGTGTTGAAGCCGCTAGTCAGCGTTATTTCGGTAAGAGCATTAGTCAGGTAAATTTAGCTGAGGCGGCAATTTTAGCAGCCCTACCTCAAGCCCCAACCCGTTACTCACCCTATGGTCCTAACAGAGACACCCTAATAGCCCGGCAACGTTATATTTTAGATTTAATGGCCGAACAAGGTTATATTAGTAAAGAGGAAGCAGCTGAAGCTAAAGATTTCCCCTTACAGTTTAAGCCCTTACAAGAAAATGGCAATATTATTGCCCCTCATTTTGTGATGGAAATTAAAGGTCAGCTAGCCGAGAAATATGGCGAAAAAATGCTAGAACAAGGAGGATTAAAGATTTATTCTACTATTGATTTAGAAAAGCAAAAGATTGCCGAAGAGGCAGTAATGACTCAAGCTGAAAAAAATGTAAAAAATTTTGGCGCTAATAATGCTGCTTTATTTTCTATTGATGCTAAAACGGGAGATATTCTAGCCATGGTGGGCTCTAGAGATTATTTTAATGACGATATTGACGGACAGGTAAATTTAACCTTAAGGCCTCGGCAGCCAGGGTCATCTTTTAAGCCCGTAGTTTACGCTACTGCTTTTATGAAGGGTTATACGCCGCGGACAGTTTTATTTGATGTTATAACTAATTTTTCTTTAGATCCAGACAAACCCTATGAGCCACATAATTATAATGGTCAAGAATATGGCCCAGTTACTATGAAGAAAGCTCTGGCCGGTTCACTCAATATTCCAGCCGTTAAAACTTTATATTTGGCAGGCCTAGACGATGTTTTAGTTATGGCTAAAAATTTAGGCTATACTACCCTAAACGATAAAAGTCGCTTTGGTTTGTCTTTAGTTTTGGGCGGCGGCGAGGTAAAATTAGCCGAGCATGTAGCCGCTTATAGTGCTTTTGCGCGTGATGGAGAGATGGTTAAGCCACGTTATATACTAAAAGTGGAAGATAAAGATGGTAAAATTCTTGAAGAGACTCAGCCGGAACATATTAAAGTTTTGGAGCCGCAAATTGCCAGAGAGATAAATGATATTCTTAGTGACAACGATGAACGTATGTATATTTTTGGGGCTAAAAATCATTTAACTCTTAATGATCGGCCGGCAGCTGTTAAAACTGGCACTACTAATGATTATAAAGATGCATGGACTATTGGTTACACCCCGTCAATTATTACCGGGGTTTGGGTTGGCAATAATGACAATAAATCAATGAGTAAAGGGGCTGACGGTAGCGTAGTCGCTGCTCCAATCTGGCAAAATTATATGAATCGTATTTTAACTGGCACCCCGGTAGAAACATTTAAAAAGCCAGAAATTGAAGATACCGGAAAACCTGTTTTAGATGGAGTCATCCCGACCACTACCGTAGTTAAGGTAGATAAAGTCTCTGGATTATTGGCTACTAGTTCTACACCACCCGATATGATTCGCGAAGACCGTTATTGGCAAGGACATTGTATTCTTTATTATGTTGATCGCGAAAATCCTCGCGGGCCAGCGCCTACTAACCCTGGAGCTGATCCCCAATTTGCTTCTTGGGAGGCGGGGGTTAAGAGTTGGGCCGAGAGACAGAAACTTAATTTAGCTGAACCGCCCAAAGACAGCGATAATTTACATATTCCTGAGAATCAACCCGATTTAACAATTATTAGTCCATCACCAGGACAAAATATTAGTAATCATAGTTTATTGGTTAATGCTACTGCTATTGCGCCCCGGGGGGTTAAAAGTTTTAATATATATATTAATGGCTTTTTGTTAAAAACTATTAATGGCGATAGTTTAAATGAAGTTATCAGTCTTGATTTTTTGCCCAATGGTCAGCACAAAATAGCCCTAGAGGCTTGTGATGATGTTAAAAATTGTACTAAACACGAGCTTACTATTATCTTGGAGGGTGGTGATAATATCAATAATTTAACCATGGATTGGCTATCCCCTGGCGATGGTTTGACTTATCGGGCAGCTGATTTTCCTGTGGCCCTTCAGCTTAAAATTAGTAATTTTAAGCTAGCCCATAAAATTAAAGTATATTACAAAATTAAAAATTCTTCGCCCCAGCTTATTACTGTCGTCCAGCCGGACGATAATGGTCTAGCTAATATTAATTTTCCCCAGCCAGCTGAAGGTAATGGTACTTATGTAATAACAGCAGAGGCAGAATTGTGGACCGGAGAGATCGTTACTAGTTCCGGACTTACTTTATTGGTGAGAGGATTATAATTTTTAAATTAATAAACTAGCCCCTATAGCTGCAGCTTTTTGATTTTGTCCGATAATCCATTTAGGCCTATTAGGGGTTAGGCTTCGTTCGTTTATTATTTGTTTTACTACTGGTAAGTAGGTTTTATAGTATCGGCTAACTCCTCCAGTTAAAATTATTACTTTAGGATTGAGGAGGTTATTAAGATTAACCATAGCTAAACCTAGGATTTTGGCAAATTTTTTTACTTTTTGTTGCGCCTGATAATCGCCTTCTTGGGCAGCAGTAAAGAGGCGGCCGGCCGGATGACCCATTATTTTGTGGTAATAATATTCTAAATCAACTTCAGTTTGTTGATCAATAATCATGTGCCCAATTTCACTGCTGATACCTAATTCGGGGATAATATTTTTTCCATTTATAGCAATTGCTCCTCCAATGCCAGTACCGAGGGCTAGCACCACAAAAGTTGTGGTTTTTAAGGATTGGTGGCTCATTAAATAGGCCCGCAGAAAACAATTAACATCATTATCTAATGATATTTTTTTATCAGGGAATTCTTTAGCTAGAAGGTTATTTAAATTTTTGTTGTTTAATACAGTTAGGTTAGGACAATTTATTATTTGGCCGTTTTTAATTATTCCAGGTATGCCAATTCCAATAGTCTCAGGAACACTTTTTATTTTATCGGCCGCCCTAATTAATCGTTTAATTTCTAGATTAATTTGCTCAATTAATACTGGCAGGCTATCTTTCATAATTGGCTGTCGATGGGCAGCATAGACCTTTCGGCTCTGCTGGTTATATAACAGGCCAAAAATTTTAGACCCTCCAATGTCTAACCCTATGCTTAGTTGTTGTTTCATAAAGATTGGCTAAAAAGATTTTTAATAAATTCCCAATATTCACTATTACCATTTACTTCTTTTTCCCAATACCACCATTCTACCCCCCAAAGATAAAAAGTTTTAAAACCACCTTGGCGGCTGTATTCCAGGATGTCTTTTAATTTGTCTAAATTCATTGTTCGATCTCTTTCCTCTTTTGGTAAAGTGAAATAAGGCTGACGACCCCATGGCTCAGCCTGCATTTCAATAACAATGATTTTAGCATTAGTAAATAATTCAGTAATATTAGCCTTTATTCTAAAAAAGTTAGGAGTGAATGGATAGGTTATATAATGTTTGAGGGTTTTGCTATAGGTATGGCGATAGATTGAGGTGCCCATGATATCGGCTCGTTTGGCAGCGGGAATCCAAACACTTAATTCTCCACTGTCAGTGATGATAATTGGTTTTTTAGTATTTTGGCGAGCTAGGGCTATCTCTTTGTCTAAAAGTTTAATATCTAGTTTTGGGCATTCGCCAAAGCCAATTAAAAATGGCTCATTTTCTATTTGCCAGGCAATTACCATGGGGTTATTGTCATATCTATTAATGGTTTCTTGGATATAATTAAGTAATTTTGTTTGCTGATTTTCTTTATCCTGCTGGGCATACCATTCTGGATAGTGACATTCTGGCCAGCGAGGCAAGCGGGCCCCAACAGCTAAAATTATATCTACCCCTCTTTGACTTGCTTGATCTATTTGCCAATCTAATTGGCTAAAATCATATTCTCCTTCATTTTTTTCAATTATTGGCCAATAAGCTATTAATCTTAAATGTTTAACCCTTAGATCATCTAGCATTTTAATATAAGCATCACGCCAATCTAGGCCCATATCATTTAAAACTAATGGGGAAAAAGTTAAGCCATAGGTAAGTTCTTTTGGCGGGTAGATTGTCCGTTGGGTTAGTCTAATCCAGAGTAAACTGAGGATTATTAAGCAGGTCAGAATAATAACAAAACGTCGCCAATGTTTCTTGATTTTCTTTATCATAATAATAAAAACAGTCCTATATTAATTAAAATAATACCAATTAGTTTATGCCAGATATTATCGCGATTAATTTCTTGTTTAAGTAGCTTGGGATAGTGTTTGCCCATAAAGAAGACGATTATTAGTAAAAATAGATATTGTAACCCTTGCAGACTGTTGACTAAAGAAACATCAGCTAATGATATAGCAAAATTAGTCATTACAAAGGCAATGAAGGCTGCTAACCGGATACCCAAGAATAGCGGCCAACTTTTTACAGTGGCCTGACGTCGCGGGCGATTAAAAATTAGCCTTCTATTTCTAGCTGGAACTAATAGTAATAAGGCCCCTAGAAAACTACCCAGCCTAGTCCAGATGAATGAATTAGCAAAACCCTGAGAGTCATATATAAATTTTATAAATACATAGTAAGTCGCAAAAACAAAAGAAGCCGCTAGAGAGTTAAATAAAAGACGGCCAGTACTGCGCATGCTGGCTTTATGGGGTTGGAGAAATTTTTTTATTTTAATCCACCATTTATGCCAAAGAGTGTTGTGGGGGTTAAAAGAAACAAAACCACTGCCGACAATTAAAATAATAAGGGCTGCCAATTCTTGTGATGTTAAATTGTGTCTGCCGATTAAAAGATTTAAAAGCAGAGTAAAAAATGGGATAAAAGAGCCAGCTATTGGTACTACTTTAGTTGTTTCACCTTGATGTAGTGCTTTATACCAAAAATAGAGGGCGGCCATAAAAATTAAACCAGCCAAAAGATCTAATAATAGCCAGCCAAACGTTGGTATGTGTCGATTAAATATAAAAAGAACACAATTGCCAATACTCCAGATGCCCACATAAAAGGCATAAGATACCGAAGAATGAACTTTTTGTGACAGGAAATACTTATCTGCCAAGTATACTACTCCATTTAAAAGATTAGCTAAAATCGTAATTATTAGCCACATATTTTATAATCCATTGTTTTTACAAATATTAGCATAAACCTTGCTACTGGGGCGGGGTTGGCGTTTAAGTGAGGGGTAATCAACGGTATAAAGCCCAAATCGAGGCGTAAAGCCCTTATCCCACTCAAAATTATCCAATAATGACCAATAAAAATATCCTTTTATATCACAACCATTCTGGATAGCCCGATGGACCATCTTTAAGTGCTCTCTAATAAAATCTGCCCTGTATTGATCTTTGGCGTCAGCTATTCCATTTTCTAGAATATAAATGGGCAAATTATATTTTTTAGCTGACATTAAAACATCGTATAATCCATAAGGATTTATGGGCCAGCCCAAATCGCTGTGTGGTAAGTTGTCTAAAGAACGTCGTCCTAGACCAATTAGTTTATAAAAATAGTAATTAATACCTAGATAGTCTTGGTAGCCGCTAATTTTTTGAAAAAAATAATCATTTATAATATACTTGGCAATTTTATTTATTTTTTTATTAAACCAATAGTCATTAACTGGTTCAAAATACTGGCTATTATTGGCAATGCCTACTGAGCATTTTTTATTGGCTAAATGCAGGCTTTGATAAGCCAAGGAGTGGGCTTGAATTAGGTTGTTTACCACCTTTTGCCAGGCGTTTAAATTTCTCTTTTGCGGTGGCCAATGACCTCGCCCATAAGCATTCCAGGCGTAAATCATCGGTTCGTTAATAGTGCACCAAATTTCTACCCCAGTAATATTTTGGGCCAGATAGATGACATAATTATTAAATATGTGTGGTGCAGCCTGATTTTCCCAGCCGCCGATAGTTGAAAACCATAATGGATGAGTAAAATGATGAAGAGTAACTACGGGTTTAATTTTTTGTTTGAGGCATTCATTAATTACTGCTTGGTAGTGCCGTAAGGCTTTAGTATTAAATTGTCCTTGTTTGGGTTCAATCCGGCTCCATTCAATAGAAAAGCGGTAGGCGTTATTGTTAAGTTTTTTAGCCAGACCGATATCTTTTTTAAAGTAATGATAGGAGCCACAAGCAATACCAGACACAGATCCATCAATTGTTTTACCCGGCTCCCAGACAGACCAATCATTAAGATTGTTGCCCTCTGTTTGGTGGGCAGAAGTAGCGGTGCCCCAAAGAAATTCTTTAGGAAAATGGTATAATATTTGAGAAGTCATGGCATGACCTTATTTATTGACTGATAATAATGGCAGTATATCATTTTTTGCATTGGGAGACAATAATTTTTTGCTGTTCTTAGTGAATTATAGTATAATAATAATAAAGTTTTAATCCATCAGTCATGAAATTAAAACATTATCTTTTGATTAATTTAGGGGCCGCAATTGTTTTTTGGTTGCTCTGGTTTATGGTTCTTTTTAGGGTAGATCCACTATCTACTAATTGGTTGGGGTGGGGACTTTTTTATCTAACTATGTTTGCGGCAGTTTTTAGCACCATGTCTTTGTTTGGTTTTATTTTGCGGTTTAGCCTCATCCGCCAACAATTAGCCCATCGGGCAGTTATCATTGCTTTTCGGCAGGCAGCCTTAATTGCGATTGGCGTGGTTGTTATTTTATGGCTTTTGTCTCGGCGGTTGTTCAGTTGGTTTAATTTATTTATTTTAGCTGGCGGATTGGCAATGCTGGAATTTTTTATGTTAAGTTGCCAACCTCGAGATAATCACCCTTCAGCTCATAAAATTAATAAATATAAGTCAAGACCTAAAGAAATAATTTCCTCCACCTTTAAGGAGGATCATTAATTTTGACTATATGTGGAATTTATTAAAGATTTTTCATAAAAAAAATGACCACTTAGCAGCTAACCGCTTTCCTTTAGTGGTAGTTGGCCAAATTATTGAAATAAAAAAACACCCAGAAGCCGATAAACTAACAATCGTTAAAGTAGATATTGGTGATAAACAATTAGATATAGTATGTGGCGCTAATAATATTGAAGTTGGTCAATTTGTCCCAGTTGCCCTGGAAGGCGCTCATTTACCATCAGGAGTGGTTATATCTTCTAAGGAAATACGTGGCCAAATATCTAAGGGCATGCTTTGTTCAGCGCAAGAGTTAGGGTTAGGGGAAGACCATGAGGGGATTATGATTTTAGATAAATCAATAGTAAAACAGCCAGGTCAAAGCCTAGACAGTTATCTAAATAATAAATAATTTTAATATTATGGAAATATTTTCTACCTCTCATGATTTAGTTAATTTAGCCTTAGTTATTGGCATTATTGCCCTTAGCGCGGCTATGGTTTATTTTTTTATTACTGCTGCTGGCTTTATTCGGGAGATGCGTAAAACTATTGATGAATTTAATCGGCAGTTGGCAGTGGTTAGCCAAATTACTGACTCCATTAAAAGCAAGCTGTCATTTATGTTTTCTTATTGGTCAGTTCTAGGAAAATTGGTAGATAAGACTATTAATTTATTCCAGAACAAGATATTTAAAAAGGCAAAAAATAAGATTTCCCATTTTTCTTCAGCCAAAAAGCATGAACCAGGAGAAGAGGATGCTGAGAGAAATGATCTAGATAGCCATATTGAAATTAAGGTAGAGCCTAAAAGTAAAGTTAAATCTAAGGCAAAAGCTAAAGCTAAAAAATCAAAAATCAAAAAAGATATTTAAGGTTTATTAGTTTTAGTAGATTGTTGTTTTTTAGTATATATCTTTTTAATGTTGCGGCACTTAGGAAAGGCGCTGCAGGCGAGAAATGGACCATATCGCCCTATTTTTATGACCATTTTAGCGCCACATTTGTCGCAGACTTCGTTAGCATATTTTTTAGCTAAATGTTGATATTTTTCTGGTAATTCTTGAGGAGTGGATTTTGATTTCATTGATTTAATGTTGCGGCACTTAGGAAAGGCGCTGCAGGCGAGAAATGGACCATATCGCCCTATTTTTATGACCATTTTAGCGCCACATTTGTCGCAGACTTCATTAGTTGGCGTTTCTGGCATGATGTCTTTTTTAGATAATTCCTGACTTTTTTCTTCTAAATGTTGGTGGAATGGCCAATAAAAATCAGCAATAATTTTGGACCAAGCTACTTCTCCCCTAGCAATATCGTCTAGGCTATTTTCTATACTGGCGGTAAATTGATAGTCCACAATATTAGGAAAATGTTTTACCAATAAATCATTAACTATTTTACCAATGGCGGTTGGCTCTAGCCGTTTATAATTATCTCTTATTACATAACCTCGTTTTTCAATGGTCGCAATAATTGGGGCATAGGTAGACGGCCGGCCAATGCCATATTTTTCTAATTGTTTTACTAGCCCAGCATCACTATATCGAGCCGGTGGTTGAGTGAAGTGTTGGTCAGTTGTTAGTTCTAATAATTTTAGAGGTTCTTTATCCGTAAGATGGGGTAAAATTTTCTCTTGAGTCTGTTCAGGATAAATGCTTAAATATCCAGGAAAAGTAATTGTTTGACCGGTAGCTAAAAACATTGCTGAGTCAGCCTCAATATTTATTGAGAGGTGGTCAATTTGTGCTTCCGCTGCTTGGCTAGCTAGAGCCCGCTGCCAAATAAGTTCATAAAGTCTAAATTGGCGTGGATCTAAATATTTTTTTACTGATTCTGGTGTTCGATTAGGATTAGTCGGCCGAATAGCCTCATGAGCTTCTTGCGCCCTTTTGTTTTTATTAATAAATTTACGAGGGGTTTTAGCTATAAATTGTGAACCGAAGTTATTTTGGATAACCGCGCGAGCTTGGTGTATGAATTCGTTGGATAAATCAAGGGCGTCAGTTCTCATATAAGTTATGAGGCCAACTTGTTCTTCGGGGCCTAAATTGATGCCTTCATATAATTGTTGAGCTAAAACCATAGTTTGTTTAGCCGAAAAACCTAGCCATCGATTCGCTACTTGTTGCAGGGTTGAGGTTGTGAAGGGGGCGGGCGGTATTTTTATAATTTTTTCCCTGGTGATTTTTTGGACATTATAATTTGCCTCTAAGAGTTGTTCCTTAATTTTTTGGGCTTCCTTTTGATTGGTTATTGCTAATTTATCTAAAGTTTTTCCCTGCCATTTTACTAATTGAGCAGTAAATTTTTCCTTATGAGCCTGTAAGTGGGCGCTAATTGTCCAATATTCTTGTTTAACGAATGCCTCTATTTCCCTTTCTCTTTCAACAATTAATCTTACGGCTGCTGACTGTACTCGCCCGGCTGATAAATTTTTAGCGACTTTTTTCCATAAGAAAGGAGATAGTTCATAGCCAACTAATCTATCTAATATCCTTCTTGCTTGTTGAGCATTGATTAAATTATAATCAAGTTCTCTGGGCGTTTTGAGGGCATTTTTAATGGCTGATTCGGTTATTTCGTGAAATACAATGCGATTTTTTTGTTTAGCTGGCAGTTTTAATAATTGCTGAAGGTGCCAGGCAATTGCTTCGCCCTCTCGGTCTTCATCAGTAGCTAGAATAACCTCATCAGCTTTTTTAACTAGGGATTTTAATTTAGCTGCTACTTTTTTAGCTTTAGCTGGTACTTCATACTCCGGCTCAAAGTTATTGTTTATGTCAACGCCAAGTTTTTTGGTTGGTAGATCACGAACATGCCCAAATGATGATTCAACAATATCAGTTTTAGCTAAAAAATGGCTAATAGTTTTAGCTTTAGTTGGCGATTCAACAATAATTAAGCGCATATTGTTATTTGTTTTAATTTATTCCACTATACGGAGTTGCTAGTGGCAAGTCAAGTATTGTCTTAGAATTTTTTAAATAGTGTGGACTGGGAGTAATTTGCCGGTAGTGTTTAAGTTTAGCCAGTCCTTGGTAGCCATTAATACTAATAACTACAAAATCATAGCGCCATTTATTGATTTTATATTTTGGCAAAAAATAATTAGCCGCTATTTGTAATTGTTTTTCATGGTAGCCCCCCATTATTTTATTGGTACGGCTAAATTTATTAGTAAGGTATAGCTTTATTTCTATAAAAACAATAGTGGATTGTTGCTGGGCCACTAGGTCAATTTTTTGATGATGATAGTGCCAATTATTAGCTAAAATTTTATAGTCAGCTTTTTGAAAATACGCCCAGGCAACCGCTTGGCCAAAATTGGTCCAGGGGTTGTTGTATTGGTTCATGGTTTACAGTGGAGGGATGTTTAGAAGGTAGGTTTATCTGGACTTAAATTGAAGTAATCCACAAGTTATCCACCGCTATGAATTTTAGCTAATGTTAGCCATTAGATAAATATTTTGTCCAGATTTTTATGGACTTTTCCACTAAATATTTTGTCCAGATTTTTATGGACAAAAATAAAAGAATTAATTTGAGGGTATCTTTGTTCCACGTGGAGCAAAAATGAGGGTTGTGGACCATAAGGGATTTGAACCCTTGGCCTCTTCCATGCCATGGAAGCGCTCTAGCCAGCTGAGCTAATGGCCCATTTATATAATCTCCGTGCCCCCACCATGAATCGAACATGGATTTAGGGCTTAGGAGTCCCTTGTTCTATCCATTGAACTATGAGGGCCTAATTTTGCCGACAAAGACAAGTATTGGTATTGTAGGGGAAAAATAACTGTTCGTCAAGAATATTTATAAAAACAAAAAGGAAGCCACTGCGGGCCCTTCATTTACATAAAATGTAAAAAATTGAAATGGCCCCGACGGCCTCCTCCTTGAAATTTTTATAAAAATTTCAAGAGCAAAATTCTTAAACCGGCTTCAAGGAACTTTTGATCTCCTTTATGGTGATCTTGGCCCTTTTATTTTTATTTTTTATTTTTTTTGGAGAAGCCAGAGTAAGAAGTAAAAAGAACTATAGAGGTAGTATAGCACAAAATAAAAAAGTGGTCAAGACTTCTGACCACATTCCTCTAGACTTAATGTTTTATTGAATAAAATGGCTTTTTATTTTTAAATCAGAGATTACTATTTTAGTCTATAATGTTCTAGACTTAATAAAAAATAATTTTTAGAGGTCACGGTGGGAGTCGAACCCACGCATAACAGTTTTGCAAACTGTTGCCTTAGCCTCTTGGCGACGTGACCCAATTAAAATTAGTCTAACAAAAAAGATTTAGTCGGGCAAGTATGATTATTTTTTGTGTAATTTTGGGCAAGAATTATGGGGTCTGATTGACTGAGGCGCTTAAAAATGATAGAGTTAGGCTGATATTAGGAAATAAACATATTGGTAAGTCTAATATAGGCCGATCAATAAAGGCTTTCTTTGTTGACGGTTCATTATTTTTATTAAATAGTTTGCTTGCAGTCAAAAAGATAGTCGTTTGGCTATTGTCGCATATTTTTAAAATTATTGGCTGGATATTTATCTATTGGCCAGCTGCTAAAATTTATAAGCTATATTTGCGATTGCGTCGGCGGACGATTAATCGTTATCAACAAAATGTTTGGCTAACGGCGATTACTCTTCTCTCTATAGCTTTATTTATTGTTTTGTATAACCGGCAAGAAACTAATCAATTGATGGCTGCTGAAGATTTGGTCCGTGGCACATGGCTATCCAGATTAGTTGGTGATGAGTTTAATCAATTTAATGATATTGTGGTAGACGACCAGCCACCTCGTCAATTGAATGTTAATAATCCGGCCGTTATTACCAATAATTTGAGTACTCTTGGCCTGGCCCAGCCCACTGATTTGGCGGCTATTTCTGGGATGACAACCGACCGCTGGGTATATAGTTTAGGTCTTATTAGTTTACCTCAAACAAATATCCAGGGCACGACCACTACTGCCCCTACTAGATCTATTAGCTATTATACCGTTAAAGTTGGAGATACTTTAAGCGGTATTGCTAAAGCTTTTGGGGTAAGCATAAATACAATTGCTTGGCAAAATGGTTTGAGCCCTAACGCCCTTCTACGGCCTGGTGATAAATTGACCATTTTGCCAGTTAGCGGAGTTTTACATAAAGTAAAGGCTGGAGATAGCTTATCTAAGATTGCTAAACAATATGGAGTTAAGACTGCTGATATTATTGCCTATAATAATTTATCTGGTGACAGGGTAATTATTGGGCAATCTTTAATTATTCCTGGCGGTCAGCCACCATCAACTCCGGCTAGTCAAATCACTCAAGCTGTTAAGAGCAATGTCCAACAAGTTTTTACTTCAGCTAAAGAGACGGCTCAAAAGAGTTTAACCTCGTCAGGTAGTGGTATGACCTGGCCAACAGTAGGCCATCGTATTACTCAATATTATTCGTGGCGCCATACTGGTGTTGATATTGCTGATAAGGTGGGAACGCCGATTTATGCTGCGGATAGCGGTCGGGTAGAAATTGCTGCTACTGGCTGGAATGGTGGCTATGGTACTACTATTGTTATTAACCATGGTAAATTGAAAACTCGTTATGGCCACCTGTCGCGTTTATATGTTAAAGCCGGAGAAAATGTGGTAAAAGGTCAGGTTATTGGCGAGATGGGCTCAACTGGCCGTTCTACCGGGTCACATTTGCATTTTGAGGTTTTATCTGGTAATGTTAGGTATAATCCGTTAAATTATGTCCATTAAATTATCTCTATATGTTGCATTTTTTTGGTGGGTTGGCCATAGTTGCTTTGGGGGTAGTCATTATCTTAAAACGAGAGTGGATTTTAAATAATTTTGGCCGTATAGATTTTTTTGAAGAGAAGATGAGTACCTATGGCGGAACCAGAATGGCTTATTCATTAATTGGGCTTATTGCTATTTTTATTGGCTTTTGTATTGCCTTTGGGCTAATAAATGATTTTTTGGGCTGGGTGCTCGGTCCATTACTACGCTATCAGTAGAGTTAGATATATTTTGGGCCTTTAGCTCAGCTGGCTAGAGCGTCTGCTTTGCAAGCAGGAGGTCGAGGGTTCGAGTCCCTTAAGGTCCACCACATTGAACTAATTGCCTCACTCGGGGCTTTGTTTGATGTTTTAATGAAATAAAAATATGGCACTATTTAAAATCCACAATTCGGCAGTCAAAAAAATAGTCGCTCGCGAACTTGATTTGGAGCGAAACCTTCAAGAACTTTTTGAGAATAATTTGGAAGAAATTTTGGACATTATTTTTCTTGCTCATGAATACTCAACAAGTTTCGGTGGCAGAATTGATACGCTCGGTATAGATAAAAATGGCTCGCCCTGCATTATTGAATACAAGAAAAACCAAAATGACAACGTTATTAATCAAGGGCTTTCATATTTGCGCTGGCTTCTTGACCATAAGGCCGATTTTGAAATTTTATGCCAAAGCAAAAAAATGAGCATCGAGATTGACTGGGATTCACCTCGCGTCATCTGCATTGCTGGAAGTTATAATAAATTTGATCTTGATACTGCTGATATTCTGCCGATCAATGTTGAACTTTTACGATACCGAATTTATAACGATGAAATTTTATATCTTGAACCGGAAAATTATCAAAAAGTCAGAATATCCACCTCTGGCATAGTGAAAAAATCAAAACAAGGAAAAGAAAAAATGGAGCGTCTACAAAAAACTTACTCGGTAGATGACCACCTTGCTGGAATTGATAAGCAGACAGTTGTGCTTTTTCAAGCCTTGCGCGAAAAGATTCTTTCACTCGATGAAAGCATTATTGAGGAAGCAAAAGCAAAATATATCGCTTATAAAATATCAACAAACTTTACTGATATTGTCGTCGAGCAATGCGGCCTCAAAATTTTTCTCAATGTCAAAAGTGGACAGCTTAATGATCCGCAAAAGCTCGCGCGCGACTTAACGCAACCAAAACCCATTGGGCACTGGGGCAATGGCGATTACGAGGTGAAACTGAAGAAAGATAGCGAGCTTGAAGCGGTTTTTGCGCTTATTAAACAAAGCTACGATTTAAATAAATAAACACTTAGATTTTACTCAAAAAAGCTGGATTTCTTCCAGCAACACTAACCTTAATTTTTCTCTTTACTATTAAGCTTTTTTTAGCTATTCTTATGGATAGTAAATATTGTTATGATCCTCAATCCTAAATTACATGAACAGGCCTCTTTTACTTTAACTGCTAATGTTAACACTAAACAATTACTGCAGGTAATTTATCGCACTCAGCATGGTCAGGTTAAAGATACATCAGATCAGCCTAAAATTAAGGTTTCTAGCGTTATTTCCCGCATGGCTTTTTTTTATGAAAAAATTCGTAATGTGGTGGAATATAAAGAAGAATATTTGCTTCGGAAAGAGGCTATTAAGCGAATTTTGCGACGGGAGATTGTAATTGAAGGAGACACTAAAGAGTGCCAAGCGGCAGAAATTAGTGAGCATTTATTAACAGAATTAATTCGTGGCGGTTATTTGCCAAATAATCAACTGCCCATGACCCTTATTGATGAGGTGGCGGTTATTATTAAAAAATATTTGGTAATTAAAAACATTGCTGCCCCTAGTATAAGTAAAGAAATAAGCAAGGATTTAACTAAAAGAGATTTAAGGGAGATTAGAGACGAAATAGCTAATCATAATCAACTGATAGATTGGCTAATGGCAGTAGCAGCTAGTGAGATTGAAGCTCGTCTTTGTCAGGATCCAGTGCTGAATCAAGCCATTAAGAATCTTTATGAGTATCTATCGGCTAATATTCAATTGGTTGACCAGCAAGAATTAGCCAAGGACTTACCCATTCAAATTTATCTTTCAATTAACCGCAATTTTGCCAAGTTAGACGATGACATGTTGTCTTTTATTTTGTTGAAATACTATATTGCTGGTTGGCAAAGTTTGCCGGAGAGCCGTTGGCCGGCAATAGCCAAAAATATTGAAAAAATTCGCCGGGCAATTAATAGTCAATTAAAGAATCCACTGGCCGAGCCACTTAATAAAATTACTAGTCGTTATGCTGTGGCAACCTCTGTTTTGTTAGAACTCTTGCGTCAAGATCCAATAGGGGTTTATACCAACCTTAAAACTGATCCTAAATCATTTCCTAGACAGATTAAGAAAATTTGTGAGAAAAAATACACAAAAGCTAAAAACTTATTGTGGCGAGCTGCTAGCCGAAGTATTATCTATATTTTTATTACTAAAGGTATTTTAGTTGTTCTTTTAGAAGTTCCAGCTAATAAGTTGTTTGGAGCAGAGATTGAGCCATTGGCTTTATTATTTAATGCTCTTTTTCCTCCAGCCCTGCTGTTTTTCTCAGTTTTAGTCACCAAGGTGCCAGATGAAAGTAACACAGAAAGAATTATAAATTTAGTTAATGAATTATCTTTTGAAGAATATAAGCGATCAGAACCCATCCCATTAAAGATACCCCAAAGAAAGGCCAGTTTTGTCCGGCAGATTTTTAATTTCTTTTATGGGCTAACTTTTATTATAACGTTCGGTGCCATCATCTGGCTGCTATCTATATTCCATTTCACCTGGGTTAGCATCTTAATTTTTCTATTCTTTTTAGTGTTTGTCAGTTTTTTTATTATCCGTATTAAAAGAGCTACCAACGAACTTAGGGTTATAGAGGAAAAAGAAAGCCTGTGGCGCACCCTATTTGACCTTTTTAGTCTGCCAGTTATTTCGGTTGGTAAATATCTTAGTGAAAAGTTTAATAAAATTAACGTCTTTGCCTTTTTTCTAGACTTTATTATTGAAACTCCATTTAAGTTTCTGGTAAACATGGCTGAAGATTGGACTAATTATGTTAATGAACGTAAAAATCAAATAAGTTAAATTTATGGCTGAAGAAGATAATTTATCCATTGAAGATTTGTTAAATAATGAAGCATTGCAGCAGAAAGATTCACAAGCTGCTAAATTAGCGCGTCGCGAACAAGAATTACGCGAGCAAGCAATTGAGGATCAGGTGGCGGCCCAGGCGGCCCAGGCCGGCTTGTTATATGTTGATTTAGTTAATTTCCCTATAAGTCCTGAAGCGATTGTTCTGTTGAATCAAGACGAAGCAGAAGAATTGCAAGCGGTCTGTTTTTACTACGAAGGAGGTAATATTAGGGTTGGCACGACTAACCCTAGCGATCATCTCACCAGGAAGATAAAAGAATTAGAAAATAAGCACCATGTTAAAAGTAAGCTTTACTTAATTTCTCCACGTAGCTTGAAGTATGGTCTCAAAGTTTATGATACTCTGCCTAAAATTAAACGACTTGAGGGAGTAGAAATTAGCCCAACAGATTTAGTACGCTATCAGGAAGAATTAAATGATTTTCAGACGCTTAATAATAGATTACAAGAAGTTAACGTAAGCCAGATTATGACTTTAATTATTGCTGCTGCCTTAAAGACAGTTAGTAGTGATGTTCATATTGAGGCTGAAGAAACCGAAATAGCGGTTAGAATGAGAGTAGACGGGGTTTTACAACATGTAGCTTCTATTCCTAAGAATCAATGGAAAAAAGTTTTATCTCGGCTAAAAGTGTTAGCTAGGGTAAAACTAAACATAGAAGACAAACCGCAAGATGGTCGTTTTGATATCTTTCTTCCTAAAGAAAAAATAGCCGTTAGGGCTTCATTTTTACCAACAGCTTATGGTGAGAGCGTTGTTTTAAAATTACTGCGGCCTGAGTCAGCTGTGTTGCCCTTAGATAGTTTGGGGATGCGACCAGCAGTTCAAGCCACCCTGGAACGAGAGATGGTTAAACCTAATGGTCTTATTTTAACTACTGGCCCTACTGGTTCAGGCAAGACGACCACCCTATATGCTATACTGAACAAACTAAACTCTCCTGATGTTAAGATTATTACCTTAGAGGATCCAATTGAATATGAGTTGGAGGGCATTAACCAAAGTCAAGTTGATGAAAGTCGAGGCTATACTTTCGCTAATGGTCTTAAATCAATTTTGCGGCAGGATCCTAATATCATTATGATTGGTGAGATTCGTGACTTAGATACTGCTACTATTGCTATCCAGGCTAGTTTAACTGGTCATTTAGTATTCTCTACTCTCCACACCAACGATGCGGCCGGAGTACTGCCGCGGTTAATTGATTTGGGAGTACAACCGTACCAATTAGCGCCAGCCATCAATGCTATTATTGGCCAGCGGTTAGTCCGTAAATTATGCCCTCATTGTCGGCAGGTTCATGAGCCAACTGAAAAAGAACGGGAGCAAATTAATAAGATTTTGGCGGTTATTTCTCCCAAGGCCAATATAGATGTGCCTAAAGCATTGCCAGTATTTTATAAAGCAGGGCCAGGCTGCCCGCATTGTTCGGGTTTTGGTTATAAGGGACGGGTTGGTCTTTTTGAGATTTTTACTATGACCGAGCCGATGAAGGTTTTGCTTAACGAAGGAGCGCCCTCGTTTAAGGTAATGCGGCAAGCTATTGAAGATGGGATGGTTACTATGCTCCAAGACGGAATCTTAAAAATGCTTGATGGACAGACTTCACTGGAAGAAGTTTTGAGGGTAGTGGGCAAGACGGATTATATTGATGATTTATATGATATAGTTGTTTCTCAGACTTTGGGGCGCGGGTTAACTATTAAAGAGGCGGATTTACAATTTGGTGAGGCCATAGCTAAAGACATAAATCAGGCAGGTACATTATTAGCCAATAAACCGACTAGTGAGATGCTCATCGCCATAATGGCTGGCGCTATTGCCAGTAAAGCCGCTGATGTTCATATTGATCCTATTGAAGGTGGTGTGAAGATTCGCTACCGTCTTGACGGTATTTTGCACGATATTATTACCCTGGGTTCAGAACATTATGTTCCGTTAATTGGGGAGATTAAAAATTTAATTGGTTTGTCGCTCAGTGTTAAACAGCCAACTTTTGATGGTCGTTTTAGTATGATTTTACCTCAAGAACGGATGGACTGTCGTGTTTCTTTAATTACTGGCGGCTATGGAGAGACGGTGGTTATCCGTTTGCTGTCTAGCCAATCTATTAGTCTAGACTTGTCTGACCTGGGTATCCGTGATGTCTCTTTATCTCTTATTGATAAATCTCTTCACAAGACTAAAGGCATTATTATTACTACTGGCCCTACTGGTTCAGGCAAGACGACTACTCTTTATGCTTTACTTAGAAAATTAAATACTCCAGAAGTAAAAATTATTACGATTGAAGACCCTATTGAATATCATTTGGACGGAGTGATGCAGACCCAAATTGATTCAGCTGGTGGCTATACTTTTGCGGCAGCATTGCGCTCGTTAATGCGTCAGAATCCTAATATCATTATGGTGGGTGAAATTCGTGATCCAGAAACGGCTAAAACAGCCATTGAAGCTAGCTTAACTGGTCATCTAGTGCTATCTACTATTCATGCTAATAGTGCGGCTGGCGCAATTGCTCGGTTTGCCGGATTAGGTGTTGATCGGCCGATGCTGGCTAGCGCCCTGGAGTGTTCTATTGGCCAACGATTAGTTAGACGTTTATGTCCTCATTGTAAAAAACCCATTACTCCATCAGCAGAAATCTGGAAGCAAACTGAACCGATCTGGGAGTTTTTACGTGAGCGGCCAGACTTAAAGTTGCCGGATAA
>Ga0208940_1000373_pt1 | contig 57762 bp, 61 predicted proteins | sample AD_JPNNA6_MetaG_FD_184445 | JGI IMG/M metagenome (GOLD analysis project Ga0208940, IMG submission 184445) | Active sludge microbial communities of municipal wastewater-treating anaerobic digesters from Japan - AD_JPNNA6_MetaG (SPAdes) (version 2) | ecosystem: Engineered > Bioreactor > Anaerobic... | reverse complement strand
GCTCAGCTCCATCGCTAGGTATAAAGTAGGATCGCTATGTGGGTTTTGTTTCATGTCTTCTGGTTCCTTTCTTGTGGTTGATCCACATCACCATGATGCATGAACGAAACCCCATAGCATCTACAATTCAATCCCGTGCTATGGTGTGCGGGTGGAGAGTACGTGCTGAATGAAGGCTTCGCGAAATTCTGGATCCACGCGCCGCCGGGAGGGGGGATCGAGCTGATTTAGCGGAATGCCGATTTCGCCGGTGGGGGTGGCCAGTAGAATGACGCGATCCGGTCCGGTGCCGCCGTAGCCGCTGAAGGTGCCTCTAACCACCACGCCATTTTTCCGGCGGAGTTCGACGGCGTCGTTGAGTTGATAGGGCGGTTCACGGCTGGCCAACTGCAACCGCAAATTTTGTTCCGCTTGCGCCTTTTTCGCGCGAAAAGCGGCCTCTTCTTCGACAGCTTTCTGCGCGGCGAGTTCCTCGGCCGTGGGTTTGGGCGGCGGGGCGGGGGGCGCTTCAATCGCTGGCGCCGGTGTGGGCTCGGCGGGAGCTGTGACGGCCTCAGCCGATGCCGCCGGTTGGCTGGGGGCTGCGAGGGTGGTGACCTTGGCTGGTTCGAGCGTGAAGACCGGCGGCGGGGGCGTGTCAGCGGGCTGCAGCAGATAAATGATGCCGCCCACCATCAACACCAAAATTAGTCCGATGGCCAGCAGCAGGCCAAAGTTAGGCTTGGCGCCAGATGTCTTTTTGCGGGTCTGGAGATTGAACCCGCAATTCACGCAGAGAATAGCCTCCCGGTCCAAAGGGGCTTTGCAGGATGGACAAGGGCGCGTTCCCACCAAGTTGGGCGCGTTGTGCAAAACCGTCGGCTTGGGTGGCTCGGCGGCGGCGGGCAGCGCGTTGGCGTGGTTGCAGTGCGGACATTCGGCGAAGGTCTCGCCGGATGAGCTGTCATGGTCGAAGGCCTGGCCGCATGAAGTGCATTTGAGTTGAACAAACATGGGGGCCTCCTTGGGTTGGGGTGTCGTGAGCTAGCCGATGGCCTGTTCCATTTTTGCAATCAACGCGGGAATCGAAAGCCGTTCCTGCTGCATGGAGTCGCGGTCGCGCAGGGTGACGGTGCCATCTTCCAGAGTTTGGAAATCCACGGTGAGGCACCACGGCGTACCGGCTTCATCCATGCGACGATAGCGCCGGCCAATGGCGCCGGATTCATCCCAGAAGCAATTCCAGCGCCGTTGGAGCGAAGTGAAAATCTCGCGCGCTCTGGCATATAGCTCCGGCCTGTTCTTCACGAGGGGGAAGACGCCCAGCTTAATGGGGGCGATGGTCGGATGAAACCGCAGGACAGTGCGGGTGTCGGTTTTGCCTTTGTCGTCGGTGAGGGTTTCTTCGTCGTAGGCATTGCACAGCAGCGCCAAGGCAAGGCGGTCGGTGCCGGCGGAAGGCTCCACGACATGCGGGACATATTTGCCTTCAAACAGCTTGGCGACAAATGCGCGGGCGTCATCGGCGGTTTTGCCGCGCCCGGTCCAATCGGCCACCACCTTTTGGGTGAAAGCCTCCTTGGCGGCGGCATCCAGCTTGTCGGCAGCTTGCTTGAGGGCTTCATCAAACACATCCATTTGCTTGCCGGAGTGCAATTGATGTTGGGTAAGATCAAAATCGCCGCGGGCGGCAATGCCTTCGAGCTCTTGCACGCCGAAGGGGAAGGCGTATTCGATGTCCACGCAGGTGCGGGCATAGTGGGCGAGTTCATCGCCGGTCTGCCAATAAAGTTCGAGATCGGCGGCGGGCAGGCCGATGGCGCGATACCACGCAAGGCGCTGCTCCACCCAGTAGCGGTGCCACACTTCCCAGCCCCACGAATCCTGCGGTTCGCCGGTCAGATCGGGGTTATCGGCAAGACTCGTGACCTTGCCGCAAATCAGCTCAACAGCCTCATCGGGGCGGATAAAAAATTCCAATTCCATTTGCTCGAACTCGCGCGAGCGGAAGGTGTAGTTGCGCGGATTGATTTCGTTGCGGAAGCTCTTGCCCATCTGGGCCACGCCGAACGGTACTTTTTGGCGGGCGGTGGCGCAAATGTTGTTGAATTGCGCAAAGATGGCCTGCGCAGTTTCCGGGCGCAGCCAAGCGGCGTTGGAGTCATCCTCCACCGGGCCAACGAAGGTCTTGAACATCAGGTTGAAACTGCGCGGGGCGGTGAGATCGGCGGATCCGCACGCGGGGCATTTGGCGCCGGGGGGGAGGGCAAAGGTTTTATCCTGCTTGATGAGTTCGAGGCCTTGCTCCTCGCACAGTTGGTCGGCGCGGAAACGCTTCCGGCAGGCCTTGCAGTCCACCATGGGGTCGGCAAAACCGTCGGCGTGGCCGGAAGCCTTCCAGATGGCCGGGTGCATGATGATGGAGGCCTCCAAGCCGACGACATCTTCGCGGGTGCGGACGGTGGCCTGCCACCAGGCATCCTTGATGTTGCGCTTCAGCTCGCAACCGAGCGGGCCGTAGTCCCAGAAGCCGTTGATGCCGCCGTATAATTCAGAAGATTGAAAAATGAACCCGCGCCGCTTGCAAAGCGAAGCCAAGGTTTCCATGGTCAGGTTTTTGCTCATAATGGCGCGCATCGTGCGCTAAACCGCCGGGCGCGTCAAGGGCGGGGGGCCGCGGCGGGACCAGCGCTTGGCGGTTTGCGCGGCGGGGAATATACCTGCCGGGGCAGGAAGACCAGCAGTAGGATGCCGCACAACACGAGCAGCAGCGAAGTGACTTGCGCCACATCCAGCACGAACCACGCCACGCGCTCATCGCCGCGCAGATATTCCAAGGCAAAGCGTACGGGCGGGTAGAGCAACAGGTAGAGCGCGAAAACCGCGCCGTTGCGCCGGCGTCGTGCGTAGGCGTGCAGCAGGATCAACCAAATCACCAGCAGCGCGCCGGCCTCCATGATTTGCACGGGGAACAGCGGCATACCGGGAAACAAGCGGCCCGGCTCGCAAACCGCCGGATAGGCAATGCCCAGCCAGGAATCGCCGGCCGGGCGGCCATAGCAGCAGCCGTTGAAGAAGCAGCCCACGCGGCCCAGCGCATGGCCGACGGCCAGCCCCGGGATGGCGTAATCCGCCAAATGCCACACCGGCAGCCGGTGATGCCGCGCAAACAGCACCAGCGCCACGCACGCCAACAAAAACCCGCCATAGAAAATCAGGCCGCCTTGGTCAATGCGGACGATCTCCAATGGCACGGCGCGGTAATACGACCAGTTGGCCGCCACGTAAGCCAAACGCGAACCGACAATGCCGCTGGCCATCAGCCAAAACCCAAGATCGGGGGCGAAGCCCGGCGGGCGCACCTCGCGGCGACTCATCCACACCCACGTGAGCACCCCGGCCAAAAAACCGGCCGCCGCCATCACGCCATAGGTGTAGATGGGCTTGCCGAACACATGGAACAAAATCGGGTGCATTTCTTTGGCAATTTAACAGGTTCTTGGCGTCAAATCCAGCGCCTTGAGTGGCGGTTGGCCAAAACGTGCAGTAGATTCATCCGTCATGAATCAAACGCTGGACATTGTGGTACGCATCGCCAAGCAGGCTTGGGCGGTACTGGGCGAAATGGCCCCTTGGGTGCTCGGGGGTTTTGCCATCGCCGGTGTGCTCTCGCTTTGGCTGAACGCCCGGGTGGTGCGCAAGCACTTTGGCGGCGCGCGGTTCAGCGCCATTTTGAAGGCGGTGGCGCTGGGGGTGCCGCTTCCGGTGTGTTCATGCGGCGTGATTCCACTCGGCGCTTCGCTGCGTAAACACGGAGCGGGAAAGGGGCCGACCGCCGCTTTCTTGATGAGTACCCCCCAGACCGGGGTGGATAGCATCGCCGTGACCTACGGCATGATGGGCGGCCTGTTCGCGTTGATGCGCCCGCTGGCCGCGCTGGTGTCGGGCATCCTGTGCGGTTTCGCCGTGGAAGTGACCAATGGCGATGCGCCATCCGCCGGTGACGCGCCGGAACCCGAACTGGAAGATGAGCAGCACCCGTGGTGGCAGCGCGTGCTGCATAACGGCTGGGTGGTGTTGCCGCGGTCCGTTGGCGGGGCGCTGGTGATTGGCGCAGTGGTGTCGGCCATCGTGATGGTGCTGGTGCCGCCAAATTACGTGGCGGAAAAAATCTCCAGCCCGCTGTTACAGATGGTGCTGATGCTGGCGTTCGGCATTCCGGTATATATCTGCTCCACGGCGGCGGTACCCTTCGCACTGGGCTTGCTGGCCGCGGGATTGACTCCCGGCGCCGCGCTGGTGTTCCTGATCGGCGGGCCGGGCGTGAGCGCCTCGACGCTGATTGCCGTTCAGCGGCTGATGGGCTGGCGGGCCATGCTGGTCTACGTGCTGGTGCTGGCGCTCTGCGCAATTGCTTTCGGCTACCTGATGGATAGCCTCCTGCCGGCGGGCTGGCTGCCGCCCGGAATACAGGCGGCGGACCACTGCGCCCATGGCGAGACCGGCATGGGCTGGACCACGCACGTTTGGGCCGCGCTGCTGCTGGGCATTATTGGCTGGGCCAAATGGGGGCCGCGTAAACGCGCGGCGCACGCGGACTGAACCGGCCTTTTTTCTATTGTCGCGGGCGAGGGGTGGGGGGTATGATGCAACTCGAGCAAGGGGAGGCGCATCATGAGTGGAGTCAAAGTGCGGTATGCAACGGTGGCGGAGGCGCGGCGGCTGGTGGATTTCAACCGGGCGCTGGCGTTGGAAAGCGAGGGCTTGGCCCTCAACGAAACCACGGTATCAGCGGGGGTCTTGGCCGTGCTGGCCCACCCGGAGCGGGGGTTCTATTTGATTGCGGAAATGGATGGCGCGCCGGTGGGCTGCCTGCTGGTAACCTATGAATGGAGCGACTGGCGCAACCGCGTTTTCTGGTGGATTGCCAGCCATTACGTGAAGCCGGAGATGCGCTGCCGCGGGGTGTATCAGGCCATGGATGAAAAGTTACAGGAACTGGCGGCGCAGGCCGGTAATGTGTGCGGCTTCCGTTCCTACGTCCACAAGGATTTCCGCTCGGCGCAAGATATCCTGCGCAGTCTGGGAATGCACGAGAAGGAATACCTCGTTTTCGAGGATATGCTCTAACCCCACAGCGCGGGAAGGGGGGGGCTCAGAGCCAGCGGCGTGTGCGCCGCGCATAAACGGCGTAGTCCGCGCCAAACTTGGCGCGCAGAGCTTCCTCTTCCGGGCGGATTTGCCAGCGCTGAAGTACCTCAATAAAAATCGGCAACACAAGCAGTCCGGGGGTGGTGCCCAGATAAATCACTTCCGCAACCAGCACCAGCAGCAGGCCAGCATACATCGGATTGCGGCTCACGCGGTAGATGCCCGTGGTGACCAATGTCGCCGCGCGTTCTGGGTGATTCGGAAGCAGACTCGTCCGGGCGCGCAGAAACGCCATGATGCCGCTCACCCCGAAAATCCCACCAACGGTCGCCACCAGCCGCGCCACCCACCGGGCGTGCGGCAGATGCCATGTCGCACCGGGAAACAACCGGGACAGCGTAAAGATCATTGCCGCACAAAACAGGAAGGTCACCAAGGGCAGCACCTTGCGCAGTGCCCGGATCACAAGAGGCGGTGACTCATCAGTCGGCAGCATGGGGGGAGCAGGTTAGCGGGTCAATGAACGTACGAGGGCATAGAAACGATCCTCGTAGTCCTTGAATTTGCCCAAGCGGTTCAGCAGCGCGGCCAGCGGCGCCAGTTGGGCGCGGTTGTTGGCCGCGCGGCGGAAGGCGGCCTCAATCTCATGGCGCGAGCCGTCCGGGTCCGCGCGCAGGTCACGCGCGTTGCCCGGCGCAGAACGCCGCACCACCTCCACCAGCAGCTTGAGCAGGCAGACCTCCCACGGTTCATCCACGCCGCGCACCAGGGCGGAAAGCGGATCCTGCCGGCCCTTCAAATCGGTGTGAACCCGGTCCACCACGTTTTCAAGCGAATCATGCACGATGGACTCGGTGACCGTCTCATGCCGGATGCGGAACCCGTATTTCAACAACATGAAGTCGGATTCGTGCTCGCGCAGCCAGCGGATGAAATCTTCCGCCTGTTCCTCCTGAAAACCCTCCAGCGGCGATTCGCTGAAACTCTGCGGCGTGAGGATTTCTGGCCGGAACGATTGGATGCGCCCCTCGCGGATGCGTACCTGCCCGATGGCGTCCATCAGCTCGGTCACCAGCCAATAATGGATGAGCGTGGAGCCAAAGGTTTCCAAACGGCCCCGCGGGGGCATGACGACTTCGGTGTTGTTGACCGCGTACCAAAAATCAAATTCTTGAGGAGATGCAGACATCGTGGTCACACGCTACGGCATTGCGGGCGGCGGCGCAAGGCTGGAAGCCGGAAGTTGGTTTTGCCAAACGGGCAGGGGTGCGGTAGCGTGATGACCATGAAAATTGCACGTTGGTTGTGGGTGTTTGCGGCGTGGGCAGCGGTTGTGACAAGAGCCGCAGAACGCGCATGGGATTTACCGGTGATGGCCACATGGACGGAAGACCCGCGGACTAGTGTCACCTTGGCTTGGGAGAGATCGGCGGCAGAACCCGCCTGGGTGGAATATTCAACTGACGGCGCTATCTGGCAGCATGTGGCCCAAGAACAGCCGGTGCGGCGTCATGTATTCACCCTGCGGGATTTGGAACCGGGGACGCATTACCGCTACCGGCTGGCTTCGTGGGACGGCTATCAAGCTGAGGGGCGTTTTTGGACGGCGCCGGCCGACAAGACCACGCCATTCACCTTTGCGCTGCACAACGATTTACAAGGGGGGATCAATGTGGAGGCGGCCAAACAGGTGGCGCAAGCCGTGGTGCGGGCCAATCCGGATTTCGTGCTGTCCACCGGCGATTTGGGCGATTCGCGTTATTCCTCGGACTATGCCAACGGCGTGCAGAGCTGGCAGTTGTTTTTTGACTGCACGGAGCCGGAACTAGCCCACTTTGTATTTCAGGTGGTGACCGGCAACCATGATGAGCCGGAAAATCCGGACTCGTTCTGGCACCGGTTGTTCGAGCTGCCGAGCCACCATGATTACGTGCTGGATGTGGGGCCGATCCGGTTTGTCATGCTGGATTCGGTGGAAGAGCAAATCCCCAGCCGCATCGCCTGGCTGGCGCGAGAGCTGCAAGGCGCGGCGTATGATCCGGAGATTACCTGGGTCATTCCGGCATTCCACCGCCCGCCGTTTTCGTATGGCGAGCGGGAGGGGCAGGAGCAGGTGCGGGAGTGGTGGGTGCCGTTATTTACCCGTTACGAGGCAGACTTGGTGCTGAACGGCCACGCCCACACCTATCAGCGGACCAAGCCGCTGGCCGGCGTGAATTATCTGGTGAGTGGCGGTGGTGGCGGTCGCCTGTACTGGGTGCCGGAAAAGCACGAGAATCTCCTATTCGCCACCAGCCTGTATCACTTTGTGCAATTCAACGTGGCCGGCGACCGGATTCAGTTGGCGGCAACCGCGACGGACGGAACGGTGTTCGACCGCGCGGAATACAAGGCGCACCGCCATGTGCGCGTGGAACCGATTTTCCCGGTGCGGGGTGAGGATTGCACCGTGTGGTACAACGCCGCCGGCGGCCCGTTGGCCGATGCGCAGCAAATCAGTGTTCATGTCGGACGTGATAATTTTGCGGATTTTCTGATGGATGTGCCGATGGAAAAGGATGCCACCACCGGATTGTGGAAGGCCACATTCCCCACTCCATCCTCGGCCAAGTGGAATGTGGCCTTTTGCTTCTTTGATCCGGTCAACAAGGTTTGGCACAACAATTACCAACAGGATTGGCAGGCGCTGGTGGCACGGGAATGGTGAGGGTTGTGGCGAATCATGCGGCTCTTGAGGCGATGAGAGGATGTAGACGATGAACAACCCGGCACACCAGTTTCATGTGTTTCGCGGGCCAACCGAGCTGTCCCCGGCGCTGGCGCGGCGGGTGGCATCGGCCGCGGCAACTGCGGTGCAGGAGCGCGGGCGGTTCCGCATCGCGTTGTCTGGCGGCTCCGCCATGCTGCGGCTGGCGGCGGGATTCCGTTTGCTGCCGGAGTTGAATGCATACTGGGGGGCCTGGCGGGTGTATTGGGCAGATGAACGCTGCGTGGCCGCGGATGACCCCAACAGCAACTACGGCGCTGCCCGCGCTGAGTTTTTGGATGATGTCCCCATCCCCGCAGATCAGATTTTTCCTGTGGATGGCACGCTGCTGCCGGAGGAAGCCGCGCGTGCTTACGAGGCGGCGCTGCGCCGCGAATTTGCCGCGGATGGCGACGCATGGCCGCGGTTTGATGTCATTTTGCTGGGGGTGGGGGGGGATGGACATACGGCATCGTTATTCCCGGGTAATCCGGTCTTGACGGAAATGGTGCACTGGGCCGCGCCGGTGTGGCAGTCGCCCAAGCCGCCACCAACCCGCGTGACGTTGACGCTGCCGGTCCTGAACCACGCGCGGCAGGCCTTGTTTGTGGCCATGGGCCGGGACAAGGCCCGCGTCGTGCAGAAGGTCCGCGCCGTAGCAAACGGGGATTTGTTGCCGGCGCAACGTGTGCATTTGACCGCTGGCCCCTGTGAATGGTTTATTGATGAGCAAGCAGCGGAACAACCAACCAGCGAGTCCCATCATGAGTAATGAGATTCCCCAGGCGGAAGCCACCACCATCGTCATTTTTGGCGCCACCGGCGACTTGACCCAGCGCAAGTTGATCCCCGCGCTGTTCCACAACCGTAAAAAAGGGCGCTTGTGGGACCGCACACGGATCGTTGGCGTGGCGCGTCGCGACTGGAGCGATGATTTTTTCCGCGAACACCTGCGCGAGGGCGTGCGCCGCTATGGCGGCCCCTTCGATGAAAAGGCGTGGGCCGAGTTTGCGCCGCGCATCCGCTACGTGCGGGGCGACCTGGAAGTGCCGGAAGATTACCACGAGGTGGATCGGCGGTTGCGCGAGATTGAAGGCAAGCCCGCCAACCGCCTCTATTATCTGGCCACCGCGCCGGAGTTCTATGGCCCCGCCTGCGACTATCTGGCCGCCGCCAACATGACGGCCGAAACCGAAGGCTGGCGGCGGATCATCATCGAAAAACCCTTCGGGCATGATCTCGCTTCCGCCGTCGCGTTGAACCACCGGGTGCACCAGTCGTTCCGGGAACATCAGGTGTACCGCATTGATCACTATCTCGGCAAAGAAACCGCGCAAAACATCCTGTTCCTGCGTTTTGCCAACACGCTGTTCGAGCCGGTGTGGAACCGGCGCTACATTTCCAACATCCAAATCACCGTGGCCGAGGATGTGGATGTAGGCACTCGCGGTGGCTATTACGATCAGGCCGGCGTGGTGCGCGACATGTTCCAGAACCACCTGCTGCAATTGCTTTCGCTGGTGACCATGGAACCGCCCGCTTCGCTGGATGCCAACGCGGTGCGCAACGAGAAAGCCAAGGTACTGGGCAATATCCGCGCCATCCGGCTCGAAGATGCCGTGCGCGGCCAATATGAGGGCTATCGCGAGGCCGCGCGAGTGGCACCCGACTCGCAAACCCCGACCTATGCCGCGTTGAAACTCTACATTGACAACTGGCGTTGGCAGGGCGTGCCGTTTTATCTGCGTTCCGGCAAGGCCATGGCCGCGCGCGGCAGCTCCATCATCGTGGAATTCCAGGCGCCGCCGGATGTCATGTTCGGCTTGGCGCGCAACCAAAGTTTCACCCCCAACATGCTCTCCATTTGTATTCAGCCGGAAGAAGGGGTGCACCTGCGCTTCGAAACCAAGGTGCCCGATACCATCGCCGAATCACGCTCGGCCAACATGGATTTCAGCTACCGCAAGGCGTTCCCGGACATCGTCCTGCCCGATGCCTATGAACGCCTCCTGCTGGATGCCATCAAGGGCGATGCTTCGCTGTTCGCCCGGGCTGATGGCATTGAAATTGCCTGGCGGCTGATTGACCCCATTCTGGCCGGTTGGGAGGAGCACCCTGAACGCTCGCCGTTGCATATCTACCCGCGCAAATCGTGGGGCCCCGCCGCCGCCGATGAACTGCTGGCGCGCGATGAACACGAATGGCGCTTGGGCTGCGGCGAAGACGGCTGCTGGATTTGAAAGGACGCGGAGCATGAAGGCATTGGCGGATATCGGCGTGGTGGGTCTGGCCGTAATGGGCGAGAACCTGATTCTCAACATGGAGAACAAGGGCTTCACCGTGGCCTGCTACAACCGGACAGTGGCCAAGGTGGATGCTTTCCTTGGCGGTCGCGGCAAGGGTAAAAATCTGATCGGCTGCCACAGCCCGACGGAGTTGGTCCGCGCGCTGGCCCGGCCACGCAAAATCATGATGATGGTGCGCGCCGGAAAACCCGTTGATGACCTGATCGCCGAACTGACCCCGCTGCTGGAACCGGGCGATATCCTCATTGATGGCGGTAACAGTCATTACCCCGATACCATCCGGCGTTGCGCAGCGGCGGAAGCGAACAGCCTGCTCTATGTCGGCGCGGGTGTGTCTGGCGGTGAAGAGGGTGCGCTGACCGGCCCGTCCATTATGCCCGGCGGCCACGCGGCGGCCTGGCCCCACCTCAAACCCATCTTTCAAGCCATTGCCGCCAAGGTGGACGACGGCACCCCCTGCTGCGAATGGCTGGGGCCTGATGGTTCCGGCCACTTTGTCAAAATGGTGCACAACGGCATTGAATATGGCGACATGCAGCTCATCGCCGAAGCCTACCATTTGCTGTCCGTCGGCTTGGGCATGACCCCTGCCGAAATGGGCGCGGTGTTCAAGCAATGGAATGCCGGCGCGTTGGATTCCTACCTGATTGAAATCACCGCCGATATCCTGACCCAGATGGATGATGAAACCGGCCGCCCCTTGGTGGATATGATTTTGGATGCCGCCGGCCAAAAGGGCACGGGCAAATGGACCTCGCAAGCGGGGCTGGACCTTGGCGTGGGCATTCCGCAAATTGCCGAAGCCGTGTTTGCGCGTTGCTTGTCGGCCATCAAGGAAGAACGGGTTGCCGCCGCTGCTATTTTGCCGGGGCCGAATGGAAAAATCACCGTGGACCGTGCTGCTTTTGTGGCCGACTTGGAACAGGCCGTCCACGCCGCCAAAATTTGTTCTTATGCCCAAGGCTATCAACTCTTGCGCGCGGCCTCCGCCGAGCACGGGTGGAACCTGAACTTCGGCGATATCGCCCTCCTGTGGCGCGGCGGCTGCATTATCCGCGCGCGCTTTTTGGGCAAAATCAAGGAAGCCTTCGATGCCGAACCCGCGCTGGCCAATCTGCTTTTGGCGCCCTATTTCCGTGATGTCGTCGGCCAAACGCAAGCGGCATGGCGGCGGGTGGTCCGGGCTGCCGCGGAAGCAGGCATCCCCCTGCCCGCCATCGGCACCGCTTTGAGCTACTACGACGCCTACCGCAGCGCCCGGTTGCCGGCCAATCTCTTGCAGGCCCAGCGCGATTACTTCGGCGCCCACACCTATGAACGCGTGGACAAGCCGCGGGGCCAATTCTTCCACACCAACTGGACGGGGCGGGGAGGCACCACCGCGTCCACCACCTACGGCGTCTAGCTGGTTGCGGCAGACTGCGCATTGACGGCTCACCAGGAAGCGGCTACGCTGCCGGACATCGTGCAAGCTGGACAAGCGGAGATAATCTGATGGAACTCGCGTTGACAATCGCCGGATGGATTTCGGTCGCGCTGTTGGGATGGTTCATTTGGCAGTGGTTGGCCGGAATGGTGCGCGGTTGGCGTCGTCCCACCACCACCATCACCCAAAACGTCAATAAAGACCTGTACTAGCCCGCGCCCCCCAGAACCCCAACGCCTTCGCGGACACTTTTTTAAAGGGTTCAGGGTTCAGAGTTCAGGGAGCAGCCTTGTGCTGCGCACAGCGGGCAAGGCTCGGCAGGGCCTTACTGTTGCCGCGCTCGCTGAACGCGGGGCTGTCGGCCCGGTGGCTTCCTCTGACTTCTGAACCCTGGCCCCACCGTCGCCTTGCGACGGCGCAACAGCCCCGCCAAAATTCGCAAGAAATCCTCCGCATGCAGGTGCTGCGCACAGCGGACAAGGCTCGGCATGGCCTTTTTGTGGCCGGCCTCGTTGAGGCCGGTGTCCGGAAAAAGCCCCGCGGCCACCGTCCGCGGCTACAGTAAACAGCCACGTCTTTGTAGGCCGGGGTTGTAATCCCCGGCGGGCTGTTCCGGCTGCTCAACCAAGCACCAAGAACCAGAACACCGCTCGAAGCGAACGCGCGGCGTTTTGTAGGCCGGGGTTGTACCCCCGGCGGGCTGTTCCGGCTGTTTTCCTGAAACCTGCAACCTTTAACCTGCAACCTGCAACTTTGAACCTGCAACCTTCTTCCCCCTGTGCTGATGACTGATTCTGGCTGGACGCAAACGTCGCGACCAAGCAGAATGACGATATTGAGCAAGGCGTTTGAAGCGCGAATATGACATGCCGCAATGATCGGCAATAAAAAAGAGGCCATGACGAGTAGGCGAAAAATTACGCAGGGATTCAAAGTAGTCAAAGATCAGGAAGTTGGCGCAGCTTCAACACAGCCTGGTTTCCCGACGATGATTCCCAGTGTTAGTGCGGACCAATCGTTTGCCCGGGAGTTGGCGCGGTTGCAAAGCTTGTCCATTGAGGCACGCATCGAGGAAGCGCTAACGATGAAAGAACAGTTTGCCTGGCTTAATCCTGTTATCGGCGATACGGAGCCCTGATTTTATGAGAAAATTGTTGCCGATATTGCAAGCTGCGGAACAGGTGGTTGCCATCCTGAAGCAACACAATGTTGATTCGGTTGTGATTGGCGCGGTGGCACTGGCGGCGCACCATTATGTGCGGCATACTCAGGGTATTGATATTGGCGTGAGCGCGGCGCTTCCTGTTTTGCAGAAGGTGACGGAGTCGCTTAACGCTGCGGGTTTGACTGCCGAACTTAGCGCTCCTGACACGGACGACCCTTTGGGCGGCGTGGTCAATGTTTCGGGCAGTTTTGGGCTGGTGCAAATCGTTAATTTTAGCGATCGCTTCCCCGCGGTGATTCAAGACGCTATTCGAGGTTCCACGATGGTCTTGCGTCCGGGCAGCCCTCTTAAGTTGGCGCCGCTGCCACAATTGGTTGCCCTCAAGCTGTATGCCGGCGGACTTAAATCAAAGGCAGATATTTTGGAATTGTTGCGGCACAACCCGGCTGCCGATCTTCATGACATTATGACCACCTGCCAACGCTATCGTTTGCATGGTCTTGAAGAAATCATGGCTGAGCTAGCACGACATGGCCGTAATGCCTGAAAATTTGTCGCGGCTGCCGCCTCGCGGGATGCTCGTCGGCAGGGTTCAGAGTTCAGGGAGTAGCATTGTGCTGCGCACAGCGGGCAAGGCTAGGCATGGCCTTACTGTAGCCGGCCTCGGTGAGGCCGGTGTCCGGCTCTCCATTTAACCAAGCACCAAGCACCAAGAAGAAGAATTTCAACGCAAGCGACGCCGCCTCGCAGGACGCTCGTCGGCAGAGTTCAGGGAGCAGCCTTGTGCTGCGCACAGCGGACAAGGCTCGGCAGGGCCTTTTTGTAGCTGGCCTCGGTGAAGCCGGTGTCCGGAAAAAGCCCCGCGCCCACCGTCCGCGGCTACAGTAGGGCAAGAAATCTTGCCAAATCACCAAGGATCAAGAATTTCAACCCAAGCGACGCCAAAGGCGCAAACGCACGCTGCACGCGCTGTAGCCAGCCTCGGTGAGTCCGGCTGGTTTTTCCTGATTCTCAAAATGGGACACACCCAGAATCATTTTTACGTCCGAAAACGCTGAAAACTCCCAAAAAATGCTGCAAAACCTCCATAACACCCCAAAATGGCCCAAAAAACTCGAAAAATAAGCCGTTTCCAGCGCAAAATGACAATTATGATGTTGGGTCAACGATCTGTGCAAACTGGCTTTGCCAATGGTACGTTTGACGCGGAGTGGTGATTTGGAGTAAACCAGTCACTTGAGAAAGGCCAAGTAAGATGCGTGAATTCAATGTGGTTATCGAGCGGGATGCAGATGGCTATTTTGTGGCATCGGTTCCATCGTTAAAAGGGTGCCATACCCAGGCCAAATCTCTGGATGAATTGGTGAGTCGCATTAAAGAAGCCATTGAACTGTGCCTAGAGGTTGGCGATGAGCCGGTTAACAATGAGTTTATCGGTGTTCAGCGGGTTTCTGTAATGGCATGAGCAGGCTGCCAACGCTCAAAGGGACCGAGCTTATCCGTATCCTCGGCAAGTTTGGGTTTAGCGTCATCAGGATAAAGGGGAGCCATCATTATCTGCGTCACCTTGACGGACGCTGCACGGTTGTTCCTGTTCACCGTGGCGAAACTATCGGCCGCGGGTTGCTTGCGCAGATTCTCAAAGATTGCGAATTAAGCCGCGACGATATTTCGCCGGACGGAAAATAGCTCAGTATTTGAAGGATTGTGGCGCACGGCGCCACGCTCCGGTCTTGTGGTGAAAACAAGCCTGCCGACAGGGAGAAGAATTTCAACGCAAGCGACACCGCCTCGCGGGATGCTCGGCGGGAGAGGTCAGGGTTCAGAGTTCAGGGAGCAGCCTTGTGCTGCGCACAGCGGACAAGGCCCGGCAGGGCCTTACTGTAGCCGGCCTCGGTGAGGCCGGTGTCCGGAAAAAGCCCCGCGTTCACCGTCCGCGGCTACAGAGGGCAAGAAATCTCGCCAAGCCGCCAAGGATCAAGAATTTCAACGCAGAGAACGCCAAAGACGAAAACGGGCGCTAAAAAAGAAAAAAATATCTTGCGCCGCAAGCGCTGTAGCCGGCCTCGGTGAGGCTGGCTGGTTTTTCCTAATTCCCGAAATGAGCCCCCAAAAATCATTTTTTCGCCCCAAAATTGCCTAAAACACCCCCAAAATGCCTAAAAAAGCCCCAAAATGGCCCCCTAAACCTGAAAACATGCCATTTTCGACGCCAAAGCGCCAATTTTCTGGACTCAGCCGTCCCATTCACACAAAATGTAATGGGTTCAACAAGACGTTTTGGGCGTCCGAGGTGGCAAGCCGACTTAGCCTCATCGCTCTTGCGTGAGCCATGGAGAATAAATATGCCACACAATATTTGGCACAAGTTGCTCGCACCTGATAATCAAACCTTTGAAATTGTCCTCTCGGAAGAGCTTGATGATGTTATATCAATACTTGTTGATGCACAGATTGACCCAAAAACTTTTGGAGGAAATTTATGCGAACTACTATCGGAGGGGCTTCCGTCTTTCTCTAGCATATTCGATCTTGAGCAGCGCAGTCTGCCCACTTCGCCGTCTGTTAAAAAGTATACATCAGTAATCAATCGACCAGTGGCTGTTCCACTATGGTTTATTGCTGCGTTCCCGGATGTACTACATTGGTTAAATGAAAGGCAGGCGAAGATCCATCGGTGCGCATCAAGCGAGGACACATCTGTTAAAGAATTTGACGAGTTGCTTGGGTTGAATATGAATCAGGCCGATGATGTCGACATCTCGCAGTATCAGAACCGCAAAGGTCAACTTCGTTCGCAATATTACCGAAATCTTGTTCATAATTATTTAAAAAGGACAGGCGCTCGTTTGGAAGTAGCTGTGGTCCCAGGATCGGAAACCGATATGTATACGGCAATGGATATGTTACATGCCGTTGGCGAGGAGAGTACTTTCACGTTAATTGCCACCATGACCACCAAGTACTATTCAGAGCTCCGGAATAATTACAGCGCTTCATTCCCGGATGAGACATCGTTACTGGCAATGGCCGGAATACTCGATGCCAACATGAGCATATTCGTTACGCAACAAATCACAATCGAACAAGTGATAGACTTGGCAAGAAGGTCTGGGGGCAACAATCGATATTTCGATTTTCTCATTTCTCTTTCGACTCTATTGATATGGGTAGACGCCCAAGAGATGGATCCATCCGACATTACTGCGGCCGGTCTCGAGCAGGCCGATAAAATTCAGGAATCTATTCGTTATGCCCTCAACACTTACAAAAGTGAGCCTATGATTTCACAAACTGCGCGGATGGTTATGAGGGCGCCTCAATTTGCGTATGTTCGACAAGCGGTAGGCGTTACTTCAAATTCGTTGTTCAGTAAAATCAAAAAACTTTTTGGACAACAACGCATGGTGCAATAGCGGGCGCAGCCCCGCGGCAATCCCGGGTTGAATAGGTCTGGTGGTGGGATGGTTAGGCTGGGGGGTGGTGGGAGCGGTGGTGGATGGCGGCGCGGATAAGGTCGCGGAAGAGGGGGTGGGGGTGTAGGGCCTGTGATTTCCATTCGGGGTGGAACAGGACGGCTACAAACCAAGGGTGGGCGGGCAGTTCGATAGCCTGTACATCGTGCCCGGTGGGGTCCGTGCCGCTGCAGACCATACCGGCGGCTTCGAGTTGCGGGCGATAGGCGGGGTTCAGTTCCAGCGCGTGCCGGTGGCGTTCAGATATCCGGGTGGCGCCATAGATTTTGGCCAGGAGGGAATCGGGTTTCAATGCGCAGGGCTTGGCGCCGAGTTGTTCGCCGTGCGGTGCGGCGTGCACCACCGGGTGAGGGGTATCGGGAGCGGTGTCCGTGTCGTTGGCTTCCGTCAGGCCGCACACGTGGCGGGCGTATTCGATCACGGCGCAATGGAAGCCGCGCCCAATGCCCAGAAAGGGCAGGCCGGTTTCGCGCGCGTGGCGCACCGCGGCCAACCGCCCGGCCAAATCGTCGGCATCGCCGCCATCGGGGATGAGCAGCGCGTTGATTTCCGGTAAGCGGGCGGGGGCTTTGCCGGCAGTGAAATCGCCGGCGGCCAGCGGGATAATCTCCACCGATTGCTGATGCGCCGCGCCGCCGTGGCGCAGGGCTTCGTGGAGAGATTTATGGGTGTCGGGCAGTTCCGCGCGCTGCCCAACCACGCCAATCCGGACGGTGCCGCGCGGCTGGGTGATGGCGGCCACCATGGCCCGCCAGTCCGCCAATTGGGCGGGCGGGCGTGGCAGGCGGAAATGCACCAAGATGATTTCATCCAAGCCTTGTTCGGCAAGCACCAGCGGCACTTCGTGGATGGTATGGCGCACATCCAGCTCTTCAATGACGGCGTGCAACGGCACATTGCAGAAGAGCGAGAGTTTCCTGCGAATGTCTTGCGTGAGCGGTTGCTCCGAGCGGCAGACCAGCACATCGGGCACGATGCCGATTTCGCGCAGTTTGGCCACGCTTTGCTGGCTGGGTTTGGTTTTGAGTTCGCCGGCTGCGCGAATCAGCGGCAGGTAGGTCATGTGGATATACAAGACCCGCTCACGGCCTTCCTCGAGACCGATTTGACGGATGGCTTCCAGAAACGGCAGGCCTTCGATATCGCCGACCGTGCCGCCGATTTCGGTGAGCACGACATCCACATCGGGCGCGGCGAGGGCGCGGATGCGGGCTTTGATTTCATCGGTGATGTGCGGAATCATTTGAACGGTGTGGCCGCGGTATTCGCCGCGCCGTTCTTTTTGCAGCACGTCCCAATAAATGCGCCCCGAGGAGACTGAAGATTGGCGCGTGGTGGGCTGGCCGGTGAAGCGTTCGTAGTGGCCGAGGTCCAGATCGGCCAGGGCGCCGTCGTCGGTGACGTAGACTTCGCCGTGCTGATCGGGGCTCATGGAGCCGGGATCCACGTTGAGGTAGGGATCCATCTTCAGCATGCGGATGCGCAAACCGCGGCTAATCAACAGCCGCCCGATGGATGCCGCGGTGATGCCCTTGCCCAGCGAGGAAACCACGCCGCCGGTGATGAAAATAAAATGCGCCATGAGGTCTCCTGCGGGGTTCAATCCAGAGCAATGATGGCGGCCAGCACCTGCGGGGTGGCGCGCAAGCGGTCATAGAGACGCAGCATGCAATCGCTATAGGCATACATCCATTGCTGCCGGTAGGCCCGTTCCTGAATGTCCGAATATAGCGCCGCGGTGAAACAAATCCGGCGAGCCGCCGCAACGGGTGGGCCATCCAGATGCAGTTGCCGGCGGATGAACAACGTGTTGGGATTCGGCGAGGCCAGCAGCGACGGCATCAGCGCGGCGAACCAGCGCCAGTGCCGCTGGCGGAATTCCAAGAGCGACACCGGCGGCGTGGTGTAGCGGTGCAGGCGCTGCATGTTCTTCACGATTTCGCGGCGGTCCTTGATTTCCGGCGTGCGCAGAAACATCAGCAAAAAGTTGCGGTATTGCCGTTCCCATTCCAGATGCGGCTCATCCGGGTGCGGGGGGATGATGCCGGCTTGCTTCATGCGTTGGATTAAGTGATCAATGAAGACGCACGCCATGCGCGTGATCAGCAACGCCTTGGTGAGTTTGACCTGATCCGCCGACCAGCCCCAGTGGCGGCCTAGACGATCCACGCGGTCCGAGGCGCGCACAATGCGCCGCCAGTAGGCTAGATTGAAGCCGGGATGATGCCCCAGCACCTGTTCGGCGCGGCGCAGGTAGCGTTGGCGGGCGATTTGCCGATTATAGTTGGTGATCGGGTCTGGGAGGGCCAGTTCCATGACGGCGGCCGCGCGTCAGGCGCCCAGTTGCTCCTGATAGAGGCGCAGGGCCGTCAGGTATCGCGCGTAGCTCCCCTTGCTGAACTTGTGCGGGTAGGCCTCGAAGTGTTGGTGGATATCCGACGGTGCGGCCGTGAGCCCGGCAATTTCGCGCAGGCGCGCGCGCTTGGTGCCTTCGGGCAGCGGGGGCCACGCAAAGCTTTCAAAATCGAGCGCGCCTTGCAGTACCGGGGGCGGGATTTTCTTGGCGTTTTTGATCAGGTGCACCACCAGGTTTTGGAGCGCGCGGCCAAAGTTGTCTTCAATTTCGTTTTTCATGGTGTTCTACACTCGCACGGGCAAAGCATAGAACGGGCCGCCGCCAAACACAACGGAAAACCAACGGGTTTATACGTTCTGATAATCCGGGCCCACGCCGTGCTGCGGCGTTTCCCAGCGGATGTTGTCATAGGGGCACTTGAGCGTGCAGCAGCGGCACTGCACACAATTTTCCGCGCGGATGTGGATGGCGGTGCGTGTGGCGTCGGCTTCATAGACCCCAGCAGGGCAAAAGCGGGTGCAGGGTGCGGCAAAGCGCTGGAAGCATTCGCGGCATTTGTCGGCATCAGGGATGGCGATGTGGTCGGTATCGGGCCGGTAGCGCAGGCGCGCCAGAAAGAGGTCGGAGTCCAAGCCAAGGTCCAACGGGCCGTTGTCGGGCTGGGGCAGGGGGGGCTGGCGGTGGCCGATTTCGTGCAGGCATTGGCGTTCATCGCGCTGGCGAATGCGGCCCCACGGCAGGCGCCCGCCGGAAATCCAGGCCAGCCCAGCCGCGGCCATGCCGATGGGCAGGCCGGCACGGAAAGCGGCGCGGTAGTTTGCGGTGCGCCGTAGGCCATCCAACGACGGCATGTCTTCCTGCCGTAGCGCATCGCCGCGGATGATGGCATCCGCCGCGGCCATGCCGGATTCCACCGCCAAATGAATGCCCTTCAATTCCATGGTGTCCACCAAGCCGGCGGAATCGCCAATGATGAAGGCTCCGGGCGCGGCCATGCCCAGCCGCGAGTGCCAGCCGCCTTCGGGAACCAGTCGCGCGCCATATTCCACCGTTTTGCCGCCGGCAATATGCCGCTGCACAAAGGGATGCCGTTTCCACCGGCGGAACAAATCGTGCGGATAGGTGGCGGGGTCGTGGTAATCCAAGGCAATGGCCAAGCCCAACGCCACGTGGGTTTCATCCATGTGGTAGATGAAACCGCCGCCATAAATGTTGATGCCGAGAGGATAGCCGAAGGTGTGCGCCACGGTGCCGACCAGCGCCGGATTGGCAGGCACTTCCACGATTTCCTTGATACCCAGCGCATAGGTTTGCAGATTCGGCCCGGCCAATTGCGGATGCCGCGCCAGCACGGCCTTGGTCAGCAACCCAGCGGGCCCTTCCGCCAACACCGTGGTATCGGCCAAAATGGGGTCATCGAGGGTGCGGACACCGCTCACGCGGTCGCCTTCCCAGAGCAGCGCATCGGCGGTTTGGCTGGTCAGGATTTCCACGCCCAGCTTGGTGGCGATGTCGCCCAAGGCGCTGCCCAGTTGGGCCAGCGAGACCAGCGGCAGGCCGCGCATCCGCATTTTTGGTGGCACAAATGGCACGCGGATGGCGCCCTTGGGCAGCAGCGCGTGAAAGGTGTCGCGCGTGACGAGCGGGCCGATGGGGAGGGCGGCGTATTCGTCGGGCATGAGCAGGTGCTGCAAGGCTTGCGGTCGCATGACCGCGCCGGACAGCAAATGGCCGCCAAGCTGGGCGGATTTTTCCAGCACCATGATTTGGCGCTGGCCCTTGCCGGCCCGTGCCAGCCGGATGGCACAGGCCAACCCGGCCGGGCCCGCGCCCACCACCAGCACATCCACTTTCAATTGCGCTTCCGCAGCTTGCATCCGGGAAAACCTAGCAAAGCGCGCCGGGATTACAAGAAAGGACAACCGTGCCGTCGCGCCGCTTTGCGCCGGGGGATTGTTTTGACACTGACTTTTGCGGAATGATACAAGCAAGGGCCATGTGGGCGGCCCGTCCGGCGCGCCCGCCCGGAGTATTATATATGGCCAAAGTTGTTCTCGAAAACGTGTATAAAATCTACCCCGGCGATGTGACCGCGGTGCACGATGCCAACCTGGAAATCCAGGATCAGGAATTTGTGGTGCTGGTGGGACCCTCGGGCTGCGGCAAATCCACCACGCTGCGCATGGTGGCAGGCCTCGAAGACATCAGCAAGGGCTCTATCTATATTGACGGCAAGAAGGTCAATGACATTCCGCCCAAGGACCGCGACATTGCAATGGTGTTCCAGAATTACGCGCTCTATCCCCACATGAGCGTGTATAACAACATGGCCTTTGGCCTGAAGCTGCGGAAATATCCCAAGGCCGAAATCCACAAGCGCGTGATGGAAGCGGCGGAAATCCTCGGCATCACGGATTATCTGGAGCGCAAGCCGAAGGCGCTTTCAGGCGGCCAGCGGCAACGGGTCGCGGTCGGCCGCGCCATCGTGCGCAAACCCAAGGCGTTTTTGTTCGATGAACCGCTTTCCAACTTGGACGCCAAAATGCGCGTCCAGATGCGCGCGGAGATCAGCAAACTCCACAACCGGCTCAAGAGCACGATGATTTATGTGACCCACGACCAGATCGAAGCCATGACCATGGGCGATCGCATCGTGGTAATGAAGGATGGCTGGATTCAACAAGTGGATACGCCGTTGAATATCTATAACAAGCCGGCGAACCAATTTGTGGCCGGGTTTATCGGTAGCCCGCCGATGAATTTCTTCAAGGGCAAGATTGTGCGCGAGGGGAACGCCGTGGCCTTCGCCGAAGGGCGCTTCACAGTGGCCTTGGCTGGCGCGGTGGCCGACAAAATGGCGGCTCATACCGGCCAAGCAGTCACCATGGGCCTGCGGCCGGAGCACATTGACGAGCGTTCCGCCCGCCCGGATGCCAACCCGGCGAGCGTGGTGCCGGCGCAGGTGGAAGTGGTGGAAATGATGGGCTCCGAGGTGTATCTCTACGCCAACACCGGACAGAGCAACTTCACCGCCCGCGTGGATTCATCTTGCCGCAAACAAATCGGCGACACCGTGGAAGTGGTTTTCGACATGGCCAAGGCGCATTTCTTTGCCGAAGACGACGGCCGGGCGCTGCTGTAGGAGCGAACGATGAGTCTTGCCTGGGTGGAACTGATTCAAACCATCGCTGTGGCTGTGGTGGCCTATGTGCTGCTGACGGCGCTGGCGCTCTTCTTCAAGGCCGAAGCCGCCGGCCGGCAAGCCCCGCCGGAGTCGCCCGCGTCATGAAATTGGGCGTGAACATTGACCACGTGGCCACCCTGCGTCAGCAGCGCGGCACGGTGTATCCCGCGCCCCTGGAAGCGGCGGCGTTGTGTGAAAAGGGCGGTGCGGATGGCATTACCATTCACCTGCGCGAGGATCGGCGGCATATTCAGGACGCCGACTTGTTCGCGCTGCGCAAGGCGCTGCGCGTGCCATTGAATCTGGAAATGGCCAACAGCCCGCAAATTGTGCAGATCGCGTTGCGCGCGCGGCCCGCCGAGGTGTGCCTGGTGCCCGAACGCCGCCAAGAACTGACGACCGAAGGCGGGCTGGATGCTGCGGGGCAGTTCCGCCGGCTCAAGCCCACCATCGCCAAACTACAAGCTGCCGGCATCGTGGTGAGCTTGTTCATTGAGCCGGACCCGCGCCAACTGGAAGCGGCGGTTGCCCTGGGTGCGCCCGTGGTGGAGATGCACACCGGCAAGTATTGCGATGAAACCGGCGCCGCGCGCCGCGCGGAATTGAAGCGCCTTGTGGCGGCCGCCAAGTTGGGCCACCGCCTAGGCCTGCAAGTCAATGCCGGCCACGGCTTGAACTATGACAATCTGCCCGCTTTTCTGCGGGCAGTGCCGCACTTGCACACATTGAACATCGGGCATAGCATCGTGGCGCGCGCCGTAATGGTCGGCATGACGCGCGCGGTGCGCGAAATGAAAGCCTTGTTGAAGCCATGAAATTTGTCACCGCCAAAACACTGCGCGCCGCCGAAGCCAAGGCCATTGCGCTGGACCGGTCGTTGGCACTATCCATGATGGACTGGGCGGGGAAGGGGTTGGCCCGTGTGGTGCAGGATGTCGCTGCGCAGATGGGCCGGCGCAACGCCGCAGTGCGTTTGCTGGCGGGCCCGGGTAACAACGGCGGCGATGCGTTTGTCGCGGCGATGAGCCTGCACGAGGCTGGCCTGTTGCCCGAAGTGTGGCTGGTGGGCCCGCGCGAAAAATTGCGTGGTTCGGCCAAATATTATTTTGATGAACTGCAAAAGAGCGGCGTGCCGTGGCGCGAAATGGTGGGCGAGAAAGCATGGCAGCAGGCTGCGGGCCTTACCTTGACGCCGCCAATTCATGTGGATGCGCTGCTGGGCACCGGGGCGCGAGGCGAGCTGCTGGGCGATATCCGCCGCGCGGTGGAATACCTGCGCGAAAAGCAAACACGCTCAATCATTGTGGCCGCCGACGTGCCCACCGGTATGAACCCGGACACAGGGGAAGCAGGCCCCTCTTGCGTCACGGCAGATTTCACCGTTTCCATGTGCATGCCCAAAATCGGCTTGGCGGCGCCGGAAGCGCGCGCGATTGCGGGATCGCTTTCGCTGGTGCCCGTTGGGTTGCCGGGCAAGTTTGTGGAGGAAATGCCGGATGCCCGGCCTGATTTGCAGTTGATTACGCCGATGGATGTGCAAAAGGCCTTGCTGCGGCGCGAACGTGCCTCGCACAAGGGCAGTTATGGCGCGGCGTTGCTGTTGGGCGGCTCCGCGAAATATGCCGGAGCCATCGTACTGGCGACTGAAGGCGCCATCCGTTCCGGCACGGGCCTCACCCGCGTGGTCACCGTGGAAAGCGCGGTGCACCCCATTTTGGCGCGAGTGCCGGAAGCGATTGTGGAGGGCACGCTCAGCCCGGATGTCGTCCTACCGCCGGCCTCGGCAATTTTGGTCGGGCCCGGACTCACGCGCGACCCGGAAGCCCGCCGGCTGGTTGCGCGCCTCTTGTTGGAGACCTCCGCGCCGCTGGTGCTGGATGCCGATGCAATTGCTGTGCTCGAGGGTAAGCCAGAGGTGGTGAAAAAGTGTGCGCAACCGGTCATCTTGACCCCGCACCCCGGCGAGCTGGCGATGCTCCTGGGCACCGATGCGGCCACGATTCAACAAGACCGGCTGGCCGCGGTGCGGACGGCGGTCGAGCGCACGGGCGCCACCGTCATTCTCAAAGGCGCGGGCACGTTGGTGGCCCAACCGGATGGCCCGGTGTGGATCAATCTGAACGGCAATCCCGGCATGGCCACGGGGGGCACCGGCGATGTGCTGGGCGGTTTGCTGACCGGTCTGCTCGCGCAAAAAATCCCGCCGCTTGAAGCCGCCTGCCTCGCAGTTTGGCTGCATGGGGTGGCGGGCGACATTGCCGCCGTGCGCTACACGCAAACGGCCATGAAAGCCAGCGACATCGCCGCGGCCTTGCCGGAAGCCTTCCGGCAAATCACCATCCGCTAATAACACGCGCAAATTGTGAAGCCGGCGAGGGGAGGGTGCGGGAAGCGTCTGGGCCTTATTCAGAGCTTCTTGTCCGCCGCAACAGAACCAGCGTTTCGATGTGGTAGGTGTGCGGGAACAGATCGAAAGGCTCAATGGTTTCAATCTGGTAGGGCGCCTGTAAAAAGAGTTTCAAATCCCGCGCCAGCGTGGCGGGGTTGCAGGAGACGTAGATCACGGATTCCGGTTGCCGGGAAGTCACCCACTCAATAGCCCGCGGCGAAAGCCCCGGGCGCGGAGGATCCACCACGACCAAATCCACGCGGGACGGAATGCCGGGGGGATGGGATTGGTTGATATCCGCCGCGACCGCGTCCACGTTCTGGACGTTGTTCAACGCCAGATTTTCGCGCAGGACCTCCACGGATGGCGCCCAGTTTTCCACGGCGATAACCCGCTCCGCATGGGCGGCCAAATGGAGCGCGATCGGCCCCGTGCCGGTAAACAAATCCAACGCCACGCGCGGCCGGCTGTGTTGCGTGGCCAGCTCCGTCAGCCGTCGGAATAGCGCGGCGGCTTGGGCGCTGTTGCTCTGGAAAAAAGTGTCGGGCCCAATCCGGAAGCGTAGGCCGTTCAGGGTTTCTTCAATGATGCCCGTCCCTTTGAGAATGGTACGTTGTTCGGGGCGGGCGGAGCCGTAGATGTTGGTGTCGGTGGAAAGGAAAATTGTGTCAGCCAGATCATCAAGCTGGGCCAGCAGGGCTTCCGCCAGGCCGGGATAGAGGCTGGTGGTGACCAGTTCCACCATGCGCTGGCCGGTGCCGCGCGCCTCCCGCACGGTCAGGGTGCGCAATCCCGGAGTTTTTTTGATTTCATGGAAAGCTGGCACATTCAATTGTTTGGCCAGCGCCTGCACGCGGCGCACAATTTCGCGCGAAGCGGCGGATTGCAGCCAGCACGTGTCCGCCGGAATAATGTGCATGAAACTGCCCCGCCGGTGCAGCCCCAGCCGGAGCTCGCCGGCCGGCGTGGCGCCAAACGTGAAGACCATCTTGTTGCGATAGTCTTGAGTGGCGGCGGCCGGAACCACCGCGTGCAGGCAGGCCGCGGCGCCTGGTACGCCGTGCAGCGCCTCGGCCAGCACTTCCTGCTTGAAGCGCAATTGTGCAGGATACGCGCAGTGGCGATACGTGCATCCGCCGCAATCACCCGTCCATGGGCAGTCGGAAGGCACGCGCTCCGGGGCCGCTTCCAGGATTTCTACCGCGCGGCCGAACGCAAATTGTTTTTTCTTTTTATAAATTCGGGCGCGAACGGTTTCATTTGGCAGGGCATCATCCACAAACACCACGAAACGGTCGGCGCGGGCCAATGCCGGCCCGCCATACACCATTTTTTCGGTGCGGAGCGTCCATTCTTGCGGCTGCTTTTTCACGATCAGGTGCGGGCGGCTTCGCGGGCCTCGGTTTTGCGGCGCAGGCTTTCGCGTTTGTCATAGAGCAGCTTGCCTTTGCCCAGCCCCAGCTCCATTTTGATTTTACCGCGTGCCAGATAGAGCTTCAGCGGGACCAGCGTGTGCCCCTTGAGTTGCAACGTGCCGGCCAGACGGTCCAACTCGCGACGGTGCATCAGCACTTTTTTGGGGCGGTCGGGCTCGTGGGTGTTGAAGCCGGACTTGGCAGCGGCATAAGGCTGAATGCGCATGCCATGGATGAACAGTTCGCCCTTTTCAAAGGCGGCATAGGCTTCTGCCAAGCTGGCCTGGCCGGCGCGGCAGCTTTTGACTTCGCCCCCGGTGAGCGCCAAGCCCACTTCCCACGAGTCCAGAATCTGATATTCGTGGCGGGCCTTGCGATTGGTGGCCAGTGCGCCCGTGGCCTGTGCCCGTGTGGTCATGGGGCGCCGCGTGGCGGCTAGAACGCGAGCAGCGAGCGGCCGAGGTCCGCCTTGGGCGAAGTCACTTCGCCCAACTCCGCCGACAGCTTGCCTTCCGCGATTTCCTTCAATGCCAAATCAAGATGATCCATGTCCGGGGTGTCCGGCTTGATCAGCGGCCGCTGGCCGGCATTGAGCTGCCGAACGCGCTTCGAGACCACGTTGACCAACAACGGGATGTTGGGCATCTTTTCCTTGGCTTTCTCCAAATATGTCGCGTTCATGCTTGTCCTCCGCAAATTACAAATTGATTCGAACGCGGCACTATAGGGGGCCAAACCGGCAGCGTCAATGGCGAAAACCGCATTTTCTGCGCGCGTTACTTGCAAATGTGGCCGGAGGGACGGGCCTCGTCAGCATGGCGCAGGGCGTGCCGCGCCACAAAAAGTCGCAAATGGGGGATTGTCAAACCGGGGGGCGTGGTGTACAACTGCGGCTTATTGCGTACCTGTAGCTCAATTGGATAGAGCATCTGACTACGGATCAGAAGGTTACAGGTTCAACTCCTGTCAGGTACGCCATATTGTTGCCGGCGCACAGCTCGCCGGCCTTTTTGTTGGCAGGCAAACCGGGCGCGAGTTGCCTCGCGCCGTAGCGCCGGCCAAGGTTTTATCGCGTCACTCTTGTGCCGGAGCAGCGGACTGGGCCGCGGCCTGATAGCGCTGAAGAGTATCCGCTATTTCCCGATCGTTGGGCGCCACCCGCGCAGCCTTTTGCTGCCACGCGAGCGCTTCGGCGACTTGGCCGGCATCGAACAGAGCGCGGGCATACGTGTCCAAAATTTCGCCGCGGCGCTCAGCAGTCAGTTCCACCGCCTTTTTGGCGAGGCGCGTGGCAAGGGGGAGGTCACGGTGTTGGACGTCTTCGCCGGTCAGAATGTGCCAGGCAATTTCGTTGAGAATGCCCGGATTGCGGAGATCCAAGGCTTCCAACTCGGCACCCATTTTGGCGGCTTCTTCGGCAGAGCCCTTGGGGCCGATGGCTGCAAGATATTGCTCGATGGTTTTCATGGCCTTTTGCCGGGTTTCCATCTCCACCTTTTGTTTGTGCACCAGTTGGATCATGTCTGCCGTGACGAATGGGGTGCCGTCGGGCCCCAAGTTACCAACGTCGGCTTGGAGCGCCTCAATGGCGGCGCCTTCCGCGGCCACTTCTTCATCGCTGGCGCCTTCCATGAGCTTGACCACGAAGTTCTGGACGCGCTGTTCCGCATCGGCCCGCTGGCGGACGGTCTCAAGATTGAAGGTGCCGGCCGTGATGGCTTGCAGTGTTTCCTGCAAATCGCCCATGGGGTGGCCGATCCACGCGATGCGTCCTTGATGCACCACAAAGGCCGCCGGAATGCCGTTTTGCCCGGCGGCTTCCATCCAGTTTTTCGCCATAAACCAATTGGTGGTATCCATGGCGACGGCGTAGTCCATTTTGCTGCCCATGGAGTTGACGAACTCGGTCACCCGTGGGGTGGGATCAGCGCCACGCTCCCAGACATTCATGCCGATGAAAGTCACGTTGGTAAATTGGCGGGCCATTTGGGTCAGGTGCGGGATGGTGGAGCGGCAGGGCCCGCACCACGTGGCCCAAAACTCCACCACATAGGTTTGGGCGGGATCAAGCGCATCCACGGGACCATGCTTGACCCACTGCGCGGCTTTCAATTCCGGGGCCGGATCGCCGACGCCCAAAGCAAATACCGTGACGGGCAGAAGGCCAACGATTACAACAGCAAGAAGCAGGCAGGCGAATTTCTTCATGGCGGCAGTCCTTTGGTTAGGGGTGGGGGGGGCAGCTCAACAGAGCCATTCGACGCCACAATACCCGGCGAAGCAAGCGCGGAATGGCTTGCACCAAGTTTGTTCAGCTCACCACGGTGGTGGCTCAAATGGCACGGGCGGCCAGGAAATCTTTGACCGCGCCGGCGTGGTTTTCAATAACCTCGCACCGGGTCGGTGCATCCTTGAGCGCTTCCAGTGTGGGGTGGTGTGCCAAGTCTTCGCCGGTGGCATCTTCAATGGCCTCGGGGAATTTGGCTGGGTGCGCGGTGGCGAGGCAAATGAGCGGCTCATCCAGCTCATTATATTGCTCGGCCACGAACACGCCGGCGGCCGTGTGCGGGTCGAGCAAATACGAATGCTTTTCGTGGTAGCGCTTGATGGTGGCCAGCGTGCGCCGCGTGTCGGAGGTGCCGGCCACGATTTCCAAGTCCACGTGGCCGTGCTCATCGCGCGGAATGGACATGCTGCCTTGCAGCGCAAAGGTAGTCATCAGGCGGGCCACTTCGGCGGGGTTTTCGCCAACCTTGTAATAGAGCCAGCGCTCGAAGTTGCTGGCCACTTGAATATCCATGGACGGGTTGACCGTGGGGACCACACGCCCGGTGGCGTAGACCCCGGTGTTGAAAAAGCGCGCGAGAATATCGTTCTCGTTGGTGGCCAGAATCAGGCGGCGGATGGGGAGGCCCATGCGCTTGGCATACCAACCGGCAAGGATGTCGCCAAAATTGCCGGTGGGTACCGCAAACTGCACCTGCGGCAAACGGGTTTGCGCCATGACGCGAAAGGCCGCGTAAAAGTAATACACGATTTGGCTCAGCACCCGCGCCCAGTTGACGGAATTGACCGCGCCCAAGGCGTGGGCGTCGCGGAAGGCCAGATCGTTGAACAGGGTCTTCATGATGAGTTGGCAATCGTCAAAGCTGCCCTTGACGGCCAGATTGAAGACGTTGTCATCCAGCACGGAGGTCATTTGCCGTTCTTGCAGCGCGCTGACCCGGCCATGGGGGTGCATGACAAAAATGTGGATGCGGCGCTGCCCGCGTACGCCGCAAATTGCGGCGGAACCGGTATCGCCGCTGGTGGCGGCCAGAATGTTGAGCCGGCCGTCGCGCTCTTCCAGGATCTCGGCGAAAAGACGGCCCAAAAATTGCAGGGCAATGTCTTTGAACGCCAGCGTGGGGCCGTGAAAGAGTTCCAGAATGTGCACCGGGCCCACCCGGCGCAGCGGGGTGACTTCCGGCCGGTCAAACGTGGCATAGGCCGCGTTGATCAGCTCGCGCAGGCGTGCCTGCGGGATGTCATCCACGAAAAGCCGGATAATTTCAAAGGCGAGATCGGGATAGTCCAGATCGGCCCAGCCGCGCAGTTGGGCGCGGATGTCGGGGATGCGGTCGGGAATCAGCAGCCCGCCGTCGCGAGCGAGGCCGGTCATGACGGCATCTTTGAACGTCAGCGGCGGCTGGTTGCCGCGGGTACTCACATAGCGGATCGGTTCCATAGCCGCGCATTTATAGGGTGTGCCGGGGAGGGCTGCAAGTGTTTTACAGCTACTTCAAGGCAGCGAAATCCCGAAGCCCAAAAATTGCGCGGACAAAAAGAACGCAAAAATGGCAATCATGGCGAGGGCTTCGGTGCGGACAAACCGCCCGCCGCTGGTGACGAACATTTTGAGCAATACCCCCGCCACAACGAGCAAGGGCAAATCACGTTGCACAATGATCGGCTCCACCGGCAGCGGCAGGATCAGGGCCAACGCGCCCGCGACGGCCAGCCCCGTGAAAATGTTGGAGGCATAAATCTCGCCCAACGCCACATCGGCATGGCGATGAATCACCGCGCCGAGCGCAATGGCCAATTCCGGCAGCGAGGTGCCAAAGGCGTAGAACGTCACGCCGATGAGCAGATCGCTCATGCCGAGGGCTTTGGCCAGCGTGGTGCCGTTGACCACGATCCAGTTGGCGCCCAGCACAATCATGCCCAAGCCCAGCAGCAGCAAAAGAATGTCGCGCCCCGGATGCGGTACAACCGCCGCGCTGCCGGCTTCGGCTTGCCGCTGCTGTTTGGCTTCCATCAGGGTGCGGTGGAAATACGGCAAATAGGCCAGCAATAGGACCAGCCCGTCGCCACGGCTCAACTGACCATCCAGCGCCAACACCAGCAGCAAGCCCGCCGAGAGTATCATCCAACTGGATTCCCGTTCGCGGATGGTCGGGCCCACCACAATGGGCCGCCACAGCGCGCACAAGCCCGCCACAAACGTCAGCGTGACGAAGTTGGAGCCCACGATGTTGCCCATGGCCGCGGAGTGCTGCCCGCGCAACGCCGCAAACAGCGATACGCAAAACTCCGGCAGGGAAGTCATAATGGCCAGCAACAGGACGGTGATGACCAAGGGCGACACGCGTAGCCAAGCCGCCAACTTGGGCACGCGCCGCAACACGGTGGAAGTTCCGGACCACAAGAGTCCAATCCCCGCGGCAAAGAGTAAAACAGCCGAGATCATGTGCGCCTCGGAGCAAAGGGTGGCCATGCAGGACGCGGATGGGCAAGGGTAGGTCGCGTTAGCGCGGGTTTCGGTTGTCCACTCATCGTTTGTTTCCTCGTCGGCTGGTGTTCTTACCTCATTCGCTTGCCGTGCCGGCCGACGAGCGTGGTGCCCGAGGCGGGACTCGAACCCGCACGGCCTTTCGGCCAAGGGATTTTAAGTCCCTTGCGTCTGCCATTTCGCCACCCGGGCATGGGGTGCCAAGCGCAGGGGGGAGTATGCCACAACCTTGGCGCAGTTCAATCCTACGGCAAAGCACCGCGGACTGGCGAGTCGGGAGAACCCTCAAGCCCCTGGTTGGAGCTTCTTATCTGCCTCCAGATGCAATCAATAGCGCGCGTGATTGTGGAAATGTCGCAGCCTTTGGACTCGACGAATCCGAAGCAAGCGTCTTGATCCCCAATGTCCAGTTTGTCATGGGCCCCGTAGGCTCGTACGATGAGACTTGTGATATGATGCCTCCGCAACGCTTCAGTTGGTTGCCATCCGCCGTAGGGAACCAGTCCGATCTCGGATAGATACTCGACTGCTGCAGCCACGTCTTGTGGCGCAAAGACCACAGGCTCGGAGGCATCCTTCAATTCTCTGTATGTCGCCTCGTTTGTGGCTTGCTTCAGGTATTGGCAGAGGAGGGCAGCAAATTGGCCTTGGGATACCGAAGCTGGAGCAAGAATCTCAGGATTTACGATATCGTTACGGTTTATTTCCGCGCGAGCTGTGCCAAGGAGACCAGCGAGGAGAACTGCAACTATTGGAATCGTCAATGTTCTCATTATTTTTCGCGCTAAAGTCAGCGATCACCGGCGGTGCCTTGTGCGCCGAACGGTGGAGCGCCCTGTTCGATCCGCCCTACTCCCGGATCACAAACAGTTTCTCAACACCCCACCACAGTCCTTTGAATAAGTAGCCGAGCGGCCCGAGAATGGTTTTCCTGTTCAGACTCAATCTAATCGTTGCGTAATCGACTTGCCCCTTGAGGGACTTGATCCGGCCCTCCATTGAGTCAATGTCGGCCTGCACCCTGTTCAGTTCCGTCTCGATGGACAGGATATCTTTGACCTCCGTAGCTTTTTCAAGGAGCTGCTTCAGTCTGTCGCGTAGCACGATCTTGTTCTTCAGCCTGGCATCAACGTCAATGTAATCTTCCGTGATATCCTCTCCCGTCACATTCCGGTAAGTTACGGTGCCGATCGTCTCCAAGTCCAACAACGCCGTCTTAAATGCCTTGGCTGGGATACGAAGTGTCAGGCTGGAGGATTCCTCTCCGCGATCGGATTTTTGCTCAATAAACCCGCCGGCTCGTTCGGCCATTGAACTGGCTTGGTTTACTGCATTGCTGATGTTCCATACTTCGATACTCAGGTTTGCCTTCCAGATCAACATTCTCTCAGGTCGCACTTCCTCTAAATCGACGCCAGCGCCAGAACGTATGAGCGGCGAGCCGCTTGTCCGCTTCGCGTAGGTAGTGGCACAGCCAGAGAGAAGAACCATCGTCATTAGACCGGCAAGGATTGCGAATATTCTTTTCATCCTTCCTCCTTCTTGATCGAACAGTTTCATGGACGAATGCGGAATTGCTAAAGCCACAGCGAATCATCTGGTGAAATCCTAGTTGGCATTCTGCAGCAAGGTCAATTGGAAAAGCTAAAAATGCCGTGTGGTTGCCGTAGGATTCGGGATTTTCTTTTGTTCGCAACTGTGCCAGTGTTACTAAATGCACTGGGATGCCGGTCAGGACGGAGGACGATGAGCATGCGGCGATGGACGGGAATTTTGCTGGTGGGGATGATGTGGTGCGCGGGGTGTGCCAGCTTCCCGCCGCGGGGCGGTCATTCGGCCTGGGTGCCATTGCACAACGCCGCAGCCGAAGGCAATTTGGTTGGCACTATGCAACTGTTACAACGCGGGGTGGATGTCAATGCGCGGGATCCGCAGGGCTATACGGCGCTGATTGCGGCAGCCATCAACGGACGATTGAGCGTCAGCCGTTGGTTGCTCTTGCAGGGGGCAGACGTCAACGCGGCCAGCGCGGACGGCATGAATGCGTTGATGGGCGCGGCATTTACGGGCAATCCGGATGTTATCCGCCTGCTTGTAGAGAAGGGGGCGGATATCAACGCACAAACTCCGGGCGATGGCGCCACCGCGCTACTCTTGGCGGTTTGGAACAACCAAACAGCCGCCGTGGCGGTATTGGCCGAATTGGGTGCGGACCTGAACCAACGGAATGCAATCGGCCGTTCCGCGTTGGATTACGCGATGCAGCGCGATGCCGTCCCGATGGTTGAGCAGTTGCTGGCGCTCGGCGCGGACCCAGACGCCCGCAATGCGCAGGGCATGACCCCGCTTATGGTGGCTGCCGCGCAAAACCAAGTGGAGATTCTCAAGGTACTGCTCAACCACGGGGCGGAGGTGAATGCGCAGACCGCAAAAGGCGCGACAGCCCTCATGGGCGCGGCGTTCAATGGCCATCTTGATGCCGTGCGGGTCTTGGTGGACGCCAAGGCTGACGTCGCCCATAAGAATCAGGCGGGACTGACGGCCCTTGCCGCCGCTGAGCGCCGTGGCCATCAGGATGTGGTGGATTTCTTGGCCAAGCCCAAGGGCAAGGGAAAGAGCAAATAGAACGTATTCATTCGCCAAAACCCCGCCAATTTATGAAACAAGGCCGGGGGGCGAATCCGGTTTGTAGGCTGGGGTTGCATCCCCGGCGGGCTGTTATTTCCGGGTCAAGGATTGACGGGTCGGATTGTAGGGCTGGAACGGGCGCAGACCTTCCAGCCTATGGCGGCGGGAAGGTTTCGTTCCTCAACCATTCCCGCCCTACAAAACCCTGCAAAAATAGCGGGGGGGCTTGATTTTTTTGCAATTCAGCGAGAGAAAAAGTTGGGGCTTGCGACTTCGCGCAATGAGCCATCGTCTTCGCGCAGGATAAATAGCGCCTCCACGCCCGGAAATTTTTCTGCCAGCAACGGCAATCCTTCATCCGGCCCCAAGACAAACAACGCGGTGGCCAAGGCATCGGCAGTCATGCAGTCGTCCGCCAATACGGACACACTGGCAGTTTTGTGCTTCGTCGGTTCGCCGGTCCTTGGATCCATGATGTGCGTTTCGATTTCGCCATTTTCGGCCCGGTAAAAGTTGCGATAATCACCGGAAGTCGCAATGGCCCGCCCATTGGTCAAAAACACCGTATTTTGGATGTTTTGGGTGCCATCAGGCCGTAAAATGCCGATTTTCCAGGCCTGATACTCCGGATTTTGGCCAAAAGCGCGGGTTTCGCCGCCAATTTCGACCAAAAAGTCAGAGAAACCGCGTTCCAACAGCAAATTTGTGACCCGATCCACCGCATACCCCTTGGCAATGGCCCCAAAATCAAGCTGTAAGCCCGGAATCCGCTTGCCTAGCCGCCCATCGGCGTTGATTTCAACGTTTTGCCAGCCAATGGACGCCTGCACTGCCGCTAGTTGCTCGGCCGTGGGTTTTCCTCGCTGCGGCCCATTTTTGGGGCCAAAACCCCACAAATTGACCAATGGCCCAACTGTTGGGTCAAATGCCCCCCCGGTTGCTGCCGCGATTTCCAGCGCGCGCCGCACAACGGCCTGAAAATCTAGCGAAATTTCAATGAATTCACCGTTTGGGGCCTTATTAAAGCGAGAAATTTCGCTATTTTCGTCCCAAACCGACATTTGGCGGTTAATTTCGTCCAAAACGCCCTGAATTTCGCCTAAAAGTTGCCTTTTTTGCTCTAAATTCAGCGAAAAATGGGCAATTCGCACCGAAAATGTCGTCCCCATCGTGTGTCCGAGCAAAAGTGGATGCTTCGGTCTCTGGGAACACCCGCTCACCAGCATCATGGCCGCAAAAATGGCTGCCAAACTCCACAAACTGGCCTTGCTGCTCGGCTTTGATTGGCCCCACCTCGCGCCAATGTTTGGCGCGGTTAAAACGCCAATCATTTTGGTGATAGAACCTGCCCCACGCACGCGCTTGGCACCATGAGAGGAAAAGCGGCCCATCGTCGTCAGCTTGGCAAGGTTCCCGCAAATTATGTTGAGCATTTTCATTCGTTCGGCTTGCGCGCAGCAAGCCTGCACCATTTCGCCATATCTATCCTGCCAAGCTGGTTGCCCTTCTCCAAGGATTGTTTTGGGTGTTCTGCCGACGAATCACCTGCCTCAAATAGATTCCGACCACCCCGCATCGTCAACTTCTCTCGCTGTCAGTGCTGACTACCTTGGGTGCCAAGGTACCTTGGCATCCAAGGTAGCATCAACCAACCGATTGAGGTGTTTAGGGCGGGGGTAAAAACGATCGTGAGGTTTGGTGCGGCGGGGTGTATCGTGGGTGGGTTTTATGGGTGCAGGAAAGACAGCCAACCGGCGTTTATGGCGGTATATTGTCCCGTACTGGCGCATGATTGCGTTAGGGACGGGGATTTCGCTGCTGACGGTCGGGTTCAATATCGCGATTCCGTTTGTATCGCGGTATGTCATTGACGGGCTGGCGGCGAGGGAGCTGGGCCGGGGCGATTTGCTGCGCTGGCTGGGGCTGTATGTGGTGGCTACGGCATTCGCGACGGCGCTTTCGTACTGGATGCGTTGGCTGCCGCTGCGGGTGGGGCATCAGGTGGAAACGGATATCCGCTGCGATTTGTTCCAACACCTGACCGGGCTGGAGCGAGAGTTTTTTCGCGAGCACCATACGGGCGATTTGCTGAATCGGCTGTCGTCGGATGTGCGGGCGGTGGGGTTCGGGTTCGGCCAAGGGCTGATGCAGAACACGCGCATGATTTTTGTGCTGTTCCTGGGGTTTGGCGTGATGTTCAGCCTGAATGTGAAATTGGCGGCGCTGGTGCTGGCGTTGGTGCCGGCCATGGTCGGGAGCTTCACGTGGTTTTCGCAGCGGATCAAGCGCGGCCATTTGTTGGTGCAGGAAGAACTGTCGGAAATGGCGAGCTTCAATCAGGAAAGCTTTGCCGGCATCCAGACGGTGAAATCATTTGCGTTGGAAGACCGCTGGCGCGCGCAATTTGCCGAGCGCAACCGCGCGCTGATGCAGAAAAATCTGCGTTTGGTGCGGGTGCATGAATTGACCCGCCCGCTGGCGGGGTTTTGGTTTGCGGTCAGCTCCGTGCTGGTGCTGTTGGTGGGTGGGCGGCTGGTGATTGCCGAAGAACTTTCGCTCGGCGCCTTGGTGCAGTTCACCCAATACCTGCTGTATATGCAGTGGCCGTTGCTTTCCGTGGGGTGGGTGTTGAATCTGATTCAACGCGGGTGGGCCAGTTGGGGCCGCATTGACAGCCTGTTGCAACGCGCCCCGGGCATCACGGACCCGCCAGAAGTCCACGCGGGAGAAAATAGCGCGGCGTTGGGCATCACGTTTGACCGCGTGGGCCTAAAAGTCGGCGATACGGTTTTGCTTGAGGATATCAACCTGATCATTGCGCCGGGGATGCGGGTGGGGATCACCGGGCCGACCGGCAGCGGGAAAACGACTCTGCTCTCGCTGTTACCGCGGTTGATGGATGTGACGAGCGGCGCGGTGCGGGTGGGGGGGCGCGATGTCCGCGAATGGCCGCTGGCGGAATTGCGCGGCCGAATCGGCATGGCGGAGCAGGAGCCGGTGCTGTTTTCCGATACGTTGGCCAACAATATCCGCTTCGGCGCGCCGGAGGTCAGCGACGAGGCCATGTTAAAGGCCGCCGACTTGGCCCATTTGCACGCGGATGTGGCTCAGTTGCCCCAACAATTCGACACGCTGATGGGTGAGCGCGGCGTGACGCTTTCCGGTGGCCAGCGGCAGCGCACGTCGTTGGGTCGCGCGTTGTCGCGGGATCCGCGCATTCTCATCTTGGACGACGTGCTGGCCGCGGTGGACACGGAAACCGAGGCGGCCATTCTGGCCAAATTGCGCGGGGTATTTGCCTCGCGGACCACATTGCTGGCGAGCCATCGGGTGCGCACATTGGCCGAGATGGATTGGATTGTGGTGTTGGAAAATGGCCGGATTACCCAGCGCGGCACCCACCAAGAATTGATCCAGCAGCCGGGGTATTACCGGCGGCTGCACGAGCGGCAACAGTTGGCGGCGGCGATATGAGTGCGGAGCGGCAGGAACAACGGCCCAGCCGGGCGGAGTCGCGCCGCCTGATGCGCTGGTTGCTGGGCTATTCGTGGCCGTACCGCTGGAGCATGTTGGGGATTCTGCTGCTGACGGTGGTGACCGGGCTGACGATGAATTATCCGCCGGTCCTCATCCGCAACGCGGTGGATCGCTGGCTGGCCGTGAGTGGTATCAGCGTGGACGCCCGCTTGCTGGGTTTGCTGCGCACGGCCACGCTGTATTTTGCCATTAGCGCCGGCAGCTTGTTGCTGCGCTATGCCCAAACACTCGTCACGGCTTGGCTGGGCCAGCGGATTATCCGCGATATCCGCCGGGACGTGTTCGACAAGGCGCTGAAGTTGCCGTTGCGTTTTTATGACCGCACGCCGGTGGGGCGTTTGCTGACGCGGGTGACATCCGACGTGGACAGCGTCCAGAGTTTTGTCTCGGATGGTGTGGTCGGGGCGATTGCCGACGTGTTCCAAATGGTCGGCGTTTTCGTCTTCATGCTGGTGATCAGCCCGGTGCTGCTGGCGGCGCTGGTGAGCATTATTCCCTTCCTGGTGGTGACGTTTCTGTTTTCGAACACCCGGGTGCGGGCCGCCAACCGGGAAATTCGGCGGGCGCAGTCCGCGCTGAACACCCAGGCGCAAGAGGCCATCAGCGGGATGAGCACCATCCAGTTGTTTGGCCGCGAGCAAACCATCCGCAGCCGCTTTTCACGCTTGAATCGGCTAATGCGCGACGCCTGCTTCCTCGAGGTGCGCTGGTTCAGCTTCTATTTCCCCGTGCTGGAACTGGCGCAGGCCATTTCGACCGTGCTGGTGCTGGGTGTCGGTGGTTTCTGCGTACTGCATGGCTGGGGCGGGGTGACGCTGGGCGTGGTGATTGCGTTCCTGACCTATGTGCGGGACTTTTTCCGACCACTGGACGGGCTCTCCAACCGCGCAGGGATGCTGCAACAGGCTTTAGCCGCGTGCGAACGGATTTATCAGTTGTTCCAGGAGGAAGAAGAAATCAGCGACCCGCTCCAACCGGCCTTGTTGCCGCCCACGCCACAAAACATTGCGTTTGAGCGGGTGGACTTCGCCTATCTTGCCGACACGCCGGTATTGTATGAAGTGTCATTCACGATCGCCCCGGGAGAGATTGTGGCGGTGGTGGGGGCCACAGGCAGTGGCAAAACCACGCTGGTGAATCTGCTGATGCGCTTTTACGCGCCCACGGCGGGCGGCATCAGATTGGGCGCCCACGATCTGCGCGACCTCCGGCAAGAGGAATTGCGCCGGCATTTCGGCACCGTTCGCCAAGAGCCATTTATTTTTTCGGCCACCGTGGCGGAGAACATTGCCCTGATGAATCCGGCCACATCCCGTGAGGACATCATCGTCGCCGCCCAGCAAGCCAATGCAGACGCATTTATCCGCCGCCTGGAGCAGGGATATGACACCAAATTGCGCGAGCGCGGCGCGGGTCTGTCCGCCGGGCAGAAGCAACTCTTGGCGTTGGCGCGCATCATGCTCCAACGCGAGGCCCGTGTGCTGATTTTGGACGAAGCCACGGCCAACGTGGACAGCGAAACCGAGGGCTGGATTCAGGATGCGCTGAAGACGGTCATGGTGGGACGCACGGGCATTATCATTGCCCACCGGTTATCCACGATCCGCCACGCCGACCGCATTTTGGTGTTTCAACACGGCCGTTTGCTGGCCCAAGGACGGCACGAAGACTTGCTGCAGCAGGGCGGCTATTACCGGCGGCTGTACGAATATCTGGTCATGACCGAAAACAGCGGCTGATGCCGGAAGCGGCTGGAAGGTCTGCGACCGTTCCAGCTCTACAATCTGATCCGGGTGCGCGACACTTCCACGAGTCGCAGCTACTTCCTCGGCCAGTTGCGTCAGGCTACCTTCCTGAATTACGCATCGGGACACCCTGGAATTTCGCTGATTGAAGTGGGGGCCTTGGGATCGGCGCCTTCCATGCGGGACCAAACCGCGCGGATAAAAACGCAAAAATCACTCACCCAAAATTTGTCCAGAGTTTATAAAGTGTGGACAGTGCCATCAAAATGGCTGATTAAAAACAGCCTACAAAATAGACATAATATATTGTGTATGATTGAGATAAAAATATTACTACATCTGCCCAGAGTTTATAAACTCTGGACAGCATGGTTCAGATGAGAAAAACGAAGGCAGCGTGACAACAGCGGTTTCAACACTCCCAGCGAGACGATCCTTTCACCGAAAACGGCGGCTGACGCTGGGAGCGGCTGGAAGGTCTTCGACCGTTCCAGCCCTACAAACCGATCCGTCAATCCTTGGCCCGGAAATAACAGCCCGCCGGGGGTGCAACCCCGCCTACAAACCGGATTCGGCCGTGGGTGTTCTCGTGGGGCTTTTGTTGGGCGGGAATGGTGGAGGGATGAAAGCTTCTCGCCGGGAGCGGCTGGAAGGTCTGCGACCGTTCCGGCCCAACAATTAACGGGGAGTGCGCGGGGTACGACGCGGGTGGGGGTGGCTTACGCGAGGATGCCGAGCAGGTGGGCAGCGCGGGCCGGATCAATGCGATAGCGCGAGCCGTGGCCTTGGAAAAAGTCGTGTTTTTCGATCAACGCGAGGCCGAGGGCGGTCAGCACGAGTTCTTCGCCGGTGGCGGAGGTCAGAACGACATCGCCTTTTTCAAAAACGCCATCGCCGCGGAAGGGGGAGGGGATGCGGCCCATGGATTCGTGGGCAACGGCGGTCAAGCCGGGGCGGATTTCCACCTCGCCGCCAAATGCGGCGCGGGCCTTTTCAAACGCGGCGCGGAGGGCGTCGAGGAGGGCGGCCTTGGTAATGCCAAGTTGCTCGATGGTGCGTACATCGGCGGCGATGATTTGGTCCACGGTGCGCTGATCGGTGCCGAGGAAACCTTCGCCGGAGAAGCGCGAGGCGCCCAAGCGTTCTTCCAAGGCTTTGGCTTCAGGCGCTTGCTTGGGATGGACGGGGGCGGGGTGCGCCGTTTGATCGGTGTACATGGCCGGGACGGAATCATCGGCGGGGGGGGGATTGGCGTGGTCGTTTGAGCCGTGAAACGTAGTCATCGCTTGCCTCCTCCAGTTGGTTAGAACTTATCGTAGAAAATATTGGCTTCGGGCATGCCATTTTTCTTGAGCACGGCGATGGCGGCGTCAATCATGCCGGGAGAGCCGCAGAGATAGGCCTCGTGCTGGGAGGTATCCGGGAAATGGCGGTCAACCACCTCGGTGATCAGGCCGCGCTCGCCTTGCCAGGAAGAATCGGCAGGCTCCTTGGAGAGGGCGGGGACAAAGGTGAACCAAGGGCACTCTTTGGCGAGTTGCTTGAATTCATCGAGGAAGAACAGGTCGCGCTGGGTAAGGGCGCCGAAGAAATAGGTGGCGGGGCGGTTGAGGCCCTTTTCTTTCATGTCGCGCAGGATGGACCAAATGGGAGCCATGCCGGAGCCGCCGGCGATGCAGATGATGGGCGCGGTGGTGTCCGAGAGGTGGAAGTGGCCGTAGGGGCCGGAGAGGGTGATATTGGCGCCTTCCTTGAGGTGCTGCACCACCCATGTGGAGCAGATGCCGTCGGGAACGAGGCGAATGATTAGTTCCAGATGAGTTTTGTCGGAGGGCACGGAGGAAATGGAGTAGCCGCGCATGACGGCCTCGTGGCCCTTGTATTCGGCAGATTCAAGCTGGATGTATTGGCCGGCTTCGAACTCGATGGTGGTGGGTTCGACGAGTGCCAGGCGCAGCTCGACGATGTCGTGGGTCAGGGCGCGTTTGCGGGCGACCTTGGCGTGGAAGCGGCGGACGGAGAAGAGGTCATCGGGGATTTCGATGGAAAGGTCGCGCCGCACTTTGACTTGGCAGGAGAGGCGGACGTGCTCCTGCCGCTCCTCGGGGGAGAGGTAGGGTTCCTCCACGGGGCTGATGGAGCCACCGCCTTCGTTGACCTTGAGCTTGCAATAGGCGCAGGTGCCGCGCCCGCCGCAAGCGGAGGGGATAAAGATGTTTTGCTCGGCGAGCGAGTTGAGCAGCGAGGAGCCGCCTTCGACATCGAGGGTCTTCTTGCCGTTGTTGATGTGGATGTGACAGGTGCCGTAGTTGAGGATTTTCTTTTCGGCCAGCACCAGCAGTGCGGCTAGGATCAGGCCGCAGGCGAGGAGGAATCCGACGGAAATGAGGATGGACGTGAGCATGGCTATCCCGCAAGCAGGCGCCGCGGCAGGGCGGCGGGCGCGTGTGTGTTGAGCGTGGGTGTGTTCATGGGTTTAGATTTTGATCATGCCGGAGAAGCCGACAAAGCCGAGGGCCATGATGCCGATGATAATGAGCGTGATGCCGGGGCCTTCGAGCCCCTTGGGCAGCGCGGACTCGTTGATTTTCTCGCGGATGCCGCCGATCAGGGCAATGGCGAGGAACCAGCCCAAGCCGCCGCCGAGGCCGAATGCAAACGCCTGCCAGAAGCTGTAGGGCTTGTTCAGCATGAACAGCGAAATGCCGAGGATGGCGCAGTTGACGGTGATCAGCGGCAGGAAAATGCCAAGCGAGTTGTAGAGTTTTTCCGAGGTGCGCTCGATGATCATTTCCACCAGTTGGGTGAAGGCGGCGATGACCACAATGAAGATGATCAGCTTGAGATACTCCAAGTGCAGCGGCACGAGCATGTATTGATACACCAGATAGTTCAGCGCGGCGGTGACCGCGGTGACGAACATCACGGCGAGGCCGAGACCGAGACTGGTATCCACCTTTTTGGACACACCCAGGCAGGAACACATGCCCAGAAAACGCGCCATGAGGATGTTATCGGTGAATGTGGCCGATACAAAAATCAGCACGCACGAAGCGAAGAGGCTCATTTGGGAGAGTTCCATTACTTGACCTCCTTGACGAGGCGGGCCCGGGCCATCCACGTGAGAATGGCCAGCATGAAGAAAGCGCCGGGGGGCATGACCATGATGGTCCACGGGTGCCACCAGAGGTCAAGGGCGGGCAGCTTATAGCCCAGCACGGTGCCGAAGCTCATGATTTCGCGGATGACGGCAATCGCCACCAGCACCGAGGTGTAGCCGAGACCGTTGGCCAGCCCGTCCACCAGGGACGGCAGCGGCTTATTCTGGCTGGCGAAGGCTTCCGCGCGCCCCATGATGATGCAGTTGGTGATGATCAGGCCGACATAGGGGCCGATAAAGCGGTGGACATCAGGCGCGAGCGCCTTGATCAGGATTTCCACCACCATGACGTACACCGCGATGATGATCACCTGCACAATCATGCGGATGCGCACCGGGATATAGTTGCGCAGCAGGGCAATCGTGAAGCTGGTGAGCGCGGTGGTGAAGGTGACGCCAAAGCCCATGTAGAGGGTGTTGGTCACCAGATTCGTGACGGCCAGCGCCGAGCAGATGCCCAGCACCTGGCGGAAAATCGGGTTCTCGGTGACGAGGCCGTCTTTGAGGATTTTGCCGTAAGAGGAAGCCATAGCGTGGGTGGGGGTCAGGGTTCTTGTGGCAAGGTGGATTCCCCGGCGGTGGCGGGAGCCGCGGCGGCAGTGGCCAGGGCAGCAGGCAGCAGGGCGCGAATCCGGTTGAGTTCACTGTTTAGGAAACGGGCGAGGGCCATCGAGGTTTGCGTGGCGCCAGTAATGCCATCCACCCGGTTGGCGGCTTGCGGATTGGGCGCGGGGCCGACAATCAGGCGGGCATCCGCCGGGCCGTCCCAATCCACGATGCGGCCTTTGAATTGGTCGGTGAACCATTCTTCCGTGACGCGCGCGCCGAGGCCGGGGGTTTCTTTTTGATCCATGAATTGCAGGTTGATCACTTCGCGCAAATCCGGGGTAAGGACAATGGCGGCTTCGATACGATCCCAAAAACCGAGGCCGCCGACCAGAAACCCCACGGCTTCATGGCCGGGAGTGATGCGGCGATAGCCTTTGATTTCGCCGGCGGCATCTTGGAGTGTGAGCGGCACCAGATTTTCATCCACGGCGCGCTGATAATCCTCCGCGGCATTGCCCGCAACCGGCAGCAAGAACGCGCGGCACCAGACCGTGTTGCGGTGAAGGGCCTCATTCTTGGCCAGCAGGCCGAGCGTGGCGTAATTGACGACGGCGATGGCCGCGCCGAAAACGAGGCAGATGGCCGCCATGAAAGCCAACACATAGGCAGGCGATTTTTTATTCATGCGGCGGGCCCTTTCACGGTGGCGGGGGTGGCCGGCGCGGCGGCTTTTTTGCTATCGCGGTAGCGCTTGATCCAAAGGTCCAGCGAAGGGGCGATCATGTTGCCCAACAAGATGGCGAAGCCAACGCCCCCGGCGAAGACGGCTTTCCAGCGGATAAAAATAATCATGGCGCCGATGAAGATGGCGTAGATCCACATGGCCAAAGGGATGCGCGGCGCGGAAATCGGGTCGGTGACCATGAACACGGTGGCGAACAGGAATGCGCCGGACAATAGGCTGAACAGCAGCGGCGGCACGCTGGTGATGTGCAGCACGTTCCGCAACAGCACATTCATGGCCACCGCGCCAATGAGCGAGCCGGCCATCAAGCGCCAGTTGGCGGTCTTGGTCCAAAGCAGGTAAATTGCGCCCAGCAGAATGGCCAGCGCGGAAACTTCGCCCGCGGAGCCGGCCGCAAGCAGGCGGAAGTGGCCCAGATATTCAAACGCGCCGCCGATTTGGCCGCAGAAAAGGTCCCAGAGGCTGGTTTCCAACTGATAATCGCGCCAGCCCCACATGGGCGTGGCGGCAGTGAGACCATCCGCCACTTGCAATCCTTTTGCCACGAGATCATCGGGCAGTTGCTTGACCGTTTCCCAACTCCATTGCGCGAAGCCGCCGGGGAGGCCGCGGAAGGCCGGCACGAACCCACCAGTCATTTCGACCGGGAAGCACACAAAGATGAATGCGCGCCCCACCACGGCGGGATTGAAAATATTTTTGCCGAAACCACCAAACACCATTTTACCGAAGAGAATGCCGAACGCTGCGCCCACGGCCGCAATCCAGTACGGCGTGGTGGGAGGCAGAGAGAGGCCGAGCAACGCACCGGTGACAAACACGGCCTGTGAGATTTTTCCGGGCTTCGCGGGCACCATGATCCATTCCACAACAAACGCCGCCAAACAGGAAACGGCCACCAGAGCCAGGATGCGCCAGCCGAAAAGATAGATGGCAGCCAGAGTGACGGGGACCAAAGCGTACAACACACGCAGCATCATGAGCTGCTTGAGAAAAGCTGGTTTTTTCATGGCAATTGCGGGGAAGGTAGCCTAGGGCAAATTGGATTTCAAGCGGCGCGATAACAATTGGCGAGAAATCACATAATCACAAAATCTTGAACTTCGGCAGGTCTTGAATGTCAATCATGCCGGCAAGTGTTCCGTCATCATGAACCACGACCAAATCGTCAAAGTGGTGCTGCTGGAAAATGGCCAAGGCATCCGCCGCCAGCCGCCCGGCATTCACCGTGGATGGTCTGTGCGTCATGAGGTTGGCCACGGGGCTTTGGACGTCGGTGGCCCCGCCGGCGAGGTAGCGGCGCAAATCGCCATCGGTGAACAGCCCCACCACGTGGCGGTTTTCATCCACCACGGCCACGGCGCCGGCCTGCGCCTTGGTCATGGCAATGACGGCATCGCGTACACTGGCGGTGTGGGGCACGGCGGCCAAGCGCGCGCCGGTGCGCATGATGTCGTCCACTTTGAGCAGCAGCGCGCGGCCGATGGCCCCGCCGGGATGGAACTGGGCATATTTTTCGCGGGTCATGCCGCGGGCCTCCAGCAGGGCGATGGCGAGGGCATCGCCGATGGCCAGCGCCACCGTGGTGGAAGCGGTGGGCACAAGGTTAAACGGGCAAGCCTCGCTGGTCACTGAGCCATCCAGCACCACATCAGAATGGCGGGCCAACGTGGCATCCAGTACGCCGGTCAGGGCGATAATCCGCACGCCGGTGCGTTTGATAATCGGCAGCAAATTGACGAGTTCATCTGATTCACCGGAATAGGAAAGCGCCAGCACCACATCGGCGGGCTGCAGCAGGCCGAGATCGCCGTGCATGGCCTCGGAGGGATGCAGCACGTTGGCCGGCGCACCGGTGCTGGTGAAGGTGGCCGCAATTTTCTGGCCGATATGAAACGATTTGCCGACGCCAGTCACAATAATTTTGCCGCCGTTGGCCAGCGTGGCTTGCAACAGGGTCACCGCGGCGGTGAACCCGCCATCGAGCCGGTTGCGGGTTTGTTGCAACGCGGCGATCTCGATATCGAACACCGCTCGCGCGCGTTCCAGATGGGAAGAGGTTTCGCTCATGGGGGCAAGGTAGCCTAAAAGGCGGGCGGAGAGCAAGAATCCGCGTGATCGAGTTTTGACAGAGGGCGGCGGGCCGGGGCATATTACATCGAAGGATTGGAGATCGCGCGCATGGCCAAACGCAAACGTGAACGGTGGGGAAGTCAGCTCGGCGTGATTCTCGCCGTGACCGGCAGCGCGGTAGGGCTGGGCAACTTTTTGCGCTTTCCCGGGCAGGCCGCCAAATATGGCGGGGGCGCCTTCCTGATTCCGTATTTGGTGGCTTTCCTGATCGTGGGTTTGCCGATGGCGTGGGCGGAATGGGCCCTGGGGCGCTACGGGGGGGCGTGCGGGCATAATTCTTCGCCGGGGATTTTCCGGGTGCTGCTAGGGCGCAAAGGGTCCTACGCCGGGATTCTCGGCACCCTCATGCCGCTGATGATCCTGACCTACTACATGTTTGTCGAGGCGTGGTGTCTGGCCTACGCGTGGGATTATCTGACCGGGGTCTTCGCGCGGTTGGGCACGGACTTGGGGGCCATTGAAAACCATTTCATGAGTTTTGTCGGCGCGGGCGAAAACGGCAGCCTGTTCAAAACGGCGGTTGGCGCGCGCACGCTGTTTTTCTTTGGATTGTGTTTTTTGGCGAACATGGTGCTGATTTACCGGGGGATCAGCCGCGGTATCGAGCGGTTTTGTAACTGGGCCATGCCGTTGCTGGTGCTCTGCGCGGTGGTGGTGCTGGTGCGCGTGCTGACATTGCCGGCCAACCCGCTGCATCCGGAGCAAACCGTGATCAACGGATTGGGTTATCTATGGAACCCCGTCAAACCCGGCGAAACGCTGTGGTCGGTGTTGTCCCGCCCCGAAGTGTGGCTGGCGGCCACCGGGCAAATCTTCTTCAGCCTGTCGGTGGGATTCGGATTGATCCTGACCTATGCCAGTTATCTGCGCCCGGAAGATGACGTGGCACTGAGCGGCCTGACCGCCTGCGCCGGCAATGAATTTTGCGAGGTGGTCTTGGGCGGCATGATCGCCATTCCGGCGGCATTTGTGTTCTTGGGGCCGGCCGTGGTGCAGGACCCGCCGGGCACCTTCGGCATGGGTTTTGTCACCTTGCCCAACGTATTCAACCACATGCCGCTGGGTTCGATGTTCGGCTTCCTCTTTTTCTTCCTGTTGTTTTTGGCGGCCATCACCAGTTCGCTCTCCATGATGCAGCCCTCGATTGCCCTGCTGGAAGAAGGGTTAAACATCGGGCGCAAAGCCTCGGTGTTGATCCTGACAAGCATCCTAATGCTTGGCGGCCTGTTCGTGACCTATTTTTCCAAAGGGTTCACCGCGCTCGATACGCTGGACTTCTGGATGGCCAACTTTTTTATTTTTATTTTTGCCACGTTCCAATCCATCGTGTTTGCATGGGGGTTGGGTATCCGGCGCGGGATGGAAGAGCTGGAGCGCGGGGCGCACATCCGGTTGCCGCGCATACTGCCGTTTGTGTTGAAGTATGTGTCGCCCGTCTATCTGCTGGCGGTGTTCGCACTGTGGGCGTGGCGCAACCTGCCGGAGCGATGGAACGCCATCATTCACCCGCCGGCGGATGGCCCACCCGTGGTGCTGCTCTCGGTGCTGTTCATCTTGGGCGTGGGCGCTTTCTTCGTTTGGGTGGTGTCGCGCGCCAACCGCATTTGGGATAAGGAGGAAATATCATGACTCTGGCCGGTTGGATCATCATGGTGCTGGCGTGCGGCGGCTTGACCGGCCTTCTGTTGTGGTGCGTGCGTCGCGTTGTGCGCACCGCCGATGCCCCCGAACACCTCCACGCCCCCCTCGGCACTGACACTCACGACCACCCGCCGCGCGGCACAAAATGCTAGGCAGCAAATGCTGAGATCCGTAACCAAGATTCTTATTGCCTCCACCCTGCTTGGCCTGTCGGCGTCAGTGGTATTTGGTGATGTGTTTGACTTCGGGGAGCGCCCACTCGGCACGGAGGAAAACCGACGGCTGGCGGCTTATTTGGCGGAGCAAGCCCAAAATATGGGCTACGCGGCGGAATCGCTGCCGTTCACCTGTGTGCGGTGGGAGAGGGGCGCTTCGTTTCTGGAGCGCGGTGGCGTGCGCGTGCCGCTGTATCCCAGTCCGTTTTCGCCCGCATTCGACCAAACGCTGGATGCCGCGGTGGCAAGCACCACCCAGCAACTCAAACGGGTGCGCGGCGACGGGCGGCTGGTCTTTTTGCGCGATGAGCTGGCCAAGGAGCCGCTGACTCCGCGTGATTACCCATTCTATTTTTCGGCGCTCCACCGGGAAATTTATTCCTTGGTGGATGAGCGGCGGGCCGCGGCCATCGTTGCCGTGACGGGCCGGCACCCCATGTATGATGAGTCGCCGTTCCCGCTGTTCAACGATGCCAACTTCAAAACGCCCAGCGGTTATATTTCTCAGGAAAGTTACGCCGCATTGCTGGATGCCCCGCGCAGCAAAATCCGCACGGTCATCAAGTCCAAGGTCTATCCGGAAACCGGCGAGCAATGGATTTTCCGCAAGGCGGCTGCGACTACCCCGGCGCCGGGCAAGATTCTGATTTTTGCCCATATGGACACGGCTTATAACACGCCCGGCGCGTTGGACAACGCGGCCGGCGTCGCTACGCTGCTGCTGGTCATGGCGCGCCTGCGCGACTATGCCGGCCCTTACGATCTGGAGTTCGTGCCGTTCAATGGCGAAGATTCACCCATGGCGCGTGGCGAGGTGACCTATCTGGATCGCTATCGGAAAGAAATGCCTGATATTCGCCTGGGGATCAACTTGGATGCTCTGGGTTTTCGCGGCGCCAAAGTGGCCGTTTCGACCTATAATCTGGATGCGGTGGATCAAGAGTATCTCGATCAACAGTTGTCGCCGTTTGCCAATCTGGAACGCGGCCCGGAGTGGGTGGAAAGCGATCATTCCATTTTTGTTTTCGGCGGCGTGCCTTGCCTTGCCCTCACCTCGGCCGATTTGGCCAACACGGTGATGACGGTTGCCCACACCCCGCGCGACACCAGCGCCAACGTGGACCGCGCCTTGCTGGCCGAAGCCGCCAACTTCATCGCCCAACTGGTGACCGCGCTCAAGTAAAACTCCAAACAAAAAGATAGTTTCGGGGAACGACACCAGCATTGTTGATGCGGTGGAATCATTCTTTTCCCGCCCAAAAATTATGAATTTCAGGGCTTGAAGAAGGGGGCGGCGGTTTATAAGATACCGCGGAACCTTGGAGGGAGTCTGATGAAGAGAATTCGTTGGTTCTTGCTGATGGCGGGGGTTGTGGCGGTGCTGGGGGGCGGGCGTGCGGTTTTCGGGGAAATGCCGCGGGTGAGTGGGGCGGGGAGGGTTTCGGACCAATTCCAGATGGAATGGAAAGCCACGCCGGGCCGAATCTACCGGGTGGAAAGTACGCCTAGCCTGAATGAGCCGGTGGTTTGGAAGGGGGCAGTCAACACCATGGTGACTTTTACAAATGAGGATGGTGTTAGCCGGCATGTCATGAGTGACAAGCAAGGTTTCTTCCGGGTTTTGGATGGAGATGCGGACGATCCTTTAAAGTACATGGTGGTGGATCTTTCTGGGGGGCCGGATGCAACAAACTATCCTGTGAGCTATTTGGAGGAGGTTCCGGAGGGAGGCTGGACGGACGAATATAAGACGACCAAGCTGGTCTTGCGACGGATTCCCGCCGGCACCTTCACGATGGGATCGCCGACCGCTGAACTCGGGCGTGTGGACGGCGAAACGCAACATCAAGTGACGCTGACGAAGGATTTTTATATTGGCGTTTTCGAGGTGACGCAGAAACAGTGGGAGCGGGTCATGGGGGTTTGGCCTAGCTATTTCAGCAATGCGACCTATCGTGAAACACGGCCGGTGGAGTCGGTGAGCTATTACGAGATCCGGGAGAATCCCGCCAATAGCGCGATCAGTCCGAACTGGCCCCAATCGAGCGAGGTGCATGTGAACTCGTTCATGAGCAGGCTACGGACGAGAACGGGGTTTTCAACGTTTGACCTGCCGACAGAGGCACAGTGGGAATATGCCTGCCGGGCAGAAACCACCACGGCGCTCAATAGCGGGAAAAACCTGACGGGAACGAATAGCTGTCCGAACATGGCTGAGGTGGGGCGCTACTGGTATAATGGCGGCTCTGGATTCAATCCCACTGGCAACGTAAGCGTGGGAACCGCCAAGGTGGGTAGCTATCTGCCGAACGCATGGGGATTGTATGACATGCATGGGAATGTGTTTGAGTGGTGTTTGGATTGGTATGAGGCGTATGGCGGGACGGCGAGCGACCCGCCAGGAGCGGATACGGGGGCGTTCCGCTTGACACGGGGCGGGGGGTGGATCACTTCAGCTTGGGGCGCCCGTTCTGCACTCCGCCAGAATGGTGCTCCGGATACCCGTCACTTGGGTGTCGGCTTCCGATGCGCCGGCACCTTGCCTTGAGCAAATATCGGCACCACGATACGGTTTGAGGTTGTCGCGCGCATCCGCCTTGACGAGACAGCCGGGGGCAAATGCCTATGCCGGGGTGTAACGATGGACGGGATGGATACAATGGAGATGATTTGATGGCGAAGAGCGGTCAAGATGAACAAGGCGAGCGGCTCATTCCGAAGCATGGCGGGTTTCGGCACCTCAAGAGCTTCCAAGTGGCGCAACTGGTCTATGATGTCACGGTGCGGTTCTGCGACAAATACATTGACCGGCGTAGCCGTACGCATGACCAGATGGTGCAGGCGGCGCGGTCCGGTGTGCAAAACATTGCCGAGGGGAGCGTGGCCAGCGGCACGTCCAAGAAGATGGAGCTGAAACTGACCAATGTGGCCAGGGCGAGCTTGGCCGAGCTGCGCCTTGACTACGAGGATTTTCTCCGTCAGCGCGGTCTCAAGCTCTGGCCGCAAACCGATCCCCGCCGTCAGGCGCTGGTGGCGCGGCGCTGCGCCACCGCTGATGAAGTGGCGGCATGGGTGGTGGAGGTGGCTGGCAATGGACGGGATGGACAGGATGGACACAACGAGCCGTCCCCAAAGTCCATGCAGTCCATCCTCTTCCCCGAAACCTCGGCCAATGCGGCTCTTGTTTTAATCGGGGTGGCCATGGCGTTGCTGGACCGTCAGATCCAAGCGCTGGCGGCAGCTTTTACAACTGAGGGCGGTTTTACCGAACGGCTTTATCGTACCCGGCAGTCAAGCCGGGCGGTGCAGAGGAAGGAGCCGAATTAGGGGGCGGTGTCGAGGCCGGTGCGGAGGTCGCGGATTTTGGCGGCGAAGCGGGCGGGGAGATCGGGGGCGGTGGGGTCGGTGCCGGTGATGTTGACGAGGGCGGAGCCGACGATGATGCCATCGGCCATGGGGCCGAGTTTACGAGCGTCACTGCCGTCGCGGATGCCGAATCCGAGGCAGACAGGGAGGGGGCAGACGGCTTTGACTTCGGCGGCGTGTCGGCGGATGGCTTCGTAGTCGAGGCCGCCTTCGCCGGTGGTGCCGGCTTTGGTGATGAGGTAGAGGAAGCCTTCGGTTTTGGCGGCGATCATTCGGAGGCGGTCGGGGCGGGTGGTGGGAGCGGCGAGGAGGATGATCTGGATGCCGGTGCCCTGAAGGGCGGCGCGGAGGGGGGCGGATTCTTCGGGAGGGAGGTCCACGATGAGTAGGCCATCAATGCCGGCGGCTTCGGCGTCGGCGGCCAGGCGTTCGAGGCCGTATTTATATATGGGGTTGAAGTAGCTGAAGAGCATGAGGGGGATGTCGGTGTCGCGGCGGAGGTTGGCGGCGAGTTCGAGGGTGCGGGAGAGGGTCATGCCGGAGCGGAGGGCGCGCTGGGAGGCGGCTTGGATGGCGGGGCCGTCGGCGGTGGGGTCGGAGAAGGGGACGCCGAGTTCGAGGATGTCGAGGCCGGAGGTGGCGGCGGCGCGGAGGATATCGAGGCTGGTGGCGTAGTCGGGGTCGCCGGCGGTGATGTAGCCGATGAGGGCTTTGCGGTTTTGGGCGGCGAGGCGTTGGAAGGTTTGGGTAATGCGGTTCATGATTATGGAGGGTTCAGGGTTCAGAGGTCAGGGGAAAGCAAAAACATTTTTTTTACCACAGAGGGGCACAGAGAAAAATAGATCATTCACCTTTGTGAAACTCTGTGTTCGCTGTGGTGAAGGTGGCTGTTCGGATTCGAATCCTGAACCCCGAATCCTGAACCCTGACCCCTGACCTCTTCCAACGTGCGCAGCACGTGGTCGAGGTCTTTGTCGCCGCGGCCAGAGAGGTTGACGAGGATGTGTTGGCCGGGGCGTTTGGGGGCTTCGCGGATGGCGGCAGCGAGAGCATGAGAGCTTTCAAGGGCAGGAATAATCCCCTCGTGCCGGCAGAGCATCTGGAAGGCGGCGAGGGCTTCGGCATCGGTGACGCCTTCGTAGCGGACGCGTTTGAGGTCGTGGAGGAGGGCGTGTTCGGGGCCGACGCCGGGGTAGTCGAGGCCGGCGGAGATGGACCAGGCTTCGTGGATTTGGCCTTCGTCGGATTGGAGGAGGTAGGACATCGCGCCGTGGAGTTCGCCCGGCGAGCCGCCGCAGATGGAGGCGGCGTGGCGCGAGGTGTGGAGGCCTTCGCCGGCGGCTTCGGCGCCGATCATTTCGCAAGGGTCATCGAGGTAGGGATAGAAGAGGCCCATGGCGTTGGAGCCGCCGCCGACGCAGGCAGTGAGGAGGTCGGGGTGGCGGCCGGTTTTCTCGAAGAATTGCGCGCGGGCTTCGTCACCGATGACGCGCTGGAAGTCGCGGACCATTTCGGGGTAGGGGTGAGGGCCGGCGACGCTGCCGATGACGTAAAAGGTGTCGGTGCTGTGGGCGGACCAGTAGCGCAGGGCTTCGTTCATGGCGTCTTTGAGCGTGGAGGTGCCGGATGTGACGGGGATGACTTCGGCGCCGAGAAGTTCCATGCGACGAACGTTGGGGGCCTGTCGCCGGATGTCTTCGGCGCCCATGAAGACTTTGCACTCGAAGCCGAAGCGAGCGGCGATGGTGGCCGTGGCGACGCCGTGCTGGCCGGCGCCAGTCTCGGCGATGACGCGCGTTTTGCCCATGCGGCGGGCGAGGAGGCCCTGGCCGACGACGTTGTTGATTTTGTGGGCGCCGGTGTGGGTGCAGTCTTCGCGCTTGAGCCAGATTTGCGCGCCGCCGAGGTGGGCGCTGAGGCGTTGAGCGTGGTCGAGGGGGGTGGGGCGGCCGGCGTAGTCGCGGAGCATGGCGCGGAAGTCGGCCAAGAAGGCAGAGTCGGTTTTGGCGGCATTCCAAGCGGCTTCGACGTCGAGGAGGGCGGACATGAGGGTTTCGCCGACGAAGCGGCCGCCGTAAGGGCCGAAGTGGCCGGTAGCGTCAGGGTATTGGCCGATGAGTTTTTTCATGAGAGGTCAGGGTTCAGAGGTCAAGGTTCAGGGTAGCGAAAAAGGATTTTAGAAAATACGGCGGCAAAACGAAGGCCGTTCTTTTTCGCCCTGCCGCTTCGAGGCCGACCTCTCGCGTACACGAGTACTGCTCGGGTCGTCCGCAAAGCGGCATCATCGAAAAACTCCGGCGCTTATTTTGCCGTGAAAACCCCGTATTTTGTAAAATCCTTTTCCGCACTGCCACGTGCTGCGCACAGCGGGCAGGGATGGGACTGCTGCGGCGGAGCTGGCGGAGGGGTGGCGTTTGGAGAGGAGAAAGCATGGTGGTTACTTCCTGATAATTTTGCTGAGGCGGGTGTGGGCTTCGCGAATGAGTTCTTCGGTGGTGGGCCAGTCTATGCAGGCGTCGGTGACGGATTTACGGGGGTTGAGGCGGGCCGGGTTGGTGGGCATGGGCTGATTACCGCCCTCTAAATTGCTCTCGAGCATAAACCCGCGGATACATTGGGTGCCGCTTTCGATTTGGGTGAGTACGTCGCGCAGTACAATACCCTGTCGTTCGGGCTTTTTGCCGGAATTGCCATGCGAGCAGTCAATCATGATGTTCTGCGGCAGGTGGGCATCGCGTAAGGCTTGCTGGCAAGCGGCGACGCTGGCGGCATCGTAGTTGGGTTTCTTACCGCCGCGCAGCACCACGTGGGGATAGGCGTTGCCCGTGGTGGAAAACACGGCGGGCAGGCCATCTTCGGTGACGCCGAGAAAATGGTGCGGGCCCATGGCGGAGCGGACGCTGTTGATGGCGGCTTCCAGCGAGCCGTCGGTGCCGTTTTTAAAACCGATGGGGGTGGAGATGCCGCTGGCGATCTCGCGGTGAGTCTGGGCTTCGGCCGTGCGCGCGCCAATGACGTTCCACGAAATAAGGTCGCCGATATACTGCGGCATCAGGACGTCGAGCAGCTCGGTGGCCGCCGGCAGGCCCAGTTCCGCCACACGGATCAAGAAATGCCGCGCCATGCGGATGCCTTCTTCGATGTGGAACGTGTCGTTCATGTAGGGGTCGTTGATTAGCCCTTTCCAGCCAATGGAAGAGCGGGGCTTTTCAAAATAGACGCGCATGACGAGATAAATCGTGTTGGCCACTTCCTCGGCGAGACCTTTGAGCTTGCGGGCGTATTCTTCCGCGGCTTCAAGGTTGTGGATGGAACAAGGGCCCACTACCGCGAACAGGCGCGGGTCCTCGCCATCGAGAATGCGCTCCAACGTTTCGCGACCTTGGGCCACCGTGGCAATCGCCGTAGTGCTCAAGGGCAAGTCCGCTTTGATCTCTCGCGGCGGCGGCAGCGGGAGGACCGATTCAATATTGATATTTTCCAACCGGGGGTGGCTCATGGGGTTCCTTTCCAAAAAAACGGTTGTGCCGGCGGCGGGAGTTGAGCCGCGGCCTGCACATAGGCCAAAACGGAGGCTTTATCCTTGATTCCAGGTGCGGCTTCAAGGCTGGAACTGGCATCGAAACCACCCGCGCGCGAAGCGTTGGCGGCCGCTGCTAAATTGTCTGGGGCGATGCCCCCCGCAATGCCGAACGAAAAGTTGTCAGCCAAAATGGCCGCGCCGGCCCAATCCCAGGCAGCGGCGTTGCCGCCGGGTAGATCGCCGCGACCGCATTCCACTAGAATACCGGTACCGGCCGGCAACGCCCGCGCGCTGGCCAGTAAATCCTTGCCGGTGGTTTTGAGGACTTTCACCACGTGGAGCCCCGCACGTTGCAGCGCGAGAATATCCGCGGTGGATTCCTCGCCATGGAGTTGGACGGTGGTTAGCGTGGCGGTGCGTGCAACCAGGATAATCTCATCCGTGGCACGATTTACGAAAATCCCCACGCGGGCTATGTCGGCCGGCAGATCGGCAAAAATATCGCGTGCCTGCTCAGCGGTGACATTGCGCGGACTGCGCGGATAAAACACCGCACCGAGCGCGCCCGCTCCGGCTTCGGCACAGAAGAGGGCATCTTCGCGCCGGGTGATGCCGCAGATTTTGAGAAAGGGGAACATCGTCAGAAAGGTTCGGTTATTTGAGGAGTTGAAAGAGGGGATGATGCGCGGCGGACTTGTCAAAGGTGACGGTATGGGCGCATCCGCATGACTGGGCGCTGAGGGCGATAAGCAGATCGGAGAGGTCCGCGGTTGTCGCGCGCGCTTGCGCGAGCAGCGACTGGAGGACAGTCATGTTTTCGAATTCGAGCACGCTCATGGTGAGCAGGGCTCCCAACGCATCGAGAATTTGATTGCGGGAATAGCGATAGGCACTTTCCAGAACCCAGATGGTTTCGAGAGTGACCAGCAGGGACACAAACAGTGTTTCGCGGTTGGCCTCCGCCTGTTTAAGGCGTTGATATGCCAAACGTGCCTGAGCTTCGTCGTCGCGCACCAGAAAGCGCACGAGCACATTGGTATCCAGCGCCATCACGATTTGGCCTGGCGGTGCCGCCGCGTGATGCTGCGCTTCATGTCTTCAAGGGATTTGGCCTTTTGTCCGGGGCGGTGCAGCACGCCATAGACATCATCCACGCTGGTCGTGATGGGTTGAAGGAGGGCTTGTTTGTCGCCCACCAAGGAAAAGGCTAGGCGATCGCCCGTTTGCAGATTGAGCGAGTCGCGGATGCTCTTCGGGATGGTGATTTGCCCTTTGCTGGTGAGTGTACCGGTGACCATGTTCTTCTCCTTACTTATTTCCTATTCCTTACTATCCTGCAAGGGTATGGAATTGTCAAGGGCGGTCCATTCGCGGAGGAGGGCGGCAGAATCGGGAGTTTTGACGAGGGTTTCGCCGACCAGAAAGCGGCGGATGCCGTTGGCGAGGGATTGGCGGATATCGTTGGCATCGCGGATGCCGCTGGCGGCGACAACGGCGGTTTCGGGCGGGAGAAGCGCGGCGATGCGGGCGGCGCGGTTGACATCGGTGTGAAAATGGGCGAGGTCGCGGTTGTTGATGCCGATGACCGGGGCATTGAGGCCGTTGAGGCGGCGGGCGTCGGCTTCGTCGTGGATTTCAACGAGGGTGTGGAGGCCGAGGTCAGTGGCAAGGGCGAGGAGGTCGCGGAGTTGGGCATCGTCGAGGATGCGAACGATGAGGAGCATGGCGTCAGCACCCATGGCGGCGGTTTCGTAAACTTGGTAGGGGGCGATGATGAAGTCTTTGCGGAGGACGGGGAGGGTGGTGGCGGCGCGGGCTTGCTGGAGGTCGGTGGCGGAGCCTTTGAAGAAGGCGGGCTCGGTGAGGATGGAAAGGGCAGCGGCGCCACCGGTGGTGTAGGCACGGGCGAGGGCGGCGGGGGAGAGGTCGGGGGCGATGTCGCCGAGGGAGGGGGAGGCGCGTTTGATTTCGGCGATGATGCGGATGCCGGGGGTGTTGAGGGAGGTGGTGAAGTCGCGGAAGTCGGTGCGCCGGGAGGCGAGGGTTTTGAGAGTCGCGAGGGGGGTGTGGGATTCGGCGTTGACGATTTCGGCCCGTTTGGCGGTTAGGATTTTGTCGAGGAAGCTCATGGCAGTGCTACGGGATTATGTGCAGGGTGGCGGTGGTGAAGCGGTTGGTGGGGAGGGGGCAGGTGCTGGGGGGAGGAGGGCAAAGGGATTTCGTTTTGATTTGGCCGGCTCGAAAACCAAGCGCATCTTTTTCGTTCTGCCGCTTCGAGGCCGACCTCTCGCGTACACGAGTACTGCTCGGGTCGTCCGCAAAGCGGCATCTCCGAAAAATTTGCAGCTTATTTTCGAGAGAAATCCCCGACCAAATCCAAACGAAATCCCTTGCGACCACGTCCTGCGGACAGCGGGCAAGAGGAAGAGAAATCCTTTTACGTGCGGCTACGTGCTGCGCACGAGGGGGGGGGGGGTTTTTTCCATGGTGTGGAAAAAAGTTTTCCACAGTGTGGAAAATGCTGGCGGTGGGGCGGGGCATGGCGGGTTATTGCTTGGAGAATTCGATGAGCTGTTCCAGTTTGTCGAGGGCGGCGCCGGTATCAATGGCGGCGGCGGCCTTTTGGATGCCGTCGGCGAGGTTTTCGCAGCGGTTGGCGGAGAGGAGGGAGGCGGCGGCGTTGAGCAACACGATGTCGCGCTTAGGGCCGGTGATTTTGCCTTCGAGAATCCCGCGGGTGATGGCGGCGTTGTCGGCGGGTTCGCCGCCGGCGAGGTCTTCGGGAGTGCAGTAGTCGCCGAAGTACTGGGCGGGATCAATGTCGTAGGTTTTGATGATGCCGTCCTTCAATTCCGAACAGCGGGTGGTGGTGGTGAGGGTGATTTCGTCCATGCCATCGTGGCCGTGGACAACGAGGACGCGGCGGGAGCCGAGTCGTTTGAGGACTTCGGCAAAGGTTTCGGTCAGTTCTGGCGCGAAAACGCCGAGGAGCTGGCAGGGGGCGCCGGCAGGGTTGGTGAGGGGGCCGAGCAGGTTGAAGAGGGTACGCACGCCGAGTTGCTTGCGGACGGGGCCGGCAAAGCGCATGGCCTTGTGGAACGAAGGGGCGAACATGAAGGTGATGCCGATTTCATTGAGCGCCTGCTCCATGAGTTCGGGCGCCGCGTTAAGGTTGAAACCGAGGCATTCGAGGCAGTCGGCGCTGCCGGATTTGCCGGAGCTGGCGCGGTTGCCGTGTTTGGCGACGGTGGCGCCGGCGCCGGCGGCGACGAAGGCGACGGTGGTGGAGATGTTGAAGGTGATGCCGCCGTCGCCGCCGGTGCCGACAGTGTCGAGGGTGTTGGGGGCGAGGGATTGCACGCGGGTGGCGGCGGCGCGCATGGCGCGGGCGGCGCCGGCGATCTCGGCGATGGTTTCGCCTTTGGCGGAGAGGGTGGCGAGGTAGGCGCCGATTTGGCCTTCGGTGAAGGTGCCGGAGAGCATGGCGGTGATGGCGGCGAAGGATTCGTCTTCGGTGAGGTCTTGGCGGGCGATGAGTTTTTTGATGAGGCTAGGAATGTTCATGTCAAGGGCTCAGGGTTCGGGGTTCAGGGGTGAGAAGTCAGAGGGCAGTGGTGATGGCTGATGGGGAGGGCGAAAAAGGATTTTATAAAATGCGGCGGCAAAACGAAGGCCGTTCTTTTTCGCCCTGCCGCTTCGAGGCCGACCACTCGCGGACACGAGTCCTGCTCGGGTCGGCCGCAAAGCGGCATCATCGAAAAACTCCGGCGCTTATTTTGCCGTGAAAACCCCGCATTTTGTAAAATCCTTTTCCGCACTACCATGTGCTGCGCACAGCGAGCAGCGTCATTTTTTGAAATCTTTTTTTGAACTGCAATGTGCTGCGCGGGGTGGAGGGGATGAGTTTTCCATGGTGTGGAAAACTTTTTTCCATAGCGTGGAAAATCTGCGGAAAAGTTTTCCACAGAGTGGCGACACCGACAAAAGCCGGGAATCAGATTTGTTCCGTTTTTCATGCGGCAAGGGGTGTGGGCGCTGGCATTGGGTGTGGTCGCTGGGGATGAAGAAGTCCTGTGAGATCGAGCAACCGGAGTCCAAATGTCGTCAGCCAAACCAAAATATCGCGCGTTGAAGTGGCTTTTTGTCCTTTAAT
>Ga0208940_1000370_pt1 | contig 57925 bp, 60 predicted proteins | sample AD_JPNNA6_MetaG_FD_184445 | JGI IMG/M metagenome (GOLD analysis project Ga0208940, IMG submission 184445) | Active sludge microbial communities of municipal wastewater-treating anaerobic digesters from Japan - AD_JPNNA6_MetaG (SPAdes) (version 2) | ecosystem: Engineered > Bioreactor > Anaerobic... | reverse complement strand
AAGAATGCGGCATCAAATTGGTTTTCCTGCCGCCTTATTCCCCAGATCTAAATCCAATCGAATTCATTTGGAAAAGCATAAAACGAGTTATCTCTAGATCTTTTATAAAAGATCTCGAACACATTAGGCAGATTATCTCAGAGCGGTTTTTGGAGCATGCATCTAGCCTTAGCTTTGCTAAGAGCTGGATTGAGAGATTTCTTGAGGAGAAGATTAGTTCTGTTTATTAGGTTCTAGACTATAAATCAAAAAAATTGAGGATGGAGAGAGATGAGCCTGAAGAGGGACAAGCTCGACATAATCTGCGAGATACTTCAGCGGTGCGTTGACGGGGCCACCAAGACAAGCATAGTATACAAGGTCAACCTGAACTTCCGGACGGTAAATCCCTATCTAGACCTCCTCATGGCCCGGGGATTTCTGGAGATGGTGCCCGGATCGGTCAAGTTCTACAAGACGTCGCCCAAGGGCATGAAGCTTCTGGATGAGCTGCGCAGCATCAATGCCGATCTGAAGGAGATCGCGGAGAGCGAGCTGGTCCCCTGAGGTCTGCGCCCACGACCGGCCATGTCTTTGGGCAGTGATGGTTCGTCGCGCACAGATCTCCGCATCGGGCTTCTGCAGAGCCGCTCAGAACGACTCTGCTGATTGGCCCGTAATACGGGTAATGTATCTGAAGTACTGGCTCAGAATCCCTCGCAGTTGGTCGGAAACTTTCCAATTTACATCAAATTGATTGATTATTAAATAATTCTTTCTATAGAACTTTTCGATTTCAGGTATGGTTCTTTTCCTGCGATAGTGTTTTATGCCGAAAAGATGACAGGCAAAATTGCTGATTTAATACAATCAGTCGTATCTATGTCCTTCCCTGATTTTGGGCTGGGACGGATTTGGGGTGAACCATGAAGAGAAGCAGAGCTGAGATCGTTTACGACATCCTAACCATCTGCAGAGAGGGCGCCAACAAGACCAGGATAGTCTATCAGGCAAACCTGAACTTCAGGATGGTGAATCCTTATCTTGATCTCTTGGCCAAGAACGGTCTGATCGACGTCGTTCAGGGGCACACCACGACCTATAAGACAACGAGCAAGGGCTCCGAACTCCTGGAGAGGTTCCGTCTGGTCCAAAACGAGCTCTACGAGGCCTGAACAAAAAAGATGCCCTCATCAGCATCTTGATAGGCTCTGCAAAGGCCAGCCAATGTCCGATATGGCTATACAAGAGGTATCTCCGGCAAGAGGATTGCCATAGAGGCGGGTACTTTTCCGCTACGAGGGCGGTCTTTTCGGACCGATTTGCTTTCTTCCTCATCGATATATTCCGGCTGTCTGGTCCGTCCCCAGGCCAGCTGTATACGATCTTCGAGGTTCTTTAGGCCACCTTAAGCCACCCAGGCGCAATTCATTTGCATTTGCCCCATCCATCAGCCTGGCATGACCGTCGGCTTGGACCAGGAGATGGCCCGCAGGCTCTGCAGGAGGGCTAGCTCGCCACTTGACAGGCTCATAATATCGCTTCTATCCGAAACAGGCCTCGAACTCTCTGACCTTGTTGCTGTGCGGGTCTCTGACCTGGATCTCGACGAGGGTGTCCTCATCCTGCCTGGGCGAAGGGTGCGGCTCAGTCCCGGCTTGCTGGAGCAGCTAAAGGGCTATCTCCTTGGCAGACCAGGTATATCCTTCCTGCTCGAAGGGCGCTGCGGAGGGCCGGTGACTATTCGCTGGAAGCGCTGCGTTCTGGACAAGATGGTGGAGCAGGACAGAGGATCGCAGTGACCGAAACGATAGGAATCAAGATCTTCCGATTCTTTGCGAAAAGATGTCCTTTGGGGCAAATGCGCCTTTCATCCGGTCCTGGGGAAAAGGACAGGTACCATGACGCATATCAGATCGGTTCATGCAGTACTCAGAGGGACGACTTGGGCGGGTCTTCGTGCTCCGTCTGGACGACGGGGAGGATTTGCTGGATACGCTGTCCGGCTTCTCCATGGATCATGGGATCGAGTCAGCGGTCGTGCATATCCTTGGGGGGCTGGGCAGGGGCAGCATGGTTACCGGGCCTGAGCAGCCAGTAATTCCTCCCAGGCCTCATTACGGGTCGGTGGAAGGTGCCTGGGAGTTGGTAGGCGTAGCCACTATATTTCCATCTGATGGTGGCAGCAGGGTACATCTTCATGCATCGGCCGGCCGTGGGGAGGATACGCTAACCGGCTGCCTGAGGGGAGCTGCGAAAGTATACCTGGTTTTAGAGATGGTGATAATCGAGATGATCGGACTTTCGGCCAGGCGGGCATTGGACCAGCGCTCCGGGCTGCACCTCTTGTCCCTCGGCAACCCCTCCTATCCCCGGATCTGAAAGGCCGGCAGCTCCTCTGGGCTGCCCCTGCCGCCTCCTTTTCGCAAAGAAAAGGGACAGGGGACCGACAGGTTGGGCGCTCCTGCCTCTAGGTGCCGGCTCTGAGTTCCTTAAGGCGTCTTTGCACTGCGATAGCGTGGTCCTTGACCTTGACTTTTCTCCAGATCTCGGCTATCCTTCCCTCCGGATCGATCAGGAAGGTGGACCTGGTCACACCGTAATACTCGCGTCCGTACATCTTCTTCTGGCCCCAGACACCGTAGGCCTCCAGCGCCTTGTGCTCCGGGTCGCTTAGCAGCTTCAGCTTTAGCTGGTGCTTGGCGGCGAACCGAGCGTGGCTGGCTGACGAGTCGGGGCTTATCCCCAGCACTGCCGCCCCTAGCTGCTCGAACCTCTCGACTTCTGAAGAGAATTCCCTGGCCTCCTGGGTGCAGCCGCTTGTATTATCCTTGGGATAGAAGTACAGCACCGCCCACTTGCCGGCCAGGGCGGCAAGGCAGACCTCGTGGTCATCCTGATCCGGCAGGCAAAACGGAGGGGCCAAGTCTCCGATCTCAGGCTGGACCTGTTCTGATGCGGACATGAAGGACGATTGGCCTGATTAGGGAATAAAATTATCTGCTGGTATCACGGCCTTCGGTAAGGCAAAATGGCAGGGTTCTTCTTGCAGCAAGACGAGACCAGGATTTGCCGTCGGCTTCTTCTCTCAAGCGGGGGATGACGAAGTCTGACGACCTGGGCCATTGCCGCCATGAGGACGGGTTTTATATGCAACAGCAGGCGGGGGATGATCTGGTCAGCTTCATGCTGGACCTGGGATTTTCTGAGGATGAGGTTGAGGGCTGCATAATCGAGCTGGAGGGCTTTCGCTCTATACCGGGGACGATTCTTCGCCGCTATATCAACCGGGCTGCAGCCAGCCTGGGTGAAAACGAGCGTCCAGCCTTTCTTAAGGGCGTATTCGTGGGTTTTTCCATCAGGCTTGCGGCAAAAAAAGATCTGCAAGAGGAAGCGGTCTTCTCCGAGGAGGACAGGCGGATCGACCAAGAGCTGGAGAGGTTCTTTGTGGATCGGCAGCAGTACAGCAATCCTCGCTGATGTTCATCTGACCTTCATGAGAGACTTAACTCTTTATATCGAGCAGCATCAACCCTGAGGCTGCAAAACGATCTGAGGCAAATGTTATGATTAGAGAAATGGCCGTATTGATATTGCTGCTGGCATCGGCCAGCGGAGCTCTGGCCTTAAGCCCAGACGGTCCCCTCGAGGACTCGTACGCAGGTATCTTCGACAATGCTCTTGGGATTGGTACCGACCTTCCCTGGTTCAACTCCAGCACCAGCTTCTCATGGTTTGGATTTGAGACCAACCTGTCGTTCTTCGACGAGTTCTTCCTGACCGGAGGCTCCCCGTTGCTCGGAGAGGTGATCAGCAGCCCGGTCAAATTCGATATACTCGGCAAGGAGCCTGCCAAGGTCTATCTGGTGGGCAGCTCCCCCATCTCCTACCGGCAGTACAAGAGCTTCACCACCTCTCTGGGAATGAACCAGCTATGGATAATGGGAATCGATAACGACGCCTGGACCCAGTATCTTGTCTGCCCGGCCGGAAGCCTGGTCAACCTGCTTGCCTACACCCCGATGGGTGGCACTGCAGTCATCTACAAGATTTACCCGAACGATACGGTGCAGAAGACAAGCTACAGGATGTTCGCTGATTACAGCAACATGGAGTTCAAGGCGACAAATCCCGGCCGCAACGTTGTGTTCTTCATAGCCGGTGACAGGCCAAGCAATGCCGTCATAATCGACGTGCTGCCGATTAGTGCAGTCGGCACCCCGGCCTCAGGCCAGATGACCGACATGCCACCGGCAAGCTGGGGCCAGGCTGGGACCCAGGTTCCCAGCGCCACCACGGTTCCCGGCGGTGTCCAGTACCCATCCGGCCTGATCACCGGGCCGGTGAGCACGCCTTCCCAAGAAGCCCCAACCCATTACCCTGGCGTCAGCTCAGGCAGCTCCCGAGCATTAATAGTGTCGTCGGGGATGAGAAACTACCTGGTCTATGTTGATGGTAAGCTGATCGGGCAGGATGGCCAGGGCGGCGACGTCTCTGACGGCAAGTTCAGCTTCACCGTGACCCCAGGGTACCACAACATCCGGGTGTTCGACGGCGAATTCAATTATCCGAAGACCATGTTCTTCGATGCCGGCGGATTCAAGCAGATCAACGTGGAGCCGGGGACGGCCGCCTACCTCTTCCCGTAGGGGCGCCACCGGGCTATCCAGGCCTTTTTTTTGTTTACTGGCAGCATCGACACATTTTCCCCGAAAGTAGCCGTCTCAACAAGTCTTGACATATACCGGGCGTTCTTCCAAGTGTCCCTTCTCCCTAGCACGCGACTTTCGCCTGCGATCCTCAAGGCCCTGCACGGATGAATCGACCCGATGTCCTTCTTTCCTCCATCCAGCAGCTTCGAATGGCCCTGGATGGCCACATCCAGCATCGAATCATCTGGGGCAAATGCGGCAGCCTGTTCTTGCCTTAATTAGGTCTATAGGGACGCTAAACCGAAAGAAGTATTATCCATCCCTGACCAAATGCATCTTTATGCGATCCATGCTGTTGACATTGTCTCTGGCAGTCGTCCTTCTGGCGGCCGGATGCGTGGAGGAGAAGTCGCCCTCACCCGCTTCCCCCGACATGACTGATGCATCGCCTATTGCGGTCAAGATAACGTCTCCCCGGTCCGGTGAAATCCTGAGCGGAAGCGGTGAAGTGGCATTTTCTGCTGTTGCCAGCGGTGGCAGCAAGCCCTACACCTACGTGTGGACCTCCAACCTGAACGGCGCTTTGGGCAGAGGCGAATCCGTTCGGCTGCGGCCTGACGGGCTCAAGAAGGGCGCGCATACGATAATTGTCCAGTTGGAGGACTCGGCAGGTCAGAGGGCCCAGGGCTCGGTCCAGATCAGGGTGATCTGAAAAGACCACCTCATATGTGGGCATCATCCAGTGCCCGGTGGCATGAGCATCTCCTCTCGACAGGGAGCCTGACGATTGCCTCTTCCAGGATCTGGCGTATCACTGGGGCTAAGCGCTCGGTTGTTTCTCCCACATCGCGGGCGCTCAGCGGGCCCTCGGCAAGTCCCGATGCCTGGTTGGTTATTAAGCAGAGAGAGGCGTAACAGAGGCACATCTCCCTCGCAAGAACCACCTCAGGATAGCCGGTCATGCCCACCACATCGCCATACTGGCTCAGCATGCGGATCTGGGCAGGCGTCTCGAGATGAGGCCCCTCGGTGCATACATAGACACCACGGGAGGCGGCAGCCCCAGCCTTCTCCAGTCCATGTCCAAGTGCTTCTTGAATCTGCGGGCAATATGGCCGTGACATCCCCACATGCGTAGCCCGGTCCTCGAAGAATGTATTGGGCCGGGCCTTTGTGAACTCCACGAAGTCGTCTGGCAAGAAGAAGCTTCCCGGGATTGGGCTCATGGAGCCAACGGTATTCACCGAGATCAGACGGCGGGCTTTGGCAAGGGCCGCCGCCGCTACGAGCGCACGGTAATTGACCCTGTGGGGCGGGAGCCTATCTTTTCCATGCCTGGATATCAGCAGGATGGGCACACCTCCCAGGGATGACATGACCGCTTCCACCTGGCCGTAGGGTGTCTCGATGGTCTCCATGTCACCGTTCACCCCCAGGTCCACCCTGCCCAGTATCGCTACCAGAGGGGCAGAGTGGCTGGTTGAGTCGATCTCCGCGATCTGTGGTGGAGTCATCATTCATCCACATGACATGCCACGGCATAAAAACTTCGGCCACCGGGGAATGATTCAAGAAACCTTTTATAGCTGGGCCGCGACCGGTGGAAGGATTCCTTCTTTAGGAGACCTTTGGATGGAACTTTCGGCACAGGAGAAGTACGAGTTCAAGCGGCTGCTGGAGGATCTCCGGTCCAAGGCCGGGCGAGGGACGGAGCTGATATCCCTTTACATTCCTCCGGACAAGCAGATATCCGACGTCACCTCCCAGCTAAGGGAGGAGCATGGACAGGCAGCAAACATCAAGTCGAAGCTGACCCGCACAAATGTCCAGAGCGCACTTGAGTCAGCCATGGCCAGGTTGCGCCTGATACCTCGCCCACCTGAAAACGGAGTGGTCATCTTCATAGGGACAATAGATGTGGGCGGGAACAAGACTGACATGTACAGCAAGGCCATCGAGCCTCCGGAGCCCATAACCACCTATCGATACCATTGCGATTCATCATTCCTGATAGGGCCGCTGGAGGACATGCTGGCAGACAAGAAGACGTTCGGCCTCATAGTCCTGGACCGCAGGGAGGCGACCGTCGGAATCCTGCGGGGAAAGCGGGTGGACCCGATAAAGCACCTGACATCGACTGTGCCTGGAAAGCAGAGAAAGGGAGGCCAGTCGAGCCACCGCTTCCAGCAGCTGCGGCTCATCGCCATCCACGACTTCTACAAGCGCATCGGTGAAGCTGCCAACGACGCTTTTTTGGCGGTCGATCCAAAGGACCTGGAAGGCATCCTGATAGGGGGCCCCTCTCCCACCAAGGAGGAGTTCGTGGACGGGGCATTTCTGCACCATGAGCTCCAGAAGAAGATCGTGGACGCCCTCGACGTCTCCTATACAGACGAGTCGGGCTTAAACGAGCTTGTGGAGGCTGCCCAGGACCGGTTGCTGGACCTGGAACTCACCCAGGAGAAGCTGGCAATGAAGAGGTTCATGAAGGAGCTGGTCAACGACAAGGGCCTGGCAGCATATGGAGAGAAGGAGGTCAGGCAAAACCTGGCTCTGGGTGCGGTTGATACGCTGCTTCTTTCCGAAGAGCTTCGCAAGACCAGGGCCGAGATCAGGTGCTCCAACCAGAACTGCGACTGTTGCCAGACCGTGACTCGAGCCCCTAACATGCCTCCGCCGGGAAGCTGTCCCCAGTGCGGAAGCCAGCTGAACATAGCCGAGGAGAAGGACCTGATATCCGATCTCTCCTCGCTGGCAGAGCAGGGCGGCGCCAAGATGAAGATCATCTCCACCGACTTCGAGGAAGGTGCCCAGCTCCTGCACGCCTTCGGCGGAGTGGCGGCAGTCCTGCGTTACCGCACGTCTCACCGTTAGGGCGGCTGGGTCATGAGGGTATGGGTCAGAATGGCCGGGCTCTTCGTTTTCATCTGTGATGGGGCGAGTTCATGATAGAGGTGCAGGTTCACGTGCTGGTCAAGCCCACCGAGAGGGCTGATAGGGTTGCTCTTGCAGTGGACCGCATATTTCCGAACCTGATCCTCGACATCCGGGACGACCGGGTGCAGGGATATGGCGGCCTGGACAACCTCCTCCGGCTCCACGGGCTGCTCAGGGAGCAGCGCATCTTGGATACGGCGCGCTCTGTTATGCTGGCAGGCACGCTGGGGGAAATGGTCCAGTTTCGCTTGAGCAAAATGGGAGCTCTCATGGGCCGGATCGGCTTTCCTCCCGAGGAGGAGCCCCTTGGCTCCATACACGTCCAGATCTCAGGAGATCGTCGCCTGGTGGACTGGCTTGCCCCGCGAACAGAGGACGGCAGGCCGGTCTTTGAGATAGAGCTGGCCACATCCTCCGGGGATGCTGCAAGAGATGAGGCGATCGAGTCAGAGCCAGGCGAGACATCAGACGATGGGGCCTTTGATGACAGGTCAGAACGGATTGCGGAAAAGAATATCGATATTCAGGAGGCAGATTGAGTGGTGATCAGTTTTTCCTCCAGCGCCCTGATCAAGGGCCCATTCGATTGGGCGTATCAGCTGGAGGACCTGGGTTATACCGGTTGGGAGATCGTCAATGAGGGGCGGCAGAAGCTGACGGCTGATAACGTATCGGACGCAAAGAAGATTGCCGAGACGACCAGCCTTCACATAACCCTTCACCTCCCCTATTCCGACCTGAACCTGGCCAGTATGAACCAGCCCATCTGGGAGGAGACAGTCCGCCAGATGAAGGCCTGTCTGACACTGGGTGCAGATTTCGCCACGCTTGCAGTGGTCCACCCCGGCCACCTCTCACCGCTGGGGGCTCAGCTTCCCGATGCAGCCTGGGAGCAAAACGTGCTTGGCATCCAGCAGATATGCGACCACGCCGCCGACCTGAGCATGACCATCGGCGTCGAGAACATGGTCAACATGCCGGCACTGCTGGGCAGAGTTCCGTCCGAGATAATAGGGATAATGGATAACGTGGACCGCGAAAACCTGGGCTTCGTCCTTGACGTTGGGCACGCCCACACAAATGGGAACCTCGACCAGTTCCTGGCCCAGCTACGGCCCCGGATAATCCACGCCCATATCCATGACAACCACGGCGAGCGTGACGAGCACCTGCCGGTGGGTTTCGGAACGGTCGACTGGAATATGGTAGTGTCCGCATTCGACGGCTTTTCCGGTCGTTTCGTGACCGAGGCGCGCTCACTGGCCGAGGGGCAACGCAGCATGACCAGGCTCAAGAAGCTGATGGGAGGCGCCTGATTCCATGATCTATCTGACGGGACGGCCTTCTGGCAGCTCCGATCCTCCGGATCACCAGGACAGCCACGAGGGGCTGGTGCCAGGTTCGCTGGTCTCGGACCTGCTAGCCCTATTTGAGTCCAAGGACCAGGCCAGGGAGGAGGCCCTCTCCTTATCCAGGCAGATCATAAGGCATTGCTCCGCCTCCATCCGCTCCATTCACAGGGGCGAGAGCTCGGCGGCACAGTCACGTCTGCACGAGGCCAAAGAGACGCTGCTGCAAATGCAGGCAGTCCTTTTGGCCCATCCGGATATCAGGTATTCGGGATTTGTGGATGGTGCCGAGCAGGAATATGCAGAGGCCCTGGCAGTCTTCTCCCTGATCCACGAAAGAAGCCTGCCCACGCCAGAGGTGGCTTGTGTGCAGCCGGCAAACTACCTGGCCGGCCTGGGAGACGCCAGCGGAGAGCTGCGCCGTCACGTCCTGGACCTGATCCGGCAGGGACGGCCTCAAGAGGCAGAGCCCTTCTTGGTCCAGATGGAGGAGATATTCTCACTGCTCATGCTCTTTGATTTTCCGGATGCCCTGGTGAGGGGACTGCGTCGCAAGTCAGACCTGTCCAGGTCCATGCTTGAGCGGACGAGGGGCGATCTGGCTAACGCCATCGGGCGTGCATCTCTGGAGCAGAGGATGCTCTGCCTCGAGGATAAGATTAAAGGGGTCGGACCATAGAAAAGTGGACCCATGAGATTTGATCCGGCCCAGATCAGAGAGGCACAAGCCAGGAATTTCGACCAGGCCTGGCAGCAAGGCAGAGACCTGTTGGACCAGCCGTCTCCAAACCGGAGTTACCCTCGTCTGAGATATCCTTTTGGTACACCTCACCCCGTGTTTCAGACCATCCAGCGCCTGCGTGAGGCCTATCTTAGGCTGGGCTTCTCAGAAGCCATGAACCCGGTGATAGTGGATGCCTCCGAGGTGCACAAGCAGTTCGGCTCTGAGGCTTTGGCCGTGCTGGACCGCTGCTTCTATCTGGCCGGACTTCCCCGCCCCGACGTTGGCCTGTCCCAGGAGCGCATATCCCAGGTAGGCGCAATCCTTGGCCGGACCGTTGAGCCCCAGGAGGTGGAGGCACTGACCCAGATCCTTCACGGCTACAAGAAAGGCCGGGTAGAGGGAGATGACCTGGTGCCTGAGATCTCCAAGTCGCTTCAGGCATCCGACGCCCTGACCTCCACGATGCTGGACAGGGTGTTCCCGGAGTTCCGGGAGCTCAAGGCCGAGCCCACGACCCGCACACTGCGCAGCCACATGACCTCGGGCTGGTTCATATCCCTCTCTCACCTTCACCATCGGGCTTCGCTACCCGTCCGGCTGTTCTCCGTGGACCGCTGTTTTCGGAGGGAGCAGGCCGAGGATGCTGCCAGGCTCATGACCTACCACTCGGCAAGCTGTGTTATAATGGCAGAGGACGTCTCTGCCGACGATGGAAAGGCGGTGGCCGAAGGGCTGCTCAGCCAGTTCGGGTTTGAGGGTTTCCGGTTCCAGCCGGACGAGAAGCGCTCCAAGTACTACGTCCCCGGCACTCAAATCGAGGTCTACGCTTATCATCCCGGGCTGATCGGTTCAGGCACCAAGTACGAGAGTGGCTGGGTGGAGATAGCGACGTTCGGCGTGTACTCGCCGACAGCTCTGGCCCAGTACGACATACCCTATCCGGTCATGAACCTGGGACTGGGTGTCGAGCGTCTGGCAATGATACTCAACAACTCCCGGGATCTGCGAGCCCTTTCATATCCGCAGCTACAGCCGGAGTGGTCCCTTTCTGCCCTGGAGATGGCCAGGATGATCCGTGTGGACAGGGAGCCTATGACGAGGGCTGGGCGCGAGATAGCCAGGGGAGTTGTAGAGACCTGCCTCCTTCATGGCAACGCGCCTTCTCCCTGCGAGTTTTTGGCCTGGAAGGGCGAGCTCTTCGGCAGGCAGGCGGAGGCCTGGGTGGTGGAGCCTGAGGAGAATACCAAGCTATGCGGCCCGGCCTTCCTAAACGAGGTTGTGATCTACAAGGATGAGGTGCTGGGAGTGCCACGCACCCCTCGCTGGGAATCGGCTTTTGAGGAGGGTGTGCCGACCGGCCTGCGATTTGTCGACGCATTTGCGGACCTGGCCGCCTACGAGGCCGAGATGGCTGCCATGGAGGGCAGGGAGAGCGAGACACGGGTCCGGATAGTGCGGGGCGCTGGCGAGATCAATCTTCGGGTGGACCCGGCACTCGAGCGGTATGTCACATCTCACAAGAGGAAGATGGATGTTCGGGGCCCAGTATTTACCACAGTGCGCTCCCGGATACTGGGGCCGGCCGCACCAGCGGAGCCGCCGGCCACCTCCGGCGGGCCGGAGTGATCTTCCATGTCCAAGGAGAGGACTCCGGGGTCCTTTGAGGAGGAGAAGCGGGCAGCAGGCGAATCGGCCGCAGACCTTGTCGAAGACGGAATGGTGGTGGGGCTGGGCACCGGTTCGACCGTCGCCTGGACAATCCGCCGGCTGGGAAGGCGAGTCGGCGAAGGGCTGTCGATACAAGGGGTTGCCACCTCGTATCAGTCAGAGGCCATTGCGATATCCGCAGGCATCCCCCTGACAACCCTATCCCAGCATCCAGTGCTTGACCTGGCGATAGACGGTGCTGATCAGATCGACGCCGATCTGAACGCCATCAAGGGAGGAGGGGCTGCACATGCCAGGGAGAAGGTTGTGGCATATTCGGCCCGGCGTTTCGTGTTGGTGTCAGATAGGTCCAAGCATGCGCACTGCCTGGACGTGGCAGTTCCGATAGAGGTCCTGCCCTTTTCAGCCAGCCTGGCAAGACGCTGGCTCGCCGATCTTGGCGGGGCGCCGACCCTTCGGCAGGGTCGGATGAAGGACGGTCCCGTGATCACGGATAACGGAAACTTCGTCTTTGATACCGACTTCGGAAAGATCACCGATCCTGAGGGCCTTGGAATGCGGATATCATCCATACCCGGTGTGGTTGAGCACGGTCTGTTCACGAACGTGGACGAGCTGCACGTGGCCGATTCGGGCGGGGTTCAGATCCTGAGACGGGGGTGATGCAGAGATGGAGGGAGAGCGGACAATCTGGTGGCAGGACGGGCTCTTTATGATTGATCAGACCCTGCTGCCCGCCAGGCTGGAGGCGCTTCGGGTAAAAAGCATCCCTCAGCTCGTGGAGGCCATCCGATCCCTGCGAGTCCGGGGCGCTCCGGCCCTGGGCGCTGCTGGCGGCTATGGAGTTGCGCTGGCTGCCCACCGTTCGCCCTACGGCGACGTTTCGGGACTGCTTTCGGAGATGGAGGAGGCGGCAGAGCGGCTGCGTCTTGCGCGCCCCACAGCCATAAACCTCTCCTGGGGTGTGGACCGGGTGCTCGCGGCTGCAAGGCAGGGCGAGGATGCAGATGAGGTGCGTGCTCTTGCCCTGCAGGAGGCAGAGGCACTGGCATCCGAGGATCTGGCGATAAACCGGGCCATCGGAAAGAGCGGCGCCCGCCTCCTGGAGGACGGCGATGGAGTTCTCACCCACTGCAACGCCGGCAGGCTGGCCTGCGTGGGCTGGGGGACAGCCTTGGGAGTGATCCGCCAGGCTGTGCAGGACGGAAAGCAGATCCATGTCTATGCCTGCGAGACCAGGCCGCTTCATCAGGGATCGAGGCTGACCTGCTGGGAGCTGGGAGCCGACCACATCCCTGTAACCCTGATCTGCGACGGCGTCTCAGGCACTCTTATGAGACAGGGCCGCATTCAGAAGGCTATAGTCGGGGCTGACCGCATAACCAGGGATGCGGTCTTCAACAAGGTGGGCACCTACAACCACGCTGTATTGGCTCATGCGCACGGTGTGCCCTTCTATGTGGCGGCGCCGCTCAGCACCTTCGATCCCATCCGGGAGGAGTGCGATGTGCAGATCGAGGAGCGTGATGGAGACGAGCTGCGGAGGATGGGTCATACGCAGCTGGCACCTTGCGATGTGGACGTCTATAATCCGGCCTTCGATGCCACCCCACTGGAGAAGGTGACTGCCCTTATCACGGAGAAAGGCGTCTTCAAGCCCCCACTGATGCCTCCTCTGTGATCATCTCCAGGATGAAGGGTCGCCTGGGCAACCGCCCTGCACTTCAACGGTGCGGCCTCTGTTGTGCAGGTCTGGCCATCTGTCCCTTCTGCCTTCTCACCACCTTGCCTTCGATCTCGATATCCTCAGAGCATATCTGGGCAGAACGAATTTTGGGCCCACATCTCCCAATCGCACCGCATTTCAGAGCGAGGGGGTGCTGCGAGCCATTCCGTGGCTCGACGTGGATATCTCCCTGAAGTGAGGTATCTGGGATTTTTCCGGGATTGCTCCAGAGGCCCATTTTGCCGGGATTTTGGTTTCACTTCAAAGAAAATTTTTATTTTATTTTTAGTTAGATATTATTAATGCAGGACAATAGGACCAGGCTCGTATCGACCAATCCGGGATGTTTTATAACTAATGCCGCCGAATAGGTGGTTTTGATGTTGAAGAATAAATTTGATTGAATCTGATCCATTCAAAAACTATTTAAAGATATAAGTTAGTTGATATTCTGATGGATCAATTGGTAGTTCTCCATGAAATATTCGAGTCGTTTGCCAAGGGCAAGGACTCCCTCCATACCTTGGACCCTGCCTCGGTGCAGGGCAAATGCGCCTCCCGGGTCAGGAGGCTCTTGGAGAGCTGTTTGCAGGGCCAGATAGACCGGGCAGCCTGCAGCGATCTGGCAGAATGCTTTACCGATGTCTATGAGCTGAAGCGGCTGGGTGATATATGCCGCCGGGCCGGGATATTGGACATAGCCCTTCGATGTTACCACAAGGCCCTGTCCGCAGCTAGCGAACACCACGTCCGGGCTGTTCTCCTGAACAACCTCGGCCAGGTACAGGCCAGACAGGGGGACCTCAACAAGGCCATCCTCTACTACAAGAAGGCCGTTGACGCTTTCGAGTACTCAGGTAGCCCTTCGGGGGTTGCCCACGTGCTCGGCAATCTGGGATCGGCTTACCGGCGTGGCTACAACTGGGACCTGGCAGTTGAGAACTGCTTCAAGAGCCTCAAGGCGTTTGAGAAGCTGGCCGACGAGTTCGGCGTTGCCCAGATGACCGGAAGCCTGGGCAGGGTATATGCCGAGATGGGCGAGCTTGACCTCTCAGTCCTTTACTTTGAGCGAAGCCAAAAGGAGTTTCAGCGGCTGGGGGACCGCAGAAGCGCCGCCTGGGTGATGAACCGACTTGGCAGAGCCTATTCCGATCAGCACCGCTGGGAGGATGCAGACCAGTCCTTCCGCTCGTCCCTGGGCGTATTCGATGAGCTGGGCCAGCCCCATAACTCCGGTGTGGTCTTATGCAACCTTGGCCGATCCCTTCTCGATAGGGGTGACCTCTCCAGGTCCCAGCAGACGCTGGAACAGGGCCTAAAGCTGATCAGAACCGAGATGCAACCGGCCTATCCCAATGCGGTGGCCGCGCTTTCCGCTGCCTATAGCTGGGATGCATGGAATAAGCTGACCAGCAGCGAGTCTGCCAAAGAGGCCGGCGCCAGGGCTATATCTCAGCAGTTCGCCAGGGCATCGGACGGCTATAGCCAGCTGTCAACGTCGCCCCGCGTCAGTCTGACCGAACTTAAGGTGGTCTCCAGCCTCAACCGCTCCCTATCATACCTTGCCCTTCTCTCGGCCGATCCCCGTGACGAACAGGCCGTCTCCTTTGCCGAGCGGGCCATCTCCGCACTGGACGCGGCAGTTGCAAACTCCGGCGGTTCTGAGCGAATCAGGCTTACGGCAGTCCAGCGCTGCCTTGTCGGGCTCAAAGAGGTCTGGGCGGTCGGGGTATTTTGTCACGAGCCCTGGAAGATGATGAAGATGGTCTGTGCCTCTTCCGAGTACCTGATGGGCGGGGCCCGTGATCTCGGAGAGTTCTCAGAGGCCTGCAGACACGTCTTTGAGGCGTTGCGATCCATCAGCGGCTCTCTTGAGGAGGACAGGCAGCGCAGGGACCCGTCCCCTCAGCTTGCCGGAGCAGCCCTTCAACTGCGACGGGCTGAGAGGCGATTTGGCGAGACCGATACCGCATTCTCAAAGCGGATCGCATCCCGCATATCATTGGCAGCCGAGACGCTGGAGAAGCTGGCAGAGGGTGACCAGTCCTCAGCCCCGGACATTCTGAACTATACGTCCCACCGCCGGGCGTTGTTGATGATCGGGTGGGCCCTCGTGGAGTCGGGATTCTCCCTGGTCGGCAAGAACGACTGGCTGTACGTGTGGGACGACTCGATGAACCTTACAGAGCTTGGGCCAGCGAGTCAGCCGCAGGCTCGCCAGAAGATCGAGCGCAAGAAGGCCTATCCATCCAGTGAATGGGAGGAGCCGTCTCCCTGGGAGACCGAGGAGTCCGCCTCTGAGACCGACGTGCCGGCAGTTGAGATCTTCCCATCGACCCGCCCACAGCAGTCCGCTGATTTGGGGGCGGCTGTTGTCACAGGTGGCCTGGTCCCGGTGCCTGCCGGGGCAGCCAGCGCCGGACAGGTTCAGGTTGTACGGCCGGCACTCAACTGGGACCATGTAAAATCCACCACTGACTACGGCCATCAGACGCCATGGTCTTCAGGGCCTGCCCAGCGATCCCATGTCCATTCGTGGATGGAGGAAGAGGTTGCGTCCTATCAATATCCGCCGCCAAGAGCGGATTTCTCGGAGGCTCCGGGGCAGATCGGCACGGTGAGCGAGGACGACGATTCGGCATCTGTTCTCGAGCGGTTCAAGGGCCTCCTCCATCTGCCTTCCATCGATCTCGGCAGGCTGTCAGTCGATGTGCCACTGGTCATGAAAGCTGCAGGCGGAGCTTTGTTCCTGGCTGTCGTCGCTTACCTGCTGATTCAGGGATACCTGCGATGAGAAGCCCAGGGACCAGGGTCATCAGCCGTCCGGACCATCCCAATCCTTTTTATATCCGGCTCCAAGGTGGCTTGTGGCCACGTTCGTGAATAGGCCTTTTGATCCCGGAATGAAGCAACGACAACTGGAGATGAGGCTGCAGGGGCTTGAGGGCTTCTCTCAGCCCTCATCACGCCTCGAGCAGTATGCGACCCCGCCCTCATTGGCAGCGGAGCTTCTCCACCTGGCCGCGCTTCATGGTGACCTGGGCCAGATTGCCGACCTGGGCTGTGGCACCGGCATCCTGGCGATCGGTGCAGCGCTCCTGGGCGCTCGGGCAGTTGGAGTTGAGATAGACCCGCTGGCCATATCGCATGCCAGGAGAAATGCCGCTCTGGCCGGGGTTGAGGTTGACATTGTGCGTGGGGACGTATCTTCCATCTGGCTTCGCGATATGGATGCAGTGGTGATGAATCCCCCATTCGGGGCTCAGCTGGCGAGTCGGGGCGATCGTATTTTTCTTAAAAAAGCGATTCAGCTGGCGCCCGTGGTATACTCCATACACAACGCCGGGAGCGAGGGCTTCATCCGGAAGTTCGTTGCGCCAGCGAGGGTGGACCGGGTATGGCGCGGATCGCTTCCCATAAAGCGCTGTTTCGCATTTCACCGGCAGGAATGTATGGAACTAGAGGTTGAGTTATATAGGATTGTCTGCAAGTAGGGCTGAGATGAGCGAGATGACGAACGGCTGTATGGTGCTGCCGGGAGACCGGGTGGGTTCGGTTGAGGAGTACGTCCCCGGCCAAGAGACCTATGTTAGGAGCGGATTCATATACGCTTCCACAACAGGCACGGTGGAGGTAGATCCTGAGACCCGATCGGCCCGTGTTGTGCCGATCAGCAATGCACCGCCGAGGTTGGAGCAAGGCGATATAGTGGTGGGCGAGGTTGTGGACATGAAGGAGAGCCTGGTGATCCTGTCTCTGGCTTTCAAGAAGGGCTACGAGTACCGGCCGCTCCCCGATGAGGAGGCCACCATCCACATATCCAACGTGAAGAACTCGTATGTGAAGGATCTGCGACAGATGTTCTCGCTGAGGGATATCATAAAGGCCCGCATCGTGGACGACAGGCAGATGCGTCTCACCACCGGGGAGGATGACCTGGGAGTGATCAAGGCCTATTGCAGCCGATGCATGACGGGGCTGCAGCGAAAGGAAAGCCGCCTGGAGTGTCCATCCTGCAAGCACAGCGAGACTCGAAAGCTATCCGCAAGCTATGGACTTGGTGTGGTTTAGGGGGCACAAGAGCTTGAATCTGAAGATCATAAAGAAGAACGATGACGAGATACAGATAGAGTTTGATGGGGAGAGCCACACCCTGCTCAACCTGCTCCGCACCGAGCTTCTCAAGGACGAGCACGTGGTGGTAGCCACCTATGATTCAAAGTTCCCGATAATGGACAACCCTATCTTCCGCCTGCGCACCAAAGGGGCTGACCCTATGGACGTGATGAAGTCCGCAACCAGCCGAATAGTGGACCTCTGCGATCAGTTCCTTGAAGAGTACGACGCAGCTTTGGGCCCTTAGACGATTTCGGCGGCCTGGACACTGGCATATGCTGGAGATCGACGCATCCTTCGGCGAGGGCGGAGGGCAGATCGTCCGCACCGCCGCAGCCCTTTCCGCCCTGACCGGGCAGTCCGTCCGCCTCTCTCGCATAAGGCAAGGGCGGCCCAGGCCAGGCCTGGCAGCCCAGCACGTCAAGGCCATCCAGATGCTGGCCGAGATCTGCAAAGCCAAGACCAGAGGCCTGGCGGTGGGCTCCGGCGATGTGGAGTTCCAGCCGGGGCCTGTGCGTGGCGGGCGATACCATGCTGACATCGGGACAGCCGGAAGCGTGACCCTTCTCATCCAGTGTCTTCTTCCTGCTCTGTCAAGCGCCGATGGGCCTGTGGAGATCTCGGTCCGCGGGGGAACCGACGTTCAGTGGAGCCCCACCTTCGATTATCTGCGAAATGTGGCTCTTCCTGCCTTTTGCAGCTTCGGTCTCTCGGCAAGCGTTGAGCTGATCACCCGGGGATACTATCCACGGGGCGGAGGCCATGTGCTTTTAAAGGTAAAGCCATCTGGGATATGCGCAGCTGACCTGTCCAGAATTGATGGCGATGTGCTGGGAATCTCTCACTCCTCAGGCCTTCCGCAACACGTATCCAGCCGCCAGGCCTCCGCCGCCGTCAAGCATCTTGAGGCAGCCGGCCGTAAGGCCCTGGTGTCCTGTGATGTCCAGTCCGGTCAATCAACCGGCAGCGGTATAACCCTGTGGTGCGGATGGAAGGGCGCATCCGCCCTGGGGGCTCGTGGTCTGCCTGCGGAAGATGTGGGTCGCCAAGCTGCAGAGGAGCTGCTGCAGGAGCTCTCCTCGTCGGCAGCGGTGGACGTCAGATTGGCAGACCAGCTAGTGCCCTATCTGGCAGTTGGCGGCGGGTCATTTTCCGTGAGAGAGATCTCAAGCCACACCCGCACAAATCTGTGGACGGTCTGCCAGTTCTTAGAGCATGAGGTTCGGGTGGAGCAGCGTGACGGTCTGTCCCTCATATCTGCTCCAGGATTATGATCTTTGCGAGGACTTGGCTCTCACCACCCACCTCGGTCTGCAATTGCCATCCCATCGACCGAGCATGGTTCTGGGACGACGTCGCCAACCCGGCAGCTTTCCGCAGGCCTGGCATAGTCGTCGAACCAGCACGCATCTGGCCTTCTTCTAAACGCCAGGAACATGCCGATATCCTCCAGCCGGGCAGCCTGCAGGTATTTGAAGTAGATCCGGTCCTTGGTAAGCCCGCTAACCTCGATCTTTCCGGAGGCATGAGACATAACGAACCTGGCCCTCTTGGCGAGGCCGGAACAGCGGGACCGTGCCTGTTCAAATATCAGATACGCCTCTTCAAGCGGCACCTGGAAAGGGCCGTTGCCAACAGCTGGACGGCACTGAAATACGTAATATGGGGAGACGCCGCAGAAAGAGAGGGCTTTGAAGAGATGCGCCAGGGTATCCGAATCGTCATTGATGCCCCGCAGAATCGGCGTCTGGGCAACGGTGATGGTCCCGGCCTCCTGCAGCATCCTTATCGCACGCAGGGATTCTGGAGTGATCTCACGGGGGTGGTTGAAGTGAAGCACCATGTATATCCTGCGCTTAACCGAGCTGTGCTTCCTCAAAGCTTCCAGCAGTTCGGGGTCGTCGTAGATGCGGGATGGGTTGAATGCCGGCATCTTCGTACCCAACCGGATGATCCTGACGTGGTCTATGTCTCTGATGGCGGCCATGATCTCCTCCAGCTTGCGGGTGGATACGAGAAGAGGGTCGCCGCCTGTCAGCAGGACGTTGGTTATCTCCGGGTGCCTGGAGATGTAATCGAGCCCGGCTGAGACGTCTCTTGACACCTCATCGCCGTCGTTTATGAAGAGCCTCTTGCGGAAGCAGAAGCGGCAAAACCCGCCGCATATATCGTTCATCAGGAGCAGTGCAGTCTCACGGTACTTGTGCTGCAGGCCGGGCAACCTGGTATAGTCATACTCCCTGGAAGCGTCCAGAACACCTCCAGGACCAAGCTCCTCCGGGCTGGGGACTATTATCCTGCGGATGGGATCGGCGGGATCATCCCAGTTTATCAGGGAGCAGTAGTATTCGCTGGCCCGGAACGGAAAGACGCGTGATACCTCTTGCAGCTGCATGGCCTCGTCTGGCTTCAGAGACCTGAGCTGATCCAACCTCGTCATATATGCCATATGCACTCACCTCTTATTCGCTTCACCTCCTCTGTGCTCACATTTGCAGAATTTTCACGAAAAAAGGGATCTCTCCCAGACAAATGCTCTGTGCGACAGAGGAAATATCCATCTATCCAATCTCTATTTTACTTAAGATTGCTGGAAAAAACCATGCAGGTTGGCGGAAAAATGCCTCGCCCAGGCGCGCGCTTCGGACCAGAATCGGCCAGTGAATCCGATGGTGCGATATCTGCGATCAGTAACTTGATTTCGCGAAGCTTCAGCACTTCCTTATGATGTTTCCAGATCAGGCCCTATCTCCAGATCGTGGATAAGGTCTTTCCGGAAACTGGAAAATACCAGCAGCCAATGACAAAGAGCGCCTGCTGCCCACTCTAAAGCTTTCTGCTCGTGGCCTTCATAGATAGGGCGGTTTTATCAGTCCGACTTGTACCTCTTGAGGCACGCTTCCATATACTTCCTGACCCTCTCGCCACGGAATACTCCGGCGTGCCCCTCGCAGAGCACGTCCGCGTCCAGGCCTATGAGCTTTTCAATCGACCTCCTCCACTCCCTTATATCGGATCCCCATGCGGAGGAGAACGGCCCGTGAACGTCCTGACCGAAGAGCACCCGCTGGTCTCCGATGTCTATGTAAGGCGAGATCGATCCAGGGGTATGGCCGGGGGTGTGCAGCATGTGAAATTCGAGATCCCCCAGTTTAAGGACATCCTCTTCTCCGCTGACCGCTATATCAACTCTGGTGGGCTGGTAGTCCACACCATACATCCTGGCTGCAGTAAGGTCATCGCGCACTTCCTCTATTCCCAATCTGTCAAGCTGGTGAGCTATCACCTTGGGGCCGTACAGCTGGACCAGCGAGTGAAGCCCGCCTATATGGTCGATATGGCAGTGGGTGGCGATTACGTATGAGATCATATGCGGCTCATAACCGGCGCACTTTACATGGCGCAGGATATTGTCAGTTCCACGTCCGGCCCCGGAGTCGATCAGCACAAGTTCGGTCTTGGCATCAACCAGGTAGACGCAGCAATCATCGCCGCTTGAGATTCCTGAGCCGCCAACTGCATACACCCGATCGCAGATTGGTGGGTTTTGGTCGCACGCGTTTCTTGAACCGAACATGATTTTTGTCTAAGGAGATCTTCTATACTTAGAACTGGTGGCTGGTCCTGGTTCTGGCGGCAGCCTGCCGAAAAATCTCTATCCGCTGACAAAGGTCGCCGGAAGAACCAAAAGTTGCCGGAAGAACCATGGGAAACGCCTGGTCTAAATCCTCCAGCCAGCCCATCACTCAGCCCCTGTGCCTTCCTCTTCGCCCCCTCAGCCATATCATCTCCTCCCCATCCCTGACATCCCTCATACGCCGTATTGCCAGGATGTAATCCACCGCCACCATCAATGCCAGGACCGCCAGCAATGCCATGCTGATGAGGAGTGCCCTGGGGGCTCGCTCAGAATAGAAGTCCACCTCCACCTGCCGGGCTGGTGCCGAGGCCCAGATCAGTGCTGTTCGGTTTCCTTCGGGGCGGGCAAGCGTCTCTATCCTGTCTGGGGGCGGCCTGGCAATCCCCATCAGACGGTTTCCAGTTGCGTAGCCTGCCGGAAGAACCACCCTCAGAGGTCCATCTGTCAGGACTGGCGATATGAATTGCTGGCCTGTGGCCGCTATCTCAAAGCGCAGGATCGCATTCTCGGTTCGGTTGAAGTTCAGCCGGTAGGTATGCACCCCTCTCCAGTATTCCGCCTCGATGGATAGGTTGACAGGCCTGTTTCCTTCGGTCAACGAGATGTTCTTGGCCTCGATGGCAGTTGTCAGATTGTATCCTGTTCCGTTCACAGGCATCTCCACAACCGCCCGCTCCAAGTCGAGGTAAATTGTGGTAAAGAAGAGCGCCTCTTTTACCGTGGCATTCGGGGCATCGGTGCCTGCTTTGTCCATCTGGCAGTTGGCCGCTGGCAGAAGCAGCAGGGAGAGTATCAGCCAGGGGACTATTCGGCTCATCATGTCCAGATTGGACCCCTGGCCTATTAATCCATATCCCCAGGATCAGCTTTATCTCCGGTCAGACCCCAATTCAGCGTCCATGGACTGCAAGGGATTTCTGATCGATCTGGACGGCGTGCTTTACGTCGGCAAGAGCCCGGTAGCAGGTGCGCGTGATCTGCTTGACCTGCTCGAGAGCCGCAAGATCCCTTTCAGCTTCGTCTCGAACTCAACCAGGCGCTGCCGGGCCTCGGTTGCCCGCCGTCTGGACGGGCTGGGCTACAGCATACAGGAGGAGCGCATCTTCACACCTCCCATGGCCGCCATAGAGCGGCTGAAGCGCAAAGGGCAGAAGAGCTGCCATCTCCTGACCACAGGCGACGTATGTCAGGATTTCCTGGCAGCTGGCCTTGAGGTGACGGATGTGGGGGCTGAGGCTGTCGTGGTTGGCGATGCCGGCCCTGACTTCACCTATAGCCGGCTCAACTTGGCCATGCGTCTGGTATTCGAAGGCGCAGATCTACTGGCCATGGAGATGGACAGGTACTGGCGGGAGCCCGATGGTCTGGTCCTCTCTACAGGTCCCTTCGTAAGGGCCCTGGAGTATGCCACCGGCAGGCAGGCAGAGCTTATGGGCAAGCCCTCGCCCGGTTTCTTCCAGATGGGTTTGAGGTATCTTGGAATTGAGCCCAAGGACGCGGGAATGATCGGCGACGATATCGAGACGGACGTTGGAGGGGCTCAGAGGTCTGGCATGAAGGGTATATTGGTCAGGACCGGCAAGTACAGGCTGGAGGACACCCTTGCCTCTTCGGTTCGACCGGACCTGGTTCTGGACTCGCTGGCTGATCTTCGCCGCTACATCTCCTGGTAGCTGCTCTCTTTCATGGCTTGAACTGTATGCATGAAACCGGGGCCTTTCGGATGAGTGACCAAGACGAAATCCGGGCATTGTGGACTGTAGCAGATGCCTCTTAAGGAGCCCTGCCTCGACAGGTTTAATACGTCATCGCCGCCCCATATCTCTCTCAAGGAGTGGATAAGTCTTGAAGCCTGTCAATCGAATTGTCGTTACAATGACGGCTATAATGCTCTCAATTGCCGTCCTGCCAGCCCCGTGCGTGGCAAGCGTTGTGATAAACGAGGTTGAGCTCAACCCGCCCCAGACGCCAGGGTCCACGGAATGGGTCGAGCTGTACAACAGGGGTCCGCAGGATGTGGACCTGTCCGGATGGAAGGTAGTCATAGTCTCAACCGTGCCCGGCGAGTCAGGCGGCGCGTTCTCCTGGCAGGGTCAGATCCCGATTCCCTCAGGAACGGTGCTGCAGGCCGATGGGTATCTTGTTTTGGTAGGGCAATCCAGTTGGCAGCATGGCATCAACGCAACTGCCATCCTATACGACGCCTCAAGCCAGGAGGTGGACAACTCACTGCTGCTTGTAGACAGCAAGAACGATGGGTTTACATGGTCCAGGTTCCCCAATGGCAAGGACGAGGATAGGTCGGCTGACTGGGCATATGTTCCCTCCACCAGAGGGCGGGAGAACACGCTGCCAATAGGCACCGTACCCCGCTGAAAAGCCGGGATGCTTGGAGGAAGTCTCACCAGGATATCGGACGAATGATGGGAAATGGATGCGACTGATATGCTGGTTGATCCCCGGGTGAAGCTCGCGATGGACTCGAGCGGTCTTGGACAGAAAGATGGAATTGTCGAGAGAGGAATAATGTGGCCCTTCCCTCACATGGCCAAAAGATGGTCAAGAGAATGGTGAACCTGACCATGGACTCGCCATCACGGTCCAGCCTTCCTGAATCGGCGGTGCTGATCAGGCAATTTCGGCCACATGACCTATCTGATGTGATGGACCTGGATCGTGAGGTCCATGGGAGCTATGACCCCCAGCTCTTCGTCAGCTTTTACGAGCTTCATCCCCGTACCCTGCTGGTGGCCGAGCAGCAGGGACGTGTGGTTGGCTTCATCCTGGGATTCAAGTCCCACCCTCTGCAGGGCCGTATCTTCTGGCTGGCAGTCCAGCCGGCTTATCAGGGTCAGGGATTGGGCAGGCGTCTTCTAACAGCGCTCCTGACCATATTCCGTCGTCTTGGGGCTCCAACCGCCACGCTGGAGGTACGGATCAGCAACAGTCAGGCTTTGGCACTCTACACATCCATGGGATTTGAGCCAGTGACGGTGATCCCGAGCTACTACGGAGATGGAGAGGCTGCTTTGATAATGCAAAAGCGGCTGTAGTGGCACGTGCGTAAATCATGCCGCCCTCTGAGGGCGGGTGTACTCCTGGGCTTTCGGCGGTCATGGGCGGCGGCAGCATGTCGGTCTCAGTTGGGCCCAACCGCTTATCTGATGACTTTTTTAGGTCCTCTCAAATCACGCCGGCAGCTGAGATGGTGAACTCTGCCTTCTCCCCTTCCGGCCGGGACCTGTGCTTTACTATGCGAGCCTCTCTCTGGCCACTGGCAGTCTTTTCCAGGCAGATTATGGCCTTGCATATGTGCTCCAGCGCCGTCCCTCCTATTGGGCGCAGCTGTCCGGCCTCAACATCCATGTATACCTGGTTGGTTATCACCACAGGTATCCTGTTTCTTCTGGCGATCTCCTGCAGCTCCGCCATCTGGGTGGCCAGCGTGCGCTTGGCAGCCCGGGTGTCGTCCCCTTCTAAAACTGCCCTGTAGAGCGATGTGGCCGAGTCCATCACGATCAAGCCGACGCCTTCGCCGGATATCCTGGCAGCGTCCCTGATGGCTGACGACTGCTGTTCAAGGTTTAGCGGCTCAAAGACCATGATTCGGGATGCGATCTCTCGGGCCCCTTCTCCGGCTATCTGGCAAAAGCGCTCCGGCGAGAAACCCTCAGTATCGATGAATATCACCCGCCATCCTCGGGCAACGGCCTGGACCGCCAACTGCAGGATTATATTCGTCTTTCCAGTTGCGGACTGGCCGTAGAGCTGGGTGATTATCCCGGCCTCAAAACCGCCTCCCAACAGTAGGTCCAGTCCGGGACAGCCAGAGGGAAGCCTTTGCAGATTCATATTCGTTTTGGATTACTTCTGTGGCGGAAAAGTCTCAGGACCATCCCGGCAGCCCGCACGGTTTTTCGGCCAGCGGTGGCAGGCGCAAGTTCAGGATCTCGCTTGACCTGATCCTGAAATAAGCGAGGTTCAACTCTTTTCCACAATTGGGCTTTTTTTTTTAGAGCTCGTCGAGATAGCTCTCCAGCAGGTCCATGGCCTCTATGTCGCGGGGACCGCCGCAGCGGTGGATGATCTTCTTGATCTTGCGGATATCCTCCAGATAGGAGTCGACCTTGAGCGCCTGGTAGCGGGTTGCTGCAACTGCCGCCTCGATCACCCCGGCCAATCCACGGTTGATCGATCGCAGTCCCACTTTGACGACCCGCCCCTTAACAAACTCAAGCTCTGGCATCAGGATATCGGCCCGGTATGTCTGACACCGGAAGAGCGCCCAGGCCTCGGCTTCTCGGAGTATCAGTACATCGTCCTCGCGGATAAAATGCTCCGGGTTCAGCTCGGCCATTGCAGCCTGCACGAATATCACCGGGTCATGGCAGACATTTGCCACCAGGGTGCCGGTGGCCAGGATATTGCTATAGGTATGGGTACCCAGGAAGAGGCGGGCAGTTATGATATCGTTCCTGATTATACCCATCGGGGCGGCGTTTGCCCGGCCATCCATCTCGGTAGTGACAATCACCTCGTTGATACCGGGAAGTATTCCCAAGTTGTCCATGGTCTCTGGATCGTAACTCATCGACGTATTCTCCTAGGATCGCAATTTGATCGACGGTCCTCTCAGAACCTCAATCCTCGCCAGAGGGATATGAACAGGGCTGCCGCCAGCAGGTCGGCGGTGGACCCGGGATTGATGTCCCTCTCCAGCATGGTCCTGTCCATTTCTTCGGCCGCCTCGAAGCAGTCGCTGCTCTTTAGAGCGGACCGGGCCATCTCCTGGACCTGCCTGGCCAGGCCGGGTCCGTGCTTGGAGGTTATGAGACCATCTGGCTCATCTGCCAGTGCCTCCAGGAAGGTGAGGACCACTCCTTCGTTCAGACCATGGCTGGCCACGTTCTTCTCAAGGGCTTCGGCCAGATCGAAGCAGCGGCGGTATCCATGCGCCCATTCACGTGCGATCTGGTCGTGTCCCTCGGAGCGGCGCATAAGGTCGAGGAGACGAAGTCCCTTTTGCCGTATCTCATCGGCTGCTCTGCTGTCGCTGAGGCTCAGCTCCTCTACCTCGCTCACCCTGGCCCCGGCCATGGCGAATGCCTGGTAAAAGTCCAGGGAATCCTGCACGTTCGAGGCTCTTAGCGCCTGGGCAACAGCCGATCTCAGGTCCTCACTCATTCCAGCAGCCCGGACCAGAGGCACCAGGAGCGTGACCTCTCCGAAGTGGGTGTTGCCTGGCAGGCCGAACTGCCGCCATGAGGTGACCGCCTCAAGGATAAGCGACCCCAGTCCAGATTCGCCTCTGGCGGCTCTGCAGAAAACCGGGTAGCAGAGCGCGGAGCTGGCCAGGAAATGGGAGAATTTGATGTCTGGGAAATCATGGCACCGGTCGACATTTCCGGGCTTTGGCGTGGAGGAGAGCTCCAGCAGCATGGCCAGCTGGGCGAAAGAGGCCACACGTTCCGGCCTCAAACTCATACCTCGTCCAAAAGCCGCTGTGCAAGCCTGCTCTTGAGTTCCATGTACTGCTGGTCGGATAGCCCGTTTTGGCGAAGCGCCGCGTCACGGAGGTAACAGGGTTTTGATGACTTGCAGCACCATACCAGGCTTCCAAAGCAGGTTCCATCCCCTTTCTCAAGCAGAGTCCCACGGCCAAGCTCGAGCTTTCTTCGGACGAACTCCTTTGGGCCGATCCCCAGCTTCTTGAGCGCCCCATGAACTGGGCAGGACTTCACAGGCGGGCAGCAAAATGCCAGTCCCCTCAGGTCGCCTCCTGAGCAGATGTGCTTCGGCGCGTTGTACCAGCCGGTCCGGTTCTGCCACTCCTGCATGGCTGATGTCAGCCACTCCACGAAGTCGGGCTGGGAGTTGCCGTTTAAGCAGATGGTTGAGGCGCCCATCGTAAGCAGGGCGGCGGCCTCATCGAAATCGCCTATATCATCCTGGGCCATGATCTGCGGTGCTCCCAGATCGTGCATCTTCTTGACGATTCCTGGAGCATTTCCATCCTGGCCTGTCATATCCAGATGGAGCAGGTCAAGGCCGGCTTTTCTCAGGCCAAGGACATCTTCGGGGGCTATCGCAGAGGCCAGCACTCGCATAGATATGGTGGCACCGGATTGCTTCAGGGTCCCGAGCACCGGGATGAGCACGTCCAGATTGACATCGTCATAATCGGTGAGATCCAGCTCCATAAGGTAGCGGTTGTATCTGGCAGCCATCGCCGCTTCTTTGAGCTCATTTATAGAGGTGGATGACGTGGATATGCCTATCGCATTGGAGATCCTCTTCTCCTTTACCGCTCTCTCTAGGCCATCGGCAGTCATCTGGCTGGAGCAAAGTCCACTCAATATCACCAATCCGGCATTGGGGATCTCCATGGCAGATACGGTTGCCGTCACGGCGACGGGGCTGGGAAGAGATAGATAACCGACCTTGAGCATCTTATCAAATCCGGACAGACTATCCTGCTCCCTTACCCCAGGAGGACATATCAGCTTTTCGGCGGGTCTGCTGCCTCTTGCATTCCTTTATATCGGAGTATCTCTTAGAACCGAGACGGTGTGAAAGATGGTATCCTTCAAGGTTGAGGCAGACGCAAAAGCTCGGGTGGAGGGGGACGAGAGCCTGGAACGCTATCCGATAGTGGCCAAGGTCAAGGGACCAGGCAAGGACGGGTCCATCGGCGTCTCCATCTCCGGAGATGGCGCTCCCGTCGGAGCCCGGGTCGCGATGGAGACTCCCGTCGCCATTCGGCTGGACGGACCGGCAACGGTCAGAATGGATGCCCCGATATCCATCGATATGCCTTTGCTTCAGGGACTGTCTGACTCCCTGGCCCGTCTGGCCTCCGGGATCAAGGTGGAGCTGGCAGATCGTCCTGTGAAGGTGGCCATTGGGGAGATCCCGATAGACCTGACGGTCTCGGTCTTCTCACCAGCCTCTGAGCAGGTGTTCAGGGTGGAGATAAAGGGCTCCATCGGTCGTTGATGCATGATCTCAAGAATGGCAGGGATGCAGCCCGATCCTGAACCAGCGCAGGATACGGCCCCATGGCCAGGACCACGCGGCAGTGGAGATATCGATCTCGCGGCGGTCTCGGCTTGATCGAGCTTCCAGGATGGATGGTGACCATGTTCGTGGCCATGTCACCCATATCAGAGCTTCGAGGGGCTATCCCCCTGGCCATAGGCTTTTACGGTCTGCCCCCATGGGAGGCTTATCTTCTCTCGGTGACCGGCAACCTGATCCCAGTTATTCCTCTGCTTCTCTTCCTCGGGCCGGTCTCAGAGCTGCTGATGCGCCATCCCTGGGGTCACGGCTTCTTCACATGGCTGTTCTCCCGCACCCGCAGAAAGCACCTCCAGAAGAGCGAGACCTTTGGGATGCTGGCCCTGGCGATCTTCGTGGCCATACCGCTGCCCATGACCGGGGCCTGGACCGGGTGTCTGATAGCTTTCCTGCTGGGAATGCGGTTCTGGGAGTCGTTTTTGGCAGTTGCAGCCGGAGTTCTGGTCGCAGGCCTGCTTATAACCGCAACCGTAATTGGTTCGCTGACCGTCATCGGTTCCATCCTTTGAGGCTGGTCAGGCAAGCGGACCATTGATGATAGCACCCTTGAAATACTGGCACGAGGCACTAGCTTCGGATATGCGGACGCTGGGCGTGGACGAGGCAGGGAAAGGTCCGGTCCTGGGATCGATGTTCGTTGCCGGCGTGGTATTCTCGGAGGACCGCATCTTCGACCTGGCCGCCATGGGCGTGAAGGATTCCAAGCTTGTCCCTGCTGCCCGCAGAGAGGCTTTGGAGCGGCGGATACTGGACATTGCCGAGGAGAATTACGTCCTTGAGGTAACGCCGCGCATGATCGATGAGCTGCGGTCGGTCATGACCATGAACGAGATCATGGTCCGCTGCCATAGCAAAGTCGTATCCCAGCTCACTGCGGAACGGGCTATCCTGGATGCGGCAGATGTGGATGCCAGCCGCTTCGCCCTGCGGGTGGAGGCCAGATTGACCCGACCAATATCCGTCATTGCAGAGCACCAGGCTGATCGGAGGTACCTGGAGGTTGGGGCAGCCTCCATACTGGCCAAGGTGAGACGGGATCGTTCCATGCGAGATCTGGAGAAGGAATTTGGCTGCACCATGGGAAGCGGCTATCCGGCTGATCCGGATACGATATGCTTCCTGCAGAGCTGGCTATCTGAGACGGGCGATCTCCCGCCCTGTGCCCGGAGGAGCTGGAAGACTGCACAACGTTTAAGAGCTAGCCTGATGTAAGCCTGCCCCAGGTGCTAATCGCAGAGGGATTTTATTGGATGCAGAGGATACGCTTCTTATGATACCCGGCCCGGTCAAAGTGGCGCCCAGAGTGCTTCGCGCCATGTCCAGGCCAATGATCAGCCACCGGAGTGCCGAGTTCGGCAAGATATACGATGATTGCCGATCTCTCCTTCAGGAGTTTTTCCAGACCCAAAACGAGATAGTCATCATGAGCGGTTCCGGTACCTGCGGCATGGACGCAGCGGTCGGCGGAGTTATCGGCAAGGACGGTGCGATTCTCACCATATCCAACGGGAAGTTCGGAGATCGCTTCACCGAGATAGGCAATCGATATGGAAAAGCGGTGCCGGTCAGCTTCGATTGGGGCACGCCCTACGATCCAGAGAGGATAGAGGCGGCCGTTTTCGAAGGGTGCAGGGCGGTCACCATGGTCCATAACGAGACCTCGGTAGGCATGGTAAATCCGGCACGTGAGATCGGCAAAATCGCGCGAAAGAGCAACTCCGTATTCATTGTTGACGGTATCTCCTCAATTGGCGGAAACGAGTTTCTCACCGATGAGTGGGGGATCGATATCGCAGTAACCGGGTCCCAAAAGTGTCTGGCTGTCCCCCCTGGCCTGGCCATAGTCTCGGTGAGCAAGAAAGCCGAGAGCGCCCTTGTGCCTAATAGCGGTGGATTTTACACCGACCTTTTGGCCCATCTGAAGAGCGCCAGAAAGAGCCCCACTCAGACGCCGTTTACCCCAGCCGTTCCCCTGTTCTATGCCCTGCAGGAGGCACTTCACATGGCAAAAGAGGAGGGATTCGATGTTCGGCGAGCTCGAACTACCAGGCTGGCCGAGTCGGTGCGGGCAGCCGCAAGAGCCCTGAACATAGAGCTGTTCCCAGTCCAGAGCCGTTACTCGCAGTACTCCAACACGGTCACCGCGATGAAGATCCCGCAGGGAATAACCGACGACAAGCTGCGCGGAGGCATGAAGAAGCAGGGCATCGTGGTCTCCGGCGGCCAGGAGGCGCTGAAGGGCAAGATCTTCCGCATAGGGACCATGGGCGTCTGCTCTGAGGGCGACATACTGCGCACGATTCAGACTCTGGAGCTGATCCTGACGCGAGAAGGCGTGATCGAGCGGCCCGGCGCAGGCGTGGAGGCTGCCGGCAAGGTGCTCTTGGGCTGATATCCCGCGTTTTGGGAATTCGCCCCCATTTTTTCTCTTTCTTCTGGATCAATCTGCAGATCCACGGTCTGGATGCCATCCAGGCAGAGCCGTGGTGGGCTTTTATTATTTTGAATGCCCCGCAGCTCTGCCGCGGGGTGCGTCGCCGCCGTTTGACTCACGCGGTCCCCGGCTGGCCTCCGATCCGGTTCCATGTGCACTTTGGTCTTTTCTGCCTGCCAAAATTGGGGCCTCTTACCTGCATAAACCTGCACATGAGCAACTATTCAGATAGGCCTATTCAGACCGGATCAGAAGGTCTGCAGCCCAGTCGTAATATCCGTACTGATCGCCGCGGCGGGCAAAAATCCTCAGGATGTACTCACCGCTTCCTGGAAGCGTGGCGCTGATGCGGTAGAGCGGGCCATCTCTGCTCACTGATGGCTGTCCGTCAACCTCACCCCGCAGCAGCTGGGCGGTCAGGAATACGTCGGCAGGTGCAGCCATCAGCACCTCCACATTGCGATCGGCCAGGATGGTTCCGTTGCGGGGTCTGATCAGACGCAGGCCAGCTTTAAAGAATGCTGGCTTCTGATAGGCACGATCCTCGAACTCCTGCTTGCTGATCGGATCGGCCAGCAGCTGCCATGAGCTGTCCAATGGATAATGGGTGTAGGCGAACTGTTCGGGCGGGGTCAGGAAGTAGAAGTCCTCGAACTGGCGGATATACCTGCCTGCATCGACATACCCCGCGCCCCAAGTGGTGTCCAGCAGGTACCACGCGCCATCCAGCCGGACGGCGTTCCAGGCGTGGTTTGCCTCATCTGGAAAAACGTCACCGACCCTGTAGTCGTAGCCCTTGGCGTAGCCGCTTATGCTGACCGCCTCAAGGCCAGCAGACTGGGCAAGGGCTGAGAACAGGTCGGTGTATCCGCCGCAGATCGAGCGGCGGCTCTTGAGCACTGCGGCTGCCGAGGTATCGGCAGGCTGGCCGGAGGTCAGGCCGCCCATATCGTAGTTCACGTTCTCGGTCACCCAGCGAAACAGCGCCCTGGCCTTCTCCCGGTCATTTCTGGCAGTCCTTGTGAGGTAGTCGGAGAGCCTGGGTATTGTCTGCAGGTCGGCTGGTGCAGAGAGGGCGTGACGGTCAATGGCCGAGTAGTCTGTCGCGTTCCATCTGGCTGGCCTGGGCTTGATCAGCCTGGGATGGCCCTTCACCTCCCGGCCGAAGGACGGGCCGCTCTCCGCTGTGAGTGTGAGGACGTACCTGGCGCTCTTCCACTCCTGGGAGTTGCCGCCTGCCAGCCAGGCCTGAAGTGAAGGAGATCGCAGGTCGGATCCGGCCAGGCCTACCGAGAAGTTGAGCTTTGGGCTGTCCATGTCCAGATGCCCGATCAGTGTTCGGCAGCCCACCCAGCTGCCGTCGGCCCATACCTGCAGCCTGGCCCGGTAACTCTGGTTCTCCAGCGACTCGAAAGGCAGGGATATCCGGTATGTGATGGGGCGCTGTATGTCAAACGGCTCCTGATCTGAGCCGTCCTGATACAGGGTGACGGCCGGGCTAAAGACTGCTGCAGCCGAGATTGTCAAAGATAGGGTCAGCAGGATGGCCAGGGCCAGAGGGGCCGGGGAGGGGATGTGGTGGGGATTCATATCTGCCATCGTCGTTTGATCTCTGTGGTGATTTGAGGCCGATGTATTTAAGGCAGTTTGGGTGAGGGTGTGTCAGGGGATGGGATTTCCATGCATATACACTGGCTTATGCCTCTTTACCTTGGATGCCTTTCGCTGTACAAATCGAGGAGAATCCTCCAATTCCTCATATCTATTCTGTTTGGGAATTGCTCTTTTTGATCCTGCGGCCTTTTTTTAGTTACTGCATTTATTGATACTGCTTTCACGACTATCGATCCTTGGACCCTTCCTACTCTTTGGACCATCGCTTCGTATCATTTGTCTCCGTCGTTGATCGAGGACTGCAGCAGGACGCCAGTCGTTTATTTCCAGTTCAGGGATGGCAGGGTAGCAGTGATCCATCCGAAATGCCGAGCGGTGGATGCATTCAACTTCTGGTCCGGTCTTTCCGGGATGTGGCGACCAAAAGAGTTATTATCTGACCGGTTACTCGTTTATTGACGATATTCAATGGGTCTTTCAAGAATTGCTAACGGGGGGTCTTATTGGTCCAATTAGGTTGCTCTGGGATAATGGTACTGGCTACAATTTTGCTTATTGTATCAGCTGTGCCGGCGGGGGCGGTAGAGCTCTCGGTCACGACAGTTCAGGAGGGCATGCAGCGCGAGCCACTGGATGTCGGAAAGACCGTCACCTACCAGGTCACGCTCTCCGGGGCCAAGAGCTCCATGCTTTATTCGGTCAAGCTCAGCCTTGGGCCTGACCTGGAAGATACCGAGATCTCAAAGACCCAGAGCCAGGATATCAACCTCAACCCCGGCTCCTCTGGCGTGCTCAGCTTTCAGGTTAATTTCCAGTCCCCCGAGTTCCGCCGCGGCGAGTTCGGCAAGTGGCTGAGCGACAAGAACCAGACATCGGCCTGGGATAGGGCCTGGTTCTCAGTGGATGTCAGCTCACTCAATCCCTTCGAGCAGCCGGCCCATATGGAAGACTACAGCGGCCGTCCATCCCTGATCAAGGTGATGGAGGAGTTCCGCAATTTCCGGGTAGAGCCCCGCAAAGGCACATCCAAGGACGTGTTTTCATACCAGGTTCAGGTGATGTCCACCATATCAGACAACATCACCCTGGAGGTAGCACCATCGAAAAACGGCCCCTGGACCGATATGGGACGAAGAGAGTACTCGACTCCTGGATCCTGGCAGACCCTCACATGGAGCAACATCTCTCTGGCCTTCGATTTCGACTCCGCTGCTTACAGGTTCACGGGGAGGAAGCAGTCCATGGGCGAGGGCCCGTTCTGGCCGGTGGACGTGATCTTTTCCAACAACACCCTCGCCCCGGAGCGGGGGCTTTCAAGCACGGCGTTTCAGTTCGGCATACAGGTCAACTCCTCCCGGCCTATCGAGGTGGGGCTCAGCATCTTCGATGTGAGCAGCAAGAGCTTCGTTGAGGCCGGTCGGAGATCCTACCAGGATGCAGGCCGGTGGCAGTCCCTGCACTGGGACGCTGTGTCAGCATCGGCCGACCCTGAAGCTGCCGGATCTGCCAACCACTACTTCGGGTTCTACTATCCGGGTGCCGAGGCCCCCTTCGCCACGACCCGGGAGATGACAGGCAAGTACTTCGCCGGGCCGGATCTGGTGGTAGTGGCGCTCAATGACGCTTCTGTTGCGCCTTACAACGGCAGCGCCTATACCCCTTACACCTATTCGGTCGAGGTCGTGACAGCCCGCCCGCGCTGCGAGGTCGAGCTGCAGGCTGCTGCACCCGGCTCTGGCATTTGGGAGAGCCGTGGAGTTGCCACCTACAACGGAGCGAATAGCACGCTCATCTGGCGAAATGCCACATTCGATCCTTCCGTTGAGGAGGTGGGATTGGCCAGGTATCGCTTCGTATGGGACAACAACGTCCTGGGAGAGTTCTTTGGTCCCAACTTCGATGTCAACTTCCAGGGGACCACCTACGAGCGGGTCGGCCAGACCGACCGCTTCAACTACAAGGTCAAGCTTCGATCTTCGTATTCCCGTCTGCCTGTCGAACTGATCTATACCGACGACGGCGTAAAGTGGACCAGGTCAAGTCTGATCCAATACTACGAGTCCGAGAGTGGCGAATGGAAGGAGCTCGTCTGGTCCAACCAGCCCTGGCATCAGGCGGTCAAGTACGATGTGGTGAGAGGATGAGGGGCGTCCAGGCTGCTTTGCTACTGCTGCTCGCTTTGATGGCCGTGCTTACGGCAGTGGCCTGGGCTGAGGGTCCCACCCAGTCCATCCCTCCTCCAACACCGGTCAGCAGCGGTGGCGGTGGTGGCCACCGAACCATCGATTTCGACAGGATATTCAAGGCCCTTGAGGACGGCAAGACTCAAAAGCCCCAGAAGTTCGAACAGCTGAAAAAGCTGCTGTATATCGAGCCGTTCACCACAGAAGAGTATCTGTCTCCACGCATGGCCCTGTACACTACAGGAAACGAGACTATATCCCGAAGCGAAAAGGCCAATATCTACGCCCGGGTGGAGAATCCCAATCCCATTCAGATCAGACGGGCTTACTATCTCTACCTGGATGTTCTGGAGCCTGGAGCGACCGATTTCAGGCAGGTGAACTCCATTCCCCAGATAATCCAGATAAACGATTACACTTACGATAAGAGCACAGAGCAAAATTTCACTGTGCGCACGTTCCCCGACCTGACAGATTTCAAGCACCTGAAGGAGGTTGGCCCGGTGGTCCTGCGAATGCGTCTGACTGATGGGCTTCGTCCCTGGACATCCAAGAACCTGACACTGACAGTGACCAATAATCCCCCCAACATATCCAACCTGACGATCCAGGCACCCACTCCGCCCCGCTACAACGATCCGATAGTCTACCGGTCGGAGCCGGCAGACGTGGATGGCGACCTGATCAATCTGACCATCCACGTGCTCAGTGGTGAGGGTGGGGAGGTCGGCAATGCAAGCCAGGACGTCCGATCAGGTCAGGTAGTTGATTTCCGGGCCAACGAATACGGCTTCTTCAGCAAGGCAGATGCCGGCAAGAACTTCAGCTATTACTACAGCTTCGGCGATGGCATAAATGTCTCGGAGACTGAGCTGCAGCAAGGTCCAAACTTGCGCAGGAGCGCCCTTCTCTATGTGGACAATCCCCGGGTCATGCCTGAGGACGAGAACCAGTACTGGTGGCAGAATTACAACTTCAGCATCGATATGAAGAATCAGGAGTCGGGCGAGGCCAAGGTGGCGGTGACCCTTCTGACCAACACGCCCTCCCACCCCTGGAAGAGGGTGGCCTCAAAGGAGGTGGTACTCGGTCAGGATCGGGCTGTGGTCAGCTTTAACGTTCGGCCGTTCGACGTCTTGGACGCCAATCAGACTTTCAGCTATCGTTTCATGTACACTGAGCCCGATCAGCATCAGAAGGATTACACCGAGGCGGAACGAAAACAGCCCATCGGTGCCAAGCTGGTCAAGTACCATCTTGTCTCGCTTCCCATGTTCCTGAACCTGGGCTTGCTGCTGTTGCTGACCCTGCTGGCAGGCATGGTGGTGGAGAGGAGGTTTTACCGATGAGGTACGAGCTGATCCTTCTGGCAGCCCTGTTGGGATTCTTGGCGCTCTGCCTTCTGGCTCACCAGGCCTACCTGGTCCGGGTGAAGGCCAGGCTTGGCAGGAGTGCAGATATCCATTTCAATATGAGCCAGCTCAAGGATTCGCTTCGTCTCCCCCAGGGCTCCAACTTCATTACCATCATGCTGGTTTCATGGAACCTGTTCTTCGTGGCGGTCGTGTTCCTCTACCTGCTCACGCCGCAGGTCTTCGCCCAGTGGAACTATTTCCGTCTTCCTGCGGTGGCCTCCTGGGAGCTGGGGCTATTGCTCCTTGGTGTATGTGTGCTGGTTTTGGCGACGCTGATAAACCTGTATCTGCCTCGCATCTATGGCTACTATGTGATATCCAGGCAGACCAAGAGCCTGATGTCCCGTGTGGCTCCACTGCTCTTGACGACATCGATCCTGTCTTCCTCTTATCTGGGAACAATATACCCCGGCAGCGATGAGTTGGCCTGGAGGCTTGGCTACGTTTCTCTGGCAGGCGCTCTTGTGCTGTTGATGCTGCCGGTAATCCTTAGCTATCTGGGGAGATCTAAATGAGACCGTGCGTTGTGGGTATCGGCGGTGCGGGATGCAATGTCCTGCGCAAGTTCCTGGAGAGCCAGGATGTGGATCTCAAGGTCCACAGCTTCGGCCAGCACCTCGCCTTCGGCGATGTCAAGGGTGTATGGCTTGACTCTGCCAGCCAGGACGCTCAGAATCAAAATTTCTACGGCAGCCTTGCAGAAGGATGTTATCCAGGGTATCTGATCTGTCATGATCTGGTGCCGGATGGTTCGCCGTCACGTGATTATATCCAGAGCGTCTATGGATTCGACCTCAAGGCCATGGGTTACGACCGGCGGGCTGAGTACTTGAAAGGCATATTCGAGATCTTCGAGTACGATTTAGACCTGAAAAAGATGACCCGGGAGGAGTTTTCGGGCGAGGAGAATCCTCTATCAGGATACGTCTGGAAGGAAGGCATCCGCCCTCTCACAACATTGTCCAGGCGGGCGGGCAAGGGCAACAAGAACAACGTGGGAAATGGAGAGGACCCGAGCGCCTTGAGCGGGATGCAGTGGTTATGGCATGACATCGCCCCTAAGAGCAATGGCCACGACTCGCGTCTATGCGACAGCATACTTTTCATAGCCTCGCTTGGCGGTGGGACTGGGACCGGCTTTATAAATCCCATCACCAGCTATGTGCGGTCCGAGGAGCTGGCCTTTCCGATATTCGCCCTTGGCGTGCTCACCGAAAGGGGATCGGATTCCCGACATGCCAGCGAGGGCCAGAGATGTCTGGGGGCGACCATAGCCATGTACGACCTGCTGACCAAGGAGGCAGGAACCGGTATCGACGGCTTGCTTCTTGTCGATAACCAGGTTTTGTCGGAGCGATATGACCGAAATTACTCCCGGATGGACGAGGCAATCTATCGCAGCCTAAAGCCTCTTCTGGACCTCCGTCACTACCCTGGATCCAGCCTCCAGGACGACGCCCCGGCCATGCGACGGGTCTTTTGGGAGACGGACGGCGAGTCTGCAAACCTCGCGGACGCCGGAGGGCTGTTGCCACCGCTTCTGGTCCCATGCTACGCTGCCGGCAGGCCTGACGGCCAGGTACAGTCGCTGGTAGACAGGGCCCTCTCCAAGGACGGCCGCCTGTTTCCATGCGATCCGGCCAGGGCTGAGAGGGCTTACGTGCTATCCAGGGGCTTCTTCTCAAGCGAGGAGCTAATCTCGGCAACAGCTAAACGCACAGGTCTGCCAAGGCATGAGATCAAGGTCTACCGCAAGCTTGGTGATCGGATGGAAGATCTGTTGATCCTGCTCAGGAATCCTTATGGGGGCAGTGCCGGGGCATGCCGTGAGGAGGGGACGCTTGAAAGCCGGCTGCATCAGGTAATCGGCGAAGCCATACGATATATCGAGGAGAACGAGACCGACATCATAGAGTACCTGGGCTACAGCGACCTCACAAAGGAACATCTGAGGGAGTACCTGTATGGTCAGGGCGGGCTAAAGGATGAGCTCGGCCTCTCGCTGGCCAGGCTGGAGGGAGGGGAAAAGCACCCGTTCCGCAGACCTATGAGCATGTTCGGGATCGGCGACTTGAGGTCTTTTAGGTCGGTTCGCGAGGCGTGCACACCACAAGCAACCGAAAGGGCAGCTCTTGAGGAGATAGTCAGATCTCAGCTGGAGCAGATCCTCAGCTCTGATGAGGGCGCGGCCCGCATAAAGAGGTTGATCGGCTCTTGATATCCATCTGATGCCACGGGATCTGATGATTTCGGTCACTGCCTCGACATCCGGGCAGCGAGCCGAAAAGAAAAGGCTGGGCATGATTAGGGCTGCCACAAGAGTGCCGGATCGCATCTGCATCATAGAGCACGATCTCCCTTCATATCTCGGTTCGGCTGATGACATGCCCGAGAGGTCGGTCTGGCTTATTGACCCTTGGATTCGCCGGGGTGTTTCTGAGCGAAGAAAATATATCTAGCATCAATATATACGGACTGTGATCATGGATGAGTTCTTTATGCTGGGGGTAGGGAAGATATGAGATACCATCTCTGGATGCTCCTTTTAGTCATGGCTTCGGTTGCCTCTGCCTATCCATTCAGCGGCGACAACGGCCAGCTGAACTGCACGGTCTTCGATTCCTTCAAGGCACCCTTCACCACAGGCGACATCAACTATCCCAAGAATGTGATGCTCTGCCTGGATACCGGTTTGCGATACCCGAACGGGAGCTACGCCGACATGTCTGGTGTCAGGTACAATCTGGTTGACCGAAACGACCGGGTCTACGATCTCAATTCCCGTCTGTCCAGGGATGTACAGACCGGCCGCAGGATCCTGGTCTTCGTTGTTCCAAAGGAGGCCCTCCCAAAAAGGCTGATGGCAGACCCAAGAGCCAGTCCTGAGGGCGGCCAGCTGTTCTCCGTGGAATTGGGAGATCTGGCTAACGTAAGCGACCAGAACCTGACTCTCCTCTATTACGGAATCGCCGGCTCGAGGTTTGAACCCCTGACCAAGTCGATCACCCTTGAGGTGGGCGTGATCAACCGCGACAACTCTGTGCTGCCGGTATTCGCCTCGAACTTCACCATGGTGGACCAGTGGAACTGGAGCTACGGGGGATCGGGCTTCACATCCAGGCAGCTCCAGTTCAACGAGAGCCTCCGAACTGGTGTCGATTTCGTCCCCGTCTCCCCATACAGCCGTCCGGTCAGGCTGATCTACGACAATCTGGGCCAGCCCATGGTCATAGAGATCGATCAGGGTTGCCTGGCTGTTGCAGCCGGGACAAATGAGGCGGCTTCTGGCCCGGCATGCTGCTCCAAGAAGTCGGCGGCTGAGGAGAACCCGAACTCCGTAAAGGCCAAGGTGGCCGCAGCCAAAGAGCGGCTATCCCAGGTCCGCTCCGACCAGAACTTGACGAGCGGATAGTGCTGAAGGAGTGCTGAAAGGTCAAATCCTTAAGAAAGACGGATCTATTCCATCCGGCACACTGAAGAGAAGCAGCGAAGCCAGCTTTTTTCGTGGCTTCCTCGCCGGATTGGCAGTCGGGCTTTCCTCAAAGGCTACATCGGCCACGTCGTCTTTCCGCTGTTTTGCGTCTGGATATACGAATGCGAAGTCCGCCTGCCGATGTTGCCCTTTTTCGTCACTGCAAATTTCCAATGCCGGACAATCCTCTGGCGAAGGTCTCTTTAGGGCTTGATCCTGATCCGGAACAGCCGCTCGAAAAGCTCGAACTTGGCCCGCGCGCGGTAAACGTTTTGGCGGACGTAGGGCCGACCTTCCTGCAAGGCCAATAGGTCCCTTATCTCTGCCCTGGTAAATACCGACTGGAGCTGTTCCATTGGAACTGCTGATACCGGTACCACCTCAACTGGATGCTGGGTATCCACATCGCCGGGATCGACGACCTCCTCTAAAGCGGTATCCTTACGCCAGGTCCAATCCGTCCCGTACTCCAGCAGTATCAGACGGTGGCAGTCAGAACAGGCTGCTGCCACCGCCCAGCCCATCCATGGGAAGTACGCACGGCTGACCAGCTCCCCGCCGCAATGACAGAAACCTATCGAATACCGCTGCAAAGAGATGGGCTCTATTGGGCCGTCCTTTGCCAGCAGCGTGAAGCTGCCCTTGACGATCTGCATGTGGATGGAGGTCTTGCGGATCTATACGTCCAGGACCTCGGCCATGCTGTGCACTCCGGGCCTGGCCCCGACCACCCAGCGCGCAGCTCTTACAGCTCCGCTGGCAAACGCCGATCGGCTGTGAGCCTGATGGCGTATCTCTATCCGCTCGCCTGGTCCTGCGAAGAGGACCAGGTGATCGCCAACGATATCTCCTGCCCGCACCGCGTGGACTCCGATCTCCCTGCCCCGGGGGTCGATACCCTCCCTGCCGAACGAGACGTTTTCTATCCCCGTCTCCTTCTTGAGTATCTCGACAGCCTTCAGAGCGGTCCCGCTGGGGGCGTCCCTCTTCTTGTTGTGGTGAGCCTCCACAACCTCCGCGTCGTAATCCTTCAGGGCTGCCGCTGCCTGCTCGACCAGCTTCCAGAAAATATTGACGCCGACGCTGAAATTGGGGGATATCACGGCCGGGACATGATCCTCGATTGCCTCCTGCATCCGGGAGAGCTGCTCTTTGGAAAGTCCGGTGGTCCCGATGACGAGGGCCACACCTTCTGTAGCTGCTGCCACAGCATTCTCAACTGCAGCCGAGGCCACCGTGAAGTCTATCAGTACGTCGGACCTCGTCTCCCTCAATTCCTCCCCCATCCGCCTCGGATCGGAGAGGAATATCCCGTCTCTCACCGGCGAGCCTATGCCCACAACGTCGAAGGCTGCCACCAGCTCCATATCATCGGCTCTGGCGATCTCTTCCATTATCAGCCCGCCCATCCTTCCGCGGGCTCCGCTCAGGGCTACCCGGATCATCAGAACTCGCCCAGCCTTCTCACAACAGCTTCCAGCTCTCGCTGGTGGCTCTCGGTCATCTCGGCAAGGGGAAGTCGAAGCGGCCCGGCTGCCAGCCCCATCATCCTGCACGCCGTTTTGACCGGGATGGGATTTGTCTCCAGAAAGAGCGCTCGGGTCAGGGGAGATAGCTCGTAGTGAAGGCGCCTGGCCTTCTCCAGGTCGCCGATGCGAAACGACTTGACCATATCCACCATCTTGGAAGGCGCTACGTTTGCAACCACGGATATTACTCCAGTTGCTCCGAGGGAGAGCATTGGCACAGTCAGCCCGTCCTCTCCAGAGAGCACCGAAAAGCTCCGATCTCGCGTGAGTTCTATAACTCGGGACACCTCGGTCAGGTTGCTTATGGCTTCCTTGATGGCAGCGACGTTCCTGATCTCGGCCAGCTTTGCCACCAGTTCGGGCTTTATGTCCACTCCGGTTCTGCCTGGCACATTGTAGAGCACCAGGGGGATATCCGCGCTCTCTGCCACTTTGCTGTAGTGAGCCAGCATGCCGGCATCGTTTGGCTTGTTGTAGTACGGTGTGATCAGAAGAGCAGCTGAAGCACCCACATCGGCGGCATGTCTGGTCAGCTCAACAGCTTCAGCCGTATTGTTAGAACCCGTTCCAGCAACCACGGGGACCTTGGAACACTCAACAGCAACCTCCACCACCCTCTTGTGTTCCTCGTGGGTGAGGGTGGCGGACTCGCCGGTGGTTCCGCAGGGCACGATCCCGGAGATACCGGTCTCGCCCAGAAGCTCGATGTTCCTCCTCAATCCTTCTTCGTCCAGGTCTCCGTTTTGCTTGAAAGGTGTTATCAGGGCGGGCAGAACGCCTTCAAACATCACTCTCGACCTCTCTTCTCCGGGAGACTCTCTGTTCCAGGATCCGAGTTATGTATCCGGCTATCCGGTTGCGGATAGTCTTGTTCTTGATGTTGGTGAACTCCCCAACCCTGGCCTTGTTCTCGTTGAAGTCCAGGCTAAAGCTTCCCTCGTAGGTCCTCATAAGCTCCTTGGCGAAGTTCTTGATGTAGCTCGGCTTTACGCTTCCCATGGTTGACACTCCAGATAGCGATCAGGACCCTAGTATCTGCCTTTGATTTATATCTTCCTGTCGGCCTTTGCCCTGGCCAGCCGAAGCGCAGTCGCGGCAACGGCCACGGCGTCCTCTCCAAGCAAGCGGATCATGGGTTCCTTGCCTGGGCCACCAAGGTCCCATATGATGTCCGGCATCCCACCCGCCAGCCTGATGGCCCGGTCGGTCCCCCAACTCATGCTTTTTGCCCCCGGCGGTTCATCCCTGCGATCGAAACACGACATCGAGAGGCCGAGCCTGGCTGCATCCTCCAGCGTGCGCTCGCTCCAGCGCAGGTTTACAGCAGCCCTGATTCGCGCATCGTGCTTCAAGGCTGCCAGTATGACGCGGGCTACATGGCGGCTGGCACCGAAACGCGGGCAACCTGCTTGACGAATCCGACTTCCTGCCAGAACCAGCCTGCCTTGCACCGCTGCGACATCATCAGCGCCTGCAGCGCCAGATATGGCCATTCCTATATTGCATCCAACCTCCGGGATCAGCAGTCCGAACGATGGCTCGTCAAGCAGCATATCTATGGCCCTGTTAAGGTTATCAAGCACCGAGAACCTCTCGGAGTTGGATCGCAGGTCTCCGCACTGGTCCACCGGGGCCACTCCCCGTCCAGCATGCCTGCTATACCTCACCGACGCAGCTGCAAAGGACTGGGCCTTCCTGGCAGCCTCCAAAATGGGGTGGCCAAGAGATAGGTAAACGGTCAGGGCTGCTGAGTAGGTACAGCCCACACCGTGATTTCCCCCCCTCATTCGCGGCCCGCAGATTCGTTGGACGCCATCTTCACAGACCAGCAGATCCACCAGGACGTCTCCGTCCAGGTGGCCTCCGGTTATGACGGCAGCCTTGGCCCCCATCTCAAGCAGCGCCAGACCAGCCCTCTTTGCTTCGTCCAGGTTTCTGACCGAAAGCCCCGTCAGCATCTCGGCCTCGAAGATGTTTGGAGTTATCAGGGCAGCGCGGGGCACGAGCTCATCTTTGAGCGCTGTCAGGGCCGAACCACACAGGAGCAAGCCGCCGGCCTCGGCCTCTTTCACGGGATCTATAACCAAAGACAGCTCATGCGACCGCAGGCGGCATGCCAGGGCCGATACGTTCTCAGCGGAGTACAGCATTCCGGCCTTTGCCCAGGAGACATTGAAGTCATCAAGCACAGCATCCAGCTGGGCGATCACCTGCTCCGGTGGCAGGCCGAAAACCTGTCTGACTCCAATTGTGTTCTGGGCGGTGACGGCGGTGATCACCGCTGCGCCATGGACCCCCAGGGCGGAGAACGTCTTCTGATCAGCCGAGATCCCGGCCCCTCCTCCTGAATCATGGCCCCCGATGCAGAGCACTGTTGGAACCCTATCTGCGCCAGAAGTCTGCTCCATGCTCACCTGTCTGGGCTGCCTGCCTCTAAAAACCTGTCTTCCCACTGGCCGTTGCCAGGATTAAGCGGGCTCTCATTTTCCAAGCTTCTTCTCTGCCTCCCTGATCAGCTCCTCAGGCAGGTTATGCTTCTTGGCCAGGGTCAGGGCTTTGTGGTAGAGGCCTGTCTCCATATAGCTGCGAAAAGCCGAAGATGCAGCCTCTTTCTTCATGTCGTCCGGCAGGTCGAACTCCTTGGCTATCTCTGCGGCGTTCTTGAGCAGCCCGAACTGCATGCTCTTCTGAAAAGCCGCCGATGCAGCTTCCCTTATCATCTGAGCGGGCAGGTCGAACTCCCGGGCGTACGCGGCGGCGGCTCGATGCTGCTCGCCCTCCAGCTTTCTCTGAAACGAGCGGGCCGCAACCTCTCTGACAGTCTCGGCGTCCAGGCCGTAGGCCTTGCCCAGATCGGCGGCCAGCGAGTACTCTCCCCTGTCCACAAGCGCCTTAAAGGCGGACCTGACATCGGTCTCCAGGAGATCCATCGGCAGGCTGTACTGCTCCCTGATCTTCGCAGCCTCTTTCAGGTTGCCACGGGCCAGGCTCTCTCGGAACTTGGAAAGCCCCGCATCAAAGGTCTCTGCCATTTAAACCACCAGCAATATAGTGGTCTTTCAGCCCGTATAAAGGTTCAGATGCCTTCATCCAAGTCGCGTATTGAGGCCACAAAGGCATACTGTGTGGTGGTGGGAAGCTTCCGGCGAAGGTCTCGCACCTCCGGCATGTAGATGATGAGAAATCCTCCCCGGTCTCTCTTCAGGTCCAGGATCTTTGATACGGCCTCGCTCTCGACCTCTCCCTGTATGCGGGCAGATCCGCTTCCCAGGTCAGGGGACATCTCTATTAGCATCGGCAGCTTGAGCCGTGGCCAGAGGAAGCGGGGGATGGACTCTGCTATCAGCTCGAGCTCTGGGCGGTCCATGGCATAGAACGTGTTGTCCTTGCCCTTGACCCCAGGCCGGCTGTCCTCAAGCAGCTCGGCCAGTGACCTCCTCTTGGCGGGAAGGTGCTGGTTGAGGTTCTGTATGGTCTTGATCAGGATCTTGTTGTCTATATTGGGCATCTGGATCCACTGTTTCGCCTGGCCGGTCATATAGTTTGCCGGGATTACATCGTATTTTCTGCCCCGATCTCCTCAGCCGTCCTGGTAATGCTGTCAGCAAGTCTCCAAGTCCCGAGCGCAGATTGGGGCGCAGATCGCAATTCTCATTCGGCTGCTTTTCACGCTTTTTCGCTGATAGCATCCCAGTAGCGATCTGGCACGCCTCCAAGCAGTCCTTTTCCGATTCTCAGCGGAGGATAGACGAAGACTCCGTGCTGGTCCAGGTCGAAGTTCAGCCTCAAAAATCGGTTCAGGTACTCCTGGTGCAGAGCCTCGGGATCCATATCGATCTCCTCTGGATGGAAGATCTTCGCCAGGTAGGCAGCGCCTATTAGTCCTTTGCTGGCATCGTTTCTCAGATTTCCGTTGATGATATAGACGTTATCGTTTCGGACCGCAGTCAAGTTTGCGTACTCCGGCCTGCTCTTAAATGCATCCAGAGCCCGTGAGATGCCTGTGATATCATCAGAGTCGTATCCTATTGGCGGGTCAAGGACTATTGTTATAAATACGATATATTCGGGATCGCGATCGATCGCCCATTCGGGATCTACCTCGACCCTGTAAGCCGACATCAAGTAGGCTGGCAGGTCTTCGGCTATGCTTATGCCTCCGGCCAGCGCCACCATCTGGCTGAGAGTATCGATCTTGGCATATGTATAGAGCGATTTATCTCCCTCTTTGGGCAGAGAAGCTATCAGAACCGTGGGCCTGTACGAATGGGAAATGGCCTGGGTGGCTGACTTGATCTCGTTTATCTTGGAGATGTGCCAGCTTATGTACTCCCCTGCCTCCTCTCTTGCCTGCATGATGTAGCCCAGCTTGTGTACGGCATCTGTGAACGATGAATTCTCCGGATCGATCAGGTCTGGGTAGTAGAGGCCGGCAAAGACTACTGGCACGCCCGGGAGGTTCTTCTCTTTTTCGGCGGTATTGTTGGAGAACGTAAGAAGCAGATCCGGATTCAGGCTCAATGCAAGCTCGTAATCGGGATTTTTTGCCGGAGAAAATCCCGGCAAGTTCGTCTTCTTGATCAGCTGAGGAAACTCCATCTCAGATCTGGACATGGCAAGGTCCACGCCTACCACCTTATCCGTCCTGTTGAGGATCATCATCATCTCGGAATTATCCAGGTGTTCGACTATGGCCCTCTCCACAGGGAGGCGGATGGTAACGGCTCTGCCGTTTCCATCCAGTATGGTCAGATTCTCCTGAGTATCTTCGATGATCCTCTCCACCTGATGTATATCTTCATCATCTATCTTGCCATCATAGTTGGCGTCTGCCAGGAGTGTCGGATTCAGAGTTCCTCCTACTATACCCTTCAGATATTCTATATCCTTTTCATCTATGGAACCATTCATATCGGCATTGCCGAAGATGTTCAGGACGCAAGTTTCGGCTGATGATTGTGAGATCGAACAGCTGAGTGCCATCAGCAGTGCAATCTTGATTAAGCGCCTCATTTCAGTCTTCCTCCCCCGGCTGCTGTTATTGGCGGCAGTCCAAACTCAGTGGCTATGCAATTGAATATTTTTTGCTATTTAATGCCAACTGGTTTAATAAGATATTACCACGCCCTAAAATGATCTATTAAATATCTGCAGGGGGGATCGAGAGCATTCTTCGCCAGGATTGCGGCAGAAGCCAGAAGAGATGTCGGAAGTCTTGGTCATCAGACGGCTTCCTTTATACGGCCTCCTTTCCGGTTTGACCCGTTTTTTTGGGGAGATTTCAATTATGCCTGGCGGGATGTTGTGGCCTTTGAAAATAGTGGGCGATCGGAGGGCTGAAGGCCTTTTCGGCATCGATTTCTTTTCAGAGATTTCTTGGGTGTAAGAAGAGCAAATCCAGGGACCTAAACGGCATTATATGTCGTCAAATGTATATTGAACAGCGCTCTTTTGCAGGTTCAGGATGCGCTCTGCTGCCCATCTGACCCGGTCCCGGATCTCGGCCGGGACATATATCCCAAAGCGCCAGGATGCTACTTGAGCTTTCTCAAGAGCTGCGGCCAGAGGAGAGACCTCACGCAGCGGCCTCAGTCCTCCGTTGACCAGAACCGGAAGACGCCCCTCGGAGACCTCCTGCCTGGCCGGGCTGTCCACGATGACGAGGGCCGAGTCCACCCCTGCAGCAGATGCGATCTCCTCGGCAAGCCGGCCGGGGCTGACCTTGCGCATGTCAGGCTCCAGCGCCTCTGGGCCGGCATACACCGCCCTCTTGTAGAGCCTTCTCGACTTGAGGCGGCCTGCCAGTTCCCCCGCCCTGCCACCGGACCGGTCCAGCAGGGACAATAGCTGGTAGTCGTCCATGCGTCTAAGGGACCGTGGCTCGGATATCCCTTCCTCTATGAGCCAGCGAAGGGCTGCGCAGAGCATCCCTTCCGAGATGCGGCAGACGTGATGGAAGTAGACTGTCGGGTGCATCAGGGTTCGGGAGACAAGCAGGGACTCGGCAGCCGCGAGGCCTCCCCGATCAACCACCAGACGCCCGGAATAGACCGACATGCGCTCCATCAGCCTCAGGTGATCGAAGACCCCATAGCCCACTCCTGTGTAATGGGCATCGCGGATAAGGTAATCCATGCGATCGGCGTCTATCTCGCCGCTGATTATAGGGCCGAGCCGGCCCTGGCCATGTATGAGCTCCTGAACCTGGCCAGGAAAAAATCCATGTTCGTGAAGCCTGTCTCTGATCTCCCCTTCCTGAAGCAGGCTGAAGACCGTCTCATGAGCCTGGCGCAGATACGACGATAGAGCCACTTCGCTGGCATGTGAGAACGGCCCGTGCCCTATGTCGTGCAGGAGCGCCGCCGCCCCCACAAGCAAGCGCTCGTCCTCCGCCAGTTCCAGGCGGTCAGCCAGGCCGACTGCAAGGTGATAGGTGCCAAGGCTGTGCTCAAAGCGGGAATGGCACGCCCCGGGATAGACCAGGCTGGCGAGTCCCAGCTGCCTGATCCATCGCAGGCGCTGCACCTGAGGCGTATCAAGGAGCGACTTGGCCAGTTCATCCATCTTGATGTAGCCGTGGATGGGGTCTCGGATCTCAAAAGCACTATCTGACATCTCCGGTCTGTCTCCCTGGCAGGCATAATATGCACATTTTCATATAAATATTTTTCATTAATATGGTCCGGACAGGCATGAAGAAGCCTTTGAAGCTTGAGGATCACGGTTGCGATATCAGGCAGCCTGACAGTGGCTGCAGGTCGGGAGCTTTGCTCCGATACTCCTTGTCCATCTACGATTGGCCACGCTTGGCAGAATTGACGAAAAAAGCAAAAAGAGAACATGAGCCCCGAGAGATCGGGGCTTTAGTACTCGCCGATGTCGTCGGTCTTTTCTTTCTGCGTGACCGTGTCCAGCTTGCAGACGTCCTGGCAGACGATGGTGTCCTGCTCCTGGAACTTGGTGTAGGGGTTCTCGGGGATGGTGACGTCCAGGCCCATGCCCTGGGCCATCAGCTCGACCACATCTAAGATCTTGATCGGTGACTTGATCAGGTTGCGCCCATCCATCAGGTTCCTTCGGCAGAACGGGCAGGTGCTGGCCACTATATCCGAGGCCGAGCCCTCCACATCCCTGACCCTGTTGGCAGCGCAGTCGTTGGCCAGGTCGGGAATGCCGGCTTTCACGCCGCCTCCGGCACCGCAGCATCTCTGCAGCTCGCGAGATCGGGCCATATCGGAGAACTGGATTCCCGGTATGGACTGAACTACGTCCCTTGGAGCCTCGAACGCCCAGTCGCGGCCGTTGACATGCATCAGGTGCCGGCCGTTGTGGCAGGGGTCGTGGTAGGTGACCTTGTAGTTGATATTTCTGCGGTATTGCACGTCTCCGTTTCTGATCTTCTCCCTCAGGAAGACCGAGAGTGGCATGTTCTTGTAGGGAATATATCCCTCATACCAGCGCGGCCAGTCAATGGTGGCAGCCCTCAGGCATCCGGCACAGGCGTACAGGACCTTCTCTGCTCCACGGTCTTTCAAGGCGTCGATGTTATGAACCGCATGCTCCTTCATGAGGGGCCTCTGCCCGGTCCTTATCATGGCCGAGGCGCAGCACCACTCGTCCTTGCCCAGCATGCAGAAGTCGGTATTAAGGGCATTGAGCACCCTTACCGTGGCCACTCCCAGTGCCTGCTGTCGGTAGGCGGCGGTGCACCCGGCGAAGTAGGCTATCTTGCCAGACTCGTCCACCTTTGCGTCCTTGGGAACCCAGCAGAGCCGATCCTCCTGCTTTGCCATGTATGGATTTCTGTCGGCCGCTACCAGCTTCGGGAACATGTTCTGCTTGCCGTAAGGTCCATTCCCGCGGGCGACCAGGTTTGGCCGGATGGCCTCCCACAGCTCCACGGTAAGGATGGCAGATTCGCAGACGGTGCCGCAGACGCCACAGGTGGTGCAATAATAGCTGTCCTCTGTGTAGCGGGTCATCTCGTCCTCGTTCAGGGGCTTGGGACCGAAGAGCTTGGCACGCAGGCCGTACTGGCTGTCCAAAAGCTCTCTGAACTTGGCGATCTTGTACATTGGGGTGATCTCAGGGCGGTCCGGCCGGGCTGCATAGGTCGGACACCAGTTCATGCACTCCTTGCACCTGGTGCATCCGTTGAGCTCCAGGAGCTGAGTGCCCATCAGAAATCCGGATATGAGAGGCTTGCTGTTTTCAGCCAATTTACTCGCCTCCTCGGTTGGCCAGAATGGTCATGGGAGCCGCTACCACGTGGATGTATCTGGTCCAGGGAAGGATGAATGCGAAGAGGGCCAGGGCCAGGACCGTATGGATCAGGGCAAAGTGGGGCGCATAGATTGTATTTGAGAAGACGTCTCCCACCAGGAAAGCGTTGCCTCTCATCCACTCGGCATAAAATCCTGTGATCGTGATCAGGAAGACCCCTCCAACCAGTACCACGTCATAAGCAGTTGTGGCGTCCCTTACTTCCTTGAGCAAAATCCTGCGGAGAACAGAGATTGTTGTGCCTATCAGAAGCAGGTAGCCAAATAGATCGAACGGAAGGGCCATGGACTCCTTCACGATCTCCGCCTGGTGAGCCAGGCCTAAGAAGCTCATGAAGGGCTGCTCGAGTATGTCCATCATCAGGCCGAGGCCGGAGAGGGCAGCCAGAGCAGCAAAGCCGTAGAAGATAGTCATATGCATAACCCATCTCACAGGGCTTCGCCGCAGAGTCCTCCTCAACAAAAAGACATCCAGTACCAGTGTTCTTATAAATACCCAAATCCCATCCTTGAAAGCCTCGTGAATCCATGTAGCTATGAACAGCCAGAAACTGTTTGCCAGAGGCGCAGTATACCCGGTAGACCCTAGACCCCATTTCTTGAAGTTGAAATAGAGGCCGTAGAGCCATATGCCCAGGACCACGACTGTCAGAGCTATCACGATGGAAAAGGTGAGGCCCAATGTGTAAAACGCCATCTAGTTTCCTCCTCCTAAGCCAGATCAATATTATATGTCGACTAGGCAATCTCCGCGAAATAGTTAGCGGAGAACTAATACTTAAACATTGCCACCCATTGGGAAAATTTAATTTTAACTAAAAAATATGACCTGTCCTGGAGTTTTTGAGGTGTGCACGAGTAAGGTCCATCCGCTTGTGAGACACCGATGGCATATCACCTCCCATGTTTGTGGCCTGTGGGAGGCAAGGCATATCCTGAGGCGTTCATGAGAGCTATGCGGCCGGAAACGGAGGAATGAATACTCGGAAATTTTTTGGGCTTTCTGCAGGACGCAATGATCTGGATCCAGAAAATTGAGGTTCTTCCTCCAAAAGCTGGATTGATGAGATAGATCCTCCCAGAAAAGCTCCGAAAAAAAATGGCATCCTGAGGATGTCAGCAAGGAGATCCGCATCCTACACGGCTTAATTCTGCGACAGATATAGTTGCAGGCCTATAAATAAATCACAACGACACAACTCGACACAACTACCCGGGAAAAAAGATGTCACATGGGGCAGTCTCCTTGGTCATTCAGCCCCATGCTATGCAGTTTCTGCCCTTATCACTTCCTGACCCTGATCTTTCTCTCTATGTTTGTTGGGTCGAAGCTGACGTCAGCGGGCCGCAGCGGTCCGGATACGATCTTCTTTGCCTTCCAGTCGATCTGCCATCCGTGCTTCTCCTCGAGCTCCTTCATCATCTGTTCCTTCCATGCAATTGGCAGCTCTGAGGCGTGTCTGACGTATATGTGCCAGTCGTCAGGCAGCTTTCCGAAGTACTTGAGGGAAATGTCGCAGTAATGGGTCAGCTTGATCATCCTTCCGATCGAGTTGTCGGACGGCCTGATGCACAGCTTAGCCATCTCGAGCATAGCCTCTTCCTTCGTCTCGGCGACGTACAGCATGTGCTCTGGAGCCGGCTCTACGGTAACCTTAGATCCGTCTCTGGCATCGATTACCTGCCAGTCCTCCGGCTTGTCAGCCCGTCCCAAAAACGCCCTTCTGTACATGACTGAATGGGACTGGACAACTACCGGAACTCCAGCCCTGTTGACGCCTGTTGCGATTGATGCAGCTTTCTGCGAGTATGCTCCCCATGCGATTCCGCAAGCTCCGACCTTGGACAGGATGTAGTCTGCGATATCGTCCCAGTTTGCCCTGTGGTTTCTGTGAGCGAATATGGTAGAAACCTTGATTGCCGCACCGATTATGTGCGCGTTGGATACGCACGATCCCACGTTACAGATGTTCCGGCCGTCGAATCCACCGGGGTACTGCTCCCAGATGGTCTTGCCGTCAGCGTCCCTGTACAGCGACATATCCATTGCCATGCATCCGGACGTGACCACTATGTAGCCGCGGTCGACGAACTCCTTTGCGATATCGTAGGACTCCTTTGTCCCGTTGGGATAGTTGCTGCACCCGACCAGTGCGATCACACCGGGTATAGTTCCCATGACGATCGGCATTCCGACAGCCCGGATCTCGGTATCGGTTGCGGGTCCTCGTCCAGCCCTCATCACGAACTTCTGGTCCTTGATGTACTGGCGGTTGGCGAACTCGTACATCTTGAGAATCGGCATGTCACGAGAGCAGGCCTGCTCGCACCTTCCGCATCCTACGCAGACCTCGTAGGTCGCGCTGAACGGCTCGAGGTTTCCTTTTGCCGCCTCCTCGATGACTTTTCCCAGGGGGATGTGCGGAGGACAGACGAACGAGCACTGCATGCACTGGGTGCATGTGGAAGCCCACTTGTTGAACTCTTCTTGGGTGAGCACCATCTTCTCTTTGATAGCCTGGCGTTTGGGCTTGACCGCCACGGCTGTCTTGACCCCGACCTCACCGGCCTTGACCGGGTCGAGCACGACTACGCCGGGAACGCGGAAGTTGACCAGGTCGTCGACGATAGCGTCAACCGGATCGTTCGTCCTGTCCCGCAGACCCATCATGATCTTGTCGGTTGTGGCGATGACCGGTATGCTCCTTTCCTGGCAGTCCTTGACGGTGTCGCACCATACGCACTGCTCGTCGATCATGACCGTGTCCATCACGTTTGCCCGGACCATCTTTCTCCACCATCCGATGGCACCGGCAACCTTGGCCTTTGGTCCCAGGTTCTGTGGCAGGATGGACTCGTTTCCGGCCTCGGTGATCCTCGTCAGGTCATGAGCTGTGCAGCAAACGCCACCGATATCGACCTTGTCCCACAGGTTGTTGTTCTCGATGAATATCATCGACTCGGCGCCGGCAGCCAGGTTGTGGCCGTAGGCGATCAGGACAGCCTTGTTCTGGTCGAGCGTCCCCATCCCAATCTCGACAAGCGGCGCGTTCTTGTCGCCCCGAGGCATGTCGTAGGCCACGATCTGGAGCAGGTCGGATATCTCCATGCCCAGGTCGTCGAGCATTCCGGTGTGAAGAGCCTTGGACTCGAAGTCGGTGTAATGGCCTTCCTGGCCGGTGTGGGTCGCTGCGAGAAGGTTGGCGACGTTCTCCTCGATGTACGATATGCCCTCGCCGAAGTCCTTGAGGGTCTTTGGCTTCTTGCCCATCACCGTCTGGTAGATCGGTGAATCGACCAGGATCTCGTCGCCCATATCGAACTTCATGTCTCCGAACCGGTCCAAAACCCAGTGGTAGAGGTGGATACCGTGGGCAAAGTGGGCGCAGCAGCCCATCAGACAGGCGATCAGGACGATCTTGCCGCAGGCTCCCTCCTGGTCTATGCCGCAGGCTCCGCGCTTGTTACCGGTCAGGTCGCACGGACCGTAGGTACAGAGAGTGCAGGTATCGTCGGCAGGAGAATAGAATATTCGATAGCGGTTCATTATCTTGAAGTCCCAGTCTCGGAGCGTCGCGATCTGGGGCTTCGGGAACGGGCCCATAGGCTGGTCCCATTCATCCTCCTCTTTAACGACAGCTCCGATGTTGATCTGGACGTTCAACATGTCCTCAACTGCAAAGCTGCCCTCGGTCTTTACCATAATGACGGCCTCCTCTGCTTGGGCATCTGGGGCTCTGGGCTCGGTCTAGGGAGGTCCCAATCTGCGCAGGCTTCTGGCAGGGAGAAATCCGGCACTGGGTCGTAAGATAGGTCGGTCTGGTACAATGTGCATCCTCCTTGGCATGATGCTTTAATGACGCTGACGGCAGAGGGGATTTCTAAATCAACGCATATGAATCGGCGGACCAAGTCCTAGCGTCAGACAAGTCATACGGCACCTGACGATAAATAGGTTATGGGATACGTGGTAACACGTATCAAGCAAAATTTCGGGAAAGTCGGATCCGGCTGGCTCCACTCTAAATGAAGTGCCCTTCACCTAACACCAAGGATTCGGAAGGCCAGGGCCAGATCGGATACGCTCATCTGGCCAGGAGCGGTCTGATCGGTCACGTACCCATAGGTGAGTGCCGAGCCGTAAAGGGGCGCAACGGCCCTCATGTGCCGGCCCAGCTCTCCCATTGCCACGATGCACGTGGGCCGCCTGGCAAGCAGGAGCAGGGAGAGGAGATACAGGTTGTCGGAGAGGAAGGATGGGGTCACAGCCACCTTGGCCAGGTCTGCCCCAGCCAGGAAAGCCTGTTCAAGCATCGACTCGACGTCGGCCATGCCAACAAAATCATGATAGGAGACAACTACAGGGACCGATACCTGGCCAATTAACCCATCCCTGTACGGAGACCTCAGCTCCACATCCACCAGGTCGGCAAAGCCGGCCGCCTTTACCAGCAGGTCTATCCGCGAATCCTCCGGTCCACGGAAACGTCCCCCCTCCGCTGCCAGGCGGCAGGTGGCGAGTATGGGAAGATCGGTCCTTTTTCGGACCTCCTTCAGCACTTCCAGAGGGTCCTCCCTGATCAGGTCGAGCCTGACCTCTACAATGTCTGCCCCTTCAGCCACCGCCCTGTCCAGGGCAGATGAGGCGTCGGCTCCGAGGGAGGCGACGATGGCCGGGGCTTTTATGTCCAGCCCTCTTAGCTTCAGGCGGCCCATGTATCCTCCGCTTGCTCTTCCTCACCGCTCGATTATGGTCTCATCTATGCTCATTCCGAAATGCCGGGCAGATCCTTCCAGGTGAACCAGGACCTGATCTCCGACCTTCAGCTCGGTAACCGGCCGCGGTCCGCCCGGGCCCACCAGCTTGATAGTCTCGGCGTTTTGAAGCAGCGTGCTGATCCTCTCCCCTTCGACCTCCGCCTCGACCAGGATCATAGGCCTGCGCTCGATCTTTACCCGACCAACAACGGCCGATCTGATCCCGCCAGACCTGTCGACCAGCGATACCTGGTCACCGCTCTTCAGCTCCGATAGGTAGCGTGTCTTATCCCCAACCCGCACATAGGCGTGCACAGCACCGGCATTGACCCGGAATGGCCTGGAAGCAACATAGGGGCTCTCGTCTGCCTCGCTCTGAATCAGGAAGAAACCGCGTGCCTGTGAGCCTATCAGCATGCCCTCTCCGGTCTGCATGAGCGTGCAGGTATCGACGCAGACCCGGTCGCCCATGCCCACAGGCTGGACAGCGGTCACGGTGGCGGTGAGAAGACTCAGATGACCCTGGTCCGATCTCTCAGCTGCCGCGGCCACCCGCTTGATCTCCGACGGATCTTCCGTCTCCAGCAGCACCCCGTCTGAGCCGTGCTCCAGGGTGGACAGGGCCACTTGTGCTTCTTCGGCGCTGCCGACGCCAGCCAGGATCTTTGTGTGGCTGGCCTGCAGACCGGCGATCATGTTCTCGAGGGGGATCACCTTCCAGTCAGTGCCCACAGCCAGGAGGTAGTCAACGTCGCGTCCCAGATCGACTGCGAACTCCTCGTCACGCTTTGACCTGATCTCGACGTATCCTGCCAGCGGGCAGTCGAGCGAGCGGGCCAGGCCGATGTCGGCGGCATAGCTGAGGTCGTCTGGCAGCGGGGAGGATGCGCTGGCGTCCTGGCGTCTGCCGATGATCAGGATATCCTCTCTTCCCCTCTCCCGGCCGAAACAGGCCACCTTTATCCCGCCCAGCTCTCTCACCCTGTCTATATGGGCCCGGTCCACCACCACGCAGTCGAATCCGGACTCCAGGGCCGTGGTTATAAGGGGCTTGATCTCGTCCCAGGAAGCCCCGCAGGCCATGAGCCACTTCTCCTTCATGTGAAGGACAATGTGGACCTCGGTTACAAAATTCTTTTGATCATGCTGCACTTTCGTCCTTTCAATCAACCGGCTATCTTGCGACATAGTTATCCGGCAATATCATGCTTTATAACGGAAGAGCGCTTTTGGATATCACTGGTGAATTACATGTGCGGATGTGGTGATCGGCACGAGAACATGATGAGATGTCTGGGTGACAAGATGGGCGGATACGTCCCCGAGACGCTGAAGGCCATTTACGAGGCCAAGCCCGAGCTTGTTGAGATGATCGAACGCATGGACAGGGTATTGCTTGAGGACGGTGCCTTGGATCGCAAGACCAAGCGGCTGATCGCTCTGGCCTGCGTTGCCACCAGGATGTGCGAGGACTGCATCTACCCTCAGGCAAAGGTGGCAATGAACTACGGGGCCACCAAGGAGGAAATCTTAGAGGCCCTGGAGGTCTGCATGATCACCGGCGGCGTGCCCACATTCTCTGTTGCCAAGAAGGGAATAGCCAGGCTGTTTCGGGAGCTTGAAGAGGATTAGAGGGCGGGGCCGGATCAGATGGTTGCGCCGTCTTTTCGGCATTTTTTTAAAAACTTTGGCGGGCGGATTTCAGGTCCACCTCCGCCCTTTCCCGGCGTCCCGCAGCACTTCAATGCGGTTGCCTTTTTTCGCGTCCCTGTTTCGACGTGGGCGTATATGATCTCAAGTCCGATCTCTTTTCGGATTGCCAAAGCCAGTCCGAAAACACACCTGCTGTCATATAGGCGTCCCCGTCTCCAGCATGCCGATCACCCTTTCGACAAGCCCTTCAAGGCTTCTTGCGGCAGGATTTCCAGACTGGAGTATCACCGGCCGGCCGGCGTCTCCGCTCCTGGATATCTCAGAATGCAGCTCTATTTTGGCGAGGACCGGCACTCCAAGCAGCTCGTCGGGTGTGCCCCCAGCACCTTCCTGGCAGAATGGGTCCACCTGTCTGCCGCAGTGAGGGCACCGGAGGCCTGACATGTTCTCAACGATTCCCAGCACCGGGATCTTCATCGCTGATGCAAGCTCGATCGACCTGGCGGCGTCGTCCAGGGACACCGGATGCCGTGTGGTCACTATTATGGCGCCCTGAGGCGAGAGAAGCTGGGAGATGCTGATCGGCTCGTCCCCGGTGCCCGGCGGGAGGTCCACCACCAGGTAGTCCAGGTCGCCCCAGTCTATCCTCTGCACAAACTGGCGAAGCATCGAGATCTTGAGAGGGCCTTTCCAGGCAACCGCCTGGTCTTTGGCTGCAAGGAAGGCCATTGAGACCACCTTGAGCCCTTCCGGGCCCACCGGCAGAAGCGCCGGCTCCAGGTATCCGTCATCCCCTTCAAGTCCCTGGTCCTCCATGTGCAGCATCTTGGGAACGTTTGGGCCGGTGAGGTCGGCGTCGAGAAGCCCTACCGACCTGCCGAAAAGCGCGAGGCCAAGGGCAAGGTTTACGGCAACGGTGGTCTTGCCCACCCCACCTTTGCCGCTCATGACCATTATGCGGTGCCTGGCGATTCTCGCAGGATACTGGCTGCTGTCCATAGGTCCGTCTCCTCAAATCTTTCAGCCGTTGCCTCTTTCAAACCGAGGTCCACCTGTAAGGCATTGGGTAATAATCCTTTCCTGCCTCTTTCCCCCAGGTCCCCTGGCAATCCAGGGCAGGATGATCTGAAGAATCCTGGTTTTTTTCTTTAAAGAAGGCAAACGAGAGCGTCTGATCTGGCGTGGTCACAAAACGCCGCCGATGGACGTTTGCCGGTGTATTCGGCTGACAAAGGGCAGCAGCTGGCCGATGGTGTCAAAATCGGGATAAAACGGCGGACCTATGATCGATCAACCGGAGGTTCTCTCTGGCCAGAGGTGGAGTCATGCAGTCATTTACGGCTGTCCTAGCTCCAGCTCGTCGCCCACATTAAAGCAGTGGCAGGATGGGGCTCTCATGCGGATGATCAGGTCTCCTTTCCTTATTTCAGAGTCGGAAATGTCTTCTTTTGCCAGGCGGCCTTCCAGGATCTCAAGGGCGCAGCAGCGTTCTTTGGCCATTGAGAGGATGTCGGATACGTCGTGGCTCTCAATTCCTGTGACCGCAGCCCACATTATATCCTGAGCGAGCTCACGTTGGCTGTACCTGATATCGATGATCTTTTAGAGCCGCCACGAGTCTCACCAATTGCAAATGAGATGCAATTAGTTATAAGTTATAATAATATGTTGGCACCAAAATATTGGCACCAAATATTGTTCAAATCTAGTAATGTTGTTATTAAAGGTTCTTAAAAAGCAAGTCCATCTTATGCGGGTCGGAGATCTCCGGCCTGGCTGAAGTGTTTTATCCTGGTCATCGAAAAAGCGTTTTGTCCCGGTCATCGAGAGTTTGATCTTGCTTGAAGCTCAACTGGCAGAGCATTGCGTATCGAGGATTCAAGCAACGCTTAAATATTGATACGTGGAGTATGTAGTAAGTGAGTAAGTCCCTCTCGAACGGATGATGCTGCTTATCAGCAGGTGGGACTATTAGAGAGGGGTTCACTTAATCTATTCTTTTACTGAAACTCAGAAGCGATAATTATTTTATGTTTAATCTTGTTATAATAAATATCATCATCGTCTCTATACCTGCGGGCTATGGCTCCGGCAATGAAGTCCACAGCCTGAAGACAGGGACATTGCCTGGAATCCATATGGAAGATGTTTAAGCTCTGCCTCAAGCCGTCCGACAGGCTATCATCAAACTGCTTTCTAGCATATCCATATAGAAACCGATCTATGACGACCTCCAATTCCCCTTTGACCTCATAACCCGCGATTACTTCTTGCAATAAGTGCCTGTAGAGGTCGGTGTATAGCACTTGTGGCTCTGCCCTGAGATAGGGGGCCAGCAAGGCTCTCCGGTCCTTGCGCAAAAGGACGTAGACAATGTCGTTATCTGTATTTGCTATGCACTGCAGGATACGTCTCTTGCCTCGATAATCGGACTGTTTGAACTTAAGCTCCGACCTTGCTTTGTACTTCTTTGGAAGCGTCTTTCTCGTATCCTTTATGCATCTTCTTATGGCGATCTCTTCCCTGGCAATCAAGGCCGCAAGTACGAAGTAAGGGTCCTCCTTTGAGAGCTCGCCTAATCTTCCCAAGCGGCAGCGTGACATATTTTCTGTAATTTGATAATAAGAAGGATTATAGGTCCTGTATCCCACCATGTCTTGGGAAACCGGAGGGAACAGGACCATGATACCTACCGATCTCATGGAAGATTACCTTAT